>WBZM01000390.1_pt1 | contig 64287 bp, 50 predicted proteins | sample 5204271 | NCBI WGS metagenome assembly WBZM01 (sample SAMN12344346, study PRJNA552823) | activated sludge metagenome | biome: Activated sludge suspended growth; feature: Nitrification reactor; material: Wastewater; isolation source: activated sludge from nitrification reactor of wastewater... | reverse complement strand
TCCCTTGCCCTGGTTGATGAACAGCGACCGCCGGTCGGCGTCGAGATCGAACAACCGCAACCCGACCAGCTCCGAACGGCGGATCCCACACGAGTAGAGGATCTCGAGAATGGCCCGATCCCGAACCCCCAACGGGTCCGTCAGGTCCGGTTGGCACATCGCCGCTTCGACCTCTGCGACGCTCAGCACGTGCTTGGGGAGGCGATGCTCGACCCTCGGGAGCTCCAGTTCGGAGGCGGGGTTGAACAGGATCCGATTCGTCTTCGTCGCCCACTTGAAGAACGCCCGGATCGGTGTCAGCCGGCCCTTCTGGGTGAGGAACGTGAGCGGTTTGCCGTTGGCCTGCCGGTAGTGGAACAGGTGCCGCTGGTAGCGGTCCAGCATCGGCTTGGTCACCTCCGCCGTGCGCGTCACCCCCCGATCGGCGAGCCATTGCTGGAGCCACACGAGGCGGCGGATCCGGTCCTCGATCGTGCGCTGCGAGTAGCCGCGCACCCCCATCCACTCGGCGAACTCAACCAGGTGCGCCTCGATCGAATGCCGATCGGCCGGATCCCCGATCGGCGCCCGGGGCTTGTGTGCGCCCCTCGCCGGCATCAGCGGCCCCTCCCGTTCGACCCCGCCCCCGACCCGGTCAGGGCCGCTGCCGCCTTGGCGGGCTGCGACTGTGACCGCGGTTCCGTGGCGGGCCCCCGCGACGCGTTCTGCGGGTTCTCGACACCCGGTCGGGTGGCGTCGGTGCCGTTGACCTGCCCGTTCGACCCGCCCCCAGCGGGGAGCGACCCGGGGTCGACCGGGGGTCGTTGGGGGGTCGAAGCCGGGTCGCGGCCGCCCCTGTCGGGGGTCGAGGTGGCGGTGCCGGGGGTCGAGGTTGTCGTCGTAGCCACAGCACCGGTGAGCGCATCGACGTCGACCAGTCCCGCCATGCGCGGCGCGCCGTCAGCCAGGTCACCGGTGAAGACCATTGCTCGCGTCCTTGCCGAAAAACGCCTTCACCGCGGCGTGGATGGCCGGCATGCGGGTCATGCCGCCGACGAGCACCACCGTGTTGATGTGCTCGACGCCGAGCTTCGCGTCCGCGAGCGTGCGCTTGCACGCTTCGATCGTGCGCTCGACCAGGTCCTGGCAGAGCATCTCGAGCTCGTTGCGTTTCATGTTCCGCTCGAGGTGGAGCGGCCCGCCGCTGGGGGAGACGGCGACGAACGGCACGTTGATCGCCGTCTCGAGCGAGGAGCTGAGCTCGTGTTTCGCCTTCTCCGCCGCCTCGCGAAGCCGCTGCAGCGCCATGCGGTCTTTCCGCAGGTCGATGCCGTTTTCCATCGCGAACTCGTCCGCGAGGAGGTTGATGATCTTCTGATCGAAGTCGACGCCGCCGAGGTGGGTGTCACCGCCGGTCGCCTTGACGCTGAAGACGCCGCTGGCGAGCTGCAGGACGGTGATATCGAACGTGCCGCCGCCGAGGTCGTAGACCGCGATGACCTCCGACTGCTTCTTGTCGAGGCCGTAGGCGAGCGCGGCCGCCGTCGGCTCGTTGATGATGCGCTTGACGTCGAGGCCGGCGATTCGCCCGGCGTCTTTCGTGGCCTGCCGCTGCGCATCGTCGAAGTACGCGGGGACCGTGATCACGGCCTCCGTCACGGGCTCGCCGAGGTAGGTCTCGACGATCTCCTTCATGGTCGTGAGGACCATCGCGGAGATCTCGGGGGGCGACATCGCGCGGCCGCGGACGTTCACCCAGCCGTCACCGTTGGGCGCTTCCTGGAGGCGGTAGGAGACGAGCTCCCGCTGCTTCTGGACCTCCTCGTCCTTGAACTTCCGCCCCATGAGGCGTTTCACTTCGTAGACGGTGTGCTCCGGGTTCGTGACAGCTTGGCGACGCGCGACCTGGCCGACCAAGCGCTCTCCCGTCGCGGGGAAGCCGATGACGGACGGCGTCGTGCGCGCGCCCTCCGCGTTCGGAATGACCTTCACGTCGTGAACGCTTCCAGCCGAGGCGCCTTCGACGACCGCCACGCAAGAGTTGGTCGTTCCCAGGTCGATGCCGATCACCTTGCCCATGCAGGGCACAGCATAGACCAATCCCCCGCGCCGTCGCCATTGACGCGGAACTCTTCCGAGATCTGGGGCGCTCGCGGGCCGGGCAGGGGGCGCGCACGCCCCCCGGCCGGGTCAGCTTCCTTCGGCGCCGTCCCCGCCCTCGGGCGCGGGCGCGGCTTGGGGCGGTCCCTTGGAGACCGCGACCATGGCCGCACGAAGCAGGGTGTCGCCGAGCTGGTAGCCCGCCTGGACCTCGAGCGCGACCACGCCCGCCGCGTGCTCCGTCGACTCCACGTGCTGGATGGCTTCGTGGAGGGTCGGGTCGAACGGGTGACCAACCGTGGGCACCCGCTTGATGCCCATCTTCTCGGTGGACTGCGTGAACTGCCGCATGACGAGCTTGAGGCCCTCCACGACGGCCTTCACGTCGGGAGCCTTCTCGCTGCTCTGGATGGCGCGCTCGAGGTTGTCGAACACGGGCAAGAGCTCCTTCAGGGCGCTCTCTTTGCCTTTGCGGGTGGCGTCTTCCTGATCGCGTCGCGAGCGCTTGCGGAAGTTGTCGAAGTCCGCCGCCGTGCGCATGAGCTGGTCACGGAACCGCTGCGCCTCGGCCTTGGCGAGGGCGACCTGATCGACCTCTTGCGCGGCAGCCTCGCCCTCGGCGACGGGCTCGGTCGGAGCCTCCTTGCCCTCGGCAGGATCGGCGCCGTTTCCGCCTTCCTTCGTGTCGGCTTCGTCGGACTCGCTCATAGGGGGGCGCGACCATACTACGCACCCCTCGCCGATTCCAAGACCGGCCGGTTTGCGCCCCCCGACGATCGGGCGTAAAGCCGGACCGAGCCATGTCCGCGCCTCCTGCGTCCTCGTCTTCCCCCGCCTCTCGGGCGAGCGCCGTCCCGCCGACGGTCCCCTCCCCCGAGCCTCAAGAAGACCTCTCGATGGCCGAGCTCGTCGTTCTGGGGCAGAAATACCTCCTCGGCAACTACCGGCAGGCGCCGGTCGTGTTCGTCCGCGGCGAGGGCTCGCGCCTCTACGACAAGGAGGGACGCGAGTACATCGACTGCGCGGCCGGCGTCGCCGTCTGCGCGCTGGGCCACGCCCACCCGCGGCTCGTGCGCACGATCGCCGAGCAAGCGGCGCGCCTCATGCACGTCTCCAACTACTTCTTCAACGAAGAGAACGTGCTGCTCGCGCGCGAGCTCTGCGAAAAGACCGGCTACGACAAGGCCTTCTTCTGCAACTCGGGCGCCGAGGCGAACGAGGCCATGCTCAAGCTCGCGCGCCGGCACTACTCCGCCGCGGGCAAGCCCGAGAAGTTCCGCTTCATCGCGTTCGACAACGCCTTCCATGGCCGCACCCTCGCGACGGTCAACATCGGCGGCACGCCCGCTTACAAAGAGGGCTTCGGTCCCAAGCTCGAGGGCGTCACCCACGTTCCGTACGGCGACCTCGAGGCCGTGCGTCGCGCCATGGGCCCCGACGTGTGCGGCATCTTCGTCGAGACCGTCCAGGGCGAAGGCGGCGTGACGCCCGCGCCGCCCGGCTTCCTCGAGGGCCTGCGCGCGCTCTGCGACGAGCACGACGCGCTCCTGTTGCTCGACGAGGTGCAGACCGGCATCGGCCGCACCGGCCGCATGCTCGGCATGATGCACACCGGCGTCCGCGGCGACGTCGTCAGCCTGGCCAAGGGCCTCGGCGGCGGCTTCCCCATCGGCGCCATCCTCGTCCCCGAACGGCTCGCGGGCGCGCTGCCCTCCGGCACACACGGCTCCACGTTCGGCGGAAACCCGCTCGCTTCGGCGGCGGCGCGCACGGTCCTCGCGGTCCTCGACGACGAGCACCTCGTGGAAGAGGCCGAGAGAAAGGGCGCGCTCCTTTCGTCGAAGCTCCAAGCGGTCGCCGCGAAGCACCCGGATCTGTGCGAGCTGGAGCGAGGCCAAGGTCTGCTCCGCGCGCTCGTGCTCAAGCCCGGCGTGGACGCGCGCGCCGTGCTCGGCAGGGCCCGCGAGCGCGGCCTGCTCCTCACCATCGCGGGCGGGCGCGGCCTCCGCTTCACGCCGCCGCTCGTCATCACCGACGCCGAGATCGATCTCGCCGTCGAGCGCCTCGACGAGACGCTCCGCTCGGTGCGCCTCGACCTGGTCTCGGGCGGGTAACGAGGCGGCTCGAGGTGCGCGCTGCCGGTCCCGTCGCGGACCCGATCCCCTGCTCCGCCTGCGGCAAGCTCATCGATCCGCTCCGGGCCGGCCACGTCGCCATCTTCGATCAGAAGCTGCACTACTTCTGCGACATCAAGACCTGCCGCGCTGCCTTCCTGGCGCCGTTCGGCGAGGCCCCGCTGCTGGAGCCCTTTGCGCCCCGTGAGCCGCCGCCCGAGCACACCGCGCCCATCGAGCCCGCGCACGCTCCGGTGGTCCCGGAGGACGTCTTGCCGCCGCTGCCGCAGCTCGAGGACGACCGCGGCCTGGTCGAGGCGATCGGCCGGCTCTCGCCCCACGCGGCGGCCTCCCCGCTCGAGGCGCCCGCGCAGCCACGCGACGTCGGCGCGCTGTTGCTCCTCATCGCCGTCGTCGCCGGGACGCTCGCGGTCCTGCTCGGACTCGCCGGAGGCGGCAAGCTCCTCCTGTTCGCGCGTGTGCTCCTCGCCGCGGTCGGCGTCGCGATGCTCGCGACGCGCGCCGCGACGACCCCGCCCGACGCGGCCGATCCACACGCGCTCCCGCTCCTCGCACCGCCCGGCCTCTCGGTCGTGGTCGCGGCGTGGGCGGCCATCGCGGCGCCCCTCGCCATCGCGGGGGAGGCCGCGAGCCTGGCCGGCACCATCACGACGGCGGCGGCTGTCGGCGCGTGGCTCCTCGAGGCCGCGCGACGCGAGGTCACCGCCGAGCGCGCCTGGATCAAGGCAGCGCTGACGATCCCCGGGCGCCGCGTCAACACGGACGGCGTCGACGAAGGCGTTCTCGATCTTCGGCCCGGCGAGCGCGTGCTCGTTCACGCCGGAGAAGACGTGCCGGTCGACATGACGATCGCCGAGGGCGAAGCCGAGCTGTTCCCCTGGCCCGGCGCGCCGACGACGGCTCGTCGACGCGCGCCCGATCCGATCGCCGCCGGCGCGCACGTCGAGCGCGGCAAGCTCGTCGGCACGTGTACGTGGGCCGGATCGGATCGCGCGTTCGCGCGGCTCGTGCTCGACCCGCGGCGCCGCGTCGACGCCGTCGCGCCCGTCGCGCGCGCGGCGCGGTCGCTCGCCGAGCGCTGGAGCGCGGTCGCCGCCCTGGGCGCGGGGATCCTTGCCTTCGTGATCTCCCGCAGCCCCATCGACGCGGCGATGGCCTTCGTGGCATCCCACGCCGGTCTGTCGACCGCCATGGTCGGCTCGCTCGCGAGCGTGTACGTCGCCCGAGGCATCCTCGCGGCGCAGCGTCGCGGGATCACCTACCGCAGCGCCGACGCGTGGGATCGCGCGGCGCGCGCGACGACCGCGGTGTTCTGCGCGCGCGGCACGCTGTTGCTCGGTGAGCCCGAGGTCGCCGAGATCGAGGCCACCGCGAAGGACTTCGACGCAAACGACGTGCTCTCGCTCGCCGCGGGCGCCGCGCGCGCCGATCAGAGCCCGTGGGCCCACGCGATCTTGCGCGCGTCGAGCACACGCGGCGTCCGTCCCGACCCCATCCGCAACCCCACGGTGCACCCGGGGCTCGGCGTCGTCGCCGTGACCGGCACGGGCGAAGAGCTCTGCGTCGGCGTTCGATCCCTCCTCATGGATCAGCGCGTCTCCATCGCCTCCGCCGAGTGGCGCCTCTCCGAGCTCGAGGCGCTGGGGCGCAGCCTCGTGCTCGTCGCGCTCGGCAGCCGGCTCGTCGGGCTCATCGCGCTGCAAGACGGCATCCGTCCGGGCGCGCGCGGCGCGGTGCAGTACCTGCTCGACGTGCAGATCGAGCCGGTCCTCATGTCCGGCGACTCACGCGAGACCTGCGAGGCCATCGCGCGATCGCTCGACATCGAGCACGTGCGACCCGAGGTTCCCCCGGCCGAGCGCGCCGACGAGGTGAAGCGGCTCGCCGAGACGGGCGAGCGCGTCGCGGTGCTCGGGCACCCCGAGCTGGACGAAGGCCCGCTCGGCGCGGCGCAGGTCGCCGTCGCGCTCGGCGCTGCCGGGAGCTCCGCCGCGGAGCACGACGTGGCGCTCGCGGGGGGCGATCTGCGAGACGCCGCGCTCGCCCTCGCGCTCGCGAGGAGGACACGCGTGGAGGCCCGCGTCGGCTTCGCCCTCGCCGCGATCCCACCGGCGCTCGGCGTGCTCATCGTGGCGATCGGCATCCTGCCGCCTGCGTTCATCCCCATCGCCGCCCTGCTCGGCGGCGTCATGGGCGTGATCCACGGCCGCGCGATGCAGAAGCGCGCGCCGGGCTGAGCCATCACCGTCGGGCAGGTGGGCGGGGGCGTGACATGATCGTCAGGGTACCTCCCGTCGCGCTTCGTTGCCGAGCCGCGCGAGGTGGCCCCGAGCCGCCGCCAAATCCGCCGGATCCGTGCGGATGTCGAGGAACCGACGGCGCCGCGGCGGCTCTCGGTACGGCCGTTGCTGAGACTCCGGCATGCTTATTCGATCGCGGCGCCTGAAGCGCCTCGCGGCCGCCCCGCTCGCGGCCGCGGCTTGCCTCCTCTTGCTCGGTGCCGGCATACGGGCGGAAGACCTGGCATGCGAGCACGCAGCGAGCGTGCTCGACGAGTGCTGCCCCGATCTCTCCGCGGCCGAGCTGGACTGCAGCTACGACGACTATGCAGGGTGCAGCGAATCGGTCTCTCCACCCATCATCGGGGAGGCGGAGAGCCAGTGCGTCCGCGACGCGAGCTGCGCCCAGATCGTCGAGTGGGGCGTCTGCGATCGGATCGTCATCCGTCAGGCGGAGCGGCGCGCCGCCGAGCTCGAGAGCGAAGAGGTCGTGATCATCGGCGAGCTGGAGGAGGAACCCGTATGTCCCTGAAGACCTCGCTGCTCGTTTCGGCCGCCGCACTCGTCGTCCTCGGCGCGACCCGAGCGGAGGCAGAGGAGCCGGCACCTCCACCTGCTCCGAAGAGCGACGCGGCCGAGGCGTACGAAGACACCGGCCTCGACGTGCCCTACCCCAAGCGCACGCATTTCGCCCTCAAGATGGCCGCGGGCGCGACGTTCGAGTCCGTCGCGAGCACGGGCCTCTTCGGCGCGAGCGGGACCTTCGGGCTCGGCGCCGACACGCGCTACCTCGGCATCTACGGCGTGCTCACGGGCGGAGGTGGACGGACCGACGGTGGGCTCGACTACTACGAGTTCCTGTTCGGCCCCGATCTCGAGTGGCCGGTCGGCCCCATCCGCCTCGGCCTCCGCCCGCGCCTCGGCTACCTCGGGATCCGACGCGAGACGAACGGCGACATGATGGAAGACCTGCGGGTCGGCATCGGCGGCCTCTTCGGAGTCGACGCCTTCCGCAGCGACGGCTGGAGCGTCGGCCTGGAGATCGAGCCGAGGATCGACGCCGCGACCCCGTTCCTCGATCTCTTCTCGGCCGATCCGACCTACCCGGTCTACGGCGTGCGCGCGGGCTTGTCGGTCCACAAGCGGATACCGCGCAAACACAACCCGAAGCTCATGCCGGCGCCGAGGATCGCCGATCGTTTCTGACAGAACCGTCAGAAACGGCTCACGGGTTGTCCAAGGTGATCTCACACAAGAGCCCGTGAGCCTGATCGCAAGCGCGGTCGAAGAGCTGGGCGAGCGGCGTTCGGTTCACACACCGGAGCGCGTTCGACGGGTCGTCCATCGTGGTGAGGGTTCCCAGCCCGCCGCTGCCCAGCCAGCGGAACTCGTCCAACATGTCGTCCGTGGCGAAGTCGGCGAGGCCCACCCAGACGTCGCCCACGTGTACGGGCAACATGCCGTCGTTCGGATCGAGGCTGAAGACGTCGCCTCCCGCCCGGAAGCACCGCTCCCGCGCGCCCCAGAAGGCGACCGGCGAGCCTTCCGACGCGACGTAGCAGTGCCCGCTCGTCGGGTCGTAAATACCGTCGCCCAGCCCGCCGCCGCAGGCGAGGTCGACGCGCATGCAGCCCGAACAAGCGGCCGTCTGGTCGTCGCACTGCTCGATGCCGCCCACGTTTCCGTCGCCGCAGACGGAGCCGAGCTTCGCGACGAGGTCGTAGGTGCCGTCGTCGCCGGCGCCCGAGCCGTCCACGACGAAGTAGATCGTCTCGCCGGCTCGCGCGAAAAAGCCGATAACCGCCTCGCCCGGTGTCGAGCCGTTCGTCCCGAGGCAGGCGAGCTCGTCCTCGTAGAGGTCGGGCTGGCAGCCGCGGCGTACGTGGAGGACGGCCTTGTCGTGATTCCCGCCGAAGCCGGACTTCGCCACGAGGTGTACCTCGACCGTGCCGGACACGAGCATTTTCACGGCGAGCCATTGGTCCGGACCATCCGACTTGCAGCTGCCCCCGTCGCCCAGCCTCAGCGTGTCGTCGGCGCCGGCCGTGTTGCCGGAGACGTCGACGACCTCGCCGAGCTGACCCAGGAAGGCGACGGCCGTCGCCGGACACTCCGCCGTCGGCTCCGCCTGGCAGGCCTGGTCACAGCCGTCGCCGGGCGCGACGTTGCCGTCGTCGCACTCCTCGCCGACCGACGGCGTGCCGTCCCCACACACACCCGCGCCGCCGATGCCCGAGACCGTCGAGCCTCCCGCGCCGCCGACGCCGCTCGGTGAGCCCCCTTGCCCGAAGCCGCCGGACAAAAAGACGCTCGTCGTGTCTTTGGGCGCGCCTCCGCCCTCACCCGTCGAGTCGACGAAACAGGCGCCGACGCCACAGAGGGCGAGCCAGGAGAGCGCGGTCCCGAGCCGCATGAACGAAGCGTACAGAAGGTGCGAGCCTACCGAAACCGAGCCGAGCCCGCTGTCGACTCGGCCGGACCCAGGGGCTAGGTTCTCTCGGTCGAGACCATGAAGCTCCCCTTCCAACCCCCTCTCGCGCCGATGCTCTCGAAGCGGGCATCCGAGCTGCCCTCCGGCCCCGGCTGGATCTTCGAGCCGAAGTGGGACGGCTTCCGGACCATCGCCTTCCGCGACGGGGAGGAGGTCGTCCTCATGAGCCGGGACGACAAACCGCTCCAGCGTTATTTCCCCGACGTGGTCGAGGCCCTCCGCGCGGCGTTGCCGGAGCGATGTGTGCTCGACGGCGAGATCGTCGTCGCCGTGGGCGACAAGCTCGAGTTCGAGGTGCTGCAGCAGCGGCTCCACCCTGCGGCGTCACGCGTGAACCTGCTCGCCAAAGAAACGCCGGCGAGCGTCGTCTTCTGGGACGTGCTCGCCATCGGCGACGAGGACCTGCGCAACGTCCCCTTCCGACAGCGCCGTGCCCGGCTCGAGGCGCTCCTCGCGGGAGCGAAGCCGCCGGTCCACCTCACGCCTGCGACGGAGGATCGCGCGGTGGCGACGGACTGGTTCAACCGCTTCGAGGGCGCAGGCCTCGACGGCGTCATGGCCAAGCGCGAAGAGGGCGTCTACGAGCCTAACAAGCGAGTCATGATCAAGGTAAAACACGAGCGCACCTGCGACTGCGTCGTGGCCGGCTTCCGTTGGCACAAAAACGGCAGGGGCACCCACGTCGGCTCGCTCATCCTCGCGCTGTACGACGACGCGGGCGTGTTGCACTCGATCGGCGTGACCGCGAGCTTCACCGAGGCGAAGCGCAAGGAGCTCGTGACCTTCCTCGAGCCGTACCGGGAGAACGCGCTCGACAGCCACCCCTGGAAAGACTGGGCTGGAGACGAGGCCGAGTGGGCCCGTCGCCCCGACGCCAAGAGCCGCTGGAGCCGCGGGAAATCGATGTCCTGGGAGCCGCTCCGGCTCGAGCTCGTGGTCGAGGTCGCGTACGACCACATGCAGGGTGCGCGCTTCCGGCACACCGCCCAGTTCCGGCGCTGGCGCTCCGACAAGCGCCCGACCGACTGCCGCTACGACCAGCTCGACGTCACGCCGCCGTTCGAGCTCGCGAAGATCTTCGGCGAGGCGGCGGCCCCTGGGAGCTAGCTCTTCTTCTCCCGCTTCTGCGTCCTCGGACCTTCGAGGCCGAAGCGAGCGAGCTTGCGATAGAATGTCGCGCGGGGAACCGAGAGCTCGCGCGCGGCGCGCACCACGTTCCAGCCCGCGCCCTCGAGCGCGGCCACGTAAGCGGCGCGCTCGTCCGGCGCCGCCACGCGCCGCCGGACCGCGCCCGCCGAGGGGGACAGCCCGAGATCCTCGGGCGCGATCTCCCCTCGCTCACACAACACGGCAGCACGCGTGAGCACGTTCTCCAGCTCCCGCACGTTCCCGGGGAAGGAGTGCGCGAGCAGCGCGCGCATCGCCGCGGGCGACAGGCGCGCCGGCGGACGGCCGAGCTGCTCCGAAGCGCGCCGGAGGAAATGTGCCGCCAACGTGGGCACGTCCTCGAGCCGCGCCCGGAGAGGCGGCAGCGGCAGCTCCACCACGCCGACGCGGAAGTAGAGGTCCTCTCGGAACCGACCGCGCGCCACTTCCGCGCGGAGATCTCGGTTGGTCGCGCAGACGAGCCGGAAGTCGACGGGCACGGCCTCGGTGCTGCCGAGCGGCCGGACCTCGCGCTCTTGCAACACGCGTAGCAGCTTGGCCTGCATCTCGATCGGCAGCTCGCCGAGCTCGTCGAGGAAGAGGGTCCCGCCCCTGGCCGCGACCATGAGCCCGGTCCGATCGCGGTCGGCGCCGGTGAACGCGCCACGCGCGTGGCCGAAGAGCTCCGACTCGAGCAGCGTCGACGGCAGCGCCGCGCAGTTGATCCCCACGAACGGCCCGGCCTTGCGCGCGCTCGCGAAGTGGACGGCGCGCGCCACGAGCTCCTTCCCGGTGCCGCTCTCGCCCGTCACGAGCACCGTGAGCGGCGAGTCGACCACGCGATCCAGCGTCCGGAGCACGGCCTTCAGGGCGGGGCTCCGCCCTACGATGGCGCCGTAGTCGTAGCGGCTCTCCAGCGCTTCTTGCCTCACCTTCACGGCCTCCGCGAGCCGATCGATCTCCTCGGCCTGACCGCGCGCGACCTGGGCGATGCGCGCGCGCTCTGCCTCGAGCTCCTTCGTCCGCTCGCGCAGCGTGGCGAGGAGCTCCGCGTTGCGAAGGGCGAGCGCGGCCTGGTCGGCGAAAGAGAGGAGGATGTCGACGTCCTCCGGATCGAACCGCCCGCGGCCGAACCGGTTGTCGACGTAGAGCGCGCCGAGCACGCCGTCCGGCGAGCGGATGGGGACGGCCAGCACGCTCCGCAGCTTCATCGCGTGGACGCTCGCGTTCTCGCGGAAGCGCTCGTCCGCCTGCGCGTCGACGGTGACGACCGGCTCGCCCGTCTCCACGGCGCGCTCGGCGATGCCGCGGCTGAACTTGAGGTGGCTCTTGCCGATCTTCTCGCGGTCGATGTTCCGCGCGACGGCGACGCGCATCTCGCCCTGGGCGGGCGCCGAGAGCAGGAACCCTCGCTCGGCGTTGGTGAGCTCGATGGCGGCGTCGAGGGTCATCGCGAGGACGTCGGAGGTCTCGAGCGAGGAGTTCAGCTTGCGGAACAGGGCCACGAGCCGCTCGAGCTTCTCCGCTCGACCGTCCCGCGCGAGGGCCCGCTTGGCGATCTCCTTCTGGCCGAGGTCGCGGCGGCGCGGGTGCCGGAGAAACCCGGCGCGGAGGGGCTCGGGGAGGCTCTCGACGAGGGACGCCCAGAGCTCCCGCGCGCGCGCCTCCGCACGCGCGCGGTCCTCGCTCTGGCCGAGCGCGGCCGCCGCGTCGGCCAGCACCGCGTGCGCCTCGGCCTCGAGATCGGGCTGACACGCCTCGCGAGCTTTGCGCAGCGCGTGCTGCGCGTCGGCCACGGCGCGCGCACCTTCGCCCGCGTGCAAGGCGATGCGCGCCGAGAGCGTGGCGGCGCGCGAATCGAGATCGGGAGCGCCCTGAAGGGTCTCGTCCTTCGAGGCCCGCGCCACGCGCCGTGCCGCCGCGTCGGCCGCCCCCGACGCCAGCTCCGTCCGCGCGAGCTCGATCTCCTCCTCCACCGCCTCGCGGTGGGCGCCGAGCGCCTCGAACTTCGCGCGCGCCTCCTGAAAACACGCCGTCGCTCCGGTGAAATCACGCGCCGCCACGAGGCAATCGCCCACGACGCTCGCGGCCGCGGCCACGAAGAACTCCATCGCGCGCTCCTCCGCGAGACCGCGGGCGGACTCGGCGCGGATACGCGCGCGCTCGAAGGCGCCGACGTCCGCGTAGAGCTTGGCCAGGTTGAACTCGAGCACCACCGCGAGATCCACCTGCCCGAGCGCCGTGGCCAGGCGAAGGCCGCGTTCGTAGGCCGCGTGTGCATCGCCGAGCCGCCCGCGGGCGTGGGAGGCCGTCCCCAGGTTGAGGCTGGCGCGGGCGATCTGCGCGCCGAGCCCGTGCTCCTCCGCCACCGCGAGCGCTTGTTTGTACCCTGCGAGCGCCGCCTCGAGATCGCCCGAGCGGTAGGCGTCGATGGCCTGATACGACAGCGCGCGCACGAGGCGCCTGGGCGCGACCAGATCGCGCTGCAGCCCGGCCGCCATGGCGAGGTGCACACGCGCGACCGCGTGATCGCCCGTGTACGACGCGGCGACGCCCACGTCCTCGTGCAGGCTCGCGAGGACGCCGGGATCGCGCGCGCCTGCGAGGGCGGGCTCCGCGAGCGCGCGCGCGGCGGCGTGGTCACCGAGCCGGATCCGGGCACGCGCCTCGAGATCGGCGAGCACGCCGCGTTGCTGATCGCTCGGCTCGAAGGCCGCCGCGCGCGCGGTCGCCGCGAGCACGCCCTGCGCGTCGTCGGCGTCGAGCGAGGCCTGCGCCGACAGCTGCGCCGCGCGGAGCCGCTCCTCTCGGGTGGTCGCGACAAGGGCGGCCTGCGCAGCGATCTCTCGCGCCCGCGGCGCGTCGCCCGCGGCGAGGAGGGCCTCGGCGAGGTCGAGCGCGAGCGCCGGACCGAGCCCCTGTCCGAGCGGCTGGAGCGCGGAGCGCCAAAGGCCAGGTGACCTCTCGATCTCGTCGCGGCTCGCTCGTACGAGCGCGAGGGCCTCGTCCGTGCGCGAGGCGAGCGCCAGGTGGCGGACGGCCGCGGCAGCGAGGTGCGCGCGCGCGGCGCCTTCGGTTTGGCGCAGACTCTCCAGGCGTGCGTCCGCGAGGGCCTCGTGTGCGGCGCGGACGTCGACCAATCCCGAGAGGCGCTCCCGCATCGCGGGGCGACCGAGCGCCCAACCTCCGACGCGGCGCGCGGCCAGCCGGAGCCGCTGCAGCGCGCCGAGCTGCTCCGGCGACACGCGGGCGGAGGCGAGATCGCGCTCCGTCGCGAGCGGTCCCATGGCCACGAGGAGAGCGAGCGCGCGGCCGAGATCGGGATCGAGCGCCGCGACGAGCCGAGTATTCACGACAGAACCGTCATCGACGAAGCGCTCGTCGCCGGCGAGGCGCGCCGCGATGTCGGCGGGGAAGCCACCTGTCGTGAGGAAGATCTCCCGGGCGCTCCCGGCTGCGCCCACGTCTGCGAGCCACGCCTCCACGTCGGACTCCCCGAGCGGCTCGAGGTGGATCGAGGTGACCGCCGACCCCGCCGCGAGCGGCTCCGCTCCGCGATGGGCGGCGATCACGCCCCACGGCTCGGCGGGCCCCACGAGGCGCAAGAGCGCGCGGAGCGCCTCTCGATCCGGATCGTCGAGCGCGTCCGCGTCGTCGACGAGGAGCAGCGTCGGCTCGCCACGCGCGCGCAGCTTGTCGGCGGTGGCCACGGCCGCCAGCGCCGGCTCGCCCGGCAGATCTGCGCCCGCGGCCCGCGCGAAGAGCGAGAGCATCGGCCGCGGCGCGTGCGCGAAGGCCTCGACCACGCGCACCTTCGGCTGCGCCTGCCACTTCAGCTCGCGCAAGAGGCGGCTCCTCCCGACGCCGGCCTGGCCTTCGACGAGGAGAGCGCGCGCGGCGGGCTCCCCCGCCTCGAGGGCGCTCACCAGCGCGAGCATCGCGGCGAGCTCCGCGCCGCGGCCGATCAGCCGGCGGGGCTGCCGCAGCAGAGCTGCGTCGCTTCCCGGCCGGGCGCCGAGGTGCTCGAGCACCTCGGCCATGCTCGCCGGCCGCCGGGTGGGGTCCTCGTGGGTGAGGCGCCCGAGGAGGGCGGCGATCTCCGGCGGGAGGGGCTCGGCGAGCGCCGGGGCGATCGCGCGGAGGGTGCAGCCCAGCCCGAACACGTCCTGGAGCGGCGAGGCCTGCGCGCCCCGGAGCACCTCGGGCGCCATGTACCCCGGGGTCCCCGCGATCTCGGCTCCCCCCGGCTCACCGACGCGGCGCGCGCACGACAGATCGAGGAGCGTCGCGCGCCCGCGCGAATCAATGACGATATTGTCAGGCTTTACGTCGCCGTGGCAGCTCGCGGCCGCGTGCAACGCCAGGAGCGCGGAGCACACGTCGACAAGGCAAGGCAGCAGGCCCGCGAACGTGCGGCCGCGAGCGTGCTCGTCGAGCGTGGCGCCGAGGACGGCGTCCATCGTCAGGAACGGGCGCGGTGCGCCCGCCACGGTCGCGACCCCGAAGTCGTGCACGCGAACGAGCGACGGGTGGACGAGCCCGACGAGCGTCTCGAGCTCCTGCATCAGGGGGCGCGGATCGACGCCGGGGTGGAGGAGCTTGAGCGCGACCTCGATGTCGAGCGCCTCGTCGTGGACGAGGAAGGCGGTGGCGAGGCCTCCGGAGCCCAGCGGCCGGACGACGCGATACCGGTCGGCGACGAGCAGCCCAGTCTCCACGACGTCTCACAAGATGTCTCATTGGCCCAGTCGAGACAACCGTGAGACATTCACCAGACCGATTTCCCGCCTCCCGAGGGGTGTGGGAGCATGGCACCATCGTTGCTTGGTCGGTGACCGTGCTTCGAGATGCTCTCCTCCGATCCCTCCTCCCGGTCGCCGCGCTGGCGATCGCGGGGTGTGTGGTCAGCCCGCAGCCGAGCCCTCCGGTGGACTCCCCCGAGCTCGACGGCGGCCTGGTCAGCGTCGGCCTCACGCCCGAGAGCCTGCTCGAGAGCATCACGATCGTGGGCGCCCCGGGCGCCGTCGATCCGGCGGAGGGCTCCGTGGTCGTCACCAACCTGGATCGCGACGACGCGCCGAGCGTCGCCCCGGTTCAGCCGGACGGCAGCTTCGAGATCGTGCTCAACGGCGCGCTCTCGGAGGAGCTCCGGCTGCAAGCCAAGGCGCAAGACGCGCGCTCGCAGCCGGTCGACCTGCTCCTCGACGCGTCCGGCACCCTGGTCCCGTCACCCGTCGACTTCGCGTGCCTCACCATCGAGCCGGCGCTCTGGCTGGAGCTCGACGGACAGGGCGACGCCCGCTCGATCGTCCTCACGAACGGCTGCGCCGAAGCGCTGACCATCGCGGCCCCGCGGCTGCGGCGCGGGCTCGCCGGCTTCACGTTCTCGCCAACCGCGCCGATCGCGCTCGGCGCCGGCGAGGCCACGACCGTCACGGTCCGCGCCGTCACCACGACGCAAGAAGACGAAGACGTCATCTTCTTCGAGATCGTCGCGCCCACCGCCGGGCGCCGCGCGATCACCATCACCCGCTGACCCTCTCCCGCTTCTGCCCCCCCTCTGCTCGCGGAGGGGGGACAGGGGGGAGGAACCCACAGGAACCACGCTTCCAGCGAGCCGAAAGCTCGCCTGGCTCTGCACGCCTCAGCTTCCAAGGAGATCCGCCATGTCGCTTCGAATTCAACCCTTCGCCCTCCTCCCGCTCCTGTCCTTCGCCGCCATCGCTTGCCAGACGAGCGGGGAGAGCGGCTTCACCAAAGACCAGGCGCGCGCCCTCGGCGGCGTCGACGGCGACGGCAACGACATCTGCGCGCTCGAGGGCTGGTACGGCGACGACACGTGCGACGACTTCTGCCCGATCTTCGACGGCAACGACTGCCCCGTCTCGCCCGAGTGCCCCGACCCGACGGCCGCAGACGTGCACTACCGCGCGTTCGCCGGAGACATCACGTGCTCGCAGGAGATCGCGTTCTGCAGCGAAAACCAGGTCATGTTCAACAGCCTCGACTGCGGCTGCGGCTGCGTCGACCTGCCGTCCACCTGCGGGGGCTTCACGGGTGAGACGTGTGAGCCCGGGTACTTCTGCGACTACGCGCCGGGCGACCTCTGCGGCGCGGCCGATCAGCAGGGAGTCTGCAAGCCGACGCCCGAGGTCTGCACCGAGGAGTGGGCTCCGGTCTGCGGCTGCGACGGCCAGACGTACAGCAACACGTGCCACGCAAACGGCGCCGGCGTCAGCGTCCTGCATGACGGCGCGTGCGGCGAGGCCTGCGGCGGGATCGCCGGGACGCCGTGTGAGGCCGGGTTCTTCTGCAGCTACGAGGAGCAGTGTGGCCTCGCGGACCAGCTCGGGACCTGCCTGCCGATCCCGGAGAACTGCCAGGAGAACTACGCGCCCGTCTGCGGTTGCGACGGCGTCACGTACGCAAACGCCTGCTTGGCACGCGCCGCGAGCATGAGCATCGCCCACGAGGGCGCCTGCTCCGGCCAGGCGTGCGGCGGCTTCGCGGGGCTGCCCTGCGAAGAAGGGCAGTTCTGCAACTACACCCTGGAGGACATCTGCGGCGGAGCGGACGCCCTCGGATCGTGTGAGCCGATCCCCGAGGCTTGCCCCGAGTACTACGCGCCCGTCTGCGGCTGCGACGGCATCACCTACGGCAACACCTGCTTCGCCAACGGCGCCGGCGTCGCGGTCGCCAGCGAAGGCGAGTGCGCGAGCAACTGAGGAGGCGGACTCGTCAGCCCTGGGGGGGGCCCCAGAAGTTGAGGTCGTCGTCCGGGTCGGGCGTCTCCTGCGCAGGCCGCTTGTCCTCGGGGACGTTGCGCAGGTTCACGCGGATGCGTGTCCACGTGCTCGAGCGGCCACGCATCGTGTCCACCAGGACGTCGGCCTCCGCGAGGTGCAGGGCGGCCTCCGGGTGCTTCGCCTTCCAGCGCTCGAGGCCGGCCAGGGCGTCCTCCTTCTTTCGCGCCCGCGCGATGACGAGGAGCGGCATGGTCGGCCTCCGCCGCCCCGTCGCCGCCGCGGGCGCCGCCGCCGCGGGCGTCACCTCGGTCTTCTTCCGAGACGGGGCGACGCGCGGCGCCTCCCCCGCCTGCTTCTCGTAGTGCGGCGGCCACGGCGCATCGGCGAGCCCCTCGGCCTCGTCCCGATCCGCCTGCTCGAGCAACGACTCGAGCGAAAACGCGACGTCGTCGATCGGCGCGTGTGGATCGCCGATCGACCGAAAGCGCGCCGGCACGGTCGTGATCGTGAAGTCCGCCGGGTCGCAGTCGGCCACCTCGTCCCAGCGCAGCGGCGCCGAGACGCGCGCGTCGGGTAGCGGCCGGACCGAATAGGCCGACGAGGTCGTGCGGTCCTTCGCGTTCTGGTTGTAGTCGAGGAAGACGCCGTGGCGCTCCTCCTTCCACCACTTGCTCGTCGCGATCGACGGCGCCCGCCGCTCCACCGCGCGCGAGAGCGCGATAGCGGCCCGCCTCACCTCGGAGAACGACCACCTCGGCTGGATGCGCACGTTGATGTGCATGCCGCGCGAGCCGCTCGTCTTGGGCCAGCCGACGAGGCCGCGCGACTCGAGCTCGGCCTTCACCTCGAGCGCGACCGCGCGCACGTCCGCCCAGGGCACGCCCGGCCCCGGGTCGAGATCTACCCGGAGCTCGTCGGGATGATCGAGATCGCCGGAGCGGATCGCGTGCGGGTGGAGATCGATGCAGCCGAGGTTCGCGATCCAGGCGAGCCCCGCAGCGGCATCCACCACGATCTCCTCGGCGGTGCGCCCCGAAGGGAACCGCAGCGTGACCGTCCGCAGCCAATCCGGACGATTGGCCGGCGCGCGCTTCTGGTAGAAGGCCTCGCCCTCCGCGCCCTCGACGTAGCGCTTCAGCACGATGGGCCGGTCGCGTATCCCGCGGAGCGCGCCGTCCGAGACCTCCAGGTAATACCGCACGAGCTCGAGCTTCGTGATCCCCGCCTTGGGGAAATAGAGCTTGCTCGGGTGTGTCACCCGCACGCTGCGTCCTTCGACCTCGAGGATCTCGGGCGGCTCGTCCTTCGCCACGCGTCGAAGGGTACTCGATCCGCGGCCCTGCTAAGCTCCCCGCGTGCCGGACCCGAAACGCGACGCGATCGAGCTGCTCGAAGAGCTGCGCGACCTCACGATCCTGGACGAAGGCGATCCGCAGGCCTTCCGCGTGCGCGCCTACGAGAGCGCCAAACACGCCGTGGAGGGCTTCGCAGGAGACATCTCCAAGCTGAGCGCGGCCGAGCTGCAGAAGATCGACGGCATCGGCAAGAGCACGGCCGGCAAGCTCCGCGAGCTCTTCGACGGCGGGCGGGTGCAGAAGCTCGAAGACCTGCGCGCGAAGCACCCCCAAGGCATCGTCGATCTGATGCGCATCCCGGGCCTCGGCCCGAAGGCGATCCGGCGCCTCCGGACGGAGCTCGGCGTCCAGAGCATCGACGATCTGCGGCGTGTGATCGCCGAGCATCGGATCCGCGAGCTGAAGGGCTTCGGCAAGACGTCAGAGGAGAAGCTGGAGAAGAGCCTGGAGCGAATGGCCGCCGCCGGCGGCGAGAAGCGCACGCCCATCGCGGTCGCGCTCCCGCTCGCCGAGCGGCTCGTCGCGGAGCTCGCCGCCGTGAAGGGCGTCCACCTGGCAGCGTACTGCGGCAGCCTCCGCCGCTTCAGCGAGACGGTTGGCGATCTCGACATCGTCGCGGCGGCCGACGAGGGCGCGCCGGTGATGGAGACGGTGCTCGCGTTGCCCGTGGTGGATCGCATCCTCGCGCAGGGCGCGGGCAAATCGAGCTTCGTCACGCGACGCGGCTTGCAGGTGGACGTGCGCGTCGTGGCCCCGCACCAGATCGGCGCCGCGCTGATGTATTTCACCGGCAGCAAGGGCCACAACATCAAGATGCGCCAGCGCGCGCTCGAGAGAAAGCTCACGCTGAACGAATACGCGCTCTCCGAGATCGACGGCGGGAAGGTCGTCGCCTCCGAGACGGAGGAGGAGATCTACGCCGCGCTGGGCCTGCCCTTCATCCACCCGGTGCTGCGCGAGGACATGGGTGAGATCGATCTCGCCGAGCGTGGCGAGCTGCCGCGCGTCATCGACGGCGCCACGCTCCGGGGCGACTTCCACGTCCACACCTCGGTCTCGGGGGACGGCCGCTCGGACCTGGAGGAGGTGGTCGCCGCGGCGAAGGAGCGTGGCTACGCCGCCGTCGCGATCACCGAGCACGCCGAGAAGCTGAGCATGAACGGCGTCTCACGCGACGCCCTCCTCGAGCAGCGCGCGCAGATCGCCGCGCTTCAGGAATCCATCGGGCCCTCGATGAAGATCCTGCATGGCATCGAGCTCAACATCGGGGCCGAAGGTGAGCTCGACTACGACGACGCCTTCCGCCGCGAGCTCGACTTCTGCCTCGCGTCCATCCACGACCACTTCGATCTCGACCGCGCCGCCCAGACGCGCCGCGTGATCCGCGCCATGGAAGACCCGTGCGTACGCATGATCGGCCACCTCTCCGCGCGCATGTTGGGCGGACGCCCCGGCGTGGACCTCGATATCGGGGCCATCCTCGACGCGGCCGAGCGCACCGACACGGCGCTCGAGGTGAACGGGGGCCTGCCTCGCCTCGACGTGAGCCTCGACGTGATGCGCGCCGCGCGGGGGCGGAAGGTGAACTTCGTCCTCACCAGCGACGCGCACCATTCACGCGAGCTCCGGCGCGTCGAGTTCGCCGCCCTTCACGCGAGCAAGGCGTGGCTCCCCGAGGCGCGTGTGGTCAACGCCTGGCCGAGCGAGCAGATGCTCGCGTGGGCCGCCGCGCGAGGGTGAGGCGACTTCAGAACGGGGAGGTCGAGACGGTCGGGTTGCCCGTCGCGTCTTCCTCGCAGCCCAGGAAGGAGTCACCCCAGCTCGCCTCGAGGCAGGCGCACGAGACGTCCTGGGCGCAGGCGCTCGGAGGCGGCTCGCAGGTGTGGACGAAGCAGCCGTCGGCGATCGGGTTCACCAGGTGGCAGAGCTCGCCCACGTCGCAGTTGAAGAGGCCGCCGCACGAGAACTCGGAGGCGGTCGGCTGCGGCGGAGGCTCGAAGCAGGTCGCGAAGTAGCCCGGCCCGCCGCAACCCGCGTCCTGGCAGTTGTCGCCGAGCACGCCGCCAGCTGCCTCGCAGGCGGACGCGAACTCGTTCGCGGTGGTGCATTCGCCGTCGTGTTTGGCTCCCAGGATGCTGCCGGAGGCGGCGCAGAGCGTCGGCGCGTCGCACCCGAAGACCTCGTAGCAGGTGAAGCCTGCGGGGCAGACGGTGACCTCGTCGTCACCGGCCGCGCACATCTCCGAGACGCAGCCGCAGCTCGGATCGACCTGGCCGAGATCGACCCACTCGCTCGGCGCGCCCTCCTCCGGGAAGACGGGCTCGCAGCGATACGTGACGACACAGCTGTCATTGTTCTTGTATCGGCACTCGGTCATGTCCGCGAGGTCACACGACGCGCCCGCGTCGGGCGCCTCCGCGGGGCAGCCACTGCCCTGGCCGCCTTCACCGCCGCTTCCGCCTTCGCCGTCGTCGACGACCTGGCTGTCACAGCCGACCGAGAGGAAACACGCGAAGAGGAGGAAGGAGCAGGCTCGCACGCGAGGGGACATTGCAGCCTCCGTGCCGGCGGCGACGCTCTCCCGTCCAGGCGCGATCGCCGGCGGCAGACCTCCAGGATGTGCCACCACGTGCCAGCCCGAGGACGGCGGACCAGCTCGATGTCAGAGGCAGGCGCCGCAGGTTCCGCTGCACTGGGTGCAGAAGACGCAGTCCGCCGCGGCCATGTAGAGCTGCATCCCGCTCGGGTGGGCGTTCGCGCAGGCGTTCGCGCAGACGTCGTCCACGCAGGCGTTGAGGCAGTCGATGAGCACGTAGCAGTCCGTGTCGTTGAAGCAGGCGTCGATCGTGGACGCACAAGGACCGTTGGTCGCGCACGACTGACAGCTGTCGCACGACCCGACGTCGCAGCCGCCGCCCGAGGTCGCGCCGCTCGTGGTGCTCGCCGACGTCGTGCTCGAGCCGGTCGTCGAAGGACCGCCGCTCGTCGTGCCGGTGGTGGTGGTCCCCGTCGCGACGGTGGTCCCCTGCTTCGCGCCGCCGGCTCCGCCGGCGCCTTCTTCTTCGAGGTCGTCGCCCGCGGCGCCTTGCCAGCTGTCGTCGTCAGGCGAAGCGCAGGCAAGCAGAAGCCCTGCGCTCGCAAAAGCCCAGAGCCTTGCGATCGAACGTGTCATGAGATCCCCTCGTTGGTGCGGGTGTTCTCCAGCACCAAGAAAACCGACGCACCCCTAGTTTCGGCGCCAGGGGTGTTCATTCATGCTGCATGTCGTTTCTGATCCGTTCGGATCCGAGCCGCGTGATCTCGCTGACAGACCGGTCTCCCTGGACTATGCCCTGACCCGTGGAACAGGCGCGCCAACCCGGTTCAGCTCTCTGCTTCGTCTGCGGGACGGAGAACCCGCACGGGCTCGGTGCCGTGTTCTACGACGACGGCGAGCGCGTCTTCACCGAGGTGACGCCGGCCGTCCACCACCAGGGCTGGCCCTCCGTCCTGCACGGCGGGATCGTGTCGGCCATCCTCGACGAGACGATCGGGCGCGTGGCCTTCCTCCACGATCGCTGGGTGCAGACGGCGAAGCTCTCGCTGCGCTTCATCAAGCCAGCGCCGCTCGGCGTCGCGCTCCGCGCGACGGGTGAGCTCGTCAAAGACCAACGACGCCTCATGCACATGCGCGGCGATCTCGTGGTCGCCTCGAGCGGAGAGCTCCTCGCCCAGGCGGAGGGGACGTTCATGGCGCTCTCCGACGCGGCGCGAGACGCGGTCGTACGGGAGCTGGGCGGGGACTTTGCCGCGTGGGAGACCTGGCTTCGAGGTCGCACGAGCGGGACGGATCGCTGAGGGCAGGAGTATGCTCCGCCCCATGCGGAGCCTCATCCTCGCCCTGGCGGCGTCGGCGCTGATTTCTTGCGGTGGGGCCGAGCCCACCGCCGAACCTCCCGTCACCAAGGCCGCGAGCGCGGCGCCCACCACGCCGGCGCTCGCCGCTTCGTCGAGCGCGCCCGAGAGCGGCCCCGCCGAGACCGCGCCGCCCGCCGTGGCGCGCGTGACGATCGACACCGCCGCGGCGATCGCGCGTCTGCCCACGAACGCCGCCGTCTACGGCTGGTTCCGCCCCGCGGCCGCGGACACGCTCCTCTCCTGGACGAAGGACCCGAAGCGCCTCGCCCGCGAGCTGTCGGACGCGCTCCCCGGCGGCAGCGTGCGCTCTCTGCTCGCCGACCTGGGCCTGGAGGCAGGAGCGCCGATCGCCTTCTCGGTGACCGGGCCCGACCGCGCCCCGCTCGAGAAGATCGTGAAGGGCCTCGCCGGCGGGAAGGAGCTCGCCGGCGTGCAGCGGGATCTCACCAAGCTCCCGCCGAACGGCGTGCACGTCCGGCTCCTCGCGACGGCTGCGCCCGGCGCCGACGTCGCGGCAAAGATGGCTGCGACCCTCTCGAAGATGCAGGCGTTCACCGTCGAGCGCTGCCCGTCCGCCGGGCAACCGGCTGCCCCGCGACCCGCCGCCGCGAAGAGCCTCTGCGGCCTCGCCCCGGAAGGCACGGCGCTCGTCTTCGCGAGCCGCCACCTCGGGCTCGCGACCGCCACGATCCGCGGCTCGCAGGTCGAGATCGACTTCGTTGACGCCGACGACTCGCTCGAGCGCGAGGCCGCCCTCCTCGGCGCAAGGACGAAGGCACCCTCCGGCGGCCCCAAGGACCGATGCACGAAGCTCGATCCGGAGGCCGACCTCTCGCTCTGCGCCGACGCCGATCAGGCGGCCGAGACGGGCGCCGCCTCCGGCATGCTCATGACGCTGTCCGCGGTGGGCGCGGCCGGCGACGGGCTCGGCGCCGACTCGCGTCGCGAGATCGCGAAACAAGGCCTCGCGGAGTCGATGCGGAACATCGAGCTCGCCAAGCCCAAGCGCGTGTTGCTCGACGACGGCACCCTCTCGGTGACCCTGAACGCGGGAGGCTTCACCGCGATCGGCAGCTGGGCGCTGAGCAAGAACAGCAAGGCCGGCATCGAGGCGCAGCTCACCCAGGCTCGGTGCGCGGCCCCAAACGAAATCATGACGGTTCTGTTTCCTCTCCTCGTCGCCGGCTTCGGCGACCGCGGCGCGGACTTCACGAAGATCCGCGAGCGAGAAATACACGTGCGCGAGGCGGGCTTCGGCGCGGTCCTGGTCCTCTTCGCGCGGACCTGGCCAAACTTCCTCGGATCGCTGGAAGGAGGCGGCGCGCCCCGCCTCGACCAGGCACCGATCACCAAGGCTTGCCTCTCGCAGGCCGGCGGGCGCCTCGAAGCCAAGGTCACCGGCGGCAAGCTGCCGGTCGACGCGCTCTGAGCGGGCTCACTCCGGGTCGCAGACGCCCGAGCAAGTCTGTTCGATCTCGCCGTCGGGGCGGAGAAAGGCGCTCACCTGTGCCTTGCTCGCCTCGAGTCGCCGGACGGTGTCGTGGACGTCGTTGCCCTCGAGCGGCGGCGTCGCCTCCACGTGTGGCGCGAGCCCGAAGTCGAAGATCGTGAAGGCGGATCCGTCCACCGGCGCCGCCGTGGTCGGCAGGCCGAGCGGGACGAGACTGGACGCGCCCTCGAGCACGGGGACGCCGAGGACACGCGCGTGGAAAAACGTCGCGAGGTTCGGCACCGAGGCGTCTGCGATCCCAGCGTGCAACAAGACGCGCCTGTCTTGCGGCGCACCCGGGAGCGGAGAGCGGATGACGTACGGGGCGTACGTCAGCGGGTCGACGCGATCGAACGCCGGCTGCGCGAGCGCCGCGAACTTCTGCTGATCGAGCGGGTCGTCGTTCCCGAGCGAGATGAGCGCCAAGAAGGCGCTGAAGGGGCTCGCGCGGAACATCATGAGCGAGAAGTTCGCGCCGCCCACCCCGAGCACCGCACGATCGACGCTCGGCGAGAGCGCGACGTACGTCCCGCCGAGGATGTGGCCCATGCTGATGCCGTAGAAGTAGACGGCCGACGGATCGTAGGCCGGCTCCCCGCCGATCTGGAGCTGCGGCAAGGCGAGCATGGTGTTCTGCGCGTGGTAAGCGAGCGCCAGGAAGTTCGCCATTCCCTGGTGCAGACGCTCGGTGAAGAGCAGCGTGTTCGCCGGGTCGCTGACGAGCTTGTCGAGCACGACGCCGCGATCGTCTTTGCTCATGCCCCACCAATCCGCCGCGACGACGACGAAGCCCTCTTCATCGGCGAGCTGCGCCGGGAAGTCGTCACACTCCGATCGATCCCCGAAGAAGCCGTGCCCGAACTGGAGCAACCGCGCTGGCGGGTCACCGGGCATGCGGCCCTCGACGCTCGGCGGGATCCACACCGTGATCGGGACCTCGGCGGTCCCGCTCGACTGGCCACCTGGACCGAGCAGCTTCGCGCCCGGCTTCGCCGAGTCCACATACAGCGGCACGGTCATGGTCATCTCGATCCGGCGCGCGACGTGGGGGCTCGGGTCGATCTCCTCCGAGACGACGACAGGGGGCGGCAAGCTCGACGCGCGCGAGAGCAGGTCGTCACGCACCCCGAGCAGATCGGTCGTCGCGTACGCCTCGCTCCGCGTGGTGAAGTCCCACGCGAGCAAGAGCTCACCACGAGGAACGCCGGCGGCCTCCAGGACGGGGAAGACGTCGCCCTCGTAGTGTTGTGAGAGCGCCTGGAGCGCGGGGTGGCGCGAGCCCCCATCGTCGCGCAGGCTCGCGAAACCCGCCGGCACATCCATGACAGTTCCGTCGGCTTTCGTGAGCCCTCGCAAGCCGACGACGTAACGATGCCCGGGCTCGAGCCGGTCCAGCGGGCGGATGATCAGCGCTTGCCGATCCGGCACGAGGGAGGCGCGCGGATCGACCTCGGCGAAATGAGGCACCGCCTGTCCCGTGTCCGCGTCGACGAGCAGGGTCGGGCTCGCAGCCGTGGTCGATCGCGCGATGTCGCCGGTCCAGAAGACGAGCGGCGCCGGGTCGATGGGCGCGGGCAAGACGGCGAGGATGGGCGTGCCCACGGAGAACCCGTCGGGGCGGTGGAACGAGAGGAAGTCGACCGGCACCTCCTCGAAGCGGATCTGGGCGGGCTCCGGCACGACCACGCTCGGCGCGCCGCCGTCGGTGGTCCGGAAGAAATCGCTCGGGAAGGGCAACAGACAGTCCCCCGAGATCACCCCGGTCGTCTCGTCCGCCACCTGGGCGAAGAGCGGGTTGCATCCTTCCGGGATCGTCAGCGGCTGCTCGCCCGGAGGCGGGGACGTCTCGTCGTCGCCGCAGCCGGCGGCAAAGACCAGGAGCGAGAGCGCACCGAAGACACGAGCGCGGGGAGACATCGGACACCAGCCTAGCAAACTGGCGGCTCCGCCCTCGTGGTAGCGTGACGCATGCGCTCCGCCCACATGTCTGCTCTCGTCGCGCTCCTCCTCGCCCTGCCCGCCTGCGGGGACGATGGCTCGAGCAGCGGCGGATCGGGAGGCGGCACGACCTCCTCGACGACCGCCTCGACGAGCGGCTCCACCACCAGCTCGAGCACGACCTCGTCGACCTCGACGGGCATGGGCGGCGGCGACCCCTGCGGCGACACCGACATCCCCGAGCAGAACCTCGGCGGAGGCGCGGACCCCGAGGCCGGAGACTTCACGATGGACGAGGCGCTCGAAGGCCTGCCGGAGGGCCCCGGCCCGCTCCGCGCGATCATCGACACGGAGATGGGCCAGATCACCTGCGAGCTCTTCCCCGAGATCGCGCCCATCGGCGTCGCGAACTTCGTGGGTCTGGCCCGCGGAAGGCGGCCGTTCGAGGACGGCGGCAGCTGGATCAAAGGCCGCCGCTTCTACGACGGCCTCACGTTCCACCGCGTCATCGACGACTTCGTCGCGCAAGGAGGGGACCCGCAGGCGAACGGCTTCGGTGGCCCCGGCTACGAGTTCGTGAACGAGATCGCGAGCGAGACACACTCACCCGGGACGCTCGCTTACGCCAACGCCGGCCCGGACACGAACGGCAGCCAGTTCTACATCGTGGCGGAGGTGGCGGTGGCCGGCCTCGACGGCGACTACACGATCTTCGGCCGCTGCGACCCGGTGAGCGTCGTGAAGGCGATCACGGAGGTCCCAACCGACGCCCAGGACAAACCGCTGACGCCTGTCCACACGCAGAAGGTCTCGATCACCCGCTGCGCGCCCTGAGCTCGCGCACCCAACCGAGCCCGATCAGCCGAACCACTCCTTCTTGACCGTCCCCTCGGCGGAGGAGTTGAAGGGGCGCCCCTGAGGGGTCCACGCGATGATCCCCGGATCGACGCCCAGTCGCCAGCCGATCGTGGCGATCAGGTCGGGGACCGAGGTCGGCCCGTCGACCACCGTCGCGCCCTCTTCGTCGGTCGAGCCGAACACCGTCCCTCCGCGTACGCCGCCGCCGGCGAGCGCCACCGAATACGCCGCGGGGTAATGGTCGCGACCTTCACGTCCATTGATTCGCGGCGTGCGCCCGAAATCGCCCATCCAGACGATCAAGGTCGAGTCGAGCAGCGAGCGCTCCTCGAGATCCCGGATGAGCGAAGCCATCGCCGGGTCCAGGCTGGCCATCAGGTTGCCGGTGCGCTCGAAGTTGTCCTCGTGGGTGTCCCACCCGTCGAGCGTGACCTCGACGAAAGGCACACGCTGCTCCACGAGCCGGCGCGCCACGAGGCAGCCGCGCCCGAAATCGGAGTCCCCGTAGGCGTCGACCACGGCCTTCGGCTCCCCGGAGAGGTCGAACGCGCTCGTCGCGCTCGCGCGCATCATCTTCTCGGCGCGGGCATAGAGGTCACGCCGCGCCTTCACCTGCGGATCACCCGTACGAGCGCCGAACCGCTCGTCGAGCTTCGCCAGCACGGCGCGGCGCGAGTCTGCGCGATCGCTCGACACCCGGCGGGCGGGCGCCATGTTGTCGGGCATCTCACCCGGGCGCTGCACGATGAACGGATCGAAGGCGTTGCCGAAGAAGCCGCCGCCGTGGCTCGGCCCGCCCAGGCTGATGAACGAGGGGATCTCCAGCTCGGAGGGTCCGCGCTCGCGCACGACCCAGGCGCCGATCGAGGGGGACCGCACGGTCGGGTTGGGCGGGTGGCCGGTGTGTCCGAGCTCCTGGGCCCGCTGGTGGTTGCCCTCTTTGCTGGACATGCCGCGGACAAGCGCGATCTTGTCCATCTTGTCGGCGACCTGCGGGAGGTGCTCGGAGATGCGGACCCCGCCCGCGCGCGTGGCCATGTCCTTGGCCGGCCCGCCGGACTTTTTCTTGGGGTCGAAGGTGTCGATGTGGCTCGGTCCGCCTTGCATCCAGAGGACGACGCAGCTCGTCACCTTGACGGGCTTTTTGTCCGCCGCCTCGGCCGACCGCGGCGAGAGCAGCCCGGGCCCGACGAGCGAAGCCGCGATGCCGGCACCCCCGAGCGCGAGGAGATTGCGACGCGTGAAAAGGCTGTCGTTTGTCGAGCTCATCACTACCTCCGGAAGTTCATCTCGCTGGAGTTGAGGAGCGCCCAGAAGAGATCTTCGTAGGCGCGTTCGCGATCGTCGTCGGCCTGGGAGCGGAGCGCCGCGGGCGGAACGAGCCTTCGCTCTTTCCCGCGCGGACGCGCGGGCCGCCCCTCGTCGTTCGCACCGCCGTCGGGATGGGGGCCGTTCACGAACGCCTTGGCATCCGCGATCTCGCTCGCGTCGGGGCGCCGAGAGAGAGCGCGGAGCCACAGCTCCTCGATCGCGGCGTCGTCGTCTTTCCCGACGAGGGAAGAGAGCACCGTGCCGGGCGCCACGGTGGTCGCGGCGATGGGCATGGCGCCGTTCATGGAGAAGAGCGCCTGCTGGAGCGTGCCGTCGTAGCTCTCTCCATTCGACTCGGTGTCGCTCTCGAAGACGAACCGCATCTGTCGGCGGAGGGACGCCTTCACCAGATCTGCCCGCTCGGGAGCTCGATCTTCGAGGAGGTGCTCCAGGTCCGTCGCGACGAAGAGCGAGTCGAGCAAGACGTCGCTGCCGAGCGGCCGGAGCTCGGCGCGCGCGAAGAGGTCGTCGCGGGCCGAGCCCTTGCCCTCGGTCACGGCGCGCGAATACGCCTGCGAGAGCGCGATCGTCCGGTAGAGGTAGTCGACGTCGAAGCCGCTCGCCTCGAAGCCCTCCGCCAGCACGTCGAGCACCTCCGGGACGATCGCAGGGTTCTTCTCGCGCAGATCGTCGACCGGCTCCACGAGGCCCTGGCCCATCATCTCCGCCCAGACGCGGTTCGCCAGGGCCCGCGAGAACCAGGGGTTTTCGCGCGAGGTCATCCATTTCGCGAGGGCCTCGCGCACGTTGGGCGCGTCCGAGAGATCGGTCCCGTCGAGCGCGCGCGGCGGCGCCTCGAAGATGGCGCGCAGGTCGTCGTCGCGCAGGAGCTTGCGAGGGGGGCGCTTGGCGCTCGAGATCTCGAACACGCTCATCATCCCCTTCGTCCGATCGATCGGCTCGATCTTCACGCGCGCCATGGCCGACGCAAACGACCGGAAGTCGGCCTGCTTCCACGACTCGGTCTTGTGGTCGTGGCACTGCGCGCACTGGATCTGCACGCCGAGGAACGCGCGGGAGGTCACGCCGGCGATGTCTTGCGGGGCCTTCACGAAGCGCAGGTAGTAGTTCGCCGCGCCGCTCACGCCGTGGTCGGCCTCCTGGGTCCCCATCTCGGGGTCGTCGAGGAGCGCCGATCCGCGCTTGCGCTCGCCGCCGAGGCTCGTCCGCCCCTCGGCCGTGACGATCTCCGTGACGATCTCGTCCCAGGGCGCGTTCTTGGCGAAGCGGCGCTCGAGGAAGCGACGGAACGCGGCGCGATCGACGATCCGCTCCTTCACCTCGTCGCCGAGGAGGACCGTCTCCCAGGTCCGCGCGAGGTGGCGGTCGTGCTCGGGGCTCGCGATCAGCCGGTCTACGGCGCGCGCGCGCTTGTCGACGGTTCCGTCATCGACGAACGCGCGCGCCTCCTCGGCCGTCGGGATGCGACCGACGATGTCGAGCGTCGCGCGGCGCAGGAAGGTCGCGTCGTCGACGTCCGCGCTGGGGACGAGCCCCTTCGCGGCCCAGGCGCGCGCGAGCGCGTCGTCGATCGCCTTGCTCGCTGGGCTCGAGCTCCAGCCCGACCCCGAAGCCGCGACGACGCCGGCGTCGGGGCCCGAGGTCGACGACGGCGCGCCCGAGCAGCCGAGGAAGGCCGCGATGCCCAGCGCCGTGAAGAGGGAGAGCGTGGCGTGATGTCGCATGGGATGGGCGCTTCGCAACGGCGATGCCAGCGCTTCGCGCTCGTTTTCCCGGTTATTTCCGGTGCGATAGGGTGCGGCGGCCGCTCCGCACCTGCGGAGCCGGCAGCCGCGGACGTCGGAGTCGGCGGTCGTTGACGCGCTGCGGCCGAGTCGTCCGGCGCGCTACCGATTTCGGTGCGTACGCTCTTGCACGGCGGCCGGCCGTCACCAGATCTCAGCTCATTACGCGAACACGTCCCTGACGGCGCGCTCGCGAGAAGGAGATACGTGTCATGTGGCCGCTTTGGTTGGCTGCAGGAGCCGGGGCGCTCCTGTCCCTCTTTTTGCTCGGCGTCCGCTACATCCACAACGACCGGATCGGCGTGGTCGAGAAGCGCTTCTCGGGCTCGGGCTCGGTCGAGCAAGGCCTGGTCGCGCTCGAAGGCGAGGCGGGGTTTCAGCCCGACGTGCTGCGCGGTGGCCTGCACTGGCTGACGCCGTTCATGTACCGCGTCCGCACCGCGCCGCTCGTCACGATCCCGCAGGGGCGCATCGGCTACGTGTTCGCTCGCGACGGCGTGCCGCTCCATCAGCAGCAGTCGCTCGCGCGCGACGTCGCGTGTGGTCACTTCCAGGACGTGGCCGCGTTCCTCCGAGCAGGCGGCCAGCGAGGCCCGCAGCGCCGCGTGCTCCGAGAGGGTACCTACGCCATCAACCTCGCGCAGTTCATCGTGATCACGGCCGAGAGGATCTACTTCTTGCCGCTCGATCAGGACGACCTGCCGCTCTTCGCCCGGATGCAGGCGATGATCGCGGAGCGCGACGGCTTCCGGCCGCTCGTCATCCAGGGCGAGGACGACCTGCTCGGCGTGGTGACCGTGCACGACGGCCCCGCGCTCGGCCAGGGGGAGCTCATCGCGCCGGTGGTCGGTGACGACCCACGCGAGCAGCCGACGTACCATAACTCGTTCCAGGACCCCGAGCGCTTCCTCGCGGCCGGCGGCCGGCGCGGTCGTCAGCTCCAGGTGCTCGTCGAGGGCACGTATTACCTGAACCGCCTCTTCGCGACGGTCGAGCTCCTCTCGAAGACCGTCGTCGAGGTGGGCACGGTAGGCGTGGTCGTGAGCTACACGGGCGAGGCCGGAAACGACCTCTCCGGCGTGGAGTACAAACACGGCGAGCTGGTCGAGCGCGGACGGCGCGGCGTGTGGAGCGAGCCGCTTCTGCCCGGCAAATACGCCTTCAACACGTACGCCGGCAAGGTGGTGCTCGTGCCGACGACCAACTTCATCCTCAAGTGGAACAAACGCGAGGTCGGCTCGCATCGCTTCGACGAGAACCTGACGGAGGTGTCACTCATCACGAAAGACGCGTTCGAGCCCTCGCTCCCGCTCAGCGTGGTGGTGCACATCGACTACCGGAAGGCGCCGCTCGTCGTGCAACGCTTCGGCGACGTGAAGCGCCTGGTCGAGCAGACGCTCGACCCCATGGTGGCCGCGTATTTCAAGAACGTCGGTCAGACGCGCACGCTCATCGAGCTGCTCCAGGAGCGCAGCAACATCCAGGAGGTGGCCAGCGAGGAGATGAAGGCGAAGTTCGGGCGGTACAACCTCGAGCTCGAGGAGGTGCTGATCGGCACGCCGGCCTCGAGCCAAGGCGACACCCACATCGAGGAGATCCTCCGCCAGCTCCGCATGCGGCAGATCGCGCAGGAGCAGGTGGAGACGTACGCGAGGCAAGAGCGCGCGGCGGTCAAGGAGCGAGAGCTCCGCGAAGCCCAGGCTCGCGCGGAGCAGCAGCAGCACATCACCGAGAGCGAGCTCGGCATCGCGGTGCAGGCCAACCACGGCCGCGCCGAGTACGAGCGGTCCTTGCAGCAGGCGGCGCAGATCAAGGCGCTCGCCGAAGCGGAGGCCGAGCGCGTCAGGAGGATGGCCGAGGCCGAGGCGGAGCGCGCCGCCCGCGTCGGCATCGCGGAGGCGATGGCCATCGAGGAGCAGGTCCGCGCCTACGGCGGCCCGCAGCTCCAGATGACCCAGAAGGTCATGACGCGCTTCTCGGAGGCCATCGAGAAGAGCGGTGTGGAGGTGGTGCCGCGCGTCGTCGTGGGCGGAGGCCCAAACGGGGGCGGCTCGGGGTCGAGCGTGATGGAGGCCCTCTTCACCATGCTCCTCTCCGAGAAGGTCGGCGCCGAGACCGCGGCGGCGACCACCCAGCCGCAGAGCCCGATCGCCAAGCGGCTCCGTGAGGAGCTGAAGAGACAGCTCGCCCCGAACGGCCGGGCGTCGTAAGCAAGCGTCGGCCGCGAGGCCCCCTTCCCACGCCGGGAGGGGGGCCTTGTTCTTTGCGCAGCTTGACAGACAGGCGGCCCTGACTAATGTGCCGCTCCCCATGGTCTCCGCAACGCAGCAATCTTCCCGTATCCGCAGGCGCAAGGCCCGCACCGCCGGCACGAAGACCAAGCGGTACAACCGCGCGCACGGCACCCCGGCGTTCCCGGTCCACCCGGAAGGGTACTCGGCGACCGCCGCAGACGCGAAGCCCGCGGAAAAGAAGTAGGAAACGAAGATGGCCAATCACGCATCCGCTGAGAAGCGCAACCGCCAGCGCATCACCCGTACCGAGCGCAACCGAGCGGCGAAGAGCGCGCTGCGCACCATCGTGAAGCGCGCCCGCGCCGCCGCCGAGGCTGGCGGAGAGGGCTCGGCCGACCTGGTGGTCGCCGCCGAGCGCGCGCTCGACAAGGCGGCCAAGAAGGGCGTCATCCCGGACAACCGGGCGTCCCGTCTCAAGGGCCGTCTGAAGTCGACGAAGCCCGCCGCGAAGTGATCGCGCTCTCCCCTACGCCGAGCTTTCGAGCGACGCGAGGGAGCTGAAACGGACAGAGGCTCCGCCACCAGCTTGGCGGGGCCTCTCCGTGCTTTGTGCTCCGTGAGTCACCGCGACGCCCGGGGGGCTGAAATGGCAGAGGCTCCGCCAATCGCTCGGCGGAGCCTCTCGGTGCTTTCAGCGGAAAGGTCAGGGCCGGATCGAGACGCCGAACACGAACGTGGGCTGCGAGAACGGGCCGACGTTCGCGCCCTTCAGCGCGCTCTGGATGCAGGAAGCGGCCGGCTTGCCCGCTGCCCATCCCGACACCGAGACCGACTTGACCGAGCCGTCGGAGCCGAAGGTGATCGTCGCGCGGGACGCGTCGTCGGCGCCGGCGACACAAGCCTTCGCGCCGCCCATCACCGCGCCGACCGCCGCCGTGACCTTGCCCGTCGGCGGGCGGTCCGGGATGTTCTTCGGCTTGTTCTCGTCCTCCGCGGCAGGGGTCGCGTCGGCCTTCTGACCGCCCTCGACGCCGGCCGCGTCACGCATGGCCTCGTCGAGCGTGCCGTCTGCGTTGACCTTCTCGGGCTTGTTGTTGGCCGGCCCGTTCGGGTCGTTCAGCGCCACCGCGCCGCTGTGGGCAGGCAGCGGGCCGCCCGGCGTCGCCGTGGCCGAAGCCGAAGCCTCCGCGAGGTTGTCGATGTCGATCGCGCCGTCGTCCTTCGGAGCCTCCGCCTGGGGTGCGGGCTCGGCCGTCTGCGTGGCCGCGGGCTCGGCCGTCGGCTCCTCAGCGGGCTGCGTCTGCGCCTGCTTCGTGGGCTCTTCCGGCTTGGGTTTGTCGCTCGTCCGCAGGAAGAAGAAGATGCCCGCGGCAGCGGCCACGCCGATCAGCGCGATGGCGATGCCCCCGAACCCGCCACCCTTCTTCTCCTCCTCCTTCTTCTCCTTCGCGGCGGTGATCGGGATCACCGGGGCGGCAGCAGAAGCAGGCGCGACAGCCGACACCGGAGCTGCCGCGGACGGCGGCGGCGCATCGGAGGCCGTCTTGCCCGGCGCGACGGAGACCGGCGACGCGACGGACGCCGGCGGAGAGGACGGAACCTTCACCGCGGGAAGCGGCGTCGCCGTCGAGCTTGTCGGAGGGCTCGCCTTCAGCGATGCCTGCGCGACGGCGCTGAGCGAGCTCGGAGGAGCGGGAGCGGGTGGCGGCGTCGAGGCCGCGCTCGGGATGCTCGAAGCCGGTGGCGGTGTCTTGGACACGCGCTCCGCGAGCTCCTTCAACGACGGCCGGCTTCGCATGCTCTGCGGGCCAGACGCCGATCGCTGGGACATGGGCGGGCTCGAGGCGTTGGGCCTATCGCTGTTGCTGTCAGACATGCTTGTCGCTCCTACGATGACTGGTGCTGCAAAAGAAGAGTGACGCGGCTCGCCCGGCTCGGGCTCGAGCGGGACCGGGCCCAAGACCTCGTCGAGGTCGGTGGCGGACTGGGCTCCACGGGCAAGTTGGACGATGCGCTCGGCTCGTTCGTCCCAAGCGGCGTCGTCTTTGTTGCCGCCGGACGGGGTGGGCACCCCGGACGCCCGGAGCCACTCTGCGGGATCTGTGGGTCTCATTCCACTTCGCCTCCCAGGCCGCGCTCCGTCAGGAACGCCTTCAGCTTGCGCCGGGCCTCATGAATCCGCCAGGCGATGGTCCCTTCGGGCGCCCCGAGGATCTTCGAGGCCTCCTCGTGGGAGAGGCCGTCGAGACAGACGAGGAGCAGCGTCGTACGGAGCGTCTCGGAGAGCGAGTCGATGCCCGCGAGGAGAGCCTCCGCGGTGCGCTTCTCGTCCGTCGAGCGCGAGGGATCGCGACCCAGGCTGGGCCGCGTCTCGGCGAGCAGGGCCTCCAGCCGCGGATCGTCCTCGTTGCCCACCGTCTGCCGGGTCTTTCGGGAGCGGATGTGGTTGAGCGACAGGTTCACGGCGATCCGGTAGAGCCAGGTGAACGGCTCGCTGCGGCCGTCGAACCGATCGACGGCCTGGTAGGCCCGAACGAATGTCTCCTGGGTGACGTCCTCGGCTTCTGCCGCGCTCCGCGTGAGATGCGCTGCCAGCCTGAAGATTCGCTTCTGATGACGGCGGACGAGCAAGCCGAAGGCTTCGGAGTCCCCGGTCTTCGCACGTTCGAGAAGCTCGCGGTCCGAAGCGCCTGCCATGCGTTCACGCTCGTACCCTGGAGGGGTGTGGCCGACCCAGCCACACGCCCGCCGACCGAGCCATGGGCTCGGCGCCCCCGATTTTCGCGGGGCTCCGTGGCGAGACGTGGACGATAGCCGAACACACCAATTGGACCAAGAAGCTCGGGGTATCTTGGATACCCCCATGGCGCCTCCCCTCTTCCTCCGTTCTTCCGCTCGTCGGGCCCTCACCCTCGGTCAGCTCTGCGTCGTGGCCGGCCTGGGCTACGCCTGTGGAAACGCCAACTTAGGCCGCCCGGCGGTCGCCACCACCCAGGCTCAGAGCGCCTACCTGCCCTTCGACCAGATGTCCCGCGTCCTGGTCCTGGTCGAGCACAACTACGTCGAGCCCGCCCAGCGCGAGAAGCTCCTGGACGGTGCCATGCGCGGGATGGTCGAGGAGCTCGATCCGCACTCGTCGTACATGAACGCCGAGGAGTTCCTCCAGTTCCAGAGCGACACCGAGGGGAGATTCGGCGGGATCGGGGTCGAGGTCGACCTCCGGGACGACCTCGTCACCGTCATCGCGCCGATCGAGGGCTCACCCGCCGAGCGCGCCGGGATCCGGCCAGGGGACCGCATCCTCAAGGTCGACGGCCAGGCGCTCCGCGGCTCGCGAGTCGACAAGATCGTCAACCTGCTCCGCGGCGAGGCCGGCACCCCGGTGAAGCTGACGATCGGACGAGAGGGCGTCGACGATCCGATCGAGATGTCGATCACCCGCGAGGTCGTGCGCGTGTCGAGCGTCGAGGCGAAGCGGCTCGACGGAGACGTCCTCTACGTCCGGCTCAAGCAGTTCCAGGAGACGACCCACGAAGAGCTCCTGCGCGACATCGCGAAGGTCCGCTCCGAGAAGCCGGGAGCGCTCCGCGGCGTCCTCCTCGACATGCGCTACAACCCGGGAGGCCTCGTGGATCAATCGGAGCTCGTCGCCGACGAGATCATGAACAGTGGTGTCATTTACTCCACGCGACATCGGGGCGAGGTGCTCGAGACGGTGAAGGCGATGCCCGGCGGCGCGCTCGTCGATCTCCCGGTCGTCACCCTCGTGAACGAATACACCGCCAGCGCGGCCGAGCTCGTCGCCGGAGCCCTGCAGGACAGCGGCCGCTCGACCGTCGTGGGGGCCGCCACCTTCGGGAAAGGCTCGGTGCAGACGATCTTCGAGCTCCCCGGCGGCGCCGGCCTGCGGCTCACGACGATGCGGTACTACACGCCGGGCGGGCGCGCGATCCAGGCGCAGGGCATCGAGCCCGACATCGTCATCCGGCCCGAGAAGGAGGCGGACGTCGTGCGCGAGCGCGATCTCGAAGGACACCTCGCGGCGGAGGCGCGCGGCGCCTCGCGCCGGCAAGAGGTCGTCAAGGCGCCGCCGAGCCCGGAGCCGTTCTCCCCGATCCGCGTCGCCGACATCCCCCTCGATCCTACCAAGGGGAAGGACTTCGCGCTGGCGGAGGCCTTCCGCCGCCTCAAGCAGAAGCTCAGCGGCTGAGGCGCGCCTTCGTCAGATGCCCTTCGGCATGAAGAGCCCCTTGTCGTTGGACTTCGCTCCACCGGCGGGCGGGCTCCTCCTCTTCTTCGGAGCGCCCTTCTTCGGCGGCGGCTCGCTCGGCTCCGCGGCCGAAGAAGACTCGGCAGGCGACGCGCTCTCGGCAGGCGGCGCGCTCTCGGCAGGCGACGCGCTCTCGGCAGGCGACTCAGGCTCGGCGGATGGCGTGGGGGGCGTCGCGCTCTGCTCGGGGGGCGAGGCCGGCGCCTGCGCCGGGACCTCCGCCGCGCCTCCCGCGCTCGCGGGCGACCGGAGGAGGAAAAACGCGGTCGCCCCGGCCGCACCGATCAGGAGCATGACAAACGCGAGAGCCCACGGGCGCTGCGGCGGCGCGCGAGGCGGCACCGTGGAGGCGGTCGGCTCCGTGGATCGGTGACCGGGCGGCGGCTCGGACGGGATCGGCAACGCAAACGACCGCGGGTCGGGCCGCGCGTCGCTCGGTGGCCGCGAGGAGTGGAACGCGGCCGCCAGCGGAGCCGCGAGATCACGCGTCAGGTCGAGATCGGAGGGCGGAGGCGAAGCCGGACGGACCCCCACGATCGGGTCCACCTGGGTCGTCGGGTCGTCCACCGGGGCGCTCGGCACCGGCGGCGCGGAGGCCGGCACGGCCCGCGGCGGATACGATGACGGTTCAGTCAGATTCGCAGAGAATGCCGGAGGCGGCGCGCTGGCCTTGGGCGGGACCGAGGCGGAGGGGACCGCCTGGAGCTGGGTCGGCGTGTCTTCGCGTTGCCTCGGCAGGATCCCGCCGATCGCGTCGAGCAGCGCCGCCATGGACGGGTACCGCTCGCGCGGGTCTTTCTTGAGCGCGCCGTCGATGACGAGGTCCACCGGCTTGGGCAGGCTGCGCCTCCGCTGCGTCGGCGGGACGTGTGGCTCACGCGTGACCGCGAGGCCCACCGAAGGAGCGTTCTCGGCGACGAAGGGCGGCAGCCCCGTCAGCATCTCGTAGAAGATGACGCCCAAGGACCAGATGTCGCTCCGATGGTCGGCGGCCTTCGCAGAGCGAAACTGCTCCGGCGACATGTAGAGCGGTGAGCCGAAGAGCGCCTTGGTGAGGGTGACGTTTTCGTCCACCTGGGCGACGTATTTCGAGATCCCGAAATCGAGGACCTTCGTCACGATCCGTCCGCCGTCTTGCGCCAGGAAGAGGTTCGAAGGCTTCAGGTCGCGGTGGACGATGCCGGCCTCGTGTGCGGCGATCATGCCGCGGCAGGCCTCGGTGATGATGCGGACCGCGTCGGCGAGCGGCAGGACGCCGCGTGCGTCGAGCTCGTGCGCCAGATCGCGGCCTTCGAGCAGCTCCATCACGATGAACGGACGGTTCTTCTCGGTGGCGCCGCACTCGAAGACGCGGGCCACGTTCGGGTGACGTACCGCTCCGGCCGCGTGTGCCTCCCGACGAAAGCGCACCAAGGTGTCGGCGTCGTTCGTCAGCTCTTCGCGCAAGACCTTGAGGGCCACGCGGTCTCCCGTGGTCTTATCGAGCGCTTCGAAGATGTCGGCCATGCCGCCCCGGGCGAGAGGACGGACGACTTCGAAGCGGTCCGCGACGATCGACCCGGGACCCACGGTGCGTAGTGTAGCGCCAATCGGCCGCGCGCGTGCGTCGCGTGGTGTCAGAGCTCCTGGGCGAAGCGGCGCTTGCCTGTCGCGGCCTCGAGGACGACGACGTGGGCCCCGGCGCGCGCGGCCACCAGGCCGCCCCCTGCGGAGACACCGTCGACGCTCGGCTCGACCGGCGTCGACCAGCGCTTCTTCCCGCTCGCGGGGTCGAGCCCGACGACGGTCTCCCCGGCGGCCACCACGAGCACCTCATCCGCGAGCGCGAGGCTCTCGGCGTCCTCCAGCGTGATCTCCCAACGTTTCTTTCCCGTGGAGGCGTCGAGCGCGCGAACGCCGCCGTCCCCTGCCGCGATCACCACGTCCGTCGTGGCCACGAGGCCCGGCGCGACGCCGCCGACCGTGCCGAGGGCGTCCGTGCCGACGTCCAGCGTGCGCTCGAGTCGACCGTTCTCCGACCGGAAGACGCCGAGCCCGTCGTCCACGCGCGCGAAGAATCGCTCATCCCCCGCGACGATCGGCGCCTCGACGTCCTTCACCACGCGGTACTTCGTCTTGCCGTCCTCGAGGTTTCGCGCGACGAGCGCGCCGTCCTCGATCGTGAAGAGGAGCCCGCCGCCGGCCGCGAGCGGGGCGTAGTCGTCACAAGGGACGTCGAACACCTTCGCGCCGCTCTCCGTGGCGTAGCCACGCCAGACGTGGGCGTCGGGCTTCGGATCGAACACGAACACCGCGGAGTCCGTCGCGACGGGCGTCGTGTAATACGAGGCCTTCGAGAAGACGCGCCACCGAGCGGCGCCGGTGGCGGCGCTGCGCGCGACGAGGCCTCCGTCGCCGTGCACGAAGAAGAGGCCCTTTGCGGTCGGCGGCGCGTCCGCGTACCCGTCCGCGGGCAACGTGGCCAGCACCTTCCCCGTCCCGGCCTCGAGGACGAGCAGCGGCGAGCGAAAGGCCGACTGCGCGATGACGTGCCCACCGACGATCGAGGCGCGGGGCGGCGCCGGCGCGCACGCGACCAGGCACAGGAGAGGGACGAGGTGGGCGGGTCTCACGAGGGTCTCAAGCCGATAGCACGGTTCTCGGCACGGGTTGATCGAGCACCGCCGCGGCTCGAATTCCGGCGCGTGCGCCCGAGAGGACGGCCTGGATGATCGTGCGGCGCGCCCCCGCCACCAGGTCGCCGGCGGCGAAGAGGCGGCTCGCGCACGCGCCGTGCTCGTCCGTCACGACGCCCACGCGCTCGAGGATGCCCGGCGCGCCGGGAGCGGGCCACGCGGCGTCGAGCACGGGGCCAAACACCGAGCTTGCCACCCCAAACGCCGCGCCCGTCGCGACGCGCGCGCCAGGCGCCTCGATCGACAGGCGGAAAGGCGCCCGGGTGCGCTCCGGGCCCTCCGGCGCGGAGCCGTGCTCGGGCGGGTCGTAGACGAGGCCACCGCCGAGCAGACCCCCCGCGGCCAGGACGACGGCGTCCGCCACCACGGGCTCCGCGCCGTCCACGGTGATCGTCAGGGCGCCCGGGCTCGAGCCGGCGCGGCTCGTCGCGCCATCCGAGCTGGCGTCGATCCGCGTGGCGCGGCCCTTCGACACGGCGAGGCCGCTCCGCTGCAGCCAGGCGTCTCGCGCGGCCTCGAGCCGCAGGCCGGGCACGAGGCTCGTGGTGGAGAGCGCCTCGCCGACCGGACAGCCCAGCCGAGCCTCGAGGCGCGCCGCGCGAGAAGCCGAAGCGCCGAGCCAGGGCCCGAGCAACACGGCCGCCTTCGCGCGGCCGGTGGCCTCCACGAACGGCGCGAGGCGCGCGGCGAGCCAATCGAGCCGTGCGTCCTCGTCGTAGCGAGACGCGAGGTCCGCGTCGGCGATGCGCGACTCGTCCGCGAAGCGGAGCACGACCGCGTCGATGGCCTCGTAGGTCACGCCGAGCTCCGCCTCGTCGCGGAGCGACGACACGAGCGCGTCGGCGTCCCACCCGGCACGCGGTACGCGCGGCGCGAGCACCCGCCTCCCCGCGAGCGAGGCGAGATCGAGCAGCGTGCGATCCCGGCCGCGCGCGGAACGGACGACGCCGTTCACCGTGGCGAGCCGGGGGAGCGGATCGCCCGCGGGCGGCAAGATCCACTCGGTCAGCGCGGACGCGTACGCGGCGACCTCCTCGTCGAGCGCGCCGGCCAGGAGCGGCTGCCCCAAGAGGGCCTGGGCGGCCTCGCGCTCGCTCCAGTCCACGTCGTCCACCGCGCCCGTGTAGAACGACGTGGCGCCCGCGCCGGAGGCGATGAGCGTCACCCGAGCGCCACGCGACGACGCCGCGCGGGCGGCTGCCAGCCCCGCCGCGCCCCAGCCTACGACCGCGACGCGGGCGCTCATCGAGGCTCCGACTCCGCCTGGCCTTCGAGCGACAGCTCGCGCACGCCGAGCTCCGACCGAGTCGCCGCGATGGCGAGCGACTCCTGCCGCGCCTGCTCGGGGCCCAGCGCCACGACGCGCGCCCGCGCCTTCTGCACCAGGAAGCGGACCGCCATCTCGCGGCCGAGCCGCGGCGGGAGCTCGCGCTCCTCCGCCACGATCTGCCCGCACCGCAGCGCGCAGCGCATCCCTCCGCAGGCGCCGAGCCCGAGCCGCGTCCGGCGAGAGACGTCCTCCACGCTCCGCGCGAGCTCGCTCTTCACCGCGTGGCGCACCTCCGCCTCGAGCACCGGCTCACACGGGCAAACGACCGCCGCCTCGCGTGGACGCGACTGGATTCGCTCCTCGATCAGCCGCGCGCGAGAGCCGTGCCGGTAGACGAGGCGGCGCGCCGCGACCGCGTCGATCTCGAGGCGCTCCGCGAGCGCAAACGGGTCCACCACCTCGTCGCCGCCTGGGAGGAAGGTCTTGTGTGTCGCACACGACGCGCCGAGCGCAAACCGATGCGCCAACACATCCGTCATTTCTTCGGCGAAGAGGCGATAGCTCGCGAGCTTCCCGCCGATCATCGAGTAGAGGCCGGGCGCGCCGTGGGCCGCGTGATCGATGATGCGGTGGTCGCGAGAGAGCGCGTCCTCGTGGGGACCGAAGGCGTGGAGCGTCGGGCGCACCCCCGCCCAGGTGTGGATCGCGCGCGCCTGGGTGATGGCCGGGAACACCCGCGCGATCCCCTGCACGAGGTAGCGGACCTCTTCGCTGGTCGCCACGACGTCGTCCAGATCGCCGTAGAAGTCGTCGTCGGTCGTGCCGACCACGCTGATGTTCTGCCAGGGCTCGAGGAAGATCTGACGGTTGTCGATCGTGCGCGCGGCGATGGCGTAGTTCGTCAAGCGGCGGTCGAACGCGATGTGGATGCCCTTGCCCGGCCGCACGCGCGCCCGGCCGGCCTCGAGCCCCCCGAGCGCGGCGGTCACCGGCGCCCACGCGCCCGTCGCGTTCACGACCGCGCTCGTCGTGAGGCGGCCGGTGCGCCCGTTGCGCAGGTCGCGGAAACGCACCGCGACGACCGCGCCGGTGTCCTCGCGGCGCTCGATCGCGTCGACCGTGGTGCCGACGAAGACCCGCGCGCCCCGCTCCGCCGCGTCGAGCGCGTTGGCCACGCAGAGCCGCGCGCCGTCGATCCCCCACTCGTCGAAGGAGATGCCGCCGACGATGTCGCCGTGCAGCCCGGGCTCGAGCGCACGCATCTCGTCTGCGTCCAGCTTCGTGTGGGGCTTGCCCCGCTTCAGGGGCTGGAACTCGTCGTAGCCCTCGAAGAACGCGTCCATCAGCGTGAGCATCACGCGCGCGCGGGCGGACGCCTCAACCGGGGCGAGGAAGGGGATGCGGAACAGGAGGTGCGGCGCGATCGCCTGGATGTGCCCCGAGTCCCGGCAGCTCGTCTCGGTGACGGCCGGATCGTAGGTCAGGTACCGCGGGCCGCCGTGGATCATCCCGCTCGAGTTGCCGCTCGCGCCGAACGCGAGATCGTTGCGCTCGAAGAGGGCGACCTTGAGCCCGCGCATCGTCGCGTCGCGCGCGACCCCGACGCCGTTCACCCCCCCGCCGATCACGACCACGTCCACCTCGGCGGCGCCGAGCGGGGCGATCTTGCTGCTCGGCGGGGGTCCGTCGGCCATCTGGACCAGCGTGGTATAGGTCGAAAGACGCAGTGCGTCGAGAACTGCCCGTCCTCCTGAACGATCGCGGCCTGCTCGCGTTGGACAAGCCGAGCGGGCTCGCGGTCCATCGCGGGCTCGACCAGACGGGAGACGACGTCGTCGCGCGCCTCGCTGCGCTCGGCTTCGCTGGTGCCGCGCCCGTGCATCGGCTCGACCGGCCGACGAGCGGCGTCTTGCTCTGCGCGCAGAGCAAGACGGCCGCATCCGCGCTCGGACGCTCGTTCTCGGAGGGACACGTGCGCAAGGTCTACCTCGCAGTCGTTCGGGGCGTGCCACCCGACGAGGCGCTCGTGGACCACCCGGTCCCGCGCGACGAGGGAGGGCCGCGCGTCGACGCGCGCACACGCGTCGTCCTCCTGTCGGCGACCGAGGTGACGGGCTCACCCCTGCGCGAACGCCGCTACTCGCTGGTCATGGCCGAGCCCGAGACCGGGCGCTTCCACCAGGTCCGAAGGCACCTCAAGCACCTCGGCCACCCGATCGTGGGTGACTCCACCTATGGGCGGAGCGAGCACAACCGGCTGTTCGCCGAGCGTTTTGGCCTCGCGCGCCTCGCGCTCCACGCGGCGAAGCTCACGCTGCCCCACCCCGATGACGGCATCGTCATCTCCATCGCCGCGCCGCTCCCGGTCGATCTCGCAGGCCCGCTCGACGCCGCGGGGCTCTCCGCCACGGGCTTGGGCTACAGCGAGGGTCGATTGCCTTGACCGACCCTCGCCATTGACGATCGAGCGGCGGGTGCAGAGGGGGGCTTGTTTGCCGCGGAAAGGGCTCTCACCCAAGGGAGCCCTTGGAGCGGCAAACTCGATCACGGCAACCGAACACCGCTGAAGCACGGCGAGGCCCCAAGGGCGCGTCGATGTGGCGACCACGCACCCGACACGACCGCACCTTCGCGCCTTTCTCCGCCGCGGCCGCTCCGCGGGACGAGCGGCATCGAACCTGCAATCCGTCTTCGTCCGAGAGGAGTCGCCATGCGCGAATACGTTTGTATCGCGGCGCTCGCCGGAGCTCTCGCTGCCGGATGCGCCGCAGAGTTTCCCGCGCGACAGCTTGCGCGGACCGAGGCAGCCGTGAGGGCGGCCGACGACCTGGGGGCAGACCAGGTCCCCCGAGCCGCCGTGTACCTGGACATGGCCGAGGACTCGCTCAAGCTCGCTCGGTCGTACATGGCGACCGACGAGGTCGACGCCGCGAAGATGGCGCTCGATCGAGCGAGCTACGACGCGGAGATCGCGATGGCGATCGCCCGCGAAGAGCAGACCCGAGAGCAGGCGAGGGCCGCGCGCAAGGCGGTCGAGGTGCTCCGCACGAGCTTGCCGGCCCAGCAGACGAACCCGTAGGAGGACGAACGCGATGAGAACCTGGACCCTTTGTGCGGGCGCCGTCCTTACGTGCGCTCTCCCTGCGATGGGCTGCGCGGACAAGCCCGTCAGCTCCGAGCTCGTGAGGGCACGCACGGCCTACGAGGCGGCGAGCCGAGGACCGGCGAGCTCGCTCGAGCCGGACAGGCTCGCCGCGGCCAAACAAGCGCTCGAGCGCGCCGAGAGCGCGCACGAGGACGACCCCGGCAAGCTCCGGGAGCGTCATTTCGCGTACATCGCCGAGCGCGCCGCCGAGATGGCGACGACCTACGCCCGGATCGCGGCCAACCAGCGCGATCTCCAGCTCGCGTCGTACGAATACGCTCAAGCGCAGGAGCTGGCGCGCAAACACGCGGAGTTCGCGCTGACGAGCTCGCAGGAGCAGCGCGACGAGGCCGAGCTCGAGCGCCAGTGTCTCCAGAAGATTCAATCGCAGCTCAGCGTCGAGCTCGAGAGCCTCAAGGAGAAGGCGCAGATCAAGGAGGACCAACGCGGCCTCGTCATCTCCCTGAACGGCTCGGTCCTCTTCGCCAGCGACAGCTCGAACCTGCTGCCCGCGGCGAAGGACAGGCTCTTCCAGGTCGCCTTGGCCCTCCAGACGCTCCGCCCCGGCCAGTCGGTCACCATCGAGGGTCACACCGACTCGACCGGGTCGAACGACTACAACCAGAAGCTCTCGCTCTCGCGAGCGGAGGCCGTGCGAGACTTCCTGGTGAGCCAGGGCGTCCCGCAAGATCGCATCCGGGCGGTGGGGCACGGCGAGGACAAACCCATCACCGACAACGCGTCGCCCGAGGGGCGCGCGAACAACCGGCGAGTCGAGATCGTCATCCCGGTGAACGCGCAGCCGGGCGAGGGCACGGAGCAGCAGCCCATGCAGCAGCAGCCCATGCAGCAGCAGAAGCCCATGCAGCAGCAGCCCATGCAGCAGCAGCCCATGCAGCAGCAGAAGCCCAAGACGCCAACGAAAGACGAGCCCACCTCGCGGCGGTGAGGGCGGTCACGCGAGGACTCGCGCCGGTCGAGCAGCAGGGCTCGGCCGGCGCGCCGGCGTGTCAGCGTCGCACGCGCCGCTCACGCTCGGCCGCCTCGGCCTCATGAGCTTCTTCGAGCGCGAGCGATTCGTCGCCTTCGTCGGCGCGATCCTCCACGGCCACGCGAGCCCCACGACGCTTCGCCGTCGTGGAGAGGAGCACGCGCACGCCCTCCTCGACTTCCTTGGGCGCCGCTCGGGCGGGCTCCTCGTCCCGCGATCGGCGTCGCTCGCCGCGAGAGCGGCGCCGCTCGGCTTCCTCGATCAGCTCGTCGTCCGACGTGTGCTTCGGGAAGAGGACACCCCAGAGGTGGAACGCGAGGCCCATCCCCCACCCGAGCAAGACGGCCTTGTTCAAGCCGCCGAACATGAAGAAGAGGAACGTGTTGACGATGACGTACGCGCCGAGGTGCGAGAAGAAGCTCTCCCGTTTTTTTCTGCGCTTCTCGGCCCGGAGCACGTCCAGGTCGGGCACGTCGCGCGCGCGCTCGACGTCGCGAGCGGCCTCGAGCACGGTCGCCTCGTCGATGCCCATCTCGCGCGCTGCTTCCACGAGATCCGAGGTCTCGTATTTTCCAGCGGCGCCCTGCTTCATCACGATGGCCCGCTCGAAGATCGCCTTGAGCGTCGCGGTGTCGTAGCGAGCCTGGGTCGGGGCGTGCACCGCGCGGGGCGCGGAGGCAGGCCTCGGACCCGAGTCGACCGGACGATCGCCGAGCGCCGCGCGGAGGGCTGCCATCGACTCGAACCGATCGGCCTTCTCCTTCGAGAGGGCGCGAGAGATCACCGCCGCGACGCGCGGCTCGACGCCGTCGAGGGCGGGCGGCTCGTCGGTGAGGATCGACGCGACCAGCCCGAGCGCCCCCTTCTCGAGCGCCCACGGCGGCTTGCCGGAGAGCAGCTCGTGCGCGACGACACCCCAGGCGAACTGATCGGTGCGCGCGTCGACCGCGTCCCCGCGGATCTGCTCAGGCGCCATGTAGACCGGCGTGCCCACTTGCACGCCCGCCGCCGTGAGCGTCGCGAGCGAGCCTGCCCCGGACGCTGCGGTGGGCGCGCTCGGATCGACCTCGGTCTTCGTCTGCTTGGCGATGCCGAAGTCGAGGACCTTGGCCGTCCCCGCCGGCGTCACCATCACGTTCTCCGGCTTGATGTCGCGATGGACGACGTTTTTCTCGTGGGCTGCTGCGAGCGCGGCCGCGATCTCGTCGAGCCACTTGAGCTTCTCGCTCGTCGTCGCGTGCTCGTCGCCGACCTTCGCGCGCAGCGATGTCCCCGGCACGAGCTCCATCACGATGAAGGGACCGGCCTCGGGGTGCTCGCCGACGTCGTAGACCGCGACCGCGTTCGGGTGCGCGATGCCGGCCGCGGCCCGCGCTTCTCTCAACATTCGCTGGCGCGACTCGTCGCTGCCGTCGCCAGCAGGCAGGAGCTTGATCGCGACCTCGCGCCCGAGCTTGGGGTCGTTCGCGCGGAAGACGCGCCCCATGCCGCCCTCTCCGAGCTGCGTCAGGATCTCGAAGCGGTCGAACCGATCACCCGGCTCCATGCCGGCGAACGTTACCCGGTCTTCGACGCGGTGGCGCGACCTGCCGCACGACGGCCCCGCCGAAACATCACGGCGAGGGTGAGGAAGAAGCCGCTCACGAACACCCAGAACCCGAGGAGCGCAAATCGGCCGCCGACCTCGAAGGCGATCGCCTCGAGCGAGGAGACGCTGATCTCCTTGCCGGCGTTCAAGTCCGTCCAGCGGACCACGAAGCCGATCGCGCTTCCTACCCCGAGGATCGCCGGGATCACCCAGACCAGCGGGTCTCCTTTCGGGACGTAAGGCGCGACGGCGTCGGCCGGGGCGCGGTAGCCGCCCTCTGCCGCGCCGCCGAGCGAGGCCGCGAGCGCGTCGCGCGCGTCGGCTGGGTTTCGGAAGGCGATTTCGTCCACGCCTTCGGTCGCGAGGACGGGGTCCCAGCTCGACCGATGACGTCGGAGCGCGCTCTTGATCAGGGTCGTCCCGAGCACGCCGGCGAGCACCATGAGGACCACGGCGACCAGCATCGCGACGATCTTCCGCGCGGCCGGGTCGCTCGGGAGCGGGGCGACCACGTCGAGGATCATCGCCGCGCACACGAGCGCGACGATCGAACCGACGACGCCGCCCACCACCCAGGCCGCGCGCGCGAAGAACCGCGCTCGCGAGCAGGGCTCGCAGAGCGGGACCTCCACCCGGCGTTTCCCGAACGGCATCATGTACGCGCTCGTCGGCGGCGCCCCGCAGCGGAGACATCGGTTGGGGAACCGGAGCTCTTTGGGCTCGACCCGGATCGCGTGCATGGACGCCGCCGTCTACGCTCCGGAGAACAGAAAGCCCCCTCGACCCGAGGTCGAGGGGGCGCTCGCCCTCGGAGGGCGTGGTCTCACTTCGGGTCGGCGATCTTCTCGCTGAGGACGAGCTCGCTGATGCTCTCGATCGCGCGCTCCGCGTTCGAAGCCGAGACGTAGGTCTCGCCGGTCGCGATGATCTTGCCGTTCGAGGCCTTGAGCACGAAATACGCCTGATCGTTCTGCGCGTCGCGGACCTCGTAGTTGGCGACGTCGCCGCCGTTGTCACGGATCGACGCGACGCCCTTCTTCGCGTTCGCCTTCGACGTGTAAGCCTGCGACGCGAGGACGATCTCGCCGTTCGCGGCCTTGAGGTTGAAGTAGTACTTGCCGTCGAGGCCCTTGAAGACATTGAAGGACGCGCCGCCCGTCTCGGCCGCTTCCTGACGGTTCACCTTCGCGAGGATCTCGCGCGTCGCCTTGAGCGCGCGGTTCGCGTTGGACTTCGTCGAGTACATCTGGCTCGTGCCGATGATCTCGCCGTTCTCCGCGACGAGGTTGAAGTACCAGGTGCCGTCGGCCGCCTGGAGGAGGTCGTAGCTCTCGGTGTCCACGCCGCTGTCCTTCACGGCCTCGATGCCGGTCTCGGCGGCGTCGGCGCTCGAGTACCCCTCCGAGCGCAGGACCTTCTCGCCGTTGCCGGCGATGACGTTGAAGTAGTGCTGCCCGTCGAGCCCGACGAACGTCTCGATCTTCGCGTTCCTCGTGGCGGTGGCGTTCTGCTCTTCCCCCACCGTGGGCTCCTCCGCTTCGCAGCCGACGAGGACGGGGGTGGAGGCGAGGGCGAGGACGGCGAAGACGGTCGAGAGGAATTTGCGGTTCATGGCGGGCTCCGGCAGAAAGATGGGCGTCAGGGGCGGCTCGTTCGGATGCCGGAGCCCTTGGCAATCGCCGTGCCGCTGCACCTACATGCGAATACACTCGCTTTCATGGCCCGCCACCGTCTCCATCGGGAGCCAGATGGTGGATCCGCCGTACCCCCACCCCTCCGATCAGGCCGCCGCCGGGAGAGCTGAAGCCGGGGTGGTGCGCTCGTCCGGAACGACGGCCTCCACCTGAGGCGCGAGCAGCTTGTAGAGGACCGGCGTGACCACGCGCGCCAGGATGGTCGAGCTGATGAGCCCACCCATGAGGACGATGGCGAGGGGGGAGTAGAGGGGCGAGCGCTCGAGGGCGAGCGGGACGAGCCCGCCGAGCGCGGTCAGCGTCGTGAGCAGGATGGGGACGAAGCGCACCTCGCCGGCGTGGCGGATGGCGTCGTCGAGCCCCATGCCCTCGGCTCTCAGCTGGTTGGTGAAGTCGACGAGGAGGATGGAGTTTTTCACCTCGATACCCATCAGCGCGACGAATCCGATCGTGGCGGTGAAGGAGAGCGTGTTGCCCGTGACGTAGAGCGCGACGAGGCCGCCGAGGATGCCCATGGGCACCACCGACGCGACGATGAGCGTGCTCTTGAACGTCCGAAACTCCAGCACCAGGACGGCGAGCACGCCGAAGAGCGCGATGAGGCTCGCCGCGCCGATGCCGCCGAAGCTCTCCTGCCGGCTCTCGATCTCACCGGCGGGGACCACTCGTACCCCGGGCGGCAGCTCGAGCCCGGCGACGTCCGCGAGGATCTGCTTGGTCACGCGGTCGGTGTTCTCGCCGCGTGCGACCTGGGCGGTGACCACGACGGTCCGCTCGCGCGAGTAGTGGCGGATCGTCGTCGGGGACGGCTCGAGGACCACGCTCGCCACCTGCGCGAGCGGCACGGCGCCGCCGGCGGCGGGCACGTAGACGCGGTCGAGGATCTCGAGCGTGGGCCGCGCGCCGCCGGGGATCGTCGAGACCCGCGCCGGGTCCCGGGCGACCACCAGGCGGATCGCGAGGCTCTCGTCTCGACCGCTCATGCGGTAGGTCGCCGCGTCGATCCCGCCCAGTGCTAGCCTGACGGATCTGTCGACATCAGGCTGGGTGACACCGAGGCTCGCGGCCTTGTCGCGGTCGACGAGCACCCGCACGTCCGTGCGGCGGTCGCGCGCGGGGTTGTTCACGTCGCGCGTCCCCTTGGCTGACTCGACGATCGCCTCGACCTGGCGCGCCGCCGCCTCGATCTCGACCGGGTCGCTGCCGAGCACCCGGAGCGCGATGGGCGCGTCGAGCGGCGGTCCGTTCTCGAACTCCTTCAGCTCGAGCTTCGCGCCGGGGTACTCCGCGAGGCGCGCGCGGATCTCGTCGAACATGTGTGCCGCCTCCGCCGGCTCGTAGCCCTTCACCTCGGCGAAGACCTCGCCGTAGCTGGCCTTCTCGTCGGGCGCGTTCAGGTTGTAATAGATCTGCGGGTTGCCGCGGCCCACCGTCGCCGACACATTGACGATATCGTCATGTTTCGCCAGCTCCGCCTCGACGAAGCGGACGGCCCGATCGGTCTCCGCCAGGCTCGCGCCCTCGGGCGCCTTCACCGTGACCAGGAACTGCGGGACGTTCGCCTTGGGGAAGAGGCTGAAGCCGATGGGCCCGACGAGGAGCAGGCTGGCACCGAAGAGGGCGAGGCTGAGCGCGACCGTCGTCTTGGGCCAGGCGAGCGCGCGCCTCAGGATGGGGCGGAACGTGATCCCGATGAGCCACGTCAGGCCGCGGAACACGACGTTGCCGTGCTCCTCCTCCGGCACCAGGAGGCGGCTCGAGAGGAAAGGGACCACGGTCAGCGAGACCAGCAGCGAGGCCGCGATCGTGACCACGACCGCCACCGGCATGCTCCGGATGAACTGCCCGGCCGTGCCCGGCAGGAAGAGCAGCGGGACGAACGCGAGGATGAGCGTCGCCGTGCAGCCGAGCACGCTGAGCGTGATCTGCCGCGTCGCTCGGATGGCCGCCTCCTTCGGGGGCGTGCCCTCGCGGATCCAGCGTGCGGTGTTCTCGACGACCACGACCGAGTCGTCCACCAACAGGCCGAGCGCGATGACGAAGCCGACGATGCTCAGCTGGTTGATGCTGAACCCGAACGCGTGCAGCAAGCTCACGCCGATCGCCAGGCTGAGCGGGATCGACACCATGACCACGATGGACGCCCGCAGCCCGAGCGGCAGGAGCGTCAGGAGCACGAGCCCGATGGCCAGCCCGAAGTCGCGCAAGAAGCCGCTCAGACGGTGGGCGACGTTCTTGGACTGATCGAAGCCGCGCTCGAGCGCGATCGAGGCGGGCAGGTCCTTTTGCCACCCGTCGAGCTCCGCGTGCACGCGGTCGCGCACGGCAAACACGTTTTGCCGTTCCTTTTGCGGGGCGGCGATGAACACGGCGCGCTTCCCGTTGTAGCGCGTGAGCTGCGTCGCCTCCGCGTCACCCAGGGTCACCTCGGCGACGTCCCCGACGCGGAGCGCGTCTCCCTCTCCCGTGACCCGAATCGGCGTCTCGACGATGGCGTCGACCGAGTCGTAGTCGCCGCTCGTCTTGACGCTGAGCTGGCGCGCGCCGCCGTCCGCCGTCCCAGCGGGGATGTTCGCGGCCTCGAGGCCGATCGCGTTCGAGACCTCCACCGGCGAGACGCCGAGCGCGACCATCCGCTCGATGTCGAGGGCGACGGTGACCTCCTGGTCGGGGAGGCCCGTGACGGTCACGTCGCCGACCCCGGGCGTGCTCTCCAGCCGGCGCTCGAGATCGAGCGCGCGCCGCTCGAGCTCCCGGTAAGGCGCCGTGTCGCTGACGAGCGCGAGCTGCACGATGTTGACGTTGGCCGCGTTGAACTTGCGCACCTCGACGGCGGCGACGTCCGCGGGGAGCTCGCTCTTGGCGGCGGAGGTCTCGCGGAGCACCTCGTCGTATTTCCGATCCGCGTCGACGCCGGCGGTGAACTCGACCTGGATCACCGCGAGGCCCTCGTCGATCTGCGTCTTGATCGATTTGACGTCGTCGAGCCTGTCGAGCCGCGCCTCGAGCGGATCGACGACGAGCCGCTCCATGTCGCTGGGCGTCGCCCCCGGCAGGACCGTGACGACCCCGAAGATGGGGACGGGGAACGTCGGGTCCTCCGCCTTGGGGATGGCCGAGAGCGACTGCACCCCGAGCGCGACGAGCCCGAGCAGCACGACGAGCGTGAACTGCCAGCGCTTGACCGCGAACTCGACGAGGCTCATTCCTGCCCCGCGGCGCGGAGGGGAGCGCCGTCGACAAGCTCCGTCTGGCCCTCGACGACCACGGCGTCGTACCCCACGATGTCGGCGGAGAGCGCGGCCCGATCGGCGGTGAGGAACGCGACGCGGACGGGTACACGTTTGGCCTTCCCGCCGTCCGCGACGAAGACGAAGGCCTTGTCTCGATCGCCCTCGAGGAGGGCGGAGATCGGCACCGTCGCGGGCGGGCGCTCGACCGTCGGGATCGTGACCTTGGCGACGAGGCCGCTGCGCGGCTCGAAGGGCAGCTCCCGAGGGAGCGTGATCTCGACCTGGAAGGTGCCCGTCCGCGGGTTCGCGAGCCTGGCGACGTCCGTGATCGTCCCCTCGAGCGGCTTGTCCGGTGCGGCGTCGAGCACGACGCGCGCCACGCCGCCGCCGGGGAGCCGGAGGGCGTCGCGGTCGGAGACGGCAGCCGAGACGATCCACCCGCGCTCGGTGCCGAGGAACCGCGCCACCGGTCGGCCGGGAGCGACGATCTCACCCAGCTCCACCATCCGTCGCTCGATCACACCATCTGACGGCGCTGTCAGGACGGTGTGACGCTCGTTGAAGGCGGCGGCCGCGTATTGGGAGCGCGCGATCGCCTCCGCCGTCTCGGCGCCTTCCAGCGTCGCACGCGCGACGGTTTTGTCGGCGTGCAGAGCCTTGGCCCGGCTGAGATCGCGCTCGGCCTGATCGAGGCTCCGCTTCGCCTGGGCGGCGCCGGCCGAATATTCGGTGGGGTCGATGCGGGCGATGACCTGCCCCTTCTTCACGCGCGTCCCGTCCTCCACCAGGACGGCGCTCACGACCCCGCCGACCTTGAAGGCCATGTCGGCGTTGTGTTTCGGGGTGACCAGCCCGGCGGCGCGGATCGGCCGCTCGACCTCTCCCCTGTCGATCTTGGCCAGCGTGACGGGCTGCGCCGGCTCGCCCGACGCCTCGCTCGCAGCGACCTCGGGGACGGCCCGGTCACAGGCGGCGACGACCAGGAGGAGGGGGAGGAGAAAGCCCGCGCGAAGAGACACCCCTGCACTAACCATGTTTGGAGATTGAACACTGTTCAATCTCATGTCAATGTCTTTGCTCCGAACGGTCGACGAGACCGAGGTAGGTAGGAGTCGTGGGCACCGCCGAGCGGCGCGAGCGGGAGCGAGTCGCGCTCCAGAAGAAGATCATCGACGCAGGCCGGGAGATCCTGGTCAGCGAAGGGCAAGCCGCGCTGACGATGCGCCGCCTCGCCGAGGAGATCGAATACACGCCGGGCGCCCTCTACGCGCATTTCGCCGACAAAGACGCGCTCGTTCGCGCCATCTGCCAGACCGACTTCCTCGCCTTCGGGAGCCATTTCCAGAGCGCGCAGAAGGTCGCTGACCCGATCGAGCGCCTGCGCGAGCTCGCCCGGGTCTATGCGCGCTTCGCCCTGGAGCACCCCGCCCAATACAAGATCCTCTTCGTGCTCGACGCGCTACCCAACGTGAAACACGACGGCGTGGTCGAGTTCGGCAACCCGGAGCAAGACGCCTACGCGGTGCTCGAGCTCGCGGTGGAGGACGCGATCGCGGCCGGACATTTCCGCGCGCACGCCGATCGCCCCCAGCTCGTCGCCCAGTCTCTCTGGGCGGCGATGCACGGCGTGGTCTCCATCGAGATCCGCCGCGCGGAGGACATGCCCATCGCCTTCGAGCCCATCGATGATCGCGTCGAGACGATGTGCTCGGTCATGATCGCCGGCCTCGACGCGCGCGAGGCGACGCCGGCGCCCAGAAAAAAGGCGTCGTCGAAGCCCCGCTCCGGGTGACGTTCAGCCGAAGAGCTCGTCGATGGTGCCGGAGATCTCGCCCAACGTCGGATCGATCCCGAGGGCCTGGTAGGCGGTCGTGATGACCGTCGCGGGGTGCACGTCTTTGCCGGTGAGGTTGACGTGTTGGCCGGCGGCGAGCCCGCCGACCCGGCCGGCGAGGAAGGCGACCGCGTTGTCGACCGAGTGGTTCGGATCGCCGCCGCCGTCACCCGACCGGTTCGGATCCGCCGTGAGGCCCTTGCCACCTTCCATGATGTAGAGGGCCGCGGTGTTGTCGAGGACGTTGCCGGCGCCCTCCGGGGTCGCCTTGAGCCGCTCGACGACGCGCGCGTAGACATCGACGAACCAGCGGTTCGCCGCGTCGAGGTCCGCTTGCGTCGAGGCGTGTTGCACCTCCCCGTGCAAGCCGCCGATGTCGTTCCAAGCCGGGTTGCGCATGCCGCTGCCGGTCATGACCGAGGCGCCGCCGAGCGTGATGACACGGGTCATGTCGCAGGCGAAGGCGAGCTCGATCAGCTCGACGAAGAGGCTCGCCCGCGCGTCTTGATCGGGCACGTCCGTCGAGACGTCGGGCGGGTCGACGTTGCCGTGTTTCGGATCGTGGCAGTTCGGCGAGACCAGCCCGGTCGTCGCGCTGATCCGCTTCTCGAGCTCGCGGACCCGCTCGAGGTGCTCGTCGAGCGTGCGCTGATCGTTCACACCGAGCCGCGCGCGGAGCGAGCCGATGCCCTCCTTCGCGTAGGAGAGGCTGCTCAGGCGGAGGCGCTTCTCGAGCTCCGCCTGGGGATCGGGCATGTCGCTCGGCGGCGAGAAGCCCGTGAAGAGCTGGCTGTATCCGAGAGCCGGGGACGTCTGCGGGTCGATGCCCTTGTAGACGATCGGGTCCTCGTCCTCGAACCCCTCGGTCTCCTCGTAGCAGATGACCATCCCGCCCGTCTGGGAGTCGAGCTGGTAGTAGAGGAACGGGAACTTCGTCGTGGGGGCGAGGCGCTGGACGGCGATCTGATCGGCGGACCACCCCTGCGGACGCCAGGTGGTGCCGCTGAAGCCCGATCGCTTGCCGGTCATCACGGCGTAGGGCGCCTGGCCATGGTAGTCCACGTTGTAGCCTCCGGGCACGTCGAGCGGCGCAGCGAAGAGGCCCGAGATGACAGAAATGTCAGCGCTCACCTGGCGGTCGGCGAACGGCTGCAACACCGGGCGGATGTCGTAGCCGAAGCCGGCGTTCATCGGCGTCAGGCCCTCCTCGTAGGAGCCGCTCGTCACGAGCGAGGTGGGGCAGTGCATGAGGAAGTAGCGCTTCGGGAGCGGATCGCCGCCCGCCAGGGCGGTCCCGTTCGAGCTCAGCATGCACTCGAGCGTGGGCAGGGCGATCGCCGTGCCGAACGCGCCGCGAATGAGCGCGCGACGGCTGAGCCGCAGCTTCTTGACCGACCTCATTGCGAGACCTCCTCGACGCGATGACGGAAGCTCGGGTCCGTCGCGACCGCGCGCATCAGCGCGCCGAAATCGTGGCTCGATCCGTCGAACGCCTCGACCATCCTCGCGAGCCGGTCGTCTGACGCCCGCCAGTCCCGGGCGGCGAACCGCACCAGGTTGGCGACCGCGCAGTCCGAGATTGTCTCGAGGTTCTGGCTCACGAAGTCGCGCGGCCCCGAGAACGCCTGTCCGCCCACGTTGCCGACGCCTTCGATGCTGCAGGCGGGGTTCTCCTCCTCCGCCTCGCGGTGGCGCCCCAACCCGTCATACCGCTCGAAGCCGAACCCGATCCCGTCGATGACGCTGTGGCAACCCTTGCACGTCCCCGAAGCGTGCGCCTCGTACGCGTCCGACTTGCAAGCGCCTTCCGGGACGGTGACCCCCATGTCGATCGCGACGTTCGGCGGCGGCGGGAGGATGGTCTGGCAGAGGAGCCTCCGGCCGATCATGGCCCCGCGCCGGCTCGGCAACGTGTCGGTGAGCTTCGTCTGGCTGAGCGAGAGGAAGCTGCCGTGAGAGAGCACGCCTACGCGCGATTCGTCGTACCCGACCCAGGACGCCTCCGCCGGCACCGCGAGCCCGTAGTGCGCCGCGAGCGCAGGCGTGACGAACGTCTCCTCGGAGGTGAAGAGCTGCGTCCAGTCGGCGCCTCCGCCCGAGGCGAGCACACGGTCGACGAGCGCGTCGGTCTCGGCGCGCATGTCCGCGGCGAGCGCAGCGTCCGTCACGAGCAGGCTCGTGTAGCGGAGCCAGAGCTCGTGGAAGGCGTGCATCTGCTGGACGCCGCGAGGATCGGTGAGCATCTCTTCGACGAGCGCGGCGACGTCCCCGTCGGAGAGCTCCGGCCCGGCCGCGCGCTCCAGCAGCTCCGGCGTGGGGGTCGTTCCCCAGAGGAAATAAGCGAGGCGCGAGACGAGCTCGTGATTGTCGAGCCGCACGACGCCCACCTCGACCGGCTCACCGATCTCCGTGCGGTAAACGAGCTCCGGGCTGACGATGAGCGCGGAGATGGCGCCGCGCACCGCGACGTAGTGTCCCGCCGAGCCTGCCGCCGGGTCGGACGCCAAGGGGCCGACGGTGGCGACGAGCGTGCTCACCTCCTGATCGGAGAGCGGGCGCCGCCAGAGCCGCAGCCCGGTATTTCGGATGAACGACGTGAGGCAGCTCTCGTCGAGGGGCTGCGTCGCCGGCGTGCAGCCCGCGAGGGCGTCGACCTTCGACGTGTCGGCGCTGACGTCGCGGGCGACCTCGAACGCGAGCGACTCGATCCCGTCCACGAAGACCTGGCTCGGCGTCTTTGTCGCCGCGAGCGTGTCGAACACCTCTTCTTCGGCGTTCGTGGCCGGGTTCACGGCCATCTTCGGATCCGCGGCGAGGTTGCGCTCCGCCGCGCCCACGATGCCGAAGACGTCCGCGATGGTGGCGTCGATCTCGCGCCGGCTCAGGCGCGGGATCGCCGTCGTCGGCTGCTCCCCTTGTACGCCGGTCTCACCCGGAGGCCCCGCCGCGTTGCCGTCGCCGATGTCTCCGACGCACCCGGCGAGGAGCGCGGAGCCGGCGAACAGCGAGGCCAAGACACAAGCCCGCCAAGTCATGTCTCGTTGGATACCCGGCCCGGGTACCGCAAGGGAAGCGCGCCGAGCGAACGTTTCGCCCAGAGCCGTCCGCGCTGGATTTCTCCAGCCCGGCGACCGCATACGAGGAGCCTCAGAAGCGGACGACGTCGGTTCGAGTCGGACACGCGCCGACCACCCGATCCATGTCGACGAGATCGCCCATCTGGTCCGCCACGTGGTGGACGAGGACGGTGCCCGGTCGCGCTCGTCTCAGCGGCGGCCGACGGCCCACCAGAGCTTGCCGAGGCGCGAGACAACGCCCGGGACTCGGCGCACGAGGTTGATGCTCGGCGTACGCTTCTCCATCACGCGTACCGGGATCTCCTCGACGCGCAGCCCGGCTCGGTACGCGCGGATCACGAGCTCGCTCGCGAACACGTCTTTGTCGACGAGGCACGCGCGCACGACGGGCAAGACCGCGTCGCGGTTGAAGGCCTTCAGCCCGTGTGTGTCCGTCCCGCGGAAGCCCAGCGTGACGCGGAGCAGCCGGCTGTAGACCAAGCTCGCGGCGTGACGGAGCGCGGGCCGCACGTCCTCCGCGCCCGGCAAGAGCTTCGAGCCGACCACCATGTCGACCTCGCCCGACCCCAGCGCGGCGATGGCGCGTGCGTGGAAGTCCACGTCGCAGAGATCGATCTCCTCGCAGATGACGATCGATCCGCGAGCCCGCTCGATGCCCGCGCGGAGCGCGGCGCCGTAGTTCGGCTCACCGATGGAGAAATGGCGCACCTCGGGGTACCGCGCGGAGAGCTTCTCGAGCACGCCGCGTGTCCTGTCTTGCGAGCCGTTCTCGGCGAGGACGATCTCGTAGGAGTGCCCCAGATCGCGCAGGTTCTCGCGCAGCTCGACCACCGCCGCGTGGAGGATGGCCTCCTCGTTGTAGACGGGGATGACGACCGAGACCTCGGGCTCCTTCACGACTCGCTCGCGCGGCGCGCGGCCGCCCTCCCGTTCACGATTGCGTCCTCCATGCTGGCGTACGTCCACGCGCCGTAACGACCGATCGAATCGATGCCGGCCTCGTCCAGGAACGCGCGGATCGTCGCGACCGACGCCTCGTGCGCCTCGTCGAAGACGACGTACGCGCGATCGATCCGCCGCACGCGGGCGAAACGCACGGCCTCGCGCGCGCGGATGATCCCGAGCTGGACCAGGTGGTCGGCGACCTCGGGCACGACCCGCGCCGGGTCGGGCGCGTCGCGACCGCTCAGCTCGACGTAGAGGCCCGCTTTCCCGGGCGGCGCCATCGCGGCCGAGAAGTTCGAGTAGACGCCGACCCGATAGAAGGGGACCGCGGGTGACGGCACGTACGCCCAATGCCAGTCGACCTCGGCCGGCGTATTGAGCGCGACGTCGAGGTAATGGAGGTGCGTTGCGCGCAGGCGGCCCGCCGCCGCGACCACCTCACCGGGCGCGTCGACGAGGAGCCTCGCGATCACGTCGAGCGGCAGCGACGAAACGACCCGGGAGTACGGCGCGCGCTCGCCCTCCAGAACCAGCTCGCGCGTGCGCCAGTCGATCGCCGACGGCGCTCGTGTGAGCTCGATGGAGCCGGCGCGCTCGGCGAGCGCGCGCGCGAGCTCCCCGATCCCGAGGCGCGGGTAGAGGAACTTCGCGTTGTAGCCGAGCGCCGGCGGGTCGACCCCGAACGCGCCACGCAAGACGTCGTCGAGGCTCGGCAGCGGGACGAACCGGTCGCACCACCGCGCGGTGATCTCCCTCGGGTGCACCCCCCAGAGCTTCTCGTTGTAGGGGATCATGAACTCGCGGCTGATCCCCTCGCCGAAATGGCGGAGGCAGAAGTCCTCGAACGTGCGCACCTCCCGCGGCGCGGCGTCGAAGTGGGCGCGGACGAAGCCCGCCACGCAGGCGTACGCGACGTCGCGCGGGAGCCCGAACGTGTTGGCCTGGAAGGGGTATTTCGTGGTCACGCCGTGTGACAAGACGACGCTCTTGCGGTCGATCTCCAGCCAGGCCGCCGGCCCGAGCCACGACAGGACCTCTTCGCGCAGCGCGGCGTCGCGCAGGTGCAGGAGGTGCCCCGTCTTGTCGAAGCGGTAGCCGACCTCCTCCTCGGTCACCGCGAGGCCGCCCGCGCGCCCTTCCCGCTCGAGCACGCGGTGCGGCACACCCCGTCGGCGGAGCTCGACCGAGGCGGAGAGCCCGGCGAGGCCTGCTCCGAGGACGACGACCGGGCGTTCGGTCGCGGGCTTCATGCGAGTGCCCTCTACCGGCAAGAGTGCTTGGCGACCAGCTCGATGCGGGGTAAGTCGCAGAGAAGAGCCATGGAAGCCCGCACATCCGTCAAGGTAAAAGGCAAGGTCCTCTACGTGACGGAGGACCCGAAGCTGCTCTCGAAGCAGCTCGCCGGCGAGGCGCTGTCGGCGGAAGAGGTCCGCGGCATCGACGAGGGGACGATCCCGCTCGTCGACAACATCTCCACGGACGAGCTGACCCCCGGCTGGGTTTGTTACTACTACGACGAGACCCTCGCGCGGTATTGCCTCGTCGGGCTCCGCGGCGGCGTCGTCCAGAAAGACTCCATCAAGAGCGGCGGCTTCTCGATGATCGTGAGCGGCCGCTCGAAGGGCTGCGGCTCTTCCCGCGAGACGGCGCCTTACTCCGAGAAGGAAGCCGGGATCGACGTCGTCTACGCGAAGAGCATCGAGAAGATCTACGGGCAGAACGCGCAGAACATCGGCCTCTTGACCACGACGGACAAGGCGCTCTTCGAGCGCCTCCGCGCCGGAGAAGAGGTGCCGATCACGGCCTTCACCGCGGGCCTCGACCCGATCAGCGCGGCCGTGGTCCAGCACGGCGGGCTCTTCGCTTACAACCGGGCGCGCCTCGCCGGCGAGGTGAGCCCGCCCGCCATCGCGACGCCCGCTCGCAAGATGACCCTCGCGGAGAAGATCATCGCGGCCCACGCCATCGTCGATGCGAAGGCGGGCAAGGTCGGCGTCCCGGCCGTGAAGCCCGGGGACGCGCTCTTCGCGCGGACGGACGTGCGCTTCAGCCACGAATACGTGACGCCCATGGCCGAGTCGATCTTCGTCGCCGCGCTGGGGAAAGACGCGACGGTGACCGACCCCGCGAGCGTGTTCGCGTTCCGCGACCACCTCACCTTCCTCGATCTCGTCATGCCCGAGGCCCACGTGAAGATGGGCCTCAAGGACCAGGCGAAGAAGCTCGCGGTGGTCCAGCAGGCGTTCGTGGAGCGGCAGGGCGTGAAGATGTGGGGCGAGGTCGAGCGAGACGGGAAGACCGTCGGCAGCGAAGCCATCTGCCACAACAAGGTCATCGAGGCGATCGCGCTCCCCGGCCAGGTCGTCGCCGGAACCGACTCACACACCTGCATGGCCGGCGTGCTCGGCTGCTTCGCCTTCGGCGTCGGCTCGACCGACATGGCCAACGCGTGGCTCACGAAGGACGTGCGCATCGCGGTGCCTCAGTCGGTGCGCTTCAACCTGCACGGCAAGCTCCGCGCAGGCGTGACCGCAAAAGACGTCATGTTGCACCTGCTCTCGCAGCCCTTCTGGAAGAGCGGGGAGGGTATCGGCAAGGTGCTCGAGTTCGCAGGAGACGGCATCGCGGCCATGGGCCTCGACGAGCGCGCCACGCTGACGAACATGGCGGTCGAAGCCGGCGGCTTCACCGGCATCATCGCGGCCGACGACGTCGTCCTCGATTACCTCGTCGCGCAGCGCGGCCTGCCCCGCGCCGAGCTGGCGAAGCTCGTCGTCACGGCCGACGAAGGGGCGGAGTACTTCGCCACGTTCGACTTCGATCTTGGGTCGATCGAGCCGATGGTCGCACTGCCCGGCGATCCTCGCAACGGAGTCCGCTTGAAGGACCTCGGCGAGAAGAGCGGCGGCGCCGTGAAGATCGACATCGCGTACGGCGGCTCGTGCACCGGCGGCAAGAAGGCCGACATGGACATGTACGCCTCGGTCCTGCGCGAGGCCGTCGCGGCCGGCAAGCGCGTCGCGCCGGGCGTGCACCTCTACATCCAGTTCGGCTCCCAGGACATCCGCCGCTACGCGGAGGAGCGTGGCTACATCGACATCTTCCAGAAGGCGGGAGCCCAGCTCGTCGACCCGTCCTGCGGCGCTTGCATCAAGGCAGGGCCCGGCGTGTCGAACACGAAGGAAGAGGTGACGGTGAGCGCCATCAACCGGAACTTCCCCGGCCGGAGCGGCCCCGGGCAGGTCTACCTCGCGAGCCCGCTCGTCGTGGCCGCGAGCGCGATCGCCGGCCACATCGTCGCCCCCTCGCAGTAATATCGCACGATGCGGTACGCATCCTTCCTCGCCCTGAGCGCGCTCGGTCTCCTCGGTTGTGGTGATGACAGCTCGGGCGAAGGAGGGAGCGGCGGCGGCTCCACCACGACGTCGTCCACCACCTCGAGCGTGACGTCGAGCACGACGGGCTCGACCAGCGCGACGACAAGCTCGACGACGGCTTCGACAACCGGCGCCACCACCTCGAGCACGGGGTCGAGCATGTGCCTCATGTTCGGCTCCGACTGCACGATGAGCGACACGTGCTGCGACGCCGCCGGCGAGACCGGCATCTGTTACGCCTTCGGGATGGGCACGAAGTGCACCATTCCCTGCCCGATGGACCCGGGAGACTGTCCGAACAACGGCGCCGGGTGCAACAACATGGACCCGTCGTACTGCAAGGCAAACTAGCCGACTTCTGCCCATCTCCCGGCGGAGACCGGGAGCGCGGCCCGCCCAAAGTCCAGGTCGAAAGCCTCAGGCCTTGGTGTAGATTACACGCTGCGTGCCTGCCGACTCGCGCGTCCTTGCTTCTCGCCTGCGTCCCGGGGACGTCGTGGCTGGGCGCTTCCGCGTCATGCGCCTGCTCGGAGAGGGCGGCATGGGCATGGTCTTCGAGGTGGAGCACGCCGTCACGGGCCGCCGCCTCGCGCTGAAGGTCATGCGCGACCTGGAGCACGAGGTCGTGCACCGGTTCATCCGCGAGGCCCGCGCCGCGTGTGCCGTGAAGCACCCGGCCATCCTCCCCGTCCACGACGTCTTCGACATCGAGCAGGGCGGCATCGTCATCGTGATGGACCTGCTCCGAGGCGAGAGCCTGGACGTGACGCTCGAGCGGCAGAGCAAGCTCCCGGTCCGCGACGCGGTCAGCATCCTCCTGCCCATCGTCTCCGCGCTCGGCGCCGCCCATGAGCTCGGGATCATCCACCGCGACGTGAAGCCGGGGAACGTCTTCGTCTCGCAAGACGGCTCGCCTTACCTCCTCGACTTCGGGATCGCGAAGGACACCTACGCGCGCGGCGCCGTGCTGACGGACACGAAGGCCGCCATCGGGACGCCCGCGTACATGTCTCCGGAGCAGGCGTTCGGGGACCCCGTCGATCACCGCGCGGACATCTGGTCCATGGGCCTCACGCTCTACGAGACCCTGAGCGGCGACCTGCCCACGCTCGCCGACGCCCCCGGCAAGATGTACGACAAGATCGCGAAGGCGAATTTCGCGCCGCTCCACGAGATCGCGCCGGAGGTGCCTGGGCCCCTCTCCAACATCGTGAAGTGGATGCTGGCGCCGGATCGCGAGCGTCGAGCGCCGAGCATGCGCGCCGTCTTCGACGCGCTGAAGCCCTACGCCGACCCGAAGCGCGTGGCGCGCTACGAGCCGCCTCCGCTCCCGAACGGGGTCGACAGCCCGACCGAGATCCGCAGCGTCGCAGCCATGACAGCATTGTCATCCGCGAGCCCGAACGACACCATGCCGTCTGCCTCGTTTGCGCTGCAGGACGACACGACGACCGCAGCGCCCACGCTCCCGAAGGCGGCGCCGGCGCCCGAGGTGTCGACCGGGATGAGCTCGACGACCACGAGCCGCCGTGCACGCGTTCGCACCGGCCGCACCGGCCTCGGGCTCGCCGTCGTCGCCCTCGGCGCCGCTGCGATCGCCGGCGTCGGGTACTTCGCCCTGGGACGCGGCGGCGAAGGAGACGAACGAGGCGCCTCTGCCGAGACGACCACCACGCTCGCCCCGGACACAGCCGAGAAAGCCGCTGGCTTGCCTCCCGTGCTCCAACCGATCCCGAGCGCGACCGCGGAGCCCGTGCCCACGGTGAGCGCCACGACGAGCGCGTCGGCGGCGCCGTCCGGCTCGGCGAGACCCAAAGCTCCGAAGCCCCAGGCAGGCGCCGAAGTCGCTCCGCCCAAGCCGTCCGCGTCTGGCGGAGGTCGCGGAGGTCTGTTCTGAATCGCCATCGATCGACCCTGTTCGCGCTGCTCGGATTCGCGACCGGCTGCGCCGACTTCATCGGCCCCGATCCGGCAGGAGCAGGCGGCGCAGGAACCACGACGAGCACCGCGACCGCCGCGACGTCGACGAGCAGCACGGGTGGAGGCGGAAACGGCAGCGGGGGCAACGACGGGGGCGGCGGCGCAGGCGGCGGACCGGCGGGGCGGGTCACCTCGCTGAGCGTCGGGAAGAGCCACGCGTGCGCCGTGGTGGAGGGGGACGTGTGGTGCTGGGGTGGCAACTACTATTACGCGACGGGTGTGGGGCGAATGACCGACTGCCATCCCTTGCCCCAGAAGGTGCCCGCGCCCGGCGTCTTGTTTCGATCCGTCGGCGTGGGGGACCAACACACGTGTGCCCTGGACACCGACGGAGTCGTCTGGTGTTGGGGCACGAACTCCAATGGCCAGGTCGTCGGCGACGGCGCGGACAATGGGTCGCCCCATCCGCAGCCGAGCGCGGTCGCGTTGGGCAAGCAGGCTGGCCAGCTCTCTGTCGGCGCCGAACACAATTGTGTCGTCTCCATCGATAACGAGGTCGTGTGCTGGGGAGCCAATTTCGTCGGGCAGAGTGCCCCTGGGACCCGGGCGGACCAGGTCGCACCGACCGTGCACACACCCCTGCTGAAGGCCTCCAGCACCCTCGTGGTCGCCGCCGGCGTCGGCGAGACGTGTATCTCGAACGGTACGGCCGAGGTGGAGTGCTTCGGCGGCAACGACGACATCCACGGCCGGGATAACGCGTCCTGTGTGGTGTCGGGACAAAACGTCTTCCCGCTGCCCGCCGAGGTCGCGGAGCTGTCAGTCGGCGCCGAGCAGGCGTGTGCTCTCTTCGAGAACGGCACCCACGAGTGCTGGGGCTCTGTTCCACCCACGATGTGCGGCACGTTCGGTGGTGCTTGGTGTATGGGCGCGCCGTCGGATGGTTGCGTAGTCACGCCGACCCTCGGAAGCGCAAAGGCCGTCGCCGCGACGGAGGGCTATTGGTGTGCCGCCGCCGAGGCCGTCATCTGCACCGACAGTCCCATGCTCGGAGCACAACCCGTCCCGGCGACCAAGACGCTGGCGCAGCTCGGAATGGTCGGCGTGCGCCTGCTCTCCGCATCTGGGCAGAAGGTCGTCTGCGCGTCGGATTCGTTCGAGGTCGGGTGCTGGGGCCCGGCGATGAGCGCGGCGCTCTGCAACAACCCAGAAGACGAAATCATCCAGATGCAGTTCCCATGATGCGTCTCGAGCGACGTCGCGTCCGGCTCTCCGTCCTGCTGCTCGCCGGCGTCGCCGCGAGCTGCGCGGATTTCATCGGGCCCGATCCGGGCGGCGCCGGCGGCAGCGCCACGACTGGAACCAGCGTCGGCGCGACCGGCGCCTCGGGGACCACCACGGGAGGCCTCGGAGGAGGAGGAGGCGAGCCGAGCGGAGGAGGAGGCTCGGGTGGCGGCGGCCCGACGGGACCGGTGCGCTCGCTCAGCGTCGGACGCAATCACGCCTGCGCCGTGGTCGATGGGGAGATCTGGTGCTGGGGGAGCAACCAATTCGCCGCGATCGGCGTGACGGGGCAGCCTTGTTACTCCGTTCCACAGCACATCAACATCTCCGGCGAGACCTTCGAGGAGGTCGGCGTCGGGAGCGGCCACACGTGCGCCCTCTCAACCGATGGCGACGTCTTCTGCTGGGGCACCAACGACGCCGGCCAGATCAGCGCAGACGGAATGCCCGGCGGAGTCGAGCCCGAGCCTGTCGGGCTCACCTCGCTCGAGCAGGCGGGGCAGCTCTCCGTGGGGGCGGACTACAACTGCATCGTCTCGAACGACGGCGACGTCTGGTGCTGGGGCGGCAACTCGGTGGGCCAGAGCGCGCCGAGCGTAGGCATGAGCGAGTCCGTTGCGCCGACGAAGCTGCTGACGACCACGCTTGGCGCGCCGCTCCGTGTTGCCGCCGGCGTCGGCGAGACCTGCGTCTGGAACGGGGGCCCCCAGGTGCAGTGTTTCGGCTACAACGACGACATCCACGGTCGGGACGGCAACTCCTGCGTTGCAGGTGCCACGAACACGTTTGCCCTCGCGCAAAACGTCCAGGCGCTGTCGGTCGGCGCGCAGCAAGCGTGTGCGCGCTTCGAGGACGGCACCCACGAGTGCTGGGGCTCGGTCCCCACGGGCGGTTGCTTCAGCACGACGTGGTGCCAGAACGCCACGGATGGCTGCGTCCTCGGCCCGTCAGGAGGGATAGCAGGCGTCGTCAGCTCTACCGAGGGCTATTGGTGCACCGCAGATCAAGGCGTCGGTTGCTACGCGAGCCCTCTCCCCTCGAGCTCGGCGCCTCAATCCAAGACGTTCATGGACCTCGGCATGGAGAACATCTCGTTGCTGAGTACCTCCGGAAGCGGCTTCGTCTGCGCCTCGGATTCTTACAAGAGCCTCGTCAGGCGAATCTGTGGGCGAGCCAGGGGGGCTCGGGTAGGTGCCCGAGCGCATGATACAGGGCGATCTC
>WBZM01000389.1_pt1 | contig 64322 bp, 52 predicted proteins | sample 5204271 | NCBI WGS metagenome assembly WBZM01 (sample SAMN12344346, study PRJNA552823) | activated sludge metagenome | biome: Activated sludge suspended growth; feature: Nitrification reactor; material: Wastewater; isolation source: activated sludge from nitrification reactor of wastewater... | reverse complement strand
GATTCTGCCGGCCGAAGTTAAGGTTTGCGCAACGTGCAGTTTTTGGGATGGCGAACGCCATGTAGATACCGAAATGAAGCTGGTCGTCGTGGACCATGACTGTCACGGCGTATGCATGGTCCAGGAAGCCCGAAAACCGGGCATTCACGACGTCCGCAAGGAGTGCGCCTGCATCTGGGAAGACCTCGAGCCGGACGACCTCGAGCCGGAAGACAAGGCGTCCGCCGCCTAGTCAGTGCCGTGCGCCCAGGCTCAGCCCGATGCGCATGAATTCTTCCCAGATGTTGCCCTGACCGACGCCCTTGGCGAGACGGTCGATTTTTCCCGCATGTTGCAGCGCCGCGTCGACGGTTGCGGTCGACAGCCGCTGCAGGGCCTTTTTCACCGGATTGAGGCGCGGCCCCCAGACTTTCGCTTCCTTGAGCAGCTGGTCGAGCGGCCGGCCGCGGTCGAGGCCGTGGCGGAGGATCGCCAGGGTGCGGATTTCCTCGCTCATCGCCCACAGCACCAGCGGCGGCGCCTCGCCTTCGTGCATCAGGCCGTCGAGGGTGCGGCTCAGGCGGGCGACGTCGCCGGCCAGCAGGGCGTCGCGCAGGCCATCGATGTCGTAGCGCGCGACGTTGAGCACGGCCTCGCGGATCTGCGCCGCCGACAGTGCGCCGGGCGGGTAGAGCAGGCCGAGTTTCTGGATTTCCTGGTGCGCGGCGAGCAGGTTGCCTTCGACGCGCTCGGCGATGAACTTCAGGCTGTCGAGGTCGGCACTCTGCTGCTGGCGGCGCAGGCGGCCGGCGATCCAGCCCGGCAGTTCGGCCAGCGGCGGCGCCATCAGCTTGAGCGCGACGCCGGCATTGACCAGCGTCGTGAACCACACCGCCTTTTCTTCCCGCCAGTCGAGTTCCGGCAGGGTGACCAGCAGCAGGTTGTCGGGCGACAGATTGCGGCACCATTCCTGCAGCGCGGCGCCGCCGTCCTTGCCCGGCTTGCCGGTCGGGATGCGCAGGTCGATCAGTTTTTTGTCGCCGAACAGGGAGAGGTTGCCGCCGGCCGCCAGCAGCTGGCCCCAGTCGAAGTGCGGCAGCACGGTCAGCACTTCGCGCTCGCTGTAGCCCTGCTGGCGCGCCCGGGCGCGAATGGCGTCGGCGGCCTCGATGACCAGCAGCGGCTCGTCGCCGTAGAGCACGTACAGCGGGCGCAACTCGCGTTCGAGATGCGCGGCGAGCTGTTCGCCCCGGAGCAGCATTACGAGTCGTCTTCCTCGACGTCGGGGTTCTTCGGCTTGACGATGCTCAGCCGGCGCACGATCTGGGCGACCAGGTCGTTGTTCATGTCGCGCCAGAGCAGGCCTTCTTCCAGATCCTTGGCGAGGACGTTGGAGTCGCTGTAGCTGATGTCGCGCGACAGGTTGATCTCGTTCGGCGCCACCAGCTCCCGCCCCTTGCTGTCGACCAGCCGGAAACGGTAGTTCAGCTGCAGGCGGTATTCGGTCACGCGCCCCTGGGCGTTGACGCTGAGGATGGTCTTGATGCGGGCGTCCTGCAGCTGCTGGAACACCGCTTCCGCGTCCTTGGCGTTGTCGACGATCTTCGTCTGCCCGGTGGCGCCGATGTAGCGCTGCAGCCAGATACGGACATCGGCGGTTTCCGGCAGCGCGATGTAAAGCGTCTTGTACGGCAGGTTGCTGCTGCTGCCGCGCAGCTGGAAGCCGCAGCCGGCGACGATGACGGCGGCCAGCACGGCGAGGAAGATGCGAAGCGGGAGGCGCATGGCGGCTTTCCTCAGACGACGATGTTGACCAGACGGCCGGGGACGACGACGACCTTCTTCGGCGGCTTTCCCTCGATGAACTTCTGGGCGTCCGGGTTGGCCAGCGCGGCGGCCTCGATGCTCGCCTTGTCGGCGGCGGTCGACACGCGGATGGCGCCGCGCAGCTTGCCGTTGACCTGGACGACCAGCTCGATCTCGTCCTGCTTCAGGGCGGCCGGATCGGCCTTCGGGAAGTCGGCTAGGCCGGCGTCGGCGCCCGGCTTCAACTCGGCATAAAGTGCCTGGCCGATGTGCGGGACGATGGGGAAGAGCAGCAGGGTCGCCGACTCCAGCGTCTCCTGCGCCAGCGCGCGGCCGGTGGGGTCGGTGAGGTCGGTCTTGTCGTAGGCGTTGAGCAGCTCCATGACGGCGGCGATGGCGGTGTTGAACTGCTTGCGGCGGCCGTAGTCGTCGGCCACCTTGCCCATCGTCTGGTGCAGCTTGCGACGCAGGTCGGCCTGTGCGGTAGACAGCGAATTCTGGTCGATTTTCGTTTCGACGAGGCCGCCGGCGACGTGGTCATGGACCAGCTTCCACAGCCGGCGCAGGAAGCGGAAGGCGCCCTCGACGCCGGCGTCCGACCATTCCAGCGACTGGTCCGGCGGCGAGGCGAACATGATGAACAGGCGGGCCGTATCGGCGCCGTACTGGTCGATCAGAGCCTGCGGGTCGACGCCGTTGTTCTTCGACTTCGACATCTTTTCGGTGCCGCCGATGACCACCGGCTGGCCGTCGGCCTTCAAGGTGGCGCCGGTCGGTCGGCCGCGCTCGTCGGTGACGACATCGACGTCGGCCGGGTTGATCCACTGCTTCTTGCCTCCGTCGAGTTCGCGGTAGAAGGTCGGGGCGACGACCATGCCCTGGGTCAGCAGGTTGGCGAACGGTTCGCCGAGGTCGCCGATCAGGCCGACATCGCGCATCAGCTTGGTAAAGAAGCGCGAGTACAGCAGGTGCAGGATGGCGTGCTCGATGCCGCCGATGTACTGGTCGATGCCGCCCCGGCACCAGTAGGCGACGCGCTCGTCGACCATGGCCGTGGCGTTGTCCGGGCAGGCGTAGCGCAGGAAGTACCAGGACGACTCGAAGAAGGTGTCCATGGTGTCGGTTTCACGCCGGGCGTGGCCGCCACACTTCGGACAGGTCGTCTCGTAGAACTCGGGCATCCTGGCCAAGGGTGAGCCTGCCCCGGTGATCTCGACGTTCTCGGGCAGGACGACGGGCAATTGGTCGTCGGGCACTGGCACGTCGCCGCAGACCTTGCAATGGATGATCGGGATCGGGCAGCCCCAGTAGCGCTGGCGGGAAATGCCCCAGTCGCGCAGGCGGAACTGCACCTTCTTGTCGCCGAGGCCTTGGGCGGCGAGGTCGGCGGCGATGGCGTCGACCGCGGCTTCGTAACCGAGGCCATCGTACTTGCCGGAATTGACCAGCTTGCCCTTGACCTTGTCGGCGTACCACTCGGCCCAGGCTTCGTGGCTGAACGAGGTTTCGCCGTCGACGGCGACGACTTGCTTGATCGGCAGGTTGTACTTCAAAGCGAAGGCAAAGTCGCGCTCGTCGTGCGCCGGTACGGCCATCACGGCACCGTCGCCGTAGCTCATCAGCACGTAGTTGCCGACCCAGACCTCAACCTGTTGGCCGGTCAGCGGGTGGGTGACGTAGATGCCGGTCGGCATCCCCTTCTTTTCCATCGTCGCGAGGTCGGCCTCGGCGACGCCACCCTTCTTGCATTCCTCGATGAAGGCGGCCAGTTCCGGGTTGTTGGCGGCCGCCTTGGTAGCCAGCGGGTGCTCGGCGGCGACGGCAACGAAGGTGACGCCCATGATGGTGTCGGCGCGGGTGGTGAACACCCACAGCTTTTCGTCGGCGTTGTCAGCGAGCGGGAAGGCGAAGCGCACGCCGGTGCTCTTGCCGATCCAGTTCTTCTGCATCAGCCGGACCTGCTCCGGCCAGCCCGGCAGGTTGTCGAGCTCGGCCAGCAGTTCCTCGGCGTAGGCGGTGATCTTCATGTAGTACATGGGGATCTCGCGCTTCTCGATCAGCGCGCCGGAGCGCCAGCCGCGGCCGTCGATGACCTGCTCGTTGGCGAGCACGGTGTGGTCGACCGGGTCCCAGTTCACGGTGCCCAGCTTCTTGTACACCAGGCCCTTTTCGTAGAGGCGGGTGAACAGCCACTGCTCCCAGCGGTAGTACTCGGGGGTGCAGGTTGCAAGTTCGCGCTGCCAGTCGATGGCGAAGCCGAGCGACTTGAGCTGGCTGCGCATGTAGTCGATGTTGGAGTAGGTCCAGCCGGCCGGCGGCACGTTGTTCTGCAGCGCGGCGTTTTCGGCCGGCATGCCGAAGGCGTCCCAGCCCATCGGCTGCAGCACGTTGTAGCCCTGCATCTTGTGGAAGCGCGAGAGCACGTCGCCGATCGTGTAGTTGCGCACGTGCCCCATGTGCAGCTTGCCCGACGGGTAGGGGAACATCGACAGGCAGTAGTACTTCGGTCGGGAAGCGTCTTCGACGGCGCGCGCGGCGCCGGTCTGGTCCCAGTGCTGCTGGGCGGCGCGTTCGATATCGGCGGGGGTGTATTTGTCCTGCATGAGCGGCAATCGGCGGAATTCTGGAAAACCGCAAATTATACGCGTGTTTGCACCCCCGCCCGGGGCGCCGCCGGGCGCTTCGCTCAGCCTTTGGGGTCGGGCACGAAGCCGCCGGGGAAGGGGTTCGGGTGGCCGAAGCGCGGTGCGCCCGGAATGATGCCGCGGGCGACGAGGTTGGCGCGGCTGTCGTAGTAGATGGTGATGATCTCGCTCGGTTGCGCGCTCAGGCGGCGGAACTCGGTGGTCCCGACGCGGGCCGCGATGCGTTCGCCATGCCCCGTGCCCAGCTTTGCTTCGGCGGCCGGGGCGGGGGTGGCCCGGGCTGCGGAGCGGGCGGTGTTGTCGGCGGTGGTTTCTGCCTTTTCCTGGGCGCCGATCGACGCCGGCGGCGGTGGTGGCGGCACGTACTCGGCAAACACCGCGACGCCGATGACCCCGACGTTTTGCGGCCGTTCGGTGCGGGCGGCGTAGCTGTCGCCGATGCGGGTGAAGTAGAAGGCCGCGACCTCGTCCAGGTTCTTGCGCCAGCCGGCGATTTCGGCCGCCTGGCCGGGTGCCAGCACGTAGCCGGACTGGCTGGCATTGGCCGTCTCGCCGCTGATGGCATTGACGCCGTCGACCGAGATGACAGTGAGCACGCGCCCTTCGCTCCGGTTGCGCAGGCCGACGGCGTAGCGGTTGCCCGGCGTTCCGGCGACGTAGAGTCGGCCGTGGTGGCGCCAGGTTTCGAGGGTCTGGCCGGTGGTCCGGTCGATGACCTGGACTTCGGCGAGGGATGCGGCGCCGGCGCCGGGAATGCAGCCGACGGCGACGAGCAGGGCGGCAAGCAGCGTTTTCATCATGATCTCCATTATCTGGTTGAGGTGATCATGTAAACGCCGGTTTTGCCGGAATGGGGTCAGGCGCTAACGCAAATCTTCCGGCAACGGGTAGTCGGGATAGGCGGCGCGGAATTCGCGCAGGCTGCGCTCGGCTTCCGCCGGGCGCCCTTGCCGGCGCAGGTCGCGGATTTCCGCGATCCAGGCTTCGGGTTTGCGCGGCGGCAGTGGCGCCGCCGCCTCGCGCTTGGCTTCCGGCGCCGGGGCGGCGACCGATTGGCCGGGGACGTCGCCGCGCCTGTCTGCCCGCTCGCTGTCGGCTACCGGGGCTGGCAAGGCCTTGCCGGCACTTGCCGCGGGCCTGCCCGCTGCCGCTGCCGGTGCTGCGGAGGGGGCGCCTTCCGGCGCCCTTGCTGCGGGCTTCGGTTTGGCCGGTGCCGGCGGCTGGCGGAGCGCTTCCGTGCTTGCCGGCGCCTCGGGGGAACGGGTTTCGACGGCATTCGAGCGTGTCGGTGGGGCCCGCTCCGTGGCGGGGGCGGACTCCCCGGGTGCCGCTCTTGCCGGGATTTCGGCGTCGGGTGGCGGATTGCGGTCCATGCTCAAGGTCAGGACGACGGCAAGCACGACGGTGGCGGCCAGCGCCAACGGCGCCTGCAGCCGGCGCCACCACGGGCGGGGCGGGCGTTGCGGCGCTGTGGCAGCACGCGCGGCGGCAAGGATCGCGGCGTCGAGCGCCGGCGGCGGTTCGCCTTGGCTTGCCTTGCGGTAGAGGCGGGAGAGCTTGGGGTCGCGGGGATCGTTGTGGGCGTCGTTCATAGCAGGTCCTGCAGGGCGTCGCGCAGCTTGCCGACGGCGTAGCGCAGCCGGCTCTTGACCGTTTCGCGCCCGGTGGCGGTGGCGGCGGCGATCTCTTCCAGGCTCAGCCCGTCTTCCTCGGCCAGCAGGAAGGCTTCGCGCTGTGGTGCCGGCAAGCCCTCCAGCGCCTGCGTCACGCGGCTGGCAAGGTCGCTGCGTTCGAACTGGCGGGCCGGATTGGCGCCGTCGGCGGCCGGCAGGTCGTCGGGGTCGATGGCGCCGTCGAAAAGGTCGGCGACATTGCGCGCGTGCTGCCGGTAGTGGTCGATCAGGCGGTGGTGGGCGATGCGGTAGAGCCAGGTCGAGAATTTCGCCAGCGGTTCGTAATCGGCGCGGGCGTTGATGACTTTCAGCCAGATGTCCTGATAGAACTCCTCGGCCAGCCGTGCGTCGCCGCACTGGTGGGCCAGGTGGCGGTACAGTTTGCTGCGGTAACGGCCGTAGAGCGCCTCGAACGCCGCCGCATCGCCGTCGCGATAGGCGAGCATCAGGCGTTCGTCGCTGAGGTCGTCGTGCATGGGCGGCAGTGTAGCAGCCCCGATCGATCGAGGACGGAATGCCGGGATGGCGCCCGTTTTGGGCATTTTTGCGGGGTCGACCGCAACCGCCCGCTTCCCGGCACGGAACATCCGGCCAGGGCGGCGATTTTTAACGAGAGTTGTCGCCCCGAAGCGGTGGTGGCGCCTGGTGGGCTTGTTGACCGGGCATTAGGCGCAAGGGCTGGCCGACCCGCGCGGCAGGTGCCTGCACGCACCCGCCACGCCGGACGTCGGCTTCAGCGACGCCCGGTCAGGCCGCTTTTTTTTGCGGCTGGATGTTGCCCCAGGTGTTCTGCCAGAAACGGTAGGCGTTCTGCGCGGCCATCAGGGAAAGCAGCGACATGCGGGACTGGTGGCGCCACATCCAGGAAATCTGCGGTGCCGGTGTCAGGCTGTATTGCGGCGTCTGGCCGACTTCGTCCTCGACGATGCTGAGGAAGCGCTCGACCGCCAGGCCGCAGTACTCGGAACCTTCCGCCGTGCCGGTCAGGTATTCGGCTTCGGAGGCGGCGCGGCGCCACAGTTTGAGGGCGAGTTCATCACTGATACCGGCTTTCCTGGCGATCCAGGGCAGGATTTTGGGTGCTTTCATGCTGTTACTCCTTTTATCTGGTGGCGGTGGCCACCTGCTGTTACGACTGCCTTGTGGGCAAGAAGTTTTGTGCACTGCAATATTTTTTTGGTAAGTATACTGCCTGGGGTTTCAGATCGAGTAGGTAATCCCTTCTATGAGGGGTTCCGCGTTGCACATCCGCAACAAATTGGTCTTACCAATAATCCATGATCGCCCGCAAAGCACCGTATACCGTCATTTCCGGACCCGAGCCGATGTATGTCTGACCTCCTGGCCAATCTGAATTCCCCGCAATTACAGGCGGTTACCCTGCCGCCGGTGCACGCGCTGATCCTCGCCGGCGCCGGCAGCGGCAAGACCCGCGTGCTGACCACGCGCATCGCCTGGCTGATGTCGACCAACCAGGTCGGCCCGCACGGCGTGCTGGCGGTGACCTTCACCAACAAGGCGGCCAAGGAGATGACGGCGCGGCTGTCGGCGCTGGTGCCGATCAATACGCGCGGCATGTGGATCGGCACCTTCCACGGCCTGTGCAACCGCCTGCTGCGCGCGCACTACCGCGAAGCCGGGCTGCCGCAGACCTTCCAGATCCTCGATGCCGCCGACCAACTGGCGATGGTCAAGCGCCTGCTCAAGAACCTCAATGTCGATGACGAGAAATACCCGCCGCGCGAACTGTGCCATTTCATCAATGCGCATAAAGAGCAGGGGGTACGTGCTGCTCAAGCCGAGGCCTACGACAACTACACGCAGCGGCGCGTCGAGCTCTACGCGGAATACGAAAACCAGTGCAACCGCGAAGGCGTTGTCGATTTCGCCGAACTGCTGCTGCGCTGCCACGAATTGCTGCAGCGCAACGAGCCGCTCCGCACCCATTACCAGCAACGCTTCCGCTACATCCTGGTTGACGAGTTCCAGGACACCAACCGCCTGCAGTACGCCTGGCTGCAACTGCTGGCCGGCGGCGGGGCCAAGGTTTTCGCGGTCGGCGACGACGACCAGAGCATCTACGCCTTCCGCGGCGCCGAGGTCGGCAACATGCGCGACTTCGAGCGCGAATACGCCGGCGCCAACGTCATCCGCCTGGAGCAGAACTACCGCTCGCATGGCAACATCCTGGCCGCCGCCAACGCGCTGATCAAGAACAACCGTGAGCGCCTCGGCAAGAACCTGTGGACCGACGCCGGCGCCGGCGAACCGATCCGTGCCTACGAGGGCTATTCGGACCTCGACGAGGCGCGCTTCGTGATCGACGAGATCCGCGAACTGGTGCGCGACGGCGTCGCGCCGACCCAGTGCGCCATCCTCTACCGCTCGAACGCCCAGTCGCGCGTGCTCGAACACGAACTGTTCGCCCGCGGCGTGCCGTACAAGGTCTATGGTGGCCTGCGCTTCTTCGAGCGCCAGGAAATCAAGCACGCGCTGGCTTACCTGCGCCTGCTCGGCAATCCGGACGACGACACCGCCTTCCTGCGCGTCGTCAATTTCCCGACCCGCGGCATCGGCGCCCGTTCGCTGGAAAACCTGCAGGCGACCGCGCACCAGATCAATTCCAGCCTGTACAACGCCGCCGCCTCGCTAACCGGCAAGGCCGGCCAGACGGTCGGCGCCTTCATCCGCCTGATCGAGGGCCTGCGCCAGGAAACGCAAAATCTGCCGCTGCCGGAAATGGTCGAGCACATCGTCGAGAGGAGCGGCCTCGCCCAGCATTACCGGACCGAGAAGGAGGGCCAGGAACGGCTGCAAAACCTCGACGAACTGATCAACGCCGCCGCCACCTTCGTCGACGACGAGGGCGCCATCGGCGAAGGCGGCGCGCTTGCCTCCTTCCTCGCCCATGCCTCGCTGGAAGCCGGCGAGCATCAGGCCGGCGAAGGGCAGGAGGCGGTCCAGCTGATGTCGGTGCATGCCGCCAAGGGGCTGGAATTCGACGTCGTCTTCATCACCGGCCTCGAACAGGGTCTGTTCCCGCACGAAAACTCGGTGAATCAGGGGCGCGAGGGGCTGGAAGAGGAGCGCCGCCTGATGTACGTCGCGGTCACCCGTGCCCGCCGCCGCCTCTACGTGTCGTGCGCGCAGACCCGCATGCTGCACGGCCAGACGCGCTATTGCGTGCCGTCGAGCTTCCTCGACGAAATCCCTGAACAGTTGTTGCTCAAGCTCAACAAGAAGGCCGAGCCGGCCGCGGCGCCGGCATACGGCGCGTTCGGCGGCGGTTATGCCGAGCCGGCGTCGGGCGGCCTGCGCATCGGCCAGACTGTCGAGCACGGCAAATTCGGTGTCGGCGTCATCGTCGCCACCGAAGGGCGCGGCGCCGACGCCCGCGTCCAGGTCAATTTCGGCGCCAGCGGCATGAAGTGGCTGGCGCTGGAATACGCGAAACTGACGCCGGTCTGATCCGTCATGTCGGCCGCCTGGTTGCTCAAGGACCTGGTGTCCATCCTGTTGCTGCCGCCGGCCAACGGCCTGGTGCTGCTCGCCGTCGCCGGCCTCTGGTGCCGGCGGCGCTGGGCCTTTGCCGTCGCCGCGCTGGGCACGGCGCTGCTCGTCCTGCAGTCGCTGCCGCCGGTCGCCGGCCTGCTGCTCGCCTCGCTTGAAACGCGCGCCGGGCCGGTGCTGCAGGATGCCGACGGCGCCCGGGCCATCGTCGTGCTCAGCGGCGGGCTGAATCGCGCGGCGCCGGAATACGGCGGTGACACCGCCGGCGAGCGCACGCTGCTGCGCCTGCGTTACGGCGCCGTGCTCGCCCGCCGCTTCGGCCTGCCGGTGCTGGTCGCCGGCGGACCGCCGGACGCCGCGACGCGCAGCGAGGCGGCGGTGATGGCCGAGATCCTCGAACGCGAATTCGGCGTCGCCGTCCGCTGGCAGGAAAGCGAATCGCGGAATACCGCCGAGAATGCCTCCGGATCGGCGGCGATCCTGCGCGAAGCCGGCATCCGCCGCGTCGTGCTGGTCACCGAGGCCTTCCATATGCCACGCGCCGTGCGTCTGTTCCGCGCCGCCGGCCTCGAGGTCGTCCCGGCACCGACGCAGTTCAAGACCGCCGGCCGCCCGTCGTTCAGTGCGCTCGACCTGCTGCCCCAAAGCCAGGCCCTGCGCAATTCGTATTACGCCCTGCACGAGTGGCTGGGCATCGCCTGGCTGGCGTTGACGGTGGAAGGAAGCGCGGCGCGGTGATAACCTCGGCGACTTGCCATAAAGATAACGAGGAGACTGCCATGCCCCACGCCATTCGCATCCACCGGACCGGCGGCCCCGAGGTCCTGTCCTGGGAAGAGGTCGAGGTCCCGGCCCCCGCCGCCGGCGAGGCGACGGTCCGCCACCATGCGGTCGGCCTCAATTTCATCGATACCTACCACCGCACCGGGCTCTACCCGCTGCCCCTGCCGTCGGGCATCGGCCTCGAGGGCGCCGGCGTCGTCGAGGCGGTCGGTGCCGGCGTCAGCGAGGTCAAGGTCGGCGACCGCGTCGCCTATGCCGGCGGCCCGGTCGGCGCCTATGCCGAAGTGCGCAACCTCCCGGCGCACCGCCTGCTCAAGCTGCCGGACCCGATCGGCTTCGATACCGCCGCCGCCATGATGTTGCAGGGGCTGACCGCCGCCTACCTGCTGCGCCGCACCTACCGTGTGCAGCCGGGCGACGCCGTGCTGATCCATGCCGCCGCCGGCGGCGTCGGGCTGATCGCCTGCCAGTGGGCCAAGGCGCTGGGGGCGACGGTGATCGGCACAGTCGGTTCGCCGGCCAAGGCGGCACTGGCGAAGGCGCACGGCTGCGACCACGTGATCAACTACTCGACCGAGAATTTCACCCAGCGCGTGCGCGAAATCACCGGCGGCGAGGGCGTGCCGGTCGTCTATGACGGCGTCGGCAAGGACACCTTCATGGGCTCGCTCGACAGCCTGCGCCCGCTCGGCATGCTGGTCACCTACGGCAACGCCTCCGGGCCGGTGCCGCCGCTCGACCTCCTGCTGCTGTCGCAGAAGGGCTCGCTGTTCGTGACGCGGCCGACGATCGTGCACTACACCGCCAAGCGGGCCGACCTGGAAGCGCTGGGTGCCGAACTGTTCGACGTCGTCGCTTCCGGCAAGGTGCGCATCGAGGTCAACCAGACCTATGCGCTGCAGGACGCCGCGCAGGCCCACCGCGATCTCGAAGCACGCAAGACCACCGGTTCGACCATTCTGCTTCCATGATGGCGCGACTCAAGGCCGGCCTGCTCTCGCTGCGCGACCTGTTCGCCACCGCCTGGTGGATCTTCCTGATCGTCGGCATCGGCTTCTACGTCGCCTACCAGTTCGTCGAGCCGGCGCCGCCGACGAAGATCGTCATCACCACCGGCAGCGATTCCGGCGCCTACTACCAGTTCGCCCAGCGCTACGCGACGATCCTGGCGCGTAATGGCATTACGCTCGAAGTCCGCACCTCGGCCGGTTCGCTGGAAAACCTGGAGCGCCTGAAGAACGACGAGGCCCAAATCGGCTTCGTCCAGGGTGGCGTCGTCGAGCTGCCGGAAGACCCCGATGCCGCCGACGACATCGGCCTGCGCTCGCTGGGCAGCGTCTTCTACGAGCCGGTCTGGGTCTTCTACCGCGGCGACCGCCGCCTCGACCGCCTGACCGACCTGCGCGGCAAGCGCATCGCCATCGGCCAGGAAGGCTCCGGCGTGCGCCAGCTGGCGCAGCAACTGCTGGCGGCCAACGACATCCGGCCCGGCAAGCACCTGGTGCCGCTGTCCGGCCTCAAGGCCGCCGAGGAGCTGCAGCAGGGGCGCATCGACGCCGCCTTCGTCATCGCCGCCGAGAACGCGCCGGTGGTTCAGGTACTGGTCCGTTCGCCCGGCATCAAGGTGATGAGCTTCGCGCAGGCCGACGCCTACCAGCGCCGCTTCCCCTTCCTTAGCAAGCTGGTCCTGCCGCAGGGGGTGGCCGACCTGGTGCACGACTATCCGCCCGAGGACATCATCGTGCTCGCGCCGACCGCCAATCTCATCGTCCGCGACGATCTCCACCCGGCCCTGCAAAGCTTGCTGCTGCAGGCGGCCAGCGAGGTGCACGGGCGCGCCGGCTTCTTCCAGCGCGCCGGCGAGTTCCCTGCCTACAAGGACCGCATGGTGCCGCTGTCGCCCGAGGCGGCGCGCTATTTGAAGTCGGGGCCGCCCTTCCTGCAGCGCTACCTGCCGTTCTGGCTGGCGGTGCTGATCGAGCGCCTGATCGTCATGCTGATCCCGATCTTCGCGCTGATGATTCCGCTCTTCAAGGTGGCGCCGGCGATCTACTCCTGGCGCGTGCGCTCCAAGATCTTCCGCTGCTACGGCGAGCTGAAGTTCCTCGAGGAAGATCTCGGCCACCATTACGACCCGGCGCGCCACGGCGAGTACCGCAGCCGCTTCGACGCGCTCGACGAGGAGGCGCGGCAGCTGAGCGTACCGCTCGCCTTCACCGATCTCGTTTATACCCTGCGCGAGCACGTCAATCTGGTGCGGCGCATGCTCGACAAGCGCGAGGCACAGACATGAAGGCATTTCTCGTCGCCAACCCCAAGGGCGGTTCCGGCAAGAGCACGCTGGCGACCAACCTCGCCGGCTATTTCGCCAGCCGCCGGCACGACGTCATGCTCGGCGACATCGACCGCCAGCAGTCGGCCCGCGAATGGCTGGCCATCCGCCCCTTCGAGCTGCCGACCATCGACACCTGGGAGATCGGCCCCGACCACATCGCCCGGCCGCCCAAGGGCACCAGCCATGTCGTGCTCGACACCCCGGCCGGCCTGCACGGCAAGACGCTGGACAAGGTGCTCAAGCTCTCGTCACGCGTCATCGTCCCGGTGCAGCCGTCGCTGTTCGACATGCTGGCGACCCGCCACTTCCTCGAAGCCCTGTTGTCCGAGAAGGCGGTGCGCAAGGGCAAGGCCGACGTCGCGGTGATCGGCATGCGGGTCGATGCCCGCACCCGCGCCGCCGGCGAGCTGGAACGCTTTTTCGCCACCTTCGAGCTGCCGGTGCTGACCTACCTGCGCGACACCCAGGTCTATGTGCAGGCGAGCGGCGCCGGCATGACCATCTTCGACCTGCCGCGCTCGCGCGCCGAACGCGACCTCGAACAGTGGCAGGCGATCATCGACTGGGCCGAAGGCGGCGACGGGAAGGCCGACTGACCCTTTGCCGCGCGGCCGGTTGCGGTCGACGCCCGAAAAAGGCCGATTTCCGGCCGCTGCTCAGTTGGCGAAGGCGGCGATTCCCGTCTGCGCCCGGCCGAGGATCAGCGCATGCACGTCGTGCGTGCCCTCGTAGGTATTTACCACTTCCAGATTGACGACGTGGCGGATGACGCCGAACTCGTCAGAGATCCCGTTGCCGCCCAGCATGTCGCGTGCCGTGCGGGCGATGTCGAGCGACTTGCCGCAGGAATTGCGCTTCATGATCGAGGTGATCTCGACCGACGCGCTGCCGTCGTCCTTCATCCGCCCGAGGCGCAGACAGCCCTGGAGGCCGAGGGCGATCTCGGTCTGCATGTCGGCCAGCTTCTTCTGGATCAGCTGGTTGGCGGCCAGCGGGCGGCCGAACTGCTGGCGGTCGAGCGTGTATTGGCGCGCCGTGTGCCAGCAGAACTCCGCGGCGCCCAGCGCGCCCCAGGCGATGCCGTAGCGCGCCGAGTCGAGGCAGGTGAACGGCCCCTTGAGGCCGCGCACTTCCGGGAACTCGTTTTCCGCCGGCACGAACACCTCGTCCATGACGATCTCGCCGGTCACCGAGGCGCGCAGCCCGACCTTGCCCTGGATGACCGGTGCCGACAGTCCGGGCATCCCCTTCTCGAGCACGAAGCCGCGGATCATCCCGGCATCGTTCTTGGCCCAGACGACAAAAACGTCGGCGATCGGCGAATTGGTGATCCACATCTTGCTGCCCGACAGCCGGTAGCCGCCGTCGACCTTGCGCGCCCGCGTTTCCATGCTGCCGGGGTCGGAACCGTGGTTCGGCTCGGTCAGCCCGAAACAACCGATCCATTCGCCGCTCGCCAGCTTCGGCAGGTATTTCCGCTTCTGTTCCTCGCTGCCGAACTCGAAAATCGGCACCATGACCAGCGACGACTGCACGCTCATCATCGAACGGTAGCCCGAATCGACACGCTCGACCTCGCGCGCGATCAGCCCGTAGCTGACATAGTTGAGCCCGGCGCCGCCGTACTCGGGCGGGATCGTCGCCCCGAGCATGCCGAGGGCGCCCATCTCGCGGAAGATCGCCGGGTCGGTCTTCTCGTGGCGGAAGGCTTCCCGCACCCGCGGCGCCAGCCGGCCCTGGCAATAGTCACGTGCCGCGTCGCGGATCATCCGCTCGTCCGAGGTCAGCTGCGCGTCGAGCAGCAGCGGGTCTTCCCAGCAGAATTGAGCCTTGGGCATCGTTGGTCTCCTGTTGTTCGATTGTCGTGACGATTGTAGTCAAATTGCCTTGTCGCAGTTGGCTGCCCGAGCATGGAGAAAGTGTCGGCTCCGGGATCACCTTTTCGACCGGCCGTGCGAGGGGCTGGGAAGTGCTCCAATCGGCCAAATAGCCCCGGCAAACCGTCTGGTCGTTTTCTGATACGCCCGCTTGTTCCAAAGGTAAGCTCGTTTACCTGCCTAATGCACGAAGGACCTGCTGGGAAATTTCATTGCATGCTTCTCGCAAGGTGTCTGTGATATGCCAAATGGGAATAATATAGGCTGCGGCCCACGAAAAGTCTTTGACCTCTCCTGTAATCGGGGCGGACAACATGGCATTCGCCGAGACATCCCAAACGGGAACAGTGAACCTGGTGACATTTTCTCCCCACGCAGCCCCGAGGCATCCCGCGCCGCGAATGCCATAACCACAAAAGAAAGGTCCGCCAAAGCTGTTAATGTGCTCGATAACTGGAAGTAGCACGAAGCGTATGTCGTTGCGCTTGAGCTTCTCGGAAATCGGAGGCGATCCAAGGATTTCCGCCAGAACTTCTGAGCTCGGTGTTACACCAGCTTCTAGCCATGGGAATGCCGCATTTCGGACTGTTGTAGCCGATGCGAGTCGCAACGCAGCATGTCTGGTTTCGAGTTTTTTTTGCAGGCATTCCTGCATTTCCATAGCGCCGCTTATCTGCTGTGCCAGATTTGTCGATGTCTTTGGCTTGGCGACCAAAGGAACCACGGCAATTCCTTCTGCACGCCCAGAACTGCCTTGGTTCATGGTGTTGGATTGGAAGCGAAGCGGCACGACATGGCCTTTGGCTGCCACAGCAGGTAGCGATGCGATCGATGCAGCCAATTGCCCTGCAGCACTCCCCATCGCGCTGCTCCAGCTATTGCCGAAGTAGAAGAAGTCAGGATAGTGCGACAGCGCCATCATATTCGTTGGTACATGGCCAAACGCAAAACCGCTAACACTCAAGTTCGTTATGAACTCACCACTGGCAGTAAAGACACCTGCGGAATAACTGAGTGACGGGCCCATGTCGCCATGGGTTGCCCCTCTGGCATTGGTAAAATGCAAGACAAGCAACAAGTCCAGTCCCTCTGCAGTGGCTGCTGGCGGCCAATGGGGCAAGTTCTGAACACGCTCGAATGTATTTCGAAGGGCGCGATCAAAGGTCCACTGACTTGCAGTGCCAAGTGGGATTTCGTAGGTTTTACTACCAAAGGTACCCAACGACCGCTTCTCGTTATACGAGGCGCCGAGAAACCCTGGGCTGTAGTACACGCCAATCGCGAGAGGTATCGTGGCAATTGCCGGCTCGGCTTTCAATGGTGTCAATTCGGGAAGGTCTGCCGGCAGTTCCATCATTTTTGACGCTGTCACGCTCGGCCGTCCGACGTCCGCTGCAACAAGTGTCAGTTGGCTCCAATCTTCGACGCCTCCCGCAGCCAATCCCTCCTGAGATACAAAATATTGCGTACCGGCCTCCACCGAGACTGGAAGCAGAAACTGATGATAGGTCCTCGTCTGAGACTCGATGAAGTACTGTCCGGGCGACAGGGCAACATGAATATAGCTATTGCGGGACAGACGCCCCAAGATTTGGCCGTTGACGGCCAGAATCATGGAATCCTCGCGTGTCGTCCGGGTGGAGGCTTTCGTGTTCGGCCCAAGCTCTTGCCGGAAAATGTACAGAGCTGCCTTTTGCGCATCAGTTAAGAACGACTTGGCCCTGCTGTCTTCTGCCTCCAGCAACGCATTAGGATCAAAGTCACGCTCTTTGACGCCGCTCTCAACGCTTGCCAAATTATTCGTTGCTTGAGCGCAAAGGGCACCCGGTTCGATCAGGCAGAAATATTTAATCCGCCTTCTATGCCACTCCATTTCCCCATAACGGTCAGCCCAGCTCTGTAGAGATTCCTGAGAGAATGTTTGAAATCCATATTCGCCAATTTTTGGGTAGGCTTTACCTAACGCGACGGCACGTTCTTGTTCGTTCTGTTTCCCCGTTAACCATACGTATTCCATATGCTCATAAGCCAACTTCCATTCGCTGTTGCGAGCGTATGTTTCCATATCGGTCGCGCAGCCAAACAATGTTGCTATGGAAAGACCGAAGAGGCTTGCCTTGAAACGCTTCATTAGGAACCCCCCAATGCTCGGTGCTGAATGGCCACGATTCTTTTAATTCTGTGATCAGTTTACTTGTGTCTGGTAAGTGATTGTGGATTTGACCGTTCGCGCAAAGATCGATTGAATCCGCAACGATGAGGGGGCAGGCCTTCTGCCGGGCCGAGTGGTGGATATCTGATGAGTAACCTGCCATCCGCGCAACTCGATTTCTCGGAGCTATTACGGATGGTTTGGTCTTGGCCGAAATTTGCTGAATGCCGAATGGAAATCGGCGAGCGACAAGTCGGCCGGATCGCCTGATAGCGGGGCTGTTGCGGTCGACTGTCTGAAATGGCCGATTTTCATGGGTGTCCCTATCTGCCGGCCGTTGCGGCACGGACGACGACCGGTGCCGCCGCCAGGCGCTGGAATAGCTCACGCGCGCGGATCAGCGGCCAGCGGTCGTAGAGCAGGATCTCGATCGGTCGCCACAGGGCGACCCAGCCGAAGATGATGAGGCTGTGCTCGATGGTTTCGATGAAACGCGAATCCGGGAAGGCGTTGATCAGCGCGACCCCGACCAGCGTCGCGAAGAGCATGACCAGCAGCCCGACCGCCAGCCCCTTACGCCCGAGGCGGCGCAGTTCGTTCAGCTCGGTTTCCTGCTCCCTGGCCTGATGCGCGAAATGGTTGCCGATGGCGGCGTCCAGTTCGGTCGTCAGTGCCGGTCCGAGCGTTGCCGTCGGCAGATAGATGACGAGCTTGATCGGCTGGCTGGCGGCGACTTCGCGGGCGTAGGCGACGATGTGCCGCTCGGCTTCGCGGTCGAGTTCGCGTTCGCGAAAGGGGGCGGGGTCGAGGCTGTTGAACAGCTGGTCGACGCTCTTGATGCGGATTTCGATTTCTTCGGCGTTGGTCATGGGCTGGGCGGTCACGGGTTCGGGTGGCTATGCAGAACGAATTTTATGCCGGTTCGCCGGATTGCCGGGCAAAACGGGCATCACAGACCGGCCCCGAGGGCGGCGATTTCTTCCGGCTTTTCCAGTTCCGCGAGAAACCAGGCCAGCGCCTTGCCGATCCGTCGTGTGCGCCAGGCGATGGAGCAGGGCATCGCCTGGCGCGGCTCGCCCAGCTGTTTTTCGATCAGGCGGCCGGCGAACGCCGGGTGTTCGGCCAGCCAGTGCGGCAGGTGGCCGACGCCGAGCCCGGCCGCCTGCGCGGCGGCCTTGGTCCACATGTCGGGGACGCGCAGTGCCGGCTGGCCTTCGAGCAGGCCGGTGGTGCGCGCGGCGAGTTCGCGCGAGGTGTCGGCGAGGGCGACGGCGCGGTGGCGGCGCAGTTCGGCGGGCGGGATGGGGCCGTCCCAGGCGGCCAGCGGGTGGCCGGGGGCGACCATGAAGATGAGCTGCGTTTCCTTCAGCAACCGGCTGGCGATGCCGCTGCGCGCCGGCATGTCGCCGGGGGCGCCGATGACGAGGTCGGCGCGGTCGGTGACCAGGGCATCCCAACCACCGCCCAGCACTTCGTAGGAAAGCCGGATCTGGGTGCTGTGGCCTGCGGCGTAGAAGCGCTCGATCAGCGGGTAGAGGCGTTCGGCCGGGATGATGAGATCGAGCGCGATGCGCAGTTCGGCCTCCCAGCCGGTGGCGATGCGTTGCACGCGGCGTTCGAGTTCGTCGGCGGCGCGCAGCAGGTGGCGGCCGTCGTCGAGCAGGGCGCGGCCGGCCGGCGTGAGCGTCGCGCGCCGCCCGCTGCGGGCGAACAGCGCGACGTCGAGTTCGCATTCCAGCTTGGCGACGGCGTGCGACAGCGCCGAGGGCACGCGATGCAGGACGGCGGCGGCGGCGCTGAAGCCGCCGTGGCGGTCGATGGCGTCGAGGATATGCAGAAGATCGAGGGAAATTTTCATGTGAATTTTATTGAACGATATGCCCGGAATAATTCGCTATGTATGGACGAACTCTACGCCTAACATGGCGACTAAGCTATATCGAAAATTCACAAGGAGACCGAAATGATCATTCCGAGACTTTCCGCCGAGCGCGGTCATGCCGACCACGGCTGGCTCAAGGCGCTGCACAGCTTTTCGTTCGCCGACTACTACGATCCGCAGGAAATGGGCTGGGGCGCGCTGCGCGTCATCAACGAGGACCGCATCGTGCCGGGCGCCGGTTTCGGCCGCCACGGCCACCGCGACATGGAGATCGTCACCTACATCCTCGACGGCGCGCTGGAGCACAAGGACAGCCTGGGCAACGGCGGCGTCATCAGGCGCGGCGAGGTGCAGCGCATGAGCGCCGGGCGCGGCATCCTGCACAGCGAGTTCAACCCTTCGCAGACCGAGGGCACGCACCTGCTGCAGATCTGGATCGAGCCGGCGCGGCTCGGTATGCCGGCCAGCTACGAGCAGCAGCCGCTGCCCGAGGCCGAGTTGCGCGGCCGCTGGCGGCTGGTCGCCTCGCCCGACGGCGCCGAAGGCAGCACGACCATCGGCCAGGACGCGAAGCTGTGGGCCAGCCTGCTGGCGCCCGGCGAAGCGCTGGGCTACGACCTGGCGCCGCGCCGCCTGGCCTACGTCCATGTCATCCGCGGTCGACTTGCCGTGAACGGCCATTTTCTGGCGACCGGCGATGCAGCCAAGATCGCCGACGAAACCCGCCTCGATTTCCGGGCCGACGAGGAGACGGAATTCCTGCTCTTCGACCTGCCGCCGCTTTCGCAATAACCAACCCAACTTCAAGGAGAACACCATGAGCAAGACTATCGTCGTTTATCACTCCGGCTACGGCCACACCCAGCGCGTCGCCGAGCATGTTGCGGCCGGCGCCGATGCCGAGCTGCTGCCCATCGACGCCGACGGCAACCTGCCGGAAGGCGGCTGGGACAAGCTGAATGCCGCCGACGCCATCATCTTCGGCACGCCGACCTACATGGGCGGCCCGAGCTGGCAGTTCAAGAAGTTCGCCGATGCTTCGTCCAAGGCCTGGTTCACCCGCGCCTGGCAGGACAAGGTGTTCGGCGCCTTCACCAACAGCGCCAGCCCGGTCGGCGACAAGGGCGCGACGCTGGTCCAGCTGCAGACGCTGGCCTCCCAGCACGGCGGCATCTGGGTCAGCCTCGGCCTGCTGCCGGCCAACAGCAAGTCGGCAACGCACGCCGACATCAACCACCTGGGCGGCTCGGTCGGCCTGCTTGTGCGCTCGCCGTCCGATGCTGCGGTCGACGAGATTTTCCAGGGCGATCTCGACACCGCCAGGCGTTACGGCGAGCGTGTCGCCGCCGTCGCCAGCCGCCTGAACTGAGCGGCGTCAGCCGGCGGCGGGTTCGCCGCCGGCCGGGCGCCCGCGAAGCCGCCGCTGGCCAATGACGGCCAGCGCCGCCAGCACCAGCAGCGGGTCGATCAGGGCGTCCCACAGGTTGCCGAAGAGGCCGCCGGCATAAGCGGCGAGCCCGGCGCCGAGGATCAGCAGCCAGTCGTCGCGGCGCCGCCACCAGAGCAGCGCCGTGAGCGGCAGGCCGGCGGCCAGCAGCGGCCACGGCCGGTAGCCGACGGCGTAGGGGTCGAACGGCCCGAGGCCGAGCGCCAGCGGATAGAAGACTGCAGCAAGACCGATGACCACCCACGCCGGGCGCCGTCCCAGCGGCGATGGCGCCCGGCCGGCCAGCCGCCAGCCGGCGAGCGCCAGCAGCGTGAGTGACGGCGGGCCTGCAAAGCCGTGCAGCAGCGCGGCACCACCGGTCACCAGCGCCAGCGGCAACGCCGCCCAGGCCAGCGGACGGCGCGCAGCGCCGAGCGGCAGCAGCGAAACCAGCGCCGCGATGACGACACCGTGGGCGAGCCAGCCATAGAGCGCGGCGGCGTTCATGGCGTGCCTCCGGCCAGCCACGCTTCGCTGAACTCGGCGTGCTTGATGCCCTGGCGGCGCCAGGTGTAGGCGAGGTGGATGCGGCCGTCGCGCGCCTGCAGCAGCGCCGGGTAGGAAAACTCGACGAGCTCGTCGGGGTCGCTCTCGACAGTGCGCGCTAGGCGCCAGGTCTGCCCGGCATCGTCGGAAACCCACAGCAGCAACTGGTTGCGGTTGCCGGCGCCGTTGCCGGCGATCAGCAGGCGGCCGCTTTGCAGGCGCAGCAGGGCGACCGACGAATTCGGATTGGGCAGCGGCAGGGCCGCCGCCGCCGGCCAGTGCTGCCCGCCGTCGGCGCTGGTGGCGACGCGAATCCGGCCCGGGCCGGGGCCGCCGTCGCGCAGGATGGCCAGGGCATGGTGACGGTCGAAGACGGCGACCGCCGGCTGCAGGGTCCGACGGTCGGCGGCCATCCGCACCTTGTCGAGGATCCGGCCGTCGGCCGCGAGGCGCAGCCACTCGCCGTGCTTGGCGACGAATTCGTGATAGACCGGCAGGCCGAGCCCGCCGTCGGCCAACGCCACCGGCGGCGCGCGGCCCAGGGTGCTGATGTTGAGGAAGGGCGAGGTCGGCAGCTTGGTGGGCGGCGACCAGCTCGTGCCGCCATCGCCCGATACCGCGTGGTTCAGCGAACTGCCGGCCCAGCCGCCGAGCGCCACGCTGACGAACCACAGGTGCAGACGCCCGCCTTCGGCGTAGAGAACGGGATTGCCGACCTTGCGCACGTAGGCCCGTGTCGCGGCGGCCGTACCCTCGCGCGTGGCGATTGCCCCTGGCGCGCTCCAGGCGCCGCCGGCGTCGCGCGTCGCGAACCAGACCGCGACGTCGGCGGCGCCTTCGCGCGTGCCGGCGAACCAGGCAGCGGCAATGCGGCCGTCGGCGAGTTCGGCGAGCGCCGCCGCATGCGCCGAGGGGGCGGCGGTCGGCAGCAGGGCGGCGGCGAAGCCCGGCGGGGTGCGGTCGGCCTGCGCGGCGGGCGGCGGCACGAACGCCGGCGCGGCTGGCAGCGGCGCGCGCCACGCGGCGGCGGCCAGCGCCAGCAGGAAGCACGACGGCGCCAGCCAGCGCGCCGGCTTCATGGCGCGACGATCTCGAACCAGACGACCGTGGTCATCAGCGGTGCCAGGTCGCGTGCGGCGAACGCCCGCTTCCAGTCGTCGACGGTGGCGCCGACGCGGGCGAAACGCAGGCCGGAGCCGTGCGACGCCAGCGTCTGGTAACTGCCGATCTGGCGTGCCTGGAGGCCGGCGGCGGCGACGGCGGCTTGCAGGCGCGGCACGTCCCGGCTTTCGAGGAAGACCAGCGCGTTCAGCGCCTTCAGTTCGGCCAGGTCGTGGCGGTCGAACTGGCCGTAGTGGCGCAGGGTGCGCTGGCTGAGGATGGGCAGCAGCGCCGGCTGCGGGCCGTCGAACATGGCGATGTCGTGGCTTTTCCCGAGTTCGCGCACGGCGTCGGGAACGGCATTGACGCCGATGGCCGGGAAGACGCCCCAGAGCAGCGCCGCCCAATAGACTGCCGGCGCTGCAAGCGTGTGGCCGGCGCTGCGTTCCCGCCACCAGGCCCAGGCGAAGTAGCCGGCGGGTAGGAGCGGCCAGTACCAGCCGCCGAGGCCGAACCAGAAGGTGAAGCCGGCGAAGCCGGCGCCGAGCAGCAGGGCGAGGATCAGCCCGAGGCGGAACGGCCAGCGCGCGCGCATCGCCGGCAGGGCCAGCGCGACCAGGATGGCCAGCGGCACCAGCGAGCCGATCAGGTAGCGGTCGAAGCTGCGGATGAAGGCGAAGGGCAGGAAGGTTAGCAGAAACCAGAACAGCGCCAAGCGGTCGACGGCCGAACCCCCCCAAGCCCCCACGGCGGCGACGGCGAAGACGAAGACCCAGGGCAGGGCGACGTTGAGCAGGCCGAGGAGGATGCCCGGCGACAGGTTGAAGAACTGCCGCGACTCCAGTTCGCCGGACAGCACCAGGTCGGCGGCTTCCGGGTAGAGGGCGCGCACGACGAAGAACCACGGCAGCGCCAGCACCGCGAAGAGCAGGGCGTGGCCGGCCAGCGGTCGCCATTGCCGGGCAAGGTCGGTCAGGTGCCAGCGGCCCGTCGCGAGCAGCGCCAGGACGCCGCCGCCGCAGACCAGCGCGACGATCGGCCCCTTGGTCAGGAAGCCGGCGGCGAGCAGCACGGCGGCTGCGGTTAACCACCTTTTTTGCCCGGAATCCAGCCACGCCAGCAGGCTCCAGAAAGCCGCCGTGGACAGCGCGGCGACCGGCACGTCGAGCATGAAGCGCCGCCCTTCGCTGGCGATGCCGAGGCAGCCGAGCAGCACGCTGCCGGCGATCAGGCCGGTTTCGTTTTTGCCGGACAGGCGTCGGGCAATGCCGGCGGTCGACACGACGAGCAAGGCGGCGAAAAGCACGGCGACGAAGCGGGCGCTCACCAGCGAAATGCCGAAGGTCTCGAAGGTGGCCCGCCCCAGCCAGTAGAGCAGCGGCGGCTTGCGGATGCGCGGCGCGCCGTCGAGGAAGGGCACCAGCCAGTGGTCGCCCTCGATCATCTCCATCGGCGTGCGCAGGCCGAGGAAGAATTCGTCCTTGCCGGTCAGCCCGGTCGCTTCCCAGATGCCGGGTACCAGCACCGCGAGGGCGAGCAGGAACAGCAGCAGGGTCTGGCGGGCGGGAGAAAGGCCGGTAGGGAGGGCGGGCATGGGGCGGGATTTTACCCCGCTTCGCCGGCTTTACCCCGGCGCGCTGGCGCGGGTCGGCTGCCGGCCCCGATGCGGATTACTCGAAGGAGACTTCGTGCGGGCGGACGACGGCATGTTGTCCGGCCGCCCAGGCGTCGAAGCCGCCGGCCAGCGAGACGACCGCCCGGAAGCCCATGGCCTGCAGGGCGACGACCGACAGGGCGGCACGGCCGCTGGTCTTGCAATAGACGACGATCGGCCGTTCGAGGTTCTGCAGGGTGGGTTCGCCGGAAATCCGGAATTCCAGCATCCCGCGCGGAATGTTGATGGCGCCGGGAATATGCCCCTGCCGGTATTCGTCGGGCTCGCGCACGTCCACGAGCAGCGTGCCTGCGGTTTGCAGGCGCTGGTGGATGTCGGCCGCGGGCAGTTCGGTGACCGATTTCCGGGCTTCCTGAACGAGGGCGTGGACGGGAATGAACATGAAAATCTCCAGGCGGGATGCGACGAAGCCGTAATATTAGCATATGCTAATTATTTGGCGGCGCCGCCCCCGGCCGGGGGCGGCGGATCAGCCGCCGCTATAGACCGGCTTGCGCTTCTGCATGAAGGCGTCGATGCCTTCGCCGGCATCCTCGCTCATCATGTTGCAGGCCATCACCTCGCCGGCGTAGGCATAGGCCTCGTCCAGTCCCATTTCCAGCTGCTTGTAGAACATGCCCTTGCCCATGCGCACGGCGACGGCGCTCTTGGCAAGGATGGACTGGGCCAGGCGCTCGACCTCGGCGTCCAGCGCATCGGCCGGCACAACGCGGTTGACCAGGCCCTTGCCCTTGGCTTCCATGGCGTCGATGAAGTCGCCGGTCAGAAGCATTTCGAGCGCCGCCTTGCGGCCAAGGTTGCGCGCCAGGCCGACCGCCGGGGTCGAGCAGAAGAGGCCGACGTTGATGCCGGAAACGGCGAATTTCGCGACGTCGGCAGCGACGGCGAGATCGCACATCGACACCAGCTGGCAGCCGGCGGCGGTGGCGATGCCATGCACGCGGGCGATGACCGGCTGCGGCATGCGGGTGAGGGTGAGCATCAGGTCGCCGCACTGCCTGAACAGCGCCTGCATGAACTCCTTGCCGTGGTTGGCGCGCATCTCCTTGAGGTCATGGCCGGCGCAGAAGGCCTTGCCGGCGCCGGCGACGACCACCACGCGCACCGCCGGGTTGCCGGCGATGGCGTCGAGCTCGGCCTGCAGCGCGGTCAACATGTCCCGCGACAGCGAATTGAACTGGCCCGGACGGTTGAGGGTTAGCGTGGTCAGGCCGTCGGCGCGGTCGGTGCGCAGGACGAGCGGGTCTTCAAGGATCATGGCGGGTCTCCGGCTGTTTTATTCGAAACCGCTAATCTAGCCGAAGGGCGGCAAAAATGTAATTGTCCGGGCATGTCGTCGGCCGGGTGTCGTGCGGCGTGCCGGCAAAATTGTCACCACGCCCGGCGGCCGTTGGAATAGCATCTCGCCAAGGAGGGAAGGTCATGGCGGAGGGGGAATTACTCGGCACCATCCTGCGGCTCACCCTGGCGCTCGCCGCCGGCGGGCTGGTCGGGCTCGAGCGCAGCTACCACGGCCGCCCGGCCGGCTTCCGCGAACACACGCTGGTCTGCATCTCGTCGTGCATGCTGATGCTGCTCGCCGACTACCATGTGATCCACGTTGCGGCGGCGACGCAGCAGCCGGTATTTCTCGATCCGACCCGCATGGCGCAGGGCATCATGACCGGCATCGGCTTTCTCGGCGCCGGCGCCATCGTCAAGGAAGGCTTCGCGATCCGCGGCCTGACCACGGCGGCGTCGATCTGGATGATCGCCGCCATCGGCATCATGATCGGCATGGGCTATTACGTGGCGGCCGTTGCCGCCACCTTCGCCACCTTCAACATCAACTACGTCTTCCGGCTGATCGAGAGCCGCATGCGCTCCGAGTTCTATGCCCACTTCCATGTCCGTTTCGCGCGCGGCGAAGCACTTTCCGAAAGCGACCTGCGGACGGTGCTCGGCGAATGCGGCTGTGCGCCGTCGGGGATGAGCTACGGGCTGGCCGGCGACGGGCGCTGGTTCGAATACCAGGCGCTGATCAAGACCCTGGACAAGGACAACCTGCATTCGCTGGCGGTGACACTTTCCGCCATGCCGAGCGTGCGCGAATTCGGGATCGCCCCGCGCGGCGACTGAAGATAGCCGGGCGGCGGGGAGTTCCGCCGGCGGGCCGGGCGCCGGGGTAAAATCCCACCCATGAATCCCCCGCGCCACGTTCACCTCCGCCTGCATTCCGAATATTCCGTGACCGACGGCATCGTCCGCGTCGGCGATGCCGTCAAGCGCGCCGCCGGCGACGGCATGCCGGCGCTGGCGCTGACCGATCTCGGCAACCTGTTCGGCCTCGTCAAGTTCTACACCGGGGCGCGCGGCAAGGGGGTCAAGCCGATCGCCGGGGCCGACGTCTGGATCGCCAACCCGGAGTCGCCCGAGGACGCCAGCCGCCTGCTGTTGCTGGTGCGCAACCGTGACGGCTACCGCCAGCTGTGCGAGCTGCTGACCCGCGCCTACCTGGTCGACGGCCGCCGCGACCGGGCGGAAATCCGCCGCGAATGGTTTGCCGAGATCGGCGGCGACGGCCTGATCGCGCTCTCCGGCGCCCACCTGGGCGACGTCGGCGAGGCGCTGCTGAACGGCAATTTCGAGCAGGCAGGCGAACGGGCCAGGGCCTGGGAGGCGATCTTCCCCGGCGCCTTCTATCTTGAAGTGCAGCGCTACGGCCAGCCGCAGCAGGAGGCCGTCGTCCAGCAGACCGCCGACCTCGCCGGCGAACTGGGGCTGCCGCTGGTGGCGACGCACCCGATCCAGTTCATGAAGCGCGACGATTTCCGCGCCCACGAGGCACGCGTCTGCATCGCCGAAGGCTACGTGCTGGGCGACAGCCGCCGGCCCCGCATCTACACCGAGGAGCAGTATTTCAAGACGCAGGACGAAATGGCGGAGCTGTTCGCTGACCTGCCGGAAGCCCTGGAAAACACGCTGGAAATCGCCCGCCGCTGCAACATCGAGATGACGCTGGGGAAGAACTTCCTGCCCGACTTCCCGATCCCGCCGGGCATGACCATCGACGAGTATCTCGTCGCCGAGGCGCGGGCGGGGCTGGAAAAGCGCCTGGTCGAGCTCTACCCGGACGCCGACGAGCGCCTCAAGCGGCGGCCGGAATACGACGACCGTCTCGTCTTCGAGTGCAACACCATCGTCCAGATGGGCTTCCCGGGCTACTTCCTGATCGTCGCCGACTTCATCAACTGGGCCAAGAACAACGGCGTGCCGGTCGGCCCCGGCCGGGGTTCCGGCGCCGGTTCGCTGGTCGCCTACAGCCTGCGCATCACCGACCTCGACCCGCTGGCCTACGCCCTGCTGTTCGAGCGCTTCCTCAACCCCGAGCGGGTGTCGATGCCCGACTTCGACATCGATTTCTGCCAGGACAACCGCTGGCGCGTCATCGAGTACGTCCGCCAGCGCTACGGCGCGCAGGCGGTTAGCCAGATCGCCACCTTCGGCACCATGTCGTCGAAGGCGGTGATCCGCGATGTCGGCCGCGTGTTCGGCCTGCCCTACTCGATGTGCGACCGCATTTCCAAGCTGATCCCCATCGTCCAGAACAAGCCGGTGTCGCTGGCCGAGGCGCTGGAGCAGGAGCCGGCGCTCAAGGAAATGATGGCCGACGAGCAGGACGGCGAGTCGGTGCGCGAACTTTTCGACCTCGCCGGGCGCCTCGAGGACCTGACGCGCAACGTCGGCATGCACGCCGGCGGCGTGCTGATCGCGCCGGGCCGGATCACCGATTTCTGCCCGATCTACCAGGCGACCGGTAGCGACGCCTCGCCGGTTTCGCAGTTCGACAAGGACGACGTCGAGAAGGCCGGGCTGGTCAAGTTCGACTTCCTCGGCCTGCGCAACCTGACCATCATCGAGCTGGCCGTCGAGTACATCCGCCGCATGACCGGCGAGAAGCTCGACCTCATGTCGCTCGGCTTCACCGACCCCGCCGCCTACCAGATACTCAAGGACGCCAACACGACGGCAATCTTCCAGGTCGAATCGGAGGGCATGAAGAAGCTGCTCAAGAAGCTGGCGCCCGACCGTTTCGAAGACATCATCGCCGTGCTCGCGCTCTACCGCCCCGGCCCGCTCGGCTCCGGGATGGTCGACGACTTCATCCTGCGCAAGAAGGGCCAGCAGAAGATCGATTATTTCCACCCCGACCTGACCGCCTGCCTGTCGCCGACCTACGGCGTCATCGTGTACCAGGAACAGGTGATGCAGATCTCGCAGATCATTGGCGGTTACACGCTGGGTGGTGCCGACATGCTGCGCCGGGCGATGGGCAAGAAGAAGCCCGAGGAAATGGCCAAGCACCGCGAGACGATTGCCGAAGGGGCGAAGCAGAAGGGCTACGATCCGGCGCTCGCCGAGCAGCTGTTCGACCTGATGACCAAGTTCGCGGAATACGGCTTCAACAAGTCGCACACCGCCGCCTACGCCGTCGTCACCTACCACACGGCCTGGCTCAAGGCCCACCACTGCGCGGCCTTCATGGCGGCGACCCTCTCCTCGGACATGGACAACACCGACACGGTGAAGATCTTCTACGAGGACACCGTGGCCAACCAGGTCAAGGTCCTCGGGCCCGACGTCAATGCCTCGAACTACCGTTTCGAGCCGGTCGACCGCAGCACCATCCGCTACGGCCTGGGGGCGGTCAAGGGCACCGGCGAGCAGGCGGTTAACGTCATCCTCAAGGCGCGCGAGGCCGGCGGGCCGTTCAGGGACCTGTTCGATTTCTGCCAGCGCTGCGACAAGCGCATGGTCAATCGGCGCACCATCGAGGCGCTGATCAAGGCCGGCGCCTTCGACAGCCTAGACGGCGACCGCCACAAGCTGCTGGCTTCGGTCGGCGTGGCGATGGATTTCGCCGAGCAGGCCGAGCGCAACGCGATGCAGACCAGCCTGTTCGACATCGACAACGTCGCCGAGGAACATGCGCCGCAGTACGTCGCCGTCAAGCCGTGGGACGAGCGCGAAAAGCTGATGCAGGAGAAGACGGCGCTCGGCTTCTTCTTCTCCGGCCACCCCTACAACACCTTCCGCAAGGAATTGGCGCGCTTCGTCCGCCGGCCGCTCAACCGGATCGAGCCGGCCAAGGAAATGACCGTGCTCGCCGGCCTGGTGGTCGGCGTGCGCACGCAGATGACCCGGCGCGGCAAGATGCTCTTCGTGCAGATTGACGACGGCACGGCGCTGGTCGAGGTCTCGGTCTTCAATGAGCTGTTCGAGGCCGAGCGCGCCAAGATCGTCACCGACGAGGTGCTGATCGTCGAGGGCAAGGTCAGCTACGACGACTTCTCGGGTGGCAACCGCGTCGTCGCCGACAAGCTGATGACCATCGGCGAGGCCCGCGCCCGCTTCGCGCGCCACCTGCTGCTGTACATGAACGGCGGTTCCGACGCGCGCAAGCTGCGCTCGCTGCTGACGCCGTTCGCTCCCGGCCCGGCGCAGGTGCGCATCCGCTACCGCAACGAGCGGGCGCAATGCGAGATGGTGCTCGGCGACGCGATCCGCGTCCGCCTCGACGACCTGCTGCTGGAAGCGCTGGCCGGCTGGCTCAATCCCGAAAACGTGGAGATCGTCTACCAGTGATTACCGTCATCGACCAGGCGCTGCTCGCCGCGGTCGCCGCCGAGGCGCAAGCCGCCCCGCGCCGGCGCCGGAACCGCAACTTCCATCCGGCCGACGACTATCCCGGCCACCGCCTGCTCAACGCCGTCGAGCCGGATTCCTACGTGATGCCGCACCGCCATCTCGACCCGACCAAGGACGAAACCATCCTCTGCCTGCGCGGGCGCCTCGGCATCGTCGTTTTTGACCCTTGCGGGGCGGTTGACCGCAGCATCCTGCTGACCCCGGGTGGCTACAGCCTCGGCGTCGACATTCCGCACGGCGTCTTCCACGCCGTGCTGGCGCTCGAACCCGGCACCGTGCTGTTCGAGGCCAAGTCCGGTCCCTACTTGCCGCTGACCGAGGCCGAGAAGGCGCCGTGGGCGCCGGCCGAGGGCGAGCCGGGTGTAGCGGACTACCTGGCGCGCCTGCACCGCCTGTTCGATTGAGGCGAAGAATTGTCTCTAGCCCGTGACCTCACGGTGGGGCCGGTGCCACGAAGGATTTCGCGGCGCTCAGAACTTCCAGTTGAAGTTCGCTGACAAGAAAAAAATGCCGATATTGTCGTAAGAGCCGACCAGGTTGCCGCGGCCGCCGAGAGCCACCGGTAGCCGCGCCTGTTTGTTCACGTTACCGGTGCCACCGTAGATGTATTCTGCGGCAAGGCCCCAACCGAAAGTCTTGTCAACCTGGCTCTGGGCGCCAGCACCAAAACGCCAGCCTTGGTTGGTCGGCAGGATGGGCGAAACATCGCCGGACTGGAAGGCGGAATCGTAGGCGATGCCAAAATTCAGTCGCCACGGCTCGCTGACCCGGTATTGCGCACCAAGCGCCGCGTGCCATGTATCCTTGAAATTCAGAGCGGTTGTGAGACCAGTGGGATTTCTCGTATCCGCCAGCCCAACTTCGACATAGCCGAATTTCGACCATTGCTGCCAGCCAATGTTGCCAAGCAGCGTCAGGCGGTCATTTACCGTATGAAATACGCTGCCCATCACCTGTTGCGGCACCGTGATGCCCAAATTGACTGTGGCGCCATCCAGTCCGCGTGCGTTCAGCAATGCCGTAAGCAAGGGGCCTGTACCGCTGAAACGAGCTTGCGGCGCGAAATCAAGCTTGACCTGGGAATTGTAGGTGAGGCCGAACCGGGTATCGGGAGTCGCCTCGTACAACACGCCGAGATTTCCGCCCCAGCCCCACGCGTTGTCGTTCATCGTCAGCTTGCCATCGGTGCCGAAGATATTGTTGATCCCCGTTTCACTGTTCAGATGCCCGTACATCGCGTTAACGCTGGCACCAAGCGAGACCTTGTCGCTGACACGAACGGCCACCGAAGGCAGTAGCGAAACACCGATCAGCGTTGCCTGCTGGGCGTAATAACGACCAACCCAGTTGTCGTCATACTTCAGTGCCAAGCCAAAATTGCTCGTTGCAGCAAAACCGATTTTTACGTCGGGCGAAATGCTGTGACTGAAAAACAGACCGCCCCCGGGAAGCCAGCCGCTCTCGCCGATTGCCGCGCCGCCGTTGTTGCCGCCAAGGGCGGGCGAACTGCCGCCGTTGGAGAATTTCAGGTTGCTGTAAAGGACCTGGGTGCCGATCAACGCCTGGCTACCTTCGAGCCGTACCATGCCGGCCGGATTGGTCAGTACCGTTGCGGCATCCTGCGCCCGTGCGGCATAGCCGGCTGCCGCCAGCCCCATGTCTTCGGTGCCGACTTCGTAAAGAATAATGCCGCCGGCAATTGCCTGCGTACTGGCGAATATTCCGAACGAAAAGGCAATTGCGGCATGCAACACATTTGAGCGCAACCTGGCGTGAAAGGCCTTCATTAGAACCCCGTTGATTTAGCGCCGTCGCGTCCAAGCGGCGACAGTGGCTGAATGACAAACAGACTACGCGTTTGAATGAATGATCAGAAGCGCCCGACGAAGGTCAGGCCGAAGAGCGGTGCCGGGTCGAAGTCTTCGGTACGCAACTTGTCGCCGGATGAGTTTTCAACGCGCAGCTTGCCGCCGGCCACGACACCGCCGTAGAAGTGCAGCGCCATCTGCTCGGTGAAATTGCGCGTCACGCGCAGGAAGACCGGTACGCCGCTCTCTTGACCGACGCCGTTGCTTACTGGGCCGGTGTCGCTCAGGCGGAAACGCAAGACGCGGTAGGAGGCGCCGACACCCGCTGTCCAACCGCCGTCGAAACGGTAGTCGAGTTCGAGGCCCGCCGGGCCGGTCGGGCCGCTGGGCAGGGGATTGACCAGGCGCCAGCGGGCGTTGAGACGCCAGTCGACGATCACAAAGGGGAATACCCTGGTCTTTTCGATCTGCGAGAAGACGCCAGCACCCAAGCCGAGGCGATTGCCATCCTCAAAACGCTTGGTGCCGGAAAGCGTGGCGCCCCAGACCAGCGAGTCGCCGGTGTTTGCGCCGTTTTCCTTGAACCAGTCCGCCGAGGGGGCGAAACCGACGCTCCAGCCGTCGCCAACGGCGAACGACAGCGGGACTGTCAGGCCATAGCGCTGCACCGTGCCCCACGGCGCGGTCGCGCCGAAGGCAGCGGCGTTGGAGAACGAAAAATCGTAGTAGTCGTAGTTGAGCGTAACGCCCGCGCGGCTTCCGCCACCGACGTCATAGGACGTGCCGCCGCGCACGATGGCGCCGGACATGCTGAAGTGGCCGCCGTTATCGAGATTGCCGTTGCCCTGGTAAATCGGGGTGACCGAGGCGAATGATTGCCAAGCGCTGTTTTCGGCACCGTTCGCGGCGCTCGCGACGGCCAGCAGCGCACCCAACGCCGACAGGGTCGAAACGCGGCACTTTTTTTTGCTCATCGGGGTTCTCCGATGTGTTGTTTAAAAATTTGACATATTGGCATCGCGGCCCCCCCAGCCTCGTCAATGCCGTCCCAATGCCCGCTGCCCCCTCAGTCAACATCCAGCTGATCGGGCAACGCAAACGGTGCCAAGCCCGCGGCCGGTGATTTTGGCGCGGTGCCCGGCAGGATCTCAAAGTTGGGGGTGAAGGAGGTCATCAGGCTGCGGAGCTGATCGAAGGGTTTGCGATCGCCGTCGAATCTGGCTTTGCCGGCCTTGATCAGGTCGTCGAAGCTGGCGACGCCCATCATGATCCGGTTGAGCTCGGGGCGGTCGAGGGTGATCGTGAGGTCGGGGTTCTTCGCCTGCTGGCCCTTGATGTTTGTCAACGTGGCGTTGCTCAGTTCGATCAGGTACTTCTCGCCGTTGTCGGGTGTCACCAGGTTGATCGTGAAGCGCATGCCCTCGGCCTTCTTCGGGTCCATGCTGATGCCGAGGAAATCGAGCCACTGCTCGGTCGACATCGCCCGGATCACGTCCGGGACGCTGGATCTAACCGGCACGCCGCCGGGCAGGCCGTTGCGCAGCTCGAAGGCGCCCTGCAGGAAGGTGTTGCGCACGCTGGTGCTCTCCGCCTGGTAGCCCAACTGCTCGAAGGCGTCGGCCAGCAGGCGGCGGGCTTCCTGGTTGCGCGGTTCGGCGAAGACCAGCTTGTTGAGGATTTCGGTGGCGTGCAGGTACTTGCCCTGAGCGATCAGCGCCTTACCCTTGGCGATGATCCTTGCCGAGCCACCCATCATCTCGACGTAGAGCGGTGCCGAGTCCTTGGGCGAGAGCGGGATCAGGTTGGTCGGATTGCCGTCGAAGTGGCCGATGAAGCGGTTCACGACGCCACGCACGTTGTTCTGCACGTCGCCATGGTAGCTGCGCGCCGCCCAGCTCTGCTGCAGACTCCGGGGCACTTCGTACACGTTGTGAATCTCGTTGATCGTCACGCCCTTGTTCACGTAGTGCAGGGTCTGGTTGTTGAGGTTGGCGTAAGCGTCGCGCTGCGCGCGCAGCACTTCCTGGATGCGGTCGTTGCCCCAGCGCGGCCAGCTGTGCGAGGCGAACATCACTTCCGACTCCTGGCCGAACTTGTACAGCGCCTCGTTGATTACCTTCGACCAGTTGTGCGCGTTGCGCACCGCGGCGCCCCGGGTCGTGTAGATATTGTGGATCGTGCCGGTGACGACCTCGGCGGCCCAGAAAGCCTTGAACTGCGGGAAGTAGGTGTTCAACTGCACCGGCGCCTCGGTGTCGGGTGCGTTCTGGAACACCATCTTCACGCCGTCGACGGTGATTTCCTCGAAGTCCTTCGAGATGAGGCGGTTTGGTGCAATCAGACCGGCGCTTCCGGCCGCTACGTTCTTGCCGATGGCCTGGTCGACATGGCCGTGCGGGTCGCGCGGCAGGAGCACCGCGTACTGCCACTGCATCCTGCGGTTCATGGCGTTGCCGGCGAACACGTTCTCGGAGATTGCCGCCTCCATGAAGCCGTCGGCGGCGATGAGCATAACCTTGCCACTCCTCACGTCTGCCTCGTCCACCACCCCACGCACGCCCCCGAAGTGGTCTCCGTGCGAGTGCGAGTACACGACCGCGACGACCGGCCGCTTGCCGAGCTTCTCGTTGATGAACGCGAGCGCCGCTCGCGACGTCTCGGCAGCCGTGAGAGGGTCGTAGATGATCCAGCCGGTATCGCCTTTGATAAAGCTGATGTTGGCAAGGTCGTAGCCACGCACCTGATAAATTTTGCCCGGCACTACCTCATACAGGCCGTAGGCCATGTTGAGCACGGCCTGGCGCTGCAGCGACGGGTGGATGCTCTGGAAATCCTTGCCCTGAAGCAGCCACTGGTAGCTGGCCATGTCCCAGGCGACGTGGCCGGCATCGGCCATGATCTGCTTGTAGGGCGGCTCGGCGATGAAGCCCTTCTTGGCTTCGTCGAAGTCGCGCTTGTCCTCGAAGGGCAGGGTGGCGGAGACGCCCTTGCGCAGCTCGATCGTAAACTTCGTCGGCAGCTTGCCTTGCGGGTCGAAGTGCTTGCCCTCCGCCGCGCCGGGGTCGGTGACGATGGCGCCGCCGCCACCGGCCGCAAGGGCAGTTGTCATGGCGCCGCCGGCACAGGCGATGCTCAGCGCCAGGGTCAGTTTTGCGGAAAGTTTCATGCGAGTCTCCTCTTTATTATTCAGGGCGTTGTGCCGGCGACGATGCTTGGTGCCTGTGGGGGCGGCGCTGCGGAAAATCCGCCCGGCGGCTATCCGAAATGGATCGGGGGACGATTATTGGCATATCTTGGCAATTCCGGCAAATGGCTTTTTTGTTAAGTGTGATAACCTTTTGCTTATCATGATTACCCAGCGCCGCCTTCGTCACCTGCTGTCGCTCGTCGAGTACGCGCATTTCGGGCGTGCGGCGGCGGCGCTGAACATCTCGCAACCCGCGCTCACCAAGAGCATCCAGGCGCTGGAGGCGGAACTGGGCGTCATGCTGCTGGACCGCAAGCGGGGTGCCGTGGTGCTGACGGCGTTCGGTGAACTGGTCGTCCAGCGCAGTCGGGCACTGCTCAATGCCGAAGAGGACCTGTTGCGCGAGATCACGCTGCTCGCCGGCCTTGAGATCGGCTCGTTGCGGGTGGCGCTGGGGCCTTATCCCAGCGTGGTTTCGGGCTACCCCGCCATGGCGCGCCTGCTGGCCCGGCGCCCGAAAATCACCGTGGCGGTGCACGTCGCCGGTTGGCGTGAAGTGGCCCGCCGAGTGTCGGCACGCGACGTGGACCTCGGTCTGGCCGAACTGAGCGGCGTGGAGGAAGACGACCAGTTTGCGACCGAGTTGGTCGGTCAGCATCGCGGCCGCATCTTCTGTCGCCCCGGGCATCCCATTCTCGCCGCCGGCCGCGTGGCACTGCCTGCGCTGCTCGAATTCCCGTGGATGGCGTCCCGGCTTCCCGCGCGCATCGCGGCGGGCCTGCCGCGCACGGTCGGCCGCGCCGGCAGGATCGATGCGCTCAGCGGCGACTTCATTCCGGCGATCACGATCGACGTGCCGATGCAGATCGCCGATCTGCTGGCCGGCAGCGATACCCTGGCGTTCGCCTCGCTGGCGCTCATGGAACACGACCTGGCCGCCGGCAACGTGACTGTCGTGCCGACCAGCAAGGTCGCTTTCCAGGCCAATTACGGCTTCATCCGCCTGAAGGATCGTTCGCTGACCCCCGCCGCGCTGGCTTACATGGACGAGGTGCGCGCCGTCGAGGCCGGGATCGCCGGGCGCGAGGCGGCACTGGCCGAGCGCTACGGCGACCGCCTGTGAGCCATGCCGACTTGTCAGCAAACCGTCAGGCGCTGGCATAATCGCGGAATGAAAATAAAGGGGGTCGGAAAGACCGCGGGCGGGGGCGAGGCGTGCTGAAGGTGCTGGTTTTCATGCCGGTGCTGGGGGCGGTTGCGGTAGCGGTGTTGCCGGTGCGCCGGGCGGTCTGGCTGTGGCGGCTGGCGATGCTGTTCGCGCTCGCCGCGCTCGGCCACGCGCTGTGGCTGGCCGCCGGTTTCGATCCGGCCGGGCCGGCGATCCAGTTCCATGAAAGCCGGCCGTGGAATGTCCGGCTCGGCTCTTATTTCGCGCTCGGCATCGACGGCATCGCGCTGGCCATGGTGCTGCTGACGGCGCTGCTGACGCTGATTGCTGTGCTCGTCTCGCGGCGCATGGAACAGGGCGCGCGCCTCTACTTCACGCTAGTGCTGCTGCTCGAATCGGCGATGTTCGGCGTGTTCACCGCGCGCGACTGGTCGCTGTTCTACGTCTTCTGGGAAGCGACGCTGATCCCGCTGTTCTTCCTGATCGACCGCCTCGGCGGGCCCAACCGCCAGCGCGCGGCGCTCAACTTCTTCCTGTACACGCTGGGCGGCTCGGTGTTCATGCTGGTCTCGCTGCTCTTCCTCTACGATGCGGCGCCCGGCCACAGCTTCGCGATGGGCGACATGGCCGAGGGCGGGCGCGACCTGCCGCTCAACACGCAGCTGCTGATCTTCGCCGGCCTGTTCATCGGCTTCGGCGTCAAGATGCCGGTCTTTCCGCTGCACGGCTGGCTGCCGCTGGCCCACGTCGAGGCGCCGAGCCCGGTGTCGATCCTGCTTTCCGGCGTACTGCTCAAGATGGGCGCCTACGGGCTGATCCGCGCCACCGAGACGCTGCCCGCCGCGCTGCTGGCGACGCAGGACTGGCTGGCCGTGCTCGCCTTCGCCAGCCTGCTCTACGGCGGCGTGCTTGCCTGGCGCCAGCAGGATTTGAAGGCGATGGTCGCCTACTCGTCGATCTCGCACATGGGCGTCGTGCTGCTCGGCATCGCCACGCTCAACGTCACCGGGCTGACCGGCGCGGTGGTGCAGATGGTGGCGCACGGGCTGACGGCGGCGACGCTGTTCCTCGTCGTCGGCCTGCTCTACCAGCGTACGCACAGCCGCGACCTCGCCGACTACGGTTGCCTGCTCGGGCGTGCGCCGCGCTTCGCCTTCTTCACTGCCTTCGCCTTGCTGGCGGCCATCGGCCTGCCGGGCAGCGCCGGCTTCGTCGCCGAACTGCACGCGCTGGTCGGCGGCTTCGGGCGCTGGGGCGGCTGGGTCGTGCTGCTCGGCGTGGCGATGCTGGTCGGCGCCGCCTACGGGCTGCGCGTGATCGGCCGCCTGTGCATGCAGGGCCTGCCGGCGCAGGACATCGCCGACATGACGCGCACCGAGACGGCGGCCGCCGCCCTGCTCGGCATCGCCATCGTCGCCCTCGGCGTCTGGCCGGCGCCGCTCCTCGACCTGGTCGCCGGCAGCGTGGACCGCGTCGGCCGCCTGTTCGCCGGCTGAGATGGAAGCGCACGCCGACCTGCCGCTGCGCGAACGCCTCGCCCATTGGGTCGAGCACCTGGCGCACGTCCTGCCGGCGCAGGCGCCGATCCGCGACTTCGTCCACCACAACACCCTGCACGGCTTCCAGCACCTGCCTTTCCCCGCGGCGCTGGCGGCGGTCCACAGCCTGACCGGCGCCACGCCCTACCTGCCGGAAGCGCGCTTCCGCGAACTGCTGGACGCCGGGCGCATCACCGTGGCCGATCTCGACGCGGCGCTCAATGACGCCGGCCTGCCCGACCTCGACGCCGAGCTGCGGCGCGGCATCACCCGGCGCGACGTTCTGCTCGCCAGCCTGTGCCTGCCGCTCGAAGCGCCGGGCCGCGCCCGTCTGGATTGGGTGGCGCGCGAGCTCGGCGAGGTGGCGGATCCAGTTTTTGCCCGTTTTGCGGCGTCGACCGCAACCACCGCGCCGGCCGACTGGCGCGACCAGGCGGCGCAACGCCGGGCGGCGCTGTGTGCGCGGATCGGCCGCGAATGGACGCTGCGCAGCCTGCTCGAACACCTGACCGGCGAGGACGTGCTCGAGCGCGTGCGTACCGTGCTGCAGCGCCACCTCGCCGCCCACCTCGATCTCGGCGTCGCCGCCTGGCGCAATCCGCAGCGCGAACGCGGCTTCTACGCGGCGTGGCGCGCCTGCGCCGGTCTCGACATGGCATGGGAGCTGAACGAATTGCCCAACGTGCGCGACGAGATCGCCTGGCTGCCCGACGACCCGGTCGACGTGCTGGCCGAGGAACTGCCGCGCCTGGTCGCCGACGAAAGCCTGTGGCCCGTCTATCTCGAACGCCTGGCGCTGGAACTGCCGGGCTGGTCGGGCATGGTCCTGTGGCGCGAACGCAACCCGGAACGCGGCGACGGCACGCCGGTCGCCATGGCCGATTACCTGGCGGTGCGCGTACTGCTCGAACGCCTGCTCTGCGAGGACCTGACGCGCCGCCTGAGCGGCGCGCCGATGGCCTTTGGCGACCTGGAGGCGTGGTTCGCCGCCCGCCCGGCCGAATTCCTCGTGCGCGACGCCCTGCGCAGCCGGGCGCTCGATGAGGAACTGCAGCAGCAGGCGGCGCGTCTGCTGCATGCCGCCGAATCGGGGCGCGCCGATGACGCGGCCTGGGAAGCGCTGGCGGCGCGTATCGCCGCGGTCGACACGGCGCCGGTTGCGGCCCCGCCGTTGCCGGCGCTGGCGGCGCTGCTCGGCCTCGCCGCCGCCGACGTCGAGCAGCTCGCCGCGGACGAGGCGGCAGCGTTGCTCGCCTGCGCCGCCAGCCTCGACCCGCTGGCGCGCGGCCACGTCTGGCTGCTCGCCTACGAGCGGCACTACCGCGAACAGATCCTCGCCGCGCTGGCGGCCAACCATCCGCGGTGCAAGCCGGTCTCCCGGCCGACGGCGCAGGTCGTCATGTGCATGGACGACCGCGAGGAAGGCACCCGCCGCCATCTCGAGGAGATCGCGCCGACGGTCGAAACCTTCGGTGCCGCCGGCTTCTTCGGCATCGCCATGTACTGGCAGGGCGTCGACGACGCGACGCGCACGGCGCTGTGCCCGGTGGTCGTCCAGCCGACGCATGCAGTGCGCGAAGGCGCCGCGCCGGGCGGCGAGGCGGCGCTCGAACGCCATGCCGGTCGCCGCCGCTGGCGCCTCGCCTGGCGCGAACGCCTGCTCCAGGGAACGCGCCGCGGGCCGCTCGCCGGCCCGCTGCTGACCGCCCTCGCGGCGCCGCCAGCGCTCGCCGCGCTGGTCGCCGGGGCGCTGGCGCCGGGCTGGTTCGGGCTGGCGCTGGAGCGCTGGCGCCGCGCCTACGACGGCCCGGCACCGACCCGCGTGCAGGCGACGGCGGAAACGGCGCGCGCCGGCGCGACGCCGCGCACGCCGCAGGAAGGCTTTACCGACGACGAGCAGGCGGCGCGCGTCGAGAACTTCCTGCGCATGATCGGCCTCGCCGGCGATTTCGCGCCGCTCGTCCTGATCCTCGGCCACGGCTCGGGCAGCCGCAACAACCCGCATCTCTCGGCCTACGACTGCGGCGCCTGCTCGGGCCGCCACGGCGGGCCGAACGCCCGCGTCTTCGCGGCGCTGGCCAACCGGCCGGCGGTGCGCGAGCGTCTCGCCCGGCGCGGCCTGTCCATCCCGGAAACGACCTGGTTCGTCGCCGCCGAGCACAACACCTGCGACGACAGCCTCGCGTGGTACGACCTCGACCTGCTGCCGCCCGCCTTTCAGCCGGCCTTCGACCGCCTGCACGGCCAACTCGCCGAAGCCTGTCGCGCGCATGCCGCCGAGCGCTGCCGGCGGCTGGCCTCGGCGCCGGCGCGCGCGACGCCGTGGCAGGGGCGCCGGCACGTGATCGGGCGCGGCCACGACATCTCGCAGGCGCGCCCGGAACTCGGGCACGCGACCAACGCCGCTGCCTTCATCGGCCGCCGCACGATGAGCCGCGGCCTCTTCCTCGACCGCCGCGTGTTCCTGATTTCCTACGACCCGAGCGCCGACGGCGACGGGCGCATCGTCGAGAGCATCCTGCTGGCGGCCGGGCCGGTCGGCGCCGGGATCAGCCTCGAATACTATTTTTCGACGGTGGACAACGCGCGCTTCGGTTGCGGTTCCAAGGTCACGCACAACGTCGCCGGCCTGTTCGGGGTCATGGAGGGGGCGGATTCCGACCTGCGCACCGGCCTGCCATGGCAGATGGTCGAGATCCACGAGGCGATGCGCCTGCTGGTCGTCGTCGAACAGGAACCCGAACTGCTGTCGGCCATCGTCGCCCGCCAGCCGGCGCTGCAGGAACTGGTCGGCAACGCGTGGATCATTTTGGCTGCAAAAAGCCCGTTGACCGCAGCGATCCATGTTTACTGCCCGCGCCGCGGATGGTTGCCGGGGACCGGGCGCGGCGTGTTGCCACAGGTCGGCCGTTCGGTCGACTGGTTTGCCGGCGAGCGCGAGGCGCTGGCGCCGGCGCTCGTTCTCGGGGGCGGCGCATGAACACGCTGCTGCGCCTGCTGCCCGACCTCGTCTGGCTGGTGCCGGCGGCGCCGCTGCTGGCGCTGGTCGCCGTCGGCCTGCGCATGCTGCTCGGGCGCGCCGAGGGCGACGCCGCCGAGCCGCTGACCGCCCGCCTCTGCGCCTTCGCCGCCTTCGTCAGCCTGGCGCTGCTGCTCGCCATCGACGCCGGCGCGCTGCTCGCCGGTGCGCCCGGCCATCGTGTCCTCGGCACCTGGTTCGCCAGCGGCGACTGGCAGGGCACGCTGTCCTTCCTGCTCGATCCGCTGGCGCTCTCGGTGGCGACGCTGACGGCGCTGATCGGCTGGCTGGTGATGCGCTTTTCCGCCAACTACCTGCACCGCGAGGCCGGCTTCCATCGCTTCTTCATCGTCCTCAGCCTGTTCCTGGCCGGCATCCAGCTCGTCCTGCTGGCCGGCAACGGGCTGCTCGCCTTCGTCGGCTGGGAGATGTGCGGCATTTCGTCCTTCCTGCTCATCGGCTACAGCTGGCAGCGCCCGGTGGCGACAGCCAATGCCCTGTTCGCCTTCGTCACCAACCGCGCCGGCGACGCCGGCTTCCTGCTCGGCCTCGGCTTCGCCGCCGCCTGGCTGGGCAGCTTCGAATGGCCGGCGCTGACCGCGACGCCCGACCTGCCGTTGCTGACGGCGCGCCTGCTGGCCGTCGGCTTCGTCGTAGCGGCGCTCGCCAAGTCGGCGCAGCTGCCGTTCACCCCGTGGATCGCGCGGGCGCTGGAAGGGCCGACGCCGTCGTCGGCCATCTTCTACGGGGCGGTCATGGTTCATGCCGGCGTCTTCCTGATGCTGCGCCTGGCGCCGCTGCTCCAGCAGGTGCCGGACCTGATGGCGGCGCTGGTCGTCGTCGGCGCGCTGACCGCGGCCTACGCCTGGCTGTGCGGGCTGGTGCAGACCGACGTCAAGTCGGCGCTGATCTTCGCGACGGTCTTCCAGGTGGCGCTGATGTTCGTCGCCATCGGCCTCGGGTGGACGACGCTGGCGACCGTGCACCTCTGCCTGCATGCGGCGTGGCGCGCCTGGCAGTTCCTGCTGGCGCCGTCGTGGCTGGCGCTGACGCAAGGTCCGCCGCAGCCGGCGCCGGCCTGGCTGCGCGGCTGGCAGCTGCTGTACACGGCGGCGCTCGAACGCTTCTGGCTCGATCGCCTGGGCTTTACGCTGCTGGCGCGGCCGACCGAGCTGTTCGCGCACGACCTGCATGGCTTGGAAGAGAATTTCATCGACCGCGCGCTCGGCGAGCCGGGGCGCGGCCGGCCGCTGCGTGCCGAGCTGCCGCTGGTGGCCGGCGACGGCCTCGCCGGACGGGCGCTGGCGGCGCTCGCCGAACAGTTGCAACGGCTGGAGACCCACCTTTCGCTGCGCGGCCGCGGCGGCGCCGCCGAGCGCCTGCTACTGCGCCTCGGCACCTGGCTGCGGACCGTCGAGAACCTGCTCGAACAGCCGCGCTACCTGATGATGGCGGTCATGGCGACCTTCGTGGTGATCCTGTGAGCGGCGGCTTCAGCGAAATCCTGTGGACGGCGCAGGCCGGCCTGCCGCTGCTGCTGTTGCTGCAGGGGCTGCCGCTGCTCGGCGCGGCGGTGGTTTTCGCCTTCGGGGAGCGGTCGACCGCAGTCGTCGCCGGCAAGCTCTTCGCGCTCGCCGAACTGCTGCTGTGCATCGTCGTCGCCAGCCGCATCGATCCGCTGTCGCCCGTCCTGCAGCTGGCCGAGCGCTTCGCGCCGCTCGGCTACCATGTCGCGGTCGACGGGGTTTCCATCGTCTTCCTGCTGGTCGCCGCGCTGCTCACCTTCCTGATGACGCTGTACGGCATGAGCCGCGGCATGATCTCGCCGGGCCGCCTGTTCGCCGTGCTGCTGGTCGCCGAGGCCGGGCTGGCCGGCATGCTGGTGACGATGAACGTCGCCTGGTTCGCCGCCTTCTCGGCGCTCGAGCTGTGGGCGGTGACCTTCCTGCTGCGGCGCTGGGCGTCGTCGCGCGCCGAGACGCAGGCGCTGGCCCGCTTCGTCCAGTACCAGGCCTTCGGCTGGGCGCTCTTCGTCGGCGGCTGCCTGGTGCTCGGCTGGAGCCACGCCGACGCCACCGGCGGGCGCTGGAGCTTCGACCTCTTCGATCTCGCCGGCGCGGCGCCGGCCGGCAAGTTCCAGACTGCCGCCTTCTACCTGCTGTTCTACGGACTGGCGGTGCGCACGCCGCTCTTCCCGCTGCACGGCTGGCTGCCCAACATGGCGCAGCATGGCCTGATCGCGGTTGCCCCGGCGCTGATGGTCGGGGTCAAGGTCGGCATCTACGGCATGCTGCGTTTCGTCCTGCCGCTGACCCCGGCGGCGGTGGAATACTGGCAGCCCTACGTCGTCGGCTTCGCCATGGCCGGCGTCTTCTTCACCGCCGCGCTCGCCTTCCAGCAGACCAACCTGCGCCGCCTGCTCGCCTTCGCCGTGGTGAGCCACACCAGCCTGCTGGTGATCGGCGTCTTCAGCCTGCACGAGGCGGGCATCCAGGGCGCCGTGCTGCTCGCCGCCAACTTCGGGCTGGCGGTGACCGGCATGTGGTTCATCGTCGGTTTCGTCTTCCGCCGCACCGGGACGACCGAGCTCGGCGAGCTGTCCGGGCTGTTCGAGCGCATTCCCTTCCTCGCCATCGCCTTCCTGATCTTCGGTCTGGCCATCGTCGGCATGCCCGGCACGCCGGGCTTCGACGCGGCGCACCTGATCCTCGAGGCGGCTATCGACAGCTTCGGCGCGCTGTCCACGGTGGCGGCGGCGCTCGGCAACGTGGCGGCCGCCGGCTTCCTGCTCTGGGCGTTTCAGCGCGCCTTCCTCAGCCAGGGAAAACAGGGCGGCCAGGACGTCGACCGCACAATGCCGATGGAGTACCTGGTGTGCGGCATCGCGCTCGTCGCGATGCTCGCCATCGGCATCTTCACCGAGCCCTGGCTGCACCTGACGGAAACCGCCAGCCAGGCGCTGGCGGCGCCTTTCGCGCGATGACCGACGTCCCGCTGCTCTCGCTCCTCGTCTTCCTGCCGCTCGCTGGCGCCGGCCTGCTCTGGCTGCTGCCGGCGCGTGCCGCGCGCTTCGCGACGGCCGCCACGATGCTGGCGACGCTGGCCGCCGCCAGCGCGGCGATGGTCGCCTTCGACCCGGCCGGCCCGCGCTTCCAGCTGGTCGAGCGGGCGCCGTGGATCGCCAGCCTCAACGTGCACTACCTGCTCGGCGTCGACGGCCTGTCGGTGCTCTTCCCGCCGGCGACGGCGCTGCTCTTCCTCGGCGCTCTGGTGGCCAGCTGGAACCTGGTGCGCGCGGCGCCGCGCCTCCATTACAGCCTGCTGCTGCTGCTCCAGTGCGCGACGCTGGGCATCTTCTGCGCCCTCGACCTGGTGCTGTTCTTCGTCTTCTGGGAAGCGACGCTGGTGCCGCTCTATTTCCTGCTCGGGCGCTGGGGGGCGGTGGCCGGCAGCGCCCGGGCCGCCGCCCGCTATTTCCTCATCATGCTGGCCGGCGGCGTGTCGCTGCTGCTCGCCTTCGTGCTGCTGGCGGCCAGCCAGCCGGCGCCGACCTTCGATTTCATGGCCCTGGCGGCGGTGCCGCTGCCGCGCGCGACGCAGTACGCCTTCCTGCTGCTGTGCCTGCTCGGCTTCGGGGTCAAGGTGCCGCTGGTGCCGCTGCACACCTGGCTGCCGCAGTTCGCGCTCGCCGCGCCGGGTTCGCTGACGGCGCTGCTGGTCGGCCTCAAGCTCGGCGCCTACGGCCTCGTCCGCTTCGCCATTCCGCTGGCGCCTGACGCCGCGCAGGACCTGCACTGGCTGCTCGCCGGCCTCGGCACGCTGACGCTGCTTTACGGGGCGGTCGGCATTCTGGCGCAGAGCAACCTGCGCGTCGGTCTGGCCTACGCCAGCATCTGCCACGTCGGGCTGGCAGTGCTCGGCCTCGCCGCGTTCACCGCTTCCGGCGTCCAGGGCGCGGTGTCGCTGCTGCTCAGCTTCTCGGTGGCGACCGGCGGCGCCTTCCTGCTGCTCGAATTCCTGCGCCAGCGCACCGGGTCGACCGACATCCACAGCCTGGGCGGGGCGGCGAAGACCATGCCGCTGCTCGCCAGCGGCTTCCTGATCTGCGGTCTGGCCGGCGTCGGCATGCCGGGGACCAGCAGCTTCCCCGGCGAATTCATGCTGATCCTGGCCGCCCTGCGCAGCCACACCGGCGCCGGCATGGCGGCGCTGTTCGGCCTGGCGATCGCCGCCGGCGGCTTTTTGGCGCTCTACCGCAAGGCTTTCCTCGGCCCGGTGACGCGCCGCGAGGTGGCCGAAGCCGAAGACCTGCGGCCGCGCGAATGGGCGGTGCTGGTCATCCTGGTTTTCCTGGTCGGTGCCATCGGTCTCTACCCGGGGCCGTGGCTGGAAATCGTCCGCCCGGCCGCCGAGGCCTGGGCGGCCGGACTGGCGCGCTGACGGCGGGAAGCCGGCGCTATTTTCAGGACTGGCGGCCGGCCCAGCGTTCGCAGCCCTGGCGCACGACTTCCTCCAGCGAGCCTTCGCGGGCCCAGGCGTCGCGCACTTCGCTGGCGCCGTTGCGGCCCTGCAGAACCTCGGTGCGCAACAGGTTGAGCGCCTCGGTCGAGCCGAGATCGTAGGCGTGCATCTCGATCTGCGCCATGGTGCGCAGGATGTCGTCGCGGATGACCCGCTGCTCGGCGCTGCCGGGCACGACCAGCCGCCCGTCGTAGCCGAAGCGGCAGGCCTGGAAGCGGTTGTAGGTATAGACCAGGTAGTCGTCCTCCTGCGGCGCGAACGGCTTTTCCTGCAGCAGGTAGCGGGCCAGCGCCTGCGCGTAGGCGGCGATCTGGGCGGCGCGCTCGACGCTCAGCGGCGTATCCATGACACGCAACTCGATGGTGCCGAATTCGGGCTTGGGGCGGATGTCCCAGTAGAAATCCTTCATGCTCTTGACGACCCCGGTGGCGACCATCTTGCGGTAGTAGGCCGCGAAATCGTCCCAGGTGAGCACGAAGGGCGCGCGGCCGCTGAGCGGAAAGGCGAACACCGAATTGAGGCGCGCCGACTGGAAGCCGGTGTCGATGCCCTGGACGAAGGGCGAGGCCGCGGACAGGGTGATGAGATGCGGGATGTAGCGGCCGAAGGCGTGCAGCAGCCAGAGCGCCTGGTCGGGATCGGGGCAGCCGATATGCACATGCTGGCCGAAGATGGTGAACTGCTTGGCCAGGTAGCCGTAGAGCTGCGACAGGTGATGGAAGCGCGGCGCGTCGAAGATGGCCTGCTGGCCCCAGTGCTGGAAGGGGTGGGTGCCGCCGCCGGAGAGCAGGATGCCGAGGCGGTCGGCCTGGCTCACCAGCTGGTGGCGAATGCTGCGCAGCTGGGTCAGCGCGTCCTTGTAGTCCTGGCAGATGTCGGTGGACAGCTCGATCATCGAATCGGTGATTTCCGGCTTGACGTCGCCGGGGTGCTGGCGGCCGGCCATTTCGCGCAGCAGGTCGGGGGCCGCGCCGACCAGGTTGTAGTCCTGGCCGCTGACGATCTGCAATTCCAGTTCGACGCCCAGGGTCAGCGGCGCCGACTGCGAAAAAGCCTGCAATTCGTATTCGGTATCGCTACTCACGGCGTTCTCCGCTCCACTTCAGGCACAGCGCGACGATCACCGGGCCGGCCAGTTCCATGATGGCGGCCGCGCTCATGGCGACCGGGACCAGGGTCAGCTGCAGCTCCGGGTAGATGCGCCCGAGGTCGGCGGCGGCGACCATCACCGGCCCCGCCGCCGGCGCCAGCGCCAGCCCGAGCAGCAACCCCTGGCGCCAGCTGATGCCAGCCGGCCGTGCCAGCAGCAGGACGCCGCACAGCTTGGCCAGGCTGCGCGCGCCGATCAGCAGCAGGGCCAGGCCGCCGCCGGTGACCAGGTGTTCGACCTTGATCTGCATGCCGACGACCAGGAAGAGCATGACGACCAGCACGCTGCCGACCGAGCCGAAATGGCGCGGAAAGACCCAGGCGCGCCGTTCGCCGTTGCGCAGCACGATGCCGGCGAAGAGCATGCACAGGGTGACCGGCAGGCGCAGCGCCTCGATCGCGCCGATCGTCATCAGCACCAGGCCGAGGAGGACGATCGAGGCGTATTCATCGCGCAATGCCAGCCAGCGATGCACCCCGGCGACCGCCAGCGCCAGCAGCTTGCCGACGACGAGGCCGGCTCCGAGCAGGTAGAGCGGATGGGCGATCGCCAGCACCCAGTCGCCACTGTAGCGCTGGTGCAGGACGCCGGTCGCCAGGTGGATGGCGACCACGGCATAGATGGTGTTGAGCGCGGTGAGGACCAGCAGGCGGGTGCTGACCTGGCCCTGCGCGTTGCATTCGGCGACCACGCGCACGACGACGGCCGGTGAGGTGGCCATGCCGATCGCCGCCAGCAGCACCGACGGCGCCATGGCCAGCCCGAGATAGCGGCTGACGACGAACACCGCACCGAAGGCGGCCAGCGACTCGAGCAGGCTGGTGACCAGCAGCCAGCGGTTGTGGCGCAGCCAGCGCAGGTCGACGCGGCTGCCCAGCTCGAAGAGCAGGATGGCGAGGGCGACGTCGAGCCCGGTGCGCAGCCATTCGCCGTGTGCGGCGACCAGGCGGTCGCCGGCGATCGCCGCCGCCAGCATGCCGACCACCGGGTAGGCGGTGATGCGCGGCAGGCCGAGATGGTGGCGGACCCATTCGCCGGCCAGCGCGGCGCCGACCACCGCCAGCGCGATCCACAGCAGCGGGCTGATCACGGGCGGCCAGTCGGGCAGAAAGAAAACGGACGTTTCCATGGCAGGGGCTTCCCCGGTTGTGGTGGGTGACCGAGAGGCGCAGAATGAACCACTTGGCAGACTGTGTCCACCCGGACCGGGAGTTCATCATCATGAAGCGAACCCTGAAGATCGGTCTTTCCGCCCGCCTCGCGCACCCGCGTCCGGACGGCAAGGGCCTCGAAAGCAAGACGCTCCAGTACCTCGAACAGTCGGTGGCGCAGTGGATCATGGCGCGCGACGTCCTCGTTTTCATGGTCCCCTCGGTGACCCAGGACGGCCTGCTGAACCGCAGCGCGATCCGCCTCAGCGACTACGCCAAGAACCTCGACGGGCTCGTCCTCCAGGGCGGCGCCGACATCGACCCCGCCGCCTACGGCGAGGCGGCGCTGCAGCCCGAGTGGGCCGGCGACCGCACCCGCGACATGTACGAGATGGAGCTGCTGCACGAGTTCCTCGAGGACGGCAAGCCGGTGCTCGGCATCTGCCGCGGCGCCCAGTTGATCAACGTGGCGATGGGCGGCTCGCTCTACCAGGACATCGCGACCCAGTTGCCGGAGTCGATCACGCATGTCGCCGATGCCTACGACCGGCATGTGCACGACATCGTCATCGAGCCCGGCGGCCTGCTCGAGAAGCGCCTGGGTCAGGCCGGGCAGCGCCAGGTGATTTCCATCCATCACCAGGGCATCCGCACCCTCGGGCGCGACCTGGTGGTTGAGGCGCGGGCGGCGGGCGACGGCATGATCGAGGCGATTCGCGGCACCGGCCGCAATTTCCTGCTCGGCCTGCAGTGGCATCCGGAATTCCGGCGTCCGGGCGATACCGAGGTGCTCGACTGCATGCCGTTGCTCGAAGCCTTTCTCGACGCCAGCCGCCGCCGCGGCTGGCTATGAGCGCCGGGGCGCAGCCGCCAGCTTCTCGAAGGCGGCGTTGGCGGACAGGAAGACCTCGCCGGACAGCGTCGACCACAGCGCCGAGTGCATCAGGCGGTCCTGCACCGGGCCCTTGACCTCGGCCAGGTGCAGCCGGATGCCGCGCTCGGCAAGGTCGCGGTTGAGTTCGTCGAAGACCTCCGCCGCTGTCGCGTCCATGCGGTTGACGGCGCTGAGGACGAAGACCAGGTCGCGGGTGGCGGGCGCGCGCTCGAGCTCCTGGTTGAGCCGGGTCTCGATGGCGGCGAGGTTGCCGAAGAACAGGCTTTCGTCGATGCGCATGAACAGGGTGCCGGGGAGGGTCTCGACGTCATGGCGCTCGACGTTGCGGAAGTGCTCGCTGCCGGCGATGCGGCCGATCACCGCGATATGCGGCTGGCTGGCGCGGAAGAGCAGGGTGGCCATCGACAGCAGGACGCCGATGCCGATGCCGGCGACCAGTCCGAGGACGAGCACGCCGCCCGCGGTGCCGAGCAGCGCCAGGGCATCGGCGCGATCGTAGGCCCAGGCCTGGCGCAGGGTGCGCAGGTCGATCATCGCGTAGGCGGCGACCATGATGCTGGCGGCCAGTACCGCCAGCGGCAGGCGTTCGAACCATTGCGCGGCGCCGGCGACGACGACGAGCATGGCGAGTGCCGAAACGATGCTGGCCAGCGGGGTCTGGGCGCCGGCCGCGACGTTGACCGCCGAGCGCGAGACGCCGCCGCCGACCGGCATGCCGCCGTAGAAGGCGGCGACCACGTTGGCGGCGCCGAGGCCGACCAGTTCGCCGTTGGCGTCGATGCGCTCGCGCCGCTTGATGGCCAGCGCCTGGGCCATCGAGATGTTCTGCACCATGCCGACCAGCGCCATGACCAGCGCCGGGACGAGCAGGGTGGCGACGGTGTCGTAGCCCGGCAGGAACAAGGCGAAGCCCGGCACGCCGCGGACGATGGCGCCGACGACCGCGACGCCGTGCTGGCGGTCGAGATCCCAGTGGACCACCGCCAGGGTGCCGAGCAGGACGACGAGCAGGGGCATCAGGCGGACGACGAAGGTCGCGCCGGCGGTGCCCATCCCGGCGCGCCTGAGGAGCGGCTCTAGCCAGCGTCTGGCGAAGATCAGGAGGGCCAGCGCGCCGAGTCCGATGGCGAGGGTCGGGCCGGCGCTATGCGGCAGCCGGGCGAGCAGGTCCTGCAGGTGCGCCCAGTTGCCGGCCGCGCTGGGGGGGACGCCGAGCAGATGCCGGATCTGGCTGAAGATGATGAGCACCGCCGAGCCCGAGATGAAGCCGCTGATCACCGGCCGGCTGAGCAGCTGCGCCAGGAAGCCCAGGCGCAGCAGCCCGCAGGCCAGCACCATGGCGCCCGAGAGCAGGGAGAGGGCCGCCGCGAGGACGATGTATTCGGGGGATTGCGGCGTCGCCAGCGGGCTGAGGACAGCATAGGTCATGATCGCCGTGATGGCCACCGGTCCGACGGCCTGCACCATGCTGCTGCCCAGCAGGGCATAGGCGACGACCGGGAAGATGCTGACGTAGAGCCCGGCCTGCGGCGGCAAGCCGGCCAGCAGCGCGTAGGCCAGGCTCTGCGGGATGACCAGGATGGTGACGATGAGGCCGGCCGCCAGGTCGGCGCCCAGCCGCTGCCGGTCGTAGCGCGTCAGCCAGGCGGGCAGCAGCTTGCGCGGGGCGGTCATGGCATCGGTGCGGCGCTCCTGGGCGCTCAGGCCTTCTTGACGAACTCGGATTTCAGCTGCATGGCGCCGATGCCGTCGATCTTGCAGTCGATGTCATGGTCGCCGTCGACGAGGCGAATGTTGCGTACCTTGGTGCCGACCTTGACGACCGCCGACGAGCCCTTGATCTTGAGGTCCTTGATCACCGTCACCGCGTCGCCGTCCTGCAGCTCGTTGCCGTTGGCGTCGCGCCAGACGCGCCTTTCCTCGGCGCCTTCGGCGACCGCCTCGCGGCTCCATTCATGCGCGCATTCCGGGCACACGTACATGGCGCCGTCCTCGTAGGTGTATTCCGAGTTGCATTGCGGGCAGCGGGGCAGGGCGCTCATGGCATTTCCTTATAAGTAATCTTCGTCGCTGCCGCCGATCAGGCTGGGCAACAGGACATAGGCGCGCTGGAGCGCGGCGGAGAGATCGGGGCAGACATTTTCGTCGCCGAGGTGGTCGATGAAGCCGGAACGGAACAGCAGCGAACCGGGCTGCGAGTTGAGGCCCGAGACGAGCAGTGTACACCCGCGCTTCTTCAGTTTGTCGAGCAGGTTCTCCAGGCCTTCGAGGCCGGTGGTGTCGAGCTGGATCAGGCGTGCCATGTCGAGGATGACCACTTCCGGATGGCCTTCGCGAGGGTCGAGCAGTTCCTCCAGCTTGTTGACGGCGCCGAAGAACAGCGAGCCGAACAACTGCCAGGCGGCGACGCGCATGGTGCCGTCCGGGTAGAGGAATTGCGGCTCTTCGGCCTCTTCGGCGAGCGGCAGGCGCTCGATGCGCGTCAGTTCCGACATGCGGTAGATGAAGAACAGGCTGGCCAGCACCATGCCCAGTTCGACGGCGATGGTCAGGTCGAAGACGACGGTGACGAAGAAGGTGACCAGCAGGATGATCCGGTAGTTGTACGAAAAGCGGCGCAGTTCGAGGAATTCGTGCCATTCGCCCATGTTGACCACAACCACCATGACGATGGCCGACAGCGTGGCGAGCGGCACGTAGGAGGCGAGCGGGGCGGCGACGAGAACGATGCCGAGCAGGACGAGGGCGTGGATGATGCCGGCGATCGGCGTGCGGCCGCCGGTCTTGACGTTGGTCGTGGTGCGGGCGATGGCGCCGGTTGCCGCGAAGCCGCCGAAGAGCGGGGCGGCGATGTTGGCCAGGCCCTGGGCGATCAGTTCCTGGTTGGGGTCGTGGCGGTCGTCGATCTGGCTGTCGGCGACGCGCGCCGAGAGCAGCGATTCGATGGCGCCGAGCAGGGCGATGGTGATCGCCGGCGAGATCAGCTTGCCGAAATCGTGCACCGACAGGCTGGGCAGGCCGAAGGCCGGCAGTTCCTGCGGGATGCCATTGAAGCGGCTGCCGATGGTTTCGACCGGCAGGTCGAAGACGAAGGCGACCAGGGTGCCGACGATCAGCACGACGAGCGGGCCGGGCGCCCGGCGCAGCAGGGCGAAGCGCTGCGCCAGCCGGTTGTAGGAAAGGAGGAAGACGAAGCAGGCGGTGGCCAGCGCCAGGGTCGGCAGGTCGACGGTGTGCGCGTTGGCGGCCAGGGTCTTGATGCGGGCGAAGAATTCGGCGGGCAGGTTGTCGATCTGCAGGCCGAAGAAATCCTTGAGCTGGGCGAGGAAGATGACGACGGCGATGCCGTTGGTGAAGCCGATGACGACGGTGACCGGAATGAAGCGGATCAGCTGCCCCATGCGGGCGATGCCCATGGCGAGCAGGAAGATGCCGGCGAGGATGGTCGCCCCCATCAGGTTGGCGAAGCCGTGCATGGCGACGATGCCATAGACGATGGGGATGAAGGCGCCGGTCGGGCCACCGATCTGCACGCGCGATCCGCCAAAGGCGGAGGTGATGAAGCCGGCGACGATGGCGGTCCAGATGCCGGCCGTCGGCGAGGCGCCGGAGGCGATGGCGAAGGCCATGGCGAGCGGCAGGGCGAGGACGCCGACGGTGATGCCCGCCGCGAGATCCTTGCCGAACTGCGCCCGGTCGTAGGTGGGCAGGCAATCCAGCAGCTTGGGGTGGAAGGCGATCTTCATGGGCGCGCTCGGGGAATGAGCGGCACATTATATGTTTCTTATATTATTCGTCAATGTAAATCATATGTTAATATTATTTGCATTAAAGCAATGAGGGGCTGCCCATGGAAAAGCGGACCGCGCGTCTGACCATCCTGATCGACCCGCGCAAGAAAGAGATCTTTGAGGAAATCTGCGCCGCCAACGACCTGACGCCGTCGCAGGTCGTGCGTAAGCTGGTGCGCCAGTACATCATCGACAACGCCGGCGGGCGCGAACTGCCCGACTGGCTCAAGCCGACCGCCCGGTCCGGCGACTAACTAGCGCTGGCTATTCGGCGTCGGGGCGGCGCACCTTGTCCGGGTGGTGGGCGGCGATGTAGGCATCGTACCTGGCCTGCATTTCCGGGGCCTGCTTGGCGATTTCACGCAGGATGCGGGCCGCCGACCAGAGCATCAGCACGGTACCGCCGAGCGTGCTGGCGACGGCTTCCACGGTCGACGTCGGAAAATTGGCCAGAATCGCGCCCTTGCCGGAGGCGAACCAGCTGGCGCCGAGGGCGACGCAGAAAAGCCCGAAAACGTCGACCAGGGCATAGGCGAAGATGCGGCCGGTCAGGCGCGGGCGGGGTGGGCGGGTCGTCGCGAACATGGGGGCGGGCCTTATAATGGTGCATCGCCATTTTGCCCCAACGCCAGCCACCATGTTGCGCTTCCTTTTCGTTTTTCTCGTCGCCTGCGCCGGCCTGCCGGCTTCCGTTGCGCGCGCCGCGGATACCTTGCCGCTGGTCGAAATCTACATGCCTTCGCCCTGCCTGGCCTGCATCGACTGGGGGACCTACCTGGCCGAGCGCGGCTTCCGCGTCGTTTACAAGGAGACGGCCGACATGGCCGCGCTCAAGCGGCGCCTCAAGGTGCCGGCGGCGGTCGAGTCGGTCCATACCGCGGTGGTCGGCGGCTATTTCGTCGAGGGCCATGCCTATGCCGAGGATATCCACGAGTTGCTGCGCGACAAGCCGAAGGCACGTGGCATCGCGGTGCCCGGCCTGCCGCGCGGTGCGCCGGGGCGGGAGCTGTCCAACCCGACCTGCGAAACGGCGTGCACCATGCTCGACAACACCAGCGGCGAGCGCGAGGTGCGGCGCGAGCTGTTCAATACCCTGCTGGTCAAGCCGGACGGTTCGACCAGCATCTGGGCCCGCCACTGAGCGCCGACTTCAGCCGGCGCTCCCCAGCAGTTCGGCGAACCAGCGCCGCGCCCAGTCGAGGTCGGCGTCGCCGGCCTGCGGATCGTACTGCTGGCGGGCGGTCTGCTGGATGACGCCGTCGCCGCGCCAGCGGTAGCTGGTCTCGATGCGCGTCAGTTCCCTCGGCTCGGGCCGGTTGATGACGTAGCAGGTGCTCTCCGGCAGCAGCCGTTCGGCGGTCGTGCCGGCGGCACGGGCGGCGATCTGGACGGCGGCGATGCGCCCGAGGGTGGCCGCCAGCTGGCCGGTTTTCGGGTACTGCCCGAACAGCGGCGAAACCTTGTCGAGCAGGTCGCCGACCAGGAAGACGCGCTCGTCGTCCGCCGCGTTCAGGGTGACCGGGTCGCAAGCCGCCCAGCCGCTCGGCTTGCCATCCGTCCCCGTGCCGATCAGACCGCTGTCCCAGACCAGGTCGGCGGCCTGTTGCGGCGGCATCAGGATCGCGTCGCTGAAATCGACGGTATCGAAATCGGTGACGATGCGGCGCTTGAACGGGTCGAGCGACTTGATCCGGGCCTGCGGCAGGTAGGTGATCTGGTCGCGATAGGCGTCACGGAAGATGCGGTCGAAGCTGATGACCGGCAGGTTGGGGTCGAGGACGACGAGGCGGCCCTTGATGTTGCGTGTCTTCAGCCACCAGGCGATCAGCCCGGCGCGCTCGTAGGGGGCCGGCGGGCAGCGGTAGGGCATCGGCGGAATGGTCATCACCAGGTCGCCGCCGCGGAAGGCTTCCAGCTTGACTTTCAGCGCCAGGTGGTCGCGGCCGGCCGGGAAGGCCGAGGGAAAGCGCCGGCGGGTATGGGTGGCGCTGTCGCGGTCGACCCCGTACCAGGCCGAAAAATCCTCGCGGATGCCGACGGCCAGCACCAGCCAGTCGTAGGGAAACTTGCCGGCCGCGGTGGCGACTTCGCGCCGTTGCCGGTCGATGCCGCCGACTTCCGCGGCGACGAAACGGTAGCCGAAGCGCTGTGCGGCGCGCCGGGTGTCGTGTTGCAGCCATTCGCTTTTGGCGAGGCCGACCAGCCAGCGGTTGGACAGCGGCTGCGACCAGAATTCGGGCTGGCGGTCGATCAGCGTGACGTCGAGTTGCGGCGCCAGTTCGCGTAGGTGGCGCGCCGCCGCCAGGCCGCCCCAGCCGCCGCCGACCACGACGACGCGGCCGGTGGTCGCCGCGCGCGCCGCGAGAGGCAGCGCGCAGCTTCCGAGGGCGGCACCAAGAAAGGATCTGCGTTTCATTGCAAAAAAATGGGCAGGCGATGCAAAAAACGGTTGACAAACGGTTTGGCGGCGCTCGATTTACTCACAGAAATTTCGCTTGACAAAACCGTATGCCGCAATTCTCCGTGTATCTTGCCCGAAATCGTATCGCACGGTACAAAATTCAATTTAATCAATTACTTGTGGTTTTGCCCAAGATTCGTGCAGGGTAAGGAAAAGCCTTGTGCCACGGTGACTTAGTGCGCTGTCCAAGGATTCATTCACAGACTTATCCACAGATTTTGTGGATAGTTCGGAAACCTTTTGGCGCGGTGCAGGATTGGGTGCAAAAGTTAAAGTGAAATCTTAGATTCGGGCGCCCGGTTTGCTGCGGCGCAATGAAAAATGGCCTGTCGAACAGGCCATTGGATTGGGACAGCTTACTTGACGCGCATGCCGGGCCGGGCCCCGGAATCGGGTGCCAGCAGATAGATTCCCGGCGTCTTGCCTTCGGTGTCGGAGGCCGCCAGCACCATCCCTTCTGAAAGGCCGAACTTCATCTTGCGCGGCGCCAGGTTGGCGACCATCACGGTCAGGCGGCCGACCAGCTGCGCCGGGTCGTAGGCCGCCTTGATGCCGGCGAAGACGTTGCGCGTTCTTTCCTCGCCGAGATCCAGCGTCAGCCGCACCAGCTTGTTGGCGCCCTCGACGTGTTCGGCGTTGGCGATGCGGGCGATGCGCAGGTCGACCTTCATGAAATCGTCGATGGTGCACAGATCGCCATCCGCGGCCTCGCTCCTGATCTCCTTCTGCTGGTGCTCGGCATGGCGCTGCTGCGACTGGGCCTCCGGCGCCGGCGCCAGCGATTCCTTGTTGGCGGCGATCAGCTTCTCGATCAGCTTGGGGTCGACGCGCGTCATCAGGTGTTCGTAGGCGTCGATGGCGTGGCCGGCGGCGAGCAGGCTCTGGCTGTCGGTCCACTCCAGCGGGGCGATGTTGAGGAACTTCTCGACCTTGCCGGCGACGACCGGGAGAACGGGCTTGAGCAGCACGGTGAGCAGGCGGAACAGGTTGAGCGCATTCGAGCAGGCGGCGTGCAGCTCGACTTCCTTGCCTTCCTGCTTGGCCAGTTCCCACGGCTTGACGCTATCGACGTACTGGTTGGCGGCGTCGGTCAGCAGCATGATTTCGCGCATCGCCTTGGCGAATTCGCGGGCTTCGTAGAGTTCGGCGATGCGGCCGGCGGCTTCCTGGATGGCCTTTATGGCCGGCAGCTTTTCGTCGGCCGGCGCCAGTTGGCCGTTGAAGCGCTTGGCGATGAAGCCGGCCGAGCGGCTGGCGATATTGACGTACTTGCCGACCAGGTCGCTGTTCACGCGGGCGACGAAGTCCTCGAGATTGAGGTCGATGTCCTCCATGGTCGCCGACAGCTTGGCGGCATAGTAGTAGCGTAGCCATTCCGGGTTGAGGCCGGTGTCGAGGTAGCTTTGCGCGGTGATGAAGGTACCGCGCGATTTGGACATTTTCGCGCCGTCGACCGTGAGGAAGCCGTGTGCGAAGATCTTCGTCGGCGTGCGGTAGCCGGCGTGCTGCAGTTCGGCCGGCCAGAACAGGGCGTGGAAGTAGAGGATGTCCTTGCCGATGAAGTGGTAGAGCTCGGTCGGCGAATCGGGCCTGAAGTACTCGTCGAAATCGAGGCCGTTCCGGGCGCACAGATTCTTGAATGAACCCATGTAGCCGATCGGCGCGTCGAGCCAGACGTAGAAGTACTTGCCCGGCGCGTCGGGAATCTCGAAGCCGAAGTAGGGCGCGTCGCGCGAGATGTCCCAGTCGGTCAGCTTGTTCTCGCCCGGTGCGCCCAGCCATTCCTGCATCTTGTTGGCGGCTTCGTTCTGCAAAACGCCGTTTTCCCGGCTCGTGTACTGGCGCAGGAAGGCCTCGCAGCGCGGGTCGGAGAGCTTGAAGAAGTAGTGCTCGGAGCTGCGCAGTTCCGGCTTGGCGCCGGAGACTGCCGAGTAGGGTTCGATCAGGTCGGTCGGCGCATAGGCAGCGCCGCAGACCTCGCAGTTGTCGCCGTACTGGTCCTTGGCGTGGCACTTCGGGCATTCGCCCTTGATGAAGCGGTCGGGCAGGAACAGCTGCTTGACCGGGTCGAAATACTGCTCGATGGTGCGCGTTTCGATCAGCTTGGCGGCCTTGAGCTTGCGGTAGATGTCGTTGGCGTAGAAGCGGGTTTCTTCCGAGTGCGTGCTGTAGTAGTTGTCGAAGCCGACCAGAAAGCCCGAGAAGTCGCGGTAGTGCTCGCCATGCACGCGCGCGATCAGCTGCTCCGGCGTGATCCCTTCCTTCTCGGCGCGCAGCATGATCGGCGTGCCGTGCGTGTCGTCGGCACAGACGTACCAGCATTCGTTGCCGGACATCTTCTGGAAGCGCACCCAGATGTCGGTCTGGATGTATTCGACGAGGTGGCCGAGGTGGATGGCGCCATTGGCGTAGGGCAGGGCGGAGGTGACGAGAATCTTGCGCGGCATGGCGTGGCGAAAATTGAAATAAACTGCGATTTTACCGCGAGCCCGGCGATAATCGGGCTTTGCGGTATACTGTACAAAATTGCTCGGGTATTTCCCGGCAGCCCACCACCCCCGGAGTTTCCATGAGTCTCACAGAACAGCAGATAAGGACCGCCCTCGCGGCTGCGGTCGACCCCAATACGGGCAAGGATTTCGTCGCCGGCAAGGCGGTGAAGAATATCAGGATCGACGGCGCCGACGTTTCCTTCGACGTCGAGCTCGGTTACCCGGCGAAAACGCAAATCGACGCCATCCGCAAGCAGGTGATCGCCGCCGTCCGCGCTGTGCCGGGCGTCGGCAACGTGTCGGCCAACGTCTTCAGCAAGATCGTCGCCCATTCGGTGCAGCTCGGCGTCAAGCTGCTGCCCGGGGTCAAGAACATCATCGCCGTCGCCTCCGGCAAGGGTGGCGTCGGCAAGAGCACGACGGCGGTCAACCTGGCGCTGGCGCTGGCCCAGGAAGGCGCCCGCGTCGGCATCCTCGACGCCGACATCTACGGCCCCTCGCAGCCGCAGATGCTCGGCATCGCCGGCCAGCAGCCGGAATCGAAGGACGGCCAGAGCATGGAGCCGCTGGAGGCCTACGGCCTGCAGGCGATGTCGATCGGCTTCATGGTCGACGTCGAGACGCCGATGGTCTGGCGCGGCCCGATGGTTGCCCAAGCGCTCGATCAGTTGCTCGGCCAGACCAACTGGCACGATCTCGACTACCTGATCGTCGACATGCCGCCGGGCACCGGCGACATCCAGCTGTCGCTGACCCAGAAGGTGCCGGTGACCGGCGCCGTGATCGTCACCACGCCGCAGGACATCGCCCTGATCGACGCGCGCAAGGGTCTCAAGATGTTCGAGAAGGTCAATGTCCCGATCCTCGGCATCGTCGAGAACATGAGCATCCACATCTGCTCGCAGTGCGGCCACGAGGAGCACATTTTCGGGACTGGCGGCGGCGAGAAGATGTGCGCCGACTACGGTGTCGAATTCCTCGGCAGCCTGCCGCTCGAACTGGCCATCCGCGAGCTGGCCGACGGCGGCAAACCGACCGTCGTCGGCGCGCCGGATTCGCGCACGGCTGAAATCTACCGCGCCATCGCCCGCCGCATCGCGGTCAAGATCGGCGAGAAGGCCAAGGACATGACCTCGAAGTTCCCCAACATCGTGGTGCAGAACACCTGATTTTTTGCACATCGCGGGCGATAAAGGCGGGTAAAATCCCGCCTTTATTTTTGTCGACCGCAGCAGGGAAAAATGGCCATCAAATCAGACAAGTGGATACGCCGCATGGCGGAAGAGCACGGCATGATCGAGCCGTTCTCGCCGGAACTGGTGCGCGAGGCCAACGGCCACAAGATCGTCTCCTACGGCACGTCCAGCTACGGTTACGACATCCGCTGCGCCCGCGAATTCAAGGTGTTCACCAACATCAACTCGACGGTGGTCGATCCCAAGGCCTTCGATCCGAAGTCCTTCGTCGAGATCGAGTCCGACGTCTGCATCATCCCGCCGAACTCCTTCGCGCTGGCCCGCACCGTCGAATACTTCCGCATCCCGCGCTCGGTGCTGACCGTCTGCCTCGGCAAGTCGACCTACGCCCGCTGCGGCATCATCGTCAATGTGACGCCCTTCGAGCCGGAGTGGGAAGGCTACGTGACGCTCGAATTCTCCAACACGACGCCGCTGCCGGCCAAGATCTACGCCGGTGAAGGCTGCGCCCAGGTGCTCTTCTTCGAGTCCGACGAGATCTGCGAAACGTCCTACCGCGACCGCGGCGGCAAGTACCAGGGCCAGGTCGGCGTGACGCTGCCCAAGATCTGACGCCTTCCGGTAACGATACCGACTTATTCTGTGACCCGCTGCGGCGGGTCGCCGCTTTTCAAGGATCCAACATGCGCTTCCACTTCCCCATCATCATCATCGACGAGGATTTCCGCTCGGAGAACGCGTCGGGCCTCGGCATCCGGGCGCTGGCTGAAGCCATCGAGAAGGAAGGGCTGGAGGTGCTCGGTGTCACCAGCTACGGCGACCTGACGTCGTTCGCCCAGCAGCAGTCGCGCGCCTCGGCCTTCATCCTGTCGATCGACGACGAGGAGCTGGCGATGGAGCCGGAAGAGACGCTCGCCGAGCTGCGCGCCTTCGTCGGCGAGATCCGCCACAAGAATGCCGAGATTCCCATCTTCCTGCACGGCGAGACGCGCACCAGCCGCCACATCCCGAACGACATCCTGCGCGAGCTGCACGGCTTCATCCACATGCACGAGGACACGCCGGAATTCATCGCCCGCAACATCAAGCGCGAGGCCAACGCCTATCTCGACAGCCTGCCGCCGCCCTTCTTCCGCGCCCTGACGCACTACGCCGCCGACGGCTCGTATTCCTGGCACTGCCCCGGTCACTCGGGCGGCGTCGCCTTCCTGAAGTCGCCGGTCGGCCAGATGTTCCACCAGTTCTTCGGCGAGAACATGCTGCGCGCCGACGTCTGCAACGCGGTCGAGGAACTCGGCCAGCTCTTGGACCACACCGGCCCGGTCGCCGCCTCCGAGCGCAACGCGGCGCGCATCTTCAACTCGGATCATCTGTATTTCGTCACCAACGGCACCTCGACCTCGAACAAGATCGTCTGGCACTCGACGGTGGCGCCGGGCGACATCGTCGTCGTCGATCGCAACTGCCACAAGTCGGTCCTGCATTCGATCATGATGACCGGCGCGGTGCCGGTCTTCCTGATGCCGACGCGCAACAACTACGGCATCATCGGCCCGATCCCGAAGAGCGAATTCGCCTGGGAGAGCATCCAGAGGAAGATCGACGCCAACCCCTTCCTCGCCGACAAGGCGATGAAGCCGCGCGTGCTGACCATCACCCAATCGACCTACGACGGCATCCTCTACAACGTCGAGGACATCAAGGAGATGCTCGACGGCCGCATCGACACCCTGCACTTCGACGAAGCCTGGCTGCCGCACGCCGCCTTCCACGACTTCTACGGCGACTACCACGCGATCGGCGCCGACCGCCCGCGCTGCAAGGAATCGATGGTCTTCTCGACGCAATCGACGCACAAGCTGCTGGCCGGCCTGTCGCAAGCCTCGCAGATCCTCGTCCAGGACGCCGAGAACCAGAAGCTCGACCGCGACATCTTCAACGAGGCCTACCTGATGCACACCTCGACCTCGCCGCAGTATTCGATCATCGCCTCGTGCGACGTCGCCGCGGCGATGATGGAAGAGCCGGGCGGCACGGCGCTGGTCGAGGAGTCGATCGCCGAGGCCCTCGACTTCCGCCGCGCGATGCGCAAGGTCGACGAGGAATGGGGCGCCGACTGGTGGTTCCGGGTCTGGGGCCCGGACGACCTCTCCGAGGAAGGCATCGAGGAGCGCGAGGCCTGGATGCTGAAGCCCGGCGAGCGCTGGCACGGCTTCGGCCGGCTGGCCGACGGCTTCAACATGCTCGACCCGATCAAGGCGACCATCATCACCCCGGGCCTCGACGTCGATGGCGATTTCGCCGACGACATCGGCATTCCGGCCGCCATCGTCACCAAGTACCTCGCCGAGCACGGCGTCATCGTCGAGAAATGCGGCCTCTACAGCTTCTTCATCATGTTCACCATCGGCATCACCAAGGGCCGCTGGAACACGCTGGTCACGGCGCTGCAGCAGTTCAAGGACGATTACGACAAGAACCAGCCGCTGTGGAAGGTGCTGCCCGAATTCGTGCAGAAGAACCCGCGCTACGAGCGCGTCGGCCTGCGCGACCTGTGCTCGCAGATCCACAACGTCTACAAGCAGAACGACGTCGCCCGCCTGACCACCGAGATGTACCTGTCGGACATGGTGCCGGCGATGCGCCCGGCCGACGCCTTCGCCCGGATGGCGCACCGCGAGATCGAGCGCGTGCCGGTCGACGAACTTGAAGGCCGCGTCACCGCCGTGCTGCTGACCCCGTACCCGCCCGGCATCCCGCTGCTGATCCCGGGCGAGCGCTTCAACGCGACGATCTGCAGCTACCTCAAGTTCGCCCGCGAATTCAACGCCCGCTTCCCCGGCTTCGAAACCGACATCCACGGCCTGGTCAAGGGGGCGGATGGCCGCTACTACGTCGACTGCGTGCGCTGATTGCTGTCATCGGCGGCCTGGTCCGTCGCATCGGGTCTCACACGCCTGATAGCCCTTTTGCTATGCTCCTGAAAAATCCGCCGTTCGTCGAAGTGCCGGCGACCGGCAGAGCATAACGAAAGGGGTACCCCATCGACTTCCTCGCGAGAATTTCCGGCGGCCCGCACGGCGACAAACGCTGGCGCGCCTTCCTGCTTGCCGTGGGCGCCTACCTGGTTGCTTCGCTGCTGTTGTTCCTTGGTCATTTCGCCGGGCTTATCGGCCTGCATGGCCTGCTTGCCAGCGTCGCACTGATCGCCATTGTTAACCTGGCGCTGCTTGCCGCGTTCAAGCTGAAGTTCAACGAGCGCTTCGCCGACCCGGCCCTGACGCTCGCTCAGACGCTGGCGGCGATCACGGTGATCATGTTCGTCGCCTATCACTTCGAGCGTGACCGCAGCCTGGTGCTGGCATGGTGCCTGGTCGTCATGCTGTTCGGCGTATTCCGTTTCAAGCCGCGCGATTTCGGTACCACCACTCTGTTCATGCTGGCCGGCTACGCGCTGGTCATCAACCTCCTGATGAGCCTCAAGCCCGACAAGGTCGATGTGTACATCGAGTGGTATCAGTGGGCCTGGCTGGCGCTGCTGTTGCCGCCGTTCGCCTGGATCGGGGCGCGCATCGGCGTGATGCGGGCGCGCATCATGCGAGCCAATGCGGAACTGGTCAATGCGCTGGCGACCATACAGGACATGGCGACGCACGATTCGCTGACCGGCCTGCACAACCGCGCCTCGATGACCGATGCGCTCGAGCATGCGGTCAACATGGCGCGGCGCAACGACGAGGGGCTGGCCATCTTTTTCATCGACCTTGACGGCTTCAAGTCGGTCAACGATACCCTCGGTCATGCGACGGGTGACCAACTGTTGCGTGAAATCGCCCAGCGCCTGCGCGCGAGGGTTCGCCAAAGCGATCTGGTGGCGCGGCTCGGCGGCGACGAATTCGTCGTGATGGTCGAGACCATCTCCGACCGGCTTGGCCTGCAACTGCTGGCTTCAAAGCTGCTCACCGCGATCGCTGAACCGATGCAGCTTCAGGGTCATGAGGTCACGGTGACGGCGAGTATCGGCATCGCTGTATTCCCCGACGATGGAATCGATGTGTCGACCCTGCTCGCCAATGCCGATATGGCGATGTATCGCGCCAAGGCGCTCGGCCACAACCGCGCCACAGAGTATTCGAGCGATCTCGGCGAGAGCGTCGTCGAGCGTTTCGAAATCGAGAAGGGGCTGCGCGAAGGCCTGCGCAACGACGAATTCCGCCTCTACTATCAGCCGAAGATCGAGTTCAGCTCCGGGAAGCTGCTGGGCGTCGAGGCGCTGATCCGCTGGCACCATCCGACGCTGGGCGTGCTTGGACCCGACCGCTTCATTCCCGTCGCGGAATCCAGCAATTTCATCATCGCGCTCGGGAATTGGGTTATCGAACAGGCGTGCCGACAGGCCAGTGCCTGGCAACGTGCAGGCCTGCCGCACTTTTCGATCGCCGTGAACCTGTCCACCAACCAATTGACCGATCCGTCGCTGGCCGAGCACGTCGCCGGGGCCTTGCGGGCCAGCGGCGTCGATCCCTCCATGCTCGAATTCGAAATCACCGAAACGGCGGTGATGAAGAACATGGCCGAGGCCACCGCCCTGCTCGAGTCCCTGCGCGCCCTCGGTGTTCGCCTCGCCATCGATGATTTCGGAACCGGCTACTCGTCGCTCGCCTACCTGAAGGAGTTGCCGGTAGATGTCCTCAAGGTCGACCGCGCCTTCGTCAAGCATCTCCCGCACAGCCGCGACGATCTGGCGATTACCCGCGCCGTGATCGCCATGGCGCACGGCCTGTCGATGACGGTCGTCGCAGAAGGGGTGGAAGCGCAGTGCCAGTTCGATTCGTTGCGCGACGAGGGCTGTGACGAGTTTCAGGGCTTCTATTGCCGCCCCGCGATGCAGAGCCATGATCTTGAAGCCTTGCTCAACCGTCATGGACTGGTGATTCCGGCGCAGACGTAAAGTGCTTCGGTTTTGCCACTTTTTTGCGGTCGACCGCAACAGGCGCCGGAAATTAGGTGTCAGCCTCGCATGACGACACGCAAGCTCACACCCAACCGATAGAAAGTACTTCAAACACCGCTTTCTTGCTGCCAAAGATGCTTATGGCGAATAGCGCCGCACCGATCAGCAGGCCGGCCCAGAATACCCAAGGGTTGAATGCAGACGCGATGAACAACGACCACCCGCCGGCGCCCAGGAATGGGCAGCCCGCGACAAGGTGAATCGCGCGGGCGATGCGCTCCATGAGCAACAGCTTTGATTCCGACATGGAGGCAGGCAAGAGGCCTTCCTGCCCGAGAGTCTCATAGCCGGTGGCATTAGCGGCAAAGCCGCATGCGCCGCAATGGTCGGTGCACGGCTGGTTGATCGTCCGGCAACGATGGCATTGCCAGCGGTAGTTGGGTTGGGGCTGCACTACAAGGTTTGGAGAGTGTTCGGGTTTGGCTCCTTTGATTTAAAACTGTGTTCTGACCCCTGTTGTTGTGCCGCAGAGTCAAGAATCTGCAAGTTGTATGTTGCAACGGTGACGGAGTCCTCTGTGAAGCCTGGTAGGACACTGCATGCTGGGCCACCTCCCACCTCTTCTGCTTTGAGCGACACGAAGTACAGCCCGTGACCGTCTGACCTGCTCACGAAGTGCTGGTTGAGTAGATCTACGATTTTGTGAGACCAGGCTATGAGCTTGTCGTAGTCAGACGTCTCGAGTGGTCGTTCGGCTTCGATCGAGCGAATGGTTCCACGGTGCAGGACGTATCCACATTTGCTATAGAGAGTCTTGAACTCCGCGAGAGTCAGTGCGTTAGGTTTTGAGTTCGCAACATAGCTCCAGCCGTCAGGAGTCTTTGTCGTAGTTACGCACTGCGGGAATGCGTGTGGGTGATGTCTGTGGAGCAGGCCCATGATCCGCTCGGCATTCCATTCCTTTGATGCTGCGGATGATCTCGCGACAGCCAAGTCTCCGTGCAGTTGGAGGCAGCCGAGAGCAAGAAGCTCACATATGCGCCGATACTGGAGATAGCAATACTCGAAGGCGTAGGGTGGTGTCAGATTCAAGTGCCCGTTGCAGGCAGCAGATACCAAGTCCAATCGCACAACTACCTCATGCATCAGCTTGAGGTAGTTGTGAACGGCGCTGGCTTCATCAAACCCGTGCATGCTCGCCTGTACGGTGCGTCTGCCGCCTAATGTTTGAATTCACCGAACTGCGCGGGTTTTCGAAAGGCAAAAGGAGGCGGGGTCACATTTTTTCTCAAGCTACCCGGCGACGATAGGTCACGAATGCAAAACCGTTCCCATCGGTTTTTGCCGTTTTTTCCCAGTCGACCGCAGCAATCTCCGGGAACCACGCATCGCCGTCCGGTTCCTGATCAACTTCGGTGATTTCGAGGCGGTCGGCAACGGCCATTGCCTGCGTGTAAATTTGTTCGCCGCCAATGATGAAGGCGACGGTTGCGGTTGACGCCAGTTGCAGGGCATTTTCCAGCGAGTCGGCGACTTCGGCGCCGGGGGCGGCGTAGTCGGGCTGGCGGGTAATGACGATGTTGCGCCGGCCGGGCAGCGGACGGAAGCGCGGCGGCAGCGACTCCCAGGTCTTGCGGCCCATGATGACCGTGTGGCCGGCGGTCAGCGCTTTGAAGTGCGCCATGTCTTCCGGGATGTTCCAGATCAGATGGTTGTCGCGGCCGATGACGCGGTTCCTGGCGACAGCGGCGATGATGACGATTTCGGGCATCTCGGCTTTCAAGGGCGGGCGGCGATGGCGTCGCGGTAGAGGGTGACGTAGTCGTGGGCGGCGTGTTCCCACGAGAAGTCGCGGCGCATGCCGTTCTGCTGGATGCGATGCCACAGCTTGCGGTCATGCCAGCTGCGCGTCG
>WBZM01000388.1_pt1 | contig 64389 bp, 47 predicted proteins | sample 5204271 | NCBI WGS metagenome assembly WBZM01 (sample SAMN12344346, study PRJNA552823) | activated sludge metagenome | biome: Activated sludge suspended growth; feature: Nitrification reactor; material: Wastewater; isolation source: activated sludge from nitrification reactor of wastewater... | reverse complement strand
ATCCAGGGCAGCCAAACTTGTTCCATTCCGTGGCGGGGCCAATCGGCGGTGACACCACCGAGCCTTTATCCCAATAACCGGGAATGGGGACGTTGACGCTCAGCACCTGTTTCAAGCTGTCGGCTAACAGTTCCTTTATTGGCCCGACACTTTTTTGATAGGCAAAAATATAGGGCACAGCTCCGGTGGTGAGCGTGTTGCGAATAAGGGTGGCACCTTCCGCTTCGAGGATTTGGAACAGGTCAGTACCGAGTACCGATTGGTCGGATTCCCAATCCTGCGGCTGGTAGTCACTGCTGAGGTTGGCTTGGGTGGTATGCACCAGCACATAGTTCTTGTCGGGAACCACATCCCGCAGGAATTCAATCAACTGCTGCCGACCCGCCTGTGTCTTTGTATCAAAGGTAAATGCGGCCACTGGGCTGCCCACGTTTAACGGCACCCCATACGGAGAGGGCGGAATGTTGAGCCATTCCTTGGCCGTGGTGGAATCAAAAACAATGGCGTACATGCCCGCATCGGTGTTGAACCAAAAGCGGCCAGCGAAGTTGTTGTTGATGAGCATGCGGATTCCCTCCACGGAGTTCACGGCATTTTTGATGGAAACATCCTTGAAGTCGTCAATGAACTTCAAATTGCCATGCGATTTCAACTCCATGTCATTGAACACATCCTTTTTCCATTGGTAAAAATGCGATTGGTTCCAACCGCCGTCACTGCCGTTCAGGTAAATAAACGAGCTATTGTCCCAAATAAAACCCTGCTGCGGGGAAAGGCTATCAGGGCTTACCCGCCAATAGTAAACCTGCTCATTTTGCCAGTTGAGATTGGGCTGCCATTTTATCACGCCACCCTCTTGTTCGTATTTAATGGTCAACAATAAGGGGCTATTGAACAATTCGGTGGTGTCCAATTGAAAAACATAGGGCCGCTGAGGCGTCAAGGGGTCAATGGTCGAAGCTGCAAATATCAAATCGCTGCTGTTCACGATGGCAAAAGGGGGAGGATAGGTCGCCACAACGCTGTTGTCAGAAAAAAATACGTTGATGCCAGGGCCGTTGGCCGTTACGAGGTCATTGTTTTGCTCCGCAATGGGCAAGGGAAGCTCCCCTACCCTATCCGTTTTGTCCGCCTTGATGTAGAACCGGTTGACGCCCTTGGCAATGCTGCCTAAAGTCAGGAGTTTAACCGTGAAACTCGCACGCCCTGGCGGGGCAGGCACCAACATTTCATGGGCTGGCACCTGCGTGCCATCGGGCAGTTCATGTACGATGGTGATGGCAATGGAGTCGGAAACCCCGCTGCCTATATTGACCACATCGAAACTAAGGTCAAAGTCGGCCATTTGCGTGGTGATTTGCGCAGGACTGAACTTGACCGAGGTCTCGTCCAACACGAAATCAGGCCCAGGCAAGGGGTTTAGGCGAATGGCCGGGTCGCCACAAAGGTTGAACTGGTGGCGGATGAAATCCAAGGTAAACTGCCCAAGCCCGGTGCTCGCAATCGCATCTTGCAGCGCATCACCGATGCCTTGGCCATATTGTTCCTCTCCGACGTTTTTATAAACCTCATCTGCAAATGAGTAGAGCGAGGCGATGAAACCCTGCCCAGAAGTGGCCCCAAAAGCAATGGCCCCTTTGTCCTTCAAAAAACAGAAACGCTCGCTGATGCTGGGGTCGGCTAAGTGAATATTGCCGGAATAGCAGCCCAGCGATAGCATGAAAGGATAGCGCCCTTTGTTCTCGAAATTGTCGGGATTGTCAATATTGAAATCAAAAGTGCCGGGTGTGGAGTGGCCGAGAAACGTGATGATAGAGGCCCCCCCGTTGATATAGCTGTACAGTTCTTCGGCCTGCGAAACTTGGATGGGGTCGGTGCTCGTTTTGAAAAAACTGCGAACCTCTGCACCAAACCTTGGTTCAATTATCCGGTTCTCCAAGTTCTTCAGGTACCCTTTGATATTGTTTTGTTCCACTTGGTTCACGCCGCCGCCCATGTGCATCACCCGCTTCATCCATCCACGGTCGGCGATGGTCTGCGGCAAGTTTACATTGGCTTCCAACTCCTTTATTTTATCAAGGTAAATACCCACCTGCGCCTGCGAGGCAGCTGGTATGCGGCCAATCGGTATCAGGGGGGTGAACCCGTCGGAACCCGCCACAAGCAGGTTGTCGGAGGCAGGATACCCGTAGGTTGGCACATAAAAACCCTTGGACAAGGCCGTTGTCAAATTGTCGGAAGTGCGCACTGCATTGTACTCCCGCCCTTTGCCGATGATGAGGAAATAGCGGGGATTGCTCCAAAATTTTTTTACGAAAACGGAAAAGTTCCTGACGGAAAACGGGTGCCGCTCTATGCCCCAGGCAAACTGGTCGTACAGTTGCTCGGCCTCCACGACGATGGGATTGAACGCCCCACCAGCTTGTGAGGCCCGGTAGTCGGCATAGGCTTGCACCTGGTTCCCGCCGCCTTCCAGCAGTTGACGGCCAGTGAGGATGATATAATCGTGGTCGAGGGCAGAAAAATCAAGAAAGGGTGCAGGCTGTAGCGTAGGGCTGAAAACCCCGGTCACATCGTTTACCAAAAACAAATGCCGTGCATCGGTGGAAGCAGGCAAGGCAAACTTGGTAACGCCACTCTCCACGATGCCCGTCATACGCTTGCGATTGGTCAAATCATACAGCACGGGCTGCCCACCAGCTGCGTCGAAATTGCTGATTTCCAAATATTTGACTTCGTTGCTGGCCGCAATTTCGAAGTCGAAATTAGTGCCTCCTTGAAAATCAAACTGCCGGGGGTATAGCAAACTAATATTGGCAACCCGCTGCAAATCGTTGGTCGCCAACATCCCTTGGAACTTGATGTCCATCTGGCTCGTGACCTGCCCAATGGGGATGACCACTGTTTCTTTCCGTACTTGGAAATTGCTGAACTCCACCGTCAGCAAGGGTTGTCCGTTCAGGCTGATGGCTTGCTGGTGAGGGCCAGCATTGCCAGTAAAGCGGAGGTCAAGCTGGGCATCTGGCCCGGCAGCGTATATCGCAGTGGGCTGGAGGGTAAACGTCCTCATATTGGCGTACGCCGATGCAAAGCCCTCGGCTTGGCCGTACTCGGAGTAGCTAAGGGCCTGTCCAAGGTAGTATTTTTGAAAACTGCTGTTGTAGTTGCCCAAAAGCCTGGCCAGATAGAACTCCTCCTTGGGCGGCAGGTTGGTGAGGTCGTTGGGGGCTGTCTGAAAACGCAGGTTGTTGACCGTATTCGACCAGGTAATGAAATAGGCAGCCGTATCCGTCACCAAGCTGTACAGCGGGTTTATCATCATGGAGTCGGGGTTTCGGAACAGGTAGCGGTCGAGTTCCGAGGTGTTTTTTTCACCGAAAAACTCCAGGTAGTCATTGGGGCCAAGCAGCCCAGTCGTACTTACAAACAAGGGAACTTGCTTGCCGTTGTGCCAAAGCTGATACTGCTCGCCCTGTACCTGTGCGGTGGGCACACCTGCATTGTCCAGCGCAGTTTGCTGGATGCGGTAGATGCCATCTTGGCCCACCTTTACCTTCAGGTAAGTCTGGTCAAAGCGTATCCACTCGTTGCCGTACAGGGTGTCCAGGCCGTTGATGATTTGCGCATCAACTTTGGACACAAAAAACGGCAGTAACAGAAAGAGTAGTTGTCGTCTGCGCATGGTGAAACGGGTTGTGGTGAAAGGCAAAACTACGATTTGGGCGGCAGCGGTGTTTATTTTTCAGCCGATGAAGTTAATTGTGCTTAGGAGCGGGAACGATTCGGCCCAAAATTCGTGAAGGCAAACCCAATGGAGAGATGGAAATAGGTCCAGCCGCCGTCGTTGGCCCGGTGGTAATCAGAATCAAGGCCCTGGGTTGGCAAAACAGCACCCGCTTGACCAAAAAACCGTATATTCCGGTGGTTCACACCCCAAGTGAACACAGGTTCCAACACTGAAAAATTGTAAATACCTTGATTGGTAAGGAAGCCATCCGTAAAATCTTTGTATCGGGAAAAGTTGACCTCTGTAAACCGCAAGGCAAAAGCCGCCTCCAATAGCTTGCCCCTAAGCCCCAAAGCTGGCTGTAGGAATTTCCGGTGATAGCTTCCCTGGTGGCGCAGGAACGAGGAGGTAGGATTGAAAAAGAAAGACGGATCCAATCTTATAGCGGTACGCCCTGCCCCGTAGCCGCCGAACAACTCCAATCTGAACCGACGGTGGTTGTATTTGTCGGGCCAGAGTGCCGTAAAAACACCAGCCCCAGCTTCTGCAAAATAATGCTTGAAAGCATTGGAACTCTCCTTGTCACCGGAATTCAGGGTACTCGCATTTATCATTAGGGCAAAATGGTCGAGCGGCGCATAGGCAGTCTGCATATCCACGCAGAACGGCGAAATTATCTTTGTCCCTACCCCAAATTTTACTTCTCCGACCGACTCAAAAAGGGGAGCGTTCAGGTTGTTGGGCACATAAAGGTTACGGGAGCATCCACCCAACAGCAAGAGTGCCAGAACTGAAAGGAGATTTACATTCATGCAGGAATTTATCGTGGCTTAGCTCATTTCTGAAACACATAATAGAAATAAACCATTTCCCGGTTCGCAAAATGATTGAAGGTCGGTGAACCTTCGGTTGCAGCAAAGTCTTTAATCCAGTGGTGCAGCACCTTTGGCACCAATTTGTAAATCAGTGCCTCCCGCTCCTTCGATGACAGTTTCAACGCCTGCACCACATCCTCCGTTATATCTTCCTGTTTAATTAATTTGAATTCGGTGGCTTCGAGCTGCTGCTGCAATTTCGTCAACTCATGCTGATGCCTGAAATCGGTAAAAAGGAAGAACCCTCCTGGCTTTAGCACACGGTTTGCCTCTTTTAAAAACAGGCCCATCTCAGGGTAGCGGTGCGATGATTCAATATTCAGCACCACATCGAAGCTTTCATCGGCAAAAGGCATCTCCTGCGAGTTCCCCTGTTCGAACCTGATATTCTCAAGTGCGTGGTGGCGATTGGAGAATGCTACGGCCACCTCGCACAGATCCAAGCCTGTGGCTGATTTAGGTTTCAAGTACCGGGTAATGTACGACAAACCGCCGCCTCTCCCGCTGCCCACTTCCAGTATGTTCCTGCCCTCAATCTCAGCACCTCTTGCGATATAATCATAGAGCTGGGCGGAATACCTATCTTTTGCATCCTTGTCTTCCAATCTTATCTGTTGGTCGTTCCGGGAAAAACCATAGTTCATGAAAATGACTTCTGCGTTTTTGTCCGTTATGCTGATATACCAATACAAGAGCCTAAATACCCTGTCCCAAAAAAAATTAGCCATACGAAATAGTTATTCGTTTAAAACCTGGTTCATACATTCCTCAAATCGTTTTCCGGTTATGATAGGGAATCGTCTTCATTAAGCGAGGCTAACGCCGCCCTTTGTGCCCAGTTTCCCGCCGCCGCAAGCCACCAGCCGCTACCCTCGAACCACCGTAGGCTCCGTACCCGATGGTGTTTTGGCACTGGGGGAATTTGGGATGGCGCTGGCCAGTGTTTTATTCCAAAGCCATTCGCCCGTGCCAAGGTCGAGGGCATTCAATATTTCCTACAGCGAACCAATGTCGAGCAGTCCTCTTTTGCTCAAAAACTTGTCATAACCAACCAAGGCATAGGGCACTTCCCGTGAGTCAGACGCAGGCTTCGGCCCGGTCTATATGGTAAGTCCAAGCCACATGTCGTTGGGTGACGTTGCTAGTACTAATTTTCGCTAACGACTTTACTGATTGGCCAGAAGGCTGCCCTTTAAAACTGGCCACGAAATGTTGTCCGCAACAGGTTCCGACTGGCATGCAGGCAAGGATATTGCGCAGCAAGCAACAAAGTAATAGGCGGTTCGACTCTTGCAGTTCTCCGTTTTTTGGGTAAAGATAGTAGCAGGAATGAGAAAGGGAATTTTTTTCTATTTGCCCACCTCGAAACGCCCTAACAAATCTGCCAACCGCCAGCAATCCTTGAAATTGTTGTACATCGGCACGGGCGCCACCCTTATCACGTTCGGCTCTCGCCAGTCAGCGATGACGCCATTTTCGGTGAGGTAATCGAATAGCTTTTTGCCCTCGCTCCCCGTCAGGATGGAAAGCTGTGCGCCTCTTTCTTCGGGGTTTTTAGGTGAGATGATTCGGAAACGGTTGACGGTTGACGGTTGACGGTTGACGGAGTTCAGTTGCTCAAGAAGGTATTCAAGGTAGGCCGTCAGTTTCAGGCTCTTTTCCCGAAGGGCCTCCATGCCCACCTCATCGAACATGTCAAGGCTGACCTTGTGGGCGGCCATGCTCAGGATTTGGGCATTGCTCAGTTGCCAGCCAGCGGCACCGAGCATGGGCTTGAAGCCCTTTCGCATCAGGAAACGGCTCTCTTCGTCATGGCCCCACCAGCCAGCGAAGCGGGGGAAGTTGGGGTCGTTCCCATGCCTTTCATGCACGAACAGGCCGCTCGGCCCGCCGGGGCCGCTGTTCAGGTACTTGTAGCTGCACCAGCAGGCGAAGTCAACGCCCCAGTCGTGGAGGTGGAGCGGCAGGTTGCCAGCCGCATGGGCGAGGTCAAAGCCAGCAAAGGCCCCCACGGCATGGGCCGCTTCGGTGATGCTTTTTAGGTCAAAAAACTGCCCCGTGTAATAGTTCACCCCGCTGAACATGACCGTGGCCACGGAGTTGCCGTGCTGCGCAATGGTCGCCAAGATGTCCTCGGTGCGCAGGGTTTCCTCACCGGGCCTCGGTGCCACTTCCACTACTGCCTCAGCGGGGTCGAAGCCGTGCCAGCGGGCCTGCGTCTCCATAGCGTACATATCGGAGGGAAATGCCCCTGCTTCCATGATGATTTTAAACCGCTCCTTCGTCGGGCGATAGAACGAAGCCATGAGCAGGTGCAGGTTGGTCGTCAGCGTATTGGCCACTACCACCTCCGATTCCAGCGCCCCCACGAGCCGTGCGCTCTGTGGTTGCAGGAACTTATGGTAGTACATCCAAGGCATGTCGCCCTTGAAATGGCCTTCCACACCATACTCCCGCCAGTTCTTCAGCTCTTTGCGGAGCGCCTTCTCGACGCCATGCGGCTGCAAGCCGAGCGAGTTGCCGGTGAAATAGAGGACGTTCTTACCATTGTGCTTTGGAAAGAAAAACCGCTGGCGGTAGGGGCGCAGGGTATCGGCTTTGTCGAGGGCTTGGGCGTAGGCGAAGGTGGGCTGGAAGTTCATTTGAAAGCTTCTTTAAATTTATCAGGGTTTTGTTTCGCATGAAATATCTCTAAGATGACAACTTGGTTCTCTTGCTCAAAAATTTGATAGATGATTTTATACTCCGATAATTTAATAAACCTGAATTTTTCTGGCCGATGATAAAGGGCAGGCTCTAAAGGATACGAGGTAGGCATTTTGCGTAAGCCATCAACTTTTGTGACAATGTCCATCCTGAATTTGTCAGCTCTGTTTATACCATATTTGTTTTTAATTCTATTGTAAATGGTTCGGAGGGTATCAGTTGCGGATGTGTCCCACGTAATTTCATATTCCTCCATTTCACCAGTTTTTCATTTGTTCCAGCAAATCATTGTGGGAAATGCCTTTACCTTGGCGCACCTTTTCACTGGCGGACAATACTCGCTTTTCCAATTGTTCACCAGAAATTGGCTCGCCTTCTATATCGTACCCTACAATCTGTTTTTTCTTAATAGAGATTATTGACCTGACTACATCCTTGATGGCCTTGAGCACTACCTCATCGTTTTCATTTTCAATGAGTTGATTGATGGACAGTTTTAATGCTTTGGTGGACATACCTTTAGTTTTTGATTAATTCCGCCGCAAATTAAGCCATTTCCTGTGCACTGGCAATCCGAAATCCTCTTGCCATTCCAGCGCGAAGGGAACCTAATCAAAACAGGCTCCCCTGTTCCCCATAGCTCATCGGGTTCTCCAGTTCCAGCAGTTTGCGCTTCATGTCAAGGCCGTAAAAATAGCCCTGCAAGTCGCCGTCCTTGGCGATGACCCGGTGGCAAGGCACGATGATGGCGATGGGATTGGAGCGGTTGGCAAGGCCCACGGCCCGCACGGCGTCGGGGTTGTTCAGCCGCTTCGCAATGGCCGAGTAGCTCGTGGTGTGGGCGTAGGGGATTTTCAGCAGTTCCCGCCACACGCTTTGGTTGAACTGGGTTCCTACGGAAAAATCGAGCGGCAGGTCGAACTCCGTGCGCTGGCGGTGGAAGTACTCGCTCAACTGCCTCGCCGCCTCGATGACGTGCTCCGGCCCATCGTGCCAGTCCTCTGGCGGAACTTCCTGATTCTGAAGCAGTTGCACCCCGGTGATGGCGTGTTCGTTGGCTTCGATTTTGAAGCAGCCGAAGGGGGAATGGTAATAGTGGCAGTGGGTCATTTCAAGCAGCCATGAAAATGGATTGGATGTCTATTTCCAAGCCTTTGAGCACCTCGGACTGAACCTTGCCAGCTTCCGAGGCTGCCTGTACCAGCTCGAATTGCTGGCCATTGTGCTTGTAGATTTCCACCGAAAAATTGTTCGGGTCCACGAGCCAGTATTCCCGCATACCCACTTTTTCATAGGCAGCTTTTTTTTCAAAACGGTCAATGATGAACGAGCCGGGAGATATGATTTCAACAATCAGGTCGGGTACGCCGAGTATGCCATCCTTGTAGTCAATAATGCCCTTGTTCTCATTGGAAATGAAGAGGATGTCCGGCTGGACGTGGTTGTGTTCGTCAAGAAACACGTCCAAAGGAGCAGTAAAAACCTCGCCCAAGTCGTTGTCAAGAGCCTGAGTCAACATTTTTGAGAACAGCCTTCCAGAAGAATGCTGATGCCGAGGGGTGGGTGCAGCTTTTTTCACGATTTCTCCGTTGATGAGTTCATAGTATGCGTCCTTATCCTCAAAGTCCATATTGAGGAATTCTTCGACGGTTATCTTTTTGGTTGCTACCAGCATGGCACTTATTTTAATTTGGTTGCAATTTCACCAGTTTTGCTCAAAACGTCAACTATTTTCAGTCAAACCGCAGGCTCCCGTAACGATAACCCCTCCCCCGCTCGCCGAGCACTGCCATTTCCCGTTTTCCTATCTGCTTGCACATCTTGGGGCGCAGCGTCACGCCCGCATCACGCTCGGAGGAAAGCGGATAGACGCTCACCTCGCCTTTGATGTTGATATGGGCCATTGCGACTACGCTGTTGCTGCCCCCGGTATAGGTATAGAGGCGCCCATCGTCACGTCCGAAATTGCGGCTGTCATCATTGAAGACGAGGAAGAAGCCATCACGGGTAGTGGCAAGGGCGTAGCTGCTGTAGTATCCGCTGTCGTTGCGGGTTTCCTGCCGCTTTGGTATTCGGCTGGCCCATTGTATCGTACCATCTGAGGCGATGTTGATGGCAATGATGTCGTTGTAATGGTAATAATAATCGGGCTGCTGGCGACCGTAGTTGTATCGGTTATAAAAAAACGGGTCGTAAAATGGGGAATAAAACGGGCTGTAAAGACCGTAATTGTTGTTGTAATAATCCTGTTCCACAAAGTATTGCTCCGCAAAGAGGACAGCACCGCCATCGCTTCGCAACACCAACTCGTCGAGGGCATAGTCGTATAGCTCCGGCTCCCTGCGGGTGTCATTGCGCTCAATGGCTTCGGCGGCCCTCTCCTTGTTCTTGTTGGAAAGGAAGGCCGTGAGGAACTCAAAACTGAACTCGGAGGCCTGCCTACCCTCGATGGCCCTTGCGTGGGGGTCGAGCCGGAAGAAATAGGTGCCCTTGACGCTGTAGGTGCCCCTTTCGGAGTAGAAGCCTGCGAAGGTCAGTTTGCCGTCATTGGCGACCCGAAAAGTGAGGTCGGTGATGAATTTTTCGGGCAGGTCAATACGGTACTCCTCAAAGGCTGTCCCGTTTTCCATGTAGGCAAGGGCCACGTAGCGGTAGGTGGGTTTGCCTCGGCGACGCCATTTGGCCCCATCCTCGTACAAGACGCCGAGCAGGAAGACGTTGCCCGCATCGTCCACCCGGTATTCCTCCACGGTGAACTGGTCGTCGTTGTAGGGCAGGATGATATTTTTCTCCCAGACCAACTGGAAGTCCTGGTCGAACACCTTGAAGCCGAAGCGTTCGGGGCTTTTTTTCTCGTAAGGCAACTCCTTGTAAACCAATAGTTTAGAGCTGTCCTTGGAGATGGCAAAGGCGAAGGTTCCCTCACTTTCCTTGTTGCGGGCCTCGGTCTCCGCAATCATGTCGAGGTTCTTGCCCGGCTGGAGGGTCTTGGTGCTCAGTTCCTGCTTGAAGAGGTAGTTCATCTTTTTCGCCGTATTGTTGAACGAAGTGAGCAGGTAAAGTTTGCCATTGAGATAGAGCACGTCCTCGAAGTCACGCATCTTGCGCTTGTACTTTAGGTCGAGCTGTTCGGAGCGCATCAGTTTCATTTCCCTGCTAAAATATTCGACCCAATACTTGGGCTTGGTGTTCATGTTCTGCAACAGCTTTTGGCGCAGCACATAAAAGCCGTCGGACGTAAGCCCAATGGTCTTTGTGGCGACGGAGTTGCCGGGTTCGCTGTTGTCGTTGCCCCAGTTGAGGGTGGCGGGGGCCTTGGCGTTCTGGGCCATTGCCCCGAGGAAGGCAAAGAGGAGAAAAGCGAGGAGCGGGATAGTTTTCAGCTGTATCGTTCGCATTGCAACAGTCTTTGTTTTTATGAAAAAATGCCATTCTTTGGCGTGCCAAAGGTAACAATTCTCAGGTGCACAAAAATGGAACAAGGATGCACCCGTTTGGGTCGTGCTTCCAAAAAATTTAACTTGATTTTTAGGCTTGTCATACCTTCGGTTTGAAATCACGCACCAAAGGTTCATCAATATGCGAATACCCATCATTTGTTTTTTCATGCTCGCTTTAACCAAACTGTCCTTTGCGCAGCAAACCGACTCGCTGCTGCTGCTGCCGGAGGAATTGGTGGAGAAGGACATACAAACCCCAGAAGAGAACAGCAAGCAAGAGCACGCCATGATAACTGGCAGCAGCCTGCCGCTCAATGCCTTCGATTCACCCTTCAGCACTTATATAATCACCAAGGAGGAAATCCGGCGCAACGGCTACGAGACGCTGGTGGACGCCCTGAAGATGGTGCCGGGGATGCAGGTGAGCCAGCCTGGGTCGGCAGCAGAGGGAGAAACTTTTCTGATGCGGGGGCTGCTCGGCAACGGCTACGCCAAGATACTCATCAACGACGTGCCCGTGCGGCCAGCCTTTCTGCCCACCATGCCCATCGGGGCGCAACTTCCCGTGCGGGAGGCAGAGCGCATCGAGGTGACCTTCGGAAATGGCTCGGTGCTGCAGGGCTGCGACGGTGCGGCTGGCACCATCAACATCATCACCAAGGACTCCGACAAGCCCGTGTTCATGCAGGCCGACCTCTCGGCGGGCGGTGGCGGGTACAACAGTGCAAACGTTATGTTCGGCGGCAGGCTTGGCCGGGATAAAAAGATATTCAGGTACTTTGCCTACGGCTCCTATATGTACATGGAAGGGCGGAACATCACCAATGGACATTATGGCATTTACACTCCAAGAATTTATGAGGTTGACTCCAGTTTCACGAAGTCGCCCAATTTCGTCGGGGAGTACGACAACCTCATCATCTCCAATATACCGCACCTCAGCCGCAAATTTGGCCTGACGCTCAAGTACAGGCGATTCACCTTCTCGGCCAATGCCATGTACCGCCGAGACCACAGCTCGCTCGGCCTTAGCCCGACCGCCTTCGCTTATCACAACCCGCAAACCTTTACAGGGGAGAATATTTTGCAGATGAACTTGCGCATCTTCAAGGAAAGGGAGAAAAAAGGGCGCAAGAGCAACAGGCAGACCAACCTGGCCTACTCGCAATACAGCATGGATTCGGGGTCTTCCGTGCTGGCGCTATACCCGAAGTTGGCAGCATTGCTGCGGCAAGGGGCTGAATCGGAAGCAGCTTGGGAAGGCAGCGATTCGGCCAATGTCTATTACAACCGGGCTTACAATGGATACCTGACGGGCTTCCGCCACTATTTCGCACACTCCACTGAGTGGCGGCTGGAGCATGTCCGAAATTATCGGATGTTCAAGAAAATGACCTTTTCCGTGGGGGCAAACTTCTTCTTTGCCAATGGCCGCCCAAGGAACATACTTATCCCAAGGGCCGTGTTCCCTGCCAAGAACAGGTTCTTCGGCTATGTGGAGGGTTATGTTTTCGACGAGGCGACGGTTGGTCATATTTCCAAGCGATACAACGCTGGGGGCAACAATTATTTCACCCAGTTTTTTTACAACGGCAAAAAGCTAAAACTCATGGCGGGCGGCAATTTTGTCGCCCATGTTTTTAGTAAGGAATTTGACTTTCCAAATCTTTACATAGGGGCACAGAACAAGCTGGCAGGCGCGTGGAAATTGAGGGAAAACATCAGCCTGCGGGCATCGCTCGGCAAAACGTACACCACCGCAAACGGCTACCAATTGGAAGCGTCGAGGGAGGTCTGGGACAGTGAACTGTTCGGCGGCAGGGACAGCCTGGGGGCGGAGCAGTCCAATTCGTGGGAGGTAGGCGGCAGGTGGGAAAGCAAAAACGGCATTTTCAACTTCGACCTGGCCTATTTCAACTTCAAAAACAGAAACCTCATCCGGTATGGGCATTCGGTGAACAACTATGGCTTTCCTCTCGACAATTATCGGGCTGAAATCGGGTACAGGAACCTGCCAAACTCAAGCCTGCGCATCAAAGGAGTACAGGCCTCGTTAGGTTCTAAATTCAGGCTCTTGGGCCGCTACCAGGTGGAAAGCCGCATCTCCCTTTATTGGCAAGATGCCAAAATAGACATGAGCGGCCTTGTGCTACGCAAGGATTTTGACCTCCAAATGCCCGAAATGCGCAGGATTTGGCAGTTCTTGCTGGACTTCCGGCCCAACGAGAAGACCTCCATCCTCCTTACGACCATCCAGTATTTCAGGCCATTTGATTATAAATTCTATGACGTCCAGAGGAAGTACTTCGTTTCAGATTTGTCACTTCGCTATTCCTTCAGCAGCCGCTTCGACGGCTACCTGAAAATCGTCAACCTGCTCAACAAGGAATACGACGGGATACCTGTCATTGCAGCACCAGCGGACAGGGCGGTGTACAATCCCCAATCCGGTTTTTTCCTCCGTGTGGGTATGAATTACAGCATTGAATAAGAAAGGGGAGGTCGAGCTATTAAGGCATGCTTTTCCTCATCAAACCTACATACCTTCGCAGTTCCTAAACTGAAATATTGCCAACCTTCGGAAAAAAATCACGCCCTTATGCTAAAAACGAAACGAATACCTGTATTGATATTGCTGCACCTCTTGGCTTTTGGGGCTTTGGGGCAGCAAACGGACACGCTGCTCGTAGCCCCAGAACTGTTGGGCGAGCGGGACTTGCAAGAACCAGCCTCTGATGGAAACCAGCCCATCAAAATCGTTTCCGGCAGTCGCTTCCCGATTGATGCGGCGGACTTGCCATACAGCATCTACGTCATTACGAAGGAAGAAATCCGGCGCAACGGCTACGAGACGCTGGTGGACGCCCTAAAAATGGTGCCCGGCATACGGGTGAGCCAGCCTGGGTCGGCCATCGAAGGGGAGACCTTCCAGATACGTGGGCTGCTCGGCAACACCTACGCCAAGATTCTCTTAAACGATGTGCCCATCAAGTCATCCTTCCTCGCCTCCATGCCCATCGGGGCGCAACTGCCCGTGAAGGAAGCCGAACGAATTGAGGTCATATTTGGAACAGGGGCCTCGCTTTATGGCTCCGACACGCCTGCTGGCATCATCAATATCATCACCAAGGAATCGGACAAGCCAGTGTTCATGCAGGCCGACCTGTCGGTCGGAGGCGCTGGAATAAGGAGCCTGAACGTGATGTTCGGGGGCCGCTTGGGCAGGGACAAACGCATCTTCAAATACTTCGTGTACGGCTCCAACGTGTACATGGAGGATCGTAAAATATTTGGGGATTATGGGTACAACTTCAACCCAGGCACCTATTCACAAGATTCGACATATTCCACCGTACCAAACTACACAGGGTTTCCGGGGTTCCCTGTTATAGGCGCTGTGCCCCACCAAAGCAGGCGATTCGGGTTCATCGGAAAGTTCAAACGCTTCACCATCTCCTTGGAGAGCCTGTACCGCCGAGACCATAGTTCACTTGGCTTCAACCCAACTGCCTACGAATACAGCAACCTGCTTTCTTCCATCGGGGAAAGTACCACACGGTTCAACCTCAATATTTTCAAGGAAAAAGAAAAGAAAAACCGAAAAACGGATTTCTCGGTCACATTCAACAATACCGAAAGCACCTCTTCGACTTTAGCAGTCCATAACGGTTTGTCAAGGATGTTGCTGAAAGCAGCGGAAGCCAACACAAGAGACCTCGGAATTGAGAGCACCACCCACTATTTTGACAGCCTTTACAACGATTACCTGGCTGGCCCCCGCTATCATTTTGGGTTCTCCGTGGAAACGAGGGTAGAGCATATAAGGAATTACCGTTTGTTAAAACTGCTGACCCTGACGGTGGGAGTAAATAGTAAGATTGCGCTTGGCTCACCACTCACTGGTCTTTTCCCAGATGAACAGGATGCGTTTTTGGGAGGACTCAATGTCAGGTTTACTGAGCAATACCACGGGATGAATTTTGCATACCTGACAGGGGTTTACGCCAAGTACACCGAAAGCAACGGCTTTAGTCAGTTGTTCTACAACCGCAAAAAATTGAAAGTAGCGGGCGGAATCAATTTTAGCACTACTTTTTATCAACCCGGAGGTGGCCATGATGCCATATCGCCCAGCTTTGCTGTGCTTTGGAACATTACCGAACGCTTAAATGTACGCAGTTCCATTGGCAGGGCTTTCCGTCAAGCAAATTTGTATTATGAAACGAACTCTTATGCCGTGCTCTCTCAAAGCAACAACACGCTCTATCGCCCATCAAACTTATATATCCAACCAGAGGAGACCATCTCTTGGGAAACCGGCATCCGCCTGAAGGGCAAAAACAACAAAGTCGGTGCAGAGGCTACTTGGTTTCTGAACAGAACCACCCATCTTATCCAATACCGGAGCATTGAGCGGTACTACGACGCCGACTCTACGGACTATTATGGTGAACTGGGGTATTCCAATTTCGACAATTCATACCTAACTTACACGGGTGGCAGTATTTCTCTATTAAATAAGTTCATTATTCAAGACCCACTGACCATTACCACGCAGTTGAACTATTCGTGGTTGAACCCCAAATGGGGCGTTGATGGCGTTTCGAGCTACCCATTGCTGAACCCGCCTCGTGGCAATATGCTGAAACTGCGAAGCCGTTTGACTCCATTCAAAAAAACGACCTTTATTATTGACCTCATCCGGTACAGCCAAATCGCAAGTGCATATTCCCCAAAGAAAGACTCCAAGTTCTGGACTCTTGATTTTATTGGACGCTATGCCTTTACCGACCGGTTCGATGCGTATCTCAAGATTACCAATTTTTTTGATAAAAACTATTCGGGCATATCGCCCGATGCCGACCCCGCCGACCTGCTTCACTACAACCCCCAATCTGGCCGAATCATCCGACTGGGCATGAACTATCATATCGAATAAGGGGGTATGAGGTATGGAGATATGAGGTAAGAAGGCTTTTACTCACCAAACCTCCATACCACATACCTCCAAACCTAAATTATTTCTACCTTCGGTAAAAAATCGGCTTTGATGCTCGCAAGTAGATGTGGATCAATATTGTTGATGTTAGCGCTGGCCACCAAAGCCATTGCGCAGCAACTGGACTCCCTGTTGCTCCACCCTGAATTCCTCGTGGAAAAGGACATCTACATCCCCCTTGAAAACCCCAACAAGGCCGTCAAAATCATCTCCGGCAGCCGATTTCCGGTCTCCAGCTCCGATTTGCCGTTCAGCACCCACGTCATTACCAAAGAAGAAATCCGGCGAAACGGCTACGAAACTCTCGTGGACGCCCTGAAAATGGTACCCGGCATGAGGGTCAGCCAGCCCGGCTCTGCCACCGACGGCGAGACCTTCCTCATGCGGGGGCTGCTGGGCAACACCTACGCTAAAATCCTCATCAACGACATCCCCGTGAAGCCCTCCATCGTGGCGTCCATGCCCATCGGGGCGCAACTGCCCATCAAGGAGGCCGAGCGCATCGAGATAATTTATGGGGCGGGGGCAGTGCTCTACGGCTCCGATGCCTCGGCGGGCGTCATCAACATCATCACAAGGGAGTCGGACAAGCCCGTTTTCATGCAGGCTGACCTGGCCGTGGGCGGTGGCATCTACAGCAGCGCCAACGTTATGTTCGGCGGGCGACTGGGTAGGGACAAGCGCATTTTCAAGTTCATGGCATACGGCTCCAACGTGCTGCTGGAGCGCCGGAAAATCTTTGAAGACGAGGACTATCTTTTTCGGCCTTCCGAATATGCTGACAACGATTTCTTCTTGAAACTCCCCAACTCCGGCGGCGACAGCTTCGAGGAACCCATCCTCACCAGCACGCCGCACCTGAGCCGCAAGTTCGGCTTCAATGTGAAATACAAACGCTTCACCTTATCTGGCGAGACCATGTACCGCCGGGACCACAGCTCGCTCGGCCTGAACCCCGTGGCCTATTCTTACCGCAACCCGCTCACGTTCCAAGGGGAGTCCATTCTGCGTTTCAACCTGAATGTTTTCAAGGAAAAGAAAAAATGGAATAGGAAGACGGACTTCACCTACCTGCGCTACAAGATGGACGAAAGGACCTCGGTGCTGCCCGTGCGCAATCAACTTGCCACGATGCTGTTCAACGCCTCACGGGCCGAGTCCAACCGCCGCAATGAACCGGACAGCCTGCTATCCATATTCTTTGGACTCTACAACCAGAACCTTAGCGGGCTTCGGTACAGCTACGCCGAATCGAACGAGTACCGGGTGGAGCATGTGCAGAATTATCAGGTGCTGCCCTTTACCACGCTCACTTTGGGGGCAAACTGGAAAGTGGTGCACCAAAACCCATTTGCTGGCTATTTTGCCCGGCCCGTCACAGAAAGGGATTTTAACAGCGACAGCGCCAGCTCAGAAATCATAAATGATAAGGGTTACTCAACCATATACGCAACTGGCGGGGGGTTCGATGAAATGAACGGCTTCGGCCAGCTTTTTTTCAATGGAAATAAGCTGAAAGCGGCGGCTGGCTTCAATTTTACACTGTTCGGTTATGGCCCCAGCGACCAATTTGCAGGGCATTACACCAGCTTCACACCAAAAGCCTCTGCCTTGTATGAAATAGCGAAAAACGTAAACATACGAACGGCTTTTGGCACTTCGTTCCGTCCCCCAAATGAGTTCTACGAGGCCAACTCCTATGCCATTTTCTCCGATAAAACCTTTACGCTCTACCGCCCCGACGTGCTTGAAATCACCCCTGAAAAAACCGTCTCCTGGGAGAATGGCATCCGATGGAAAACTGACAGCGAGAACGTGGGTGCCGACTTCACCTGGTACCTGAACCGCACCACCAACCTCATCCGCTACCGCAACGAAGGGCAGTTCAACGAGGACTCGACCGTATATGTCGGCCAGTTGGGTTATACCAATATCCAAGGCTCCGACCTCCGCTTCACGGGCGGGCAGATTTCTTTGTTCTTCAATGCGCTGGAGTTTGAGATTGATGGACGGAAGTTTTCAACAGGTATGATAAGCTACTCGTGGCTGAAGGCGAAAAAAGTGGAATTGGCTACCTTCGAAGCCTTTGAAAACCTGAAACCACCCGCAGGCAACATGCTCCAGTTCCGCTATACCCTCACCCCAACTGACAAGAACGCCATCATCCTCGACCTCATCCGATACAAGGACCTCGCCCGCACGGGAGGCCCCAAACCGGACAACAAGTTCTGGACATGGGACCTGACCTGGCGCTACCGTTTCACCGACCGATTCGATTGCTACATGAAGGTCATCAACCTGTTCAATAAAAAATATTCCGGAATTTTGCCGGAGGCAGCCCCAGCCGACCTGCTTAAGTACAACCCACAGTCGGGCTTCTTCGTGAGGCTTGGCATGAACTATTATATTGAATGAAAAACGCTCTACCAAGGGGTGACATCTTTTTTCGCTGCGATAAACTCGCAAATTAGCACAAGTTTTAAGGCGAAAAAAGGTGTCATCCCGGAGCTGATGCACTAAGTCGCTGCCCCAAGATGACACCTTTTTTCCTTTAGAAGAGCCTGCCGAATTGATAATGCAAAACAAGGAAAAAAGATGTCACCTTTGGCTCGCATGGCTCGGCATGAACTATTATTTTGAATGAAGAACGCATTTTCCATTCTGCTTTTTTGCTTCGCAATTCTTCCGCTTTGCTCCTTGGCAAGCATGGAGCTTGACACTGTGAAGCTGAACACGGAAGCTGCCCTCGCCGCCAACCCGGCTGTGGACGAACTCCGCCTCGCCATCTACGACCTGCGCCTTGCCGAGAAGGAAAAACGCACCGAGGGAGCCTTGGAGGCCAATATCCGCATCGGGCGCATCTACGACCGGGAGCGGTACTTCTCCCGTGCCGCCGAGTACTATCGCCAAGCCGAGTTGCTGGCGCAAAAACTGGGCGACCAATCAGCCTCGCTCATCCTGAGATGGAGCCGGGCCGAGGCATTGCTCAACGCCGCACAGTTCGACAAGGCACAAGATGCCTTCAGGCAACTCCTCGAACTGTACGAACAAAAAGGCGACTACCCAAGGCAGGTGGATTGCCTCGAAAAATTGGCGGATGCCAACTTGGCCATCTCCAATTACCAGCGGGCAGTTGATTATTACCTGAAAATCAAACAGTTGGCCCAGCGGAACAACGACCCCGCCACCACGGCCACCGCCCTCAACAACCTCGGCTTCGCTGCCAACCGCCAACAGGACTTCAAGGCGGCTGTGGACTATTTCACGCAAGCTGAGGCCATCTATGCCAATACCCCCTCACTTAAGGTCAACTACGTTTACACCAACCTCGGCATCGCACAGAACAACGCCGGGGAGTCGTCGAAGGCGCTGCAAAACCTGCAAAAGGCCGACAAAGGCCTTGACGACAAAAGCTATGTGCAGCACCTTGTCGCCAGCATTTACCTAAAGAACAAGGACATCTACAATGCGCTGAAATACAACGAGTTGGCCATCGAGGCTGCCAAGAAGACGAAGAACGCAATTGTGCAAAGGGACGCATACGATGCTGCTTCCCAGATTTACCAGCAACTCTTCGAATACGACAAGGCACTGGATTTTTACAAAAAGCACCTGAACCTGAAGGACAGCCTGCTGCGGGAGGAACGCCTCCGGCAACAGAATCTCGAAGCCCTGCACTCGCTGCTGGAACGCACCGAAAATGAGACCCTGCAAAACCTGACGGATGAGGAACTGCGGGAGCTTGCCCTGGCCCAACTGAAAGCCGACAACGACCGCCTCGAATTGGTGGCCACCAACCAGCGCCTCGATGCCGACCGTCGGGAAAAGGAACTGGCCCTGCTGCGGCGGGAGCAGGAAGTAAAGGAGGCCAATTTGCGGAGCGCCAACCTCGAAGCCGAACGCAACCGCCAGCAACTGAGGCTCGCCACCCAACAGCTTTTAGCGGAAAAACAAGGGCGGGAAATCGCCAGCCTTGCGCAGCAAAACAAATTGGACAGCCTGGAAGCCGCCAATCAAAAGGCCGAGCAACAACAGCAGATAGCCCAACTGGAGAACCAAAAGCAACTCGACCAGATGAAAATCCAGCAGCAGGAGAACTTCCGCCGCACCGCCTCCTGGATAGGGCTGCTCGGTGCTGCGCTGCTATTGCTGATTGGTGGCAGCTGGTTCGTGGGTAGGAGGCTCAACAGGCGCTTGGCTGAACAGAACCGCCAGATTGAGGCGCAGAAGCAGGAGATTGACGCCGAAAGGAACCGTGCCGAGGGGCTGTTGCTCAACATCCTGCCCGACGAGGTGGCCGCTGAACTCAAGCAGAAGGGCAGCGCCACGCCGCAGCACTACGACAGCGTGAGCGTGCTGTTCACCGATTTCCAAGGCTTCACGAAAATCTCCGCCAACATGCACCCGAACGAGGTGGTGCAGGAACTGAACGAAATGTTCCTCGCCTTCGACGAGATATGCGAGCGGCACAACCTCGAAAAAATCAAGACCATCGGCGACAGCTATATGTGCGCCGGAGGCCTCCCCGTGGCGAACAAGACCCACCCCACCGACGCCGTTGCTGCCGCAAGGGAGATGCTGGACGTACTGGGGCGGCACAACGAAAAGAACACAAGGCTGGGCAAGCCCCAATGGCGCATCCGCATCGGGGTACACACAGGCGAGGTGGTGGCCGGGGTGGTGGGCAGCAAGAAGTTCGCCTACGACATCTGGGGCGATACCGTGAACGTGGCCAGTCGCATGGAAAGCAATTGCCCCGCTGGGGAAATCAATGTTTCCGAAGCCACCTACAAACTGGTCAACAAGTCGTTCAAATGCGAATACCGGGGCGAAGTCGAGGTGAAGAACAAAGGGAAAATGGGGATGTACCTTGTGAGATAAGTGGTCATTGGTCATTATTTACCATTGTCGCAACTCGTTGAATTTCAACCTATTGCAAACAAGTCAAGTGTCGAATAATTTTAACGGGCAATTAGCCTTAACACCCAAGGCATACACATCCTTTTATAATTTCAAAAACACCCAAGAATAAAATTTTTTAATCGGGAAAAACAAGCAGACATTCTCATTGCAGTCTGTTCCAGCGCATTACACTCCCTTTTTATTTTGCTCCGCAAGAAATTTTTTCATTGCATTCAACGTTTTGCCGTACCTTGGTGTTTAGAGCCTATCCGAAAACCCACTCTGGCCATAAAAAGCGCCTTTTATGAACCTGACTTTGTATTTTTTTGAAGCCGTAGCGCCGCTATGTCATCAAAAAAATCCTTCGTCAGAACCATAAAACCCCTGTCTGCCGACAGGCAGGCATCTTTTTCTGACTCAGACCGGGTTTCCGGATAGGCTCTTATTCGGTCTTACTACATTCATCAACCGTTAAAATCTAAGCGAACAATGGCAAAGAGAAGATTCCATCCCGGTGACAGGGTTCGTCATTTCATAGGTGGCCCAGTCATGCAAGTGCTGCATTACGAACAAGACAAGGGTTCATTGCTGGGCCTTTTACAGGGCAACAGCAAGGTCGTCTGTACCTGGCAGGTTGGCCACCGTTGGGAGAAAAAGGTTTTTGACCAAAATGCACTCATCAAACTGGGCGACCGGCCTCCGCAACCCAGCCAGCCCAGCTCCGATGGGCGGTATTTGAACTGTCGGGAGACGAATTGAAGCAGTGCCTTGGATATTTTTTTGATAAATGAAATCGGGGCGGTAGCTATGCTGCCGCCCCGATTCCATTTAGACACCTTTTAAACATCATTCCGTTCATCGCCGGGAGGTGGGACGAATAGAAGGGGCAGCAAATTGTTTTTTCGCTAAGGCGAAAAAACAATTTGCTGCCCCTGAAAAATTACTCCCCGGCAGCGGCGGCTCCGCCACCGCTGCCGGGGAGTAATTTTTGGTTGTTTTTGAAAAATTGCTTTGCAATTTTTCAAAAACAACCCTTGCGCTAAATAGGTACGGCAAAATTTGTGATTCCCCCTGCCATTCTATTTTATTGCACCACCAATTTCTGTTGGCCGACGGGATGTCCATTCCCATCGAAAACAGTAACAATGTAAAGCCCTGCCGCCAGGCCATCAAGCGAAATCCCATTGCCATTCATCACACCCGCCTTCATGGTGCTGCCCGTTATCGAAGTCAGCCTAAAAGAGGTCATGGATGGCGTCATGTGCTTGATGAAGACAACTTCCCTTGCAGGACTGGGGAAGATTTGCAAAGAAGGCACTTGGTGGCGTTCCACTGTGGGCAACACCTGCTGGAAGAGATTGATGATGTTTTCACCAATCGTGCGGCCCAGATAGCTGCCGTTTTGGTTGCCAAAATCATAATGGATGCCTCCATAGAGCCTTGACACTGCCGTCTCTTGAGCGCACGACTCGAAATCCGTGAAAGAACGGACGCCGTGCACAGAAGCGTAGGTGCTGTCCGAAAACGCATAGTCATCGCCAAACAAGTGCGTCATGACGACGCTCCACGCCCCAGACTGGCTGGAGTGCCCCGAAGGGTATTCGGGGAACGGTGGCGTACCAATGAAAGGGCTCCAATCCGGGTTTATATGGCTCTTGATATAGGTCACGGGGCGGCATAGGTTGTGGATATACTTCGTCTTCCAGCAGGCAAGGAATGCATCGCTGAGCGATAGGCCCAACTTCGCATAGGCGACAGCCGATTGGCCCAAGTTCCAATCTTCTTCCCGCAACAATTGGCGCAACATGCTGATGCTGTGCCCTGGCGGCGTGAACGTTCCCCCACCATCGGCCCAGAAGGTGGCAATGTCCTTTTGTGCTTGCGTAAGGTTGACGCCCGTGGTATAGACCTGGTTGGCGTAGGCATAGAAAATCGAATTCGAATCAGTGCTGAAGCCGGGCGGAGGCGGTGGCAGTGTGCCATTGGTCACGTTCTCCGGCATGAAGGCCCGGTTGTTGCCCCAGTAGGGTTGCAGGGCGCTCTGCCCCGTCAGTGGCGACCAATATTCCTCCCCGATGGGCGGCACATAACTGGAGGGAAAGTTCTTGTATTGGCTACGGTAGCCGCTTTCCGTTTTGCTGTAATCAAAAATGGCCTGGCCAATCAGTTCGCCATAAGCCACCGAACGGTCGTAAACATCGGCAGGCAGTTGCGCCTGCAGCGCAATATTGAACTCCGTGCGGGCGGCATAGAGCAGCACCTTGTTGTCAAGGCTCTTGTTGTCGTAAAGGCTGTCCATGACCAGCGACATGGCATTGTTCGCCACGACGGCCCAACTGTAGGTCTCCCCTTCCGACGGCTGCGGCAGGGCGTTCAGTTCGGGAAGGTCGCCCACCAGCGAGTTGTAATTGGGAAGCCCATGTACGACCGACTCGTAGAGGCAAAGGCCCGAATAGCCCAGCGCCCTTGAAGCCACGGGCGGCGAAAAACCATTAGTTTCTTTGATGAACTTGAGGGAAAGTTCAAAATACTTGTGAGCCACATCGGCTGGTTCGTCGTAAGCAGTCTGTGCTTCCACAGTGACTGCTGCTGCGAGCAGAAAGAACAGGTAGGTCAAGGTCTTCTTCATGCAAAATTGAATTAAAATTGAAGTTGGTAAAAAAGGCCAGCCACAGCGGGAGGGAAGTGTGGCAAGGCATGAGCCTTTTAATTGGGAGGTAGGGTATTCGGTCTATATCATCCAGCAACTATCTTGCCGAGGAAGCAGCTTCTAATTATATTCTAAGTAATGGTGAAGCAGAATCACAGTGGCAATATGGGCAACCACCATTTTTCAGCAAAGTATGGTGGCGAAACAACCCGCTTTTTCCCGACTATTGTCCCTGCAATTATGCGGCTATGCAGTTGAACAAAGTCCACCAAGTAATGAGCGCAGTAAGGCACCTGCTGTTTGCGGCCTACTTCCCTGCCCAAAAAGCGGCCGCTGCCACGATTGCAGAACTGGACGAAGCACTTTCGACCCGTGGCTTCACCAAACTCAACGAACGGGAGCGCAAGCGCATCTGGTTCTACGTGGCACAGGGAGCTATCACGGGGCTTTGGTTTAGCACTTTGCATGGAAGGAAGTTGACGGAAACCGAGAAGAAAGCAAAGCGGCACGTGGGCGCCTTCACCGTTTTTCAGGACGACCTGACGGACGACAGCGCCTATGCCTACGGCAATTTCATCGAATTAATGGAAGGAGAGGAGGCTGGCCTGGCCTCGCACCGAGAGGAGTGGCTGGCCTGGTTCACCTACCAGCAATTGAAGGGCACCGTGGCCGCTATCCCGCTTTTCAGACGAAGTTTTACAGCAGTCGAAAAGGCCCAGCACGACAGCCGGGAGCAGTTATCGGGCAACCTGACCGACGAGCGGCTGCTCGAAATCACAGCGCAAAAAGGTGGGACTGCAACCTTATTTTACCGCTGCCTCATCGGCCCCGCCCCCACCCCCGTGGAAGAGCGTTTCGTGCTCGCCTGCGGCGAACTGCTGCAATGGTGCAACGATATTTTCGATGTTTACAAAGACTACCACGCTGGCGTTCGGACCCTGTTCAATACCAGCCCTGACCTCGTGCCGTGGCGGCGTGCCTTTGAGGAAAAACTATGGGCATTGCGCAGCACCCTACCCCAACTGCCCTGCCGCCCCAACGATATATCGGCTTTTTGGTGCCAATATCTAATCATCGCCACCCGTGGCCTCGTCTGCTTCGACCAGCTCATTGCACTGCAACAGCGTAGCAGCGGCGTGTTCGACATCGCCAGCTATGGCCGCAAGGAGACGATTTGTGATATGGAAAAATTCGGGAATTTGTGGAAGTCGTTTCGGTATGCGGTGAAGTTTGCATGAAGCGACCAATTTTTTGACCCCAAAAAATATCAAAGATTCATGAGTGACCACCCGATTTACCTATTGCCTACCCACAACTCGAAGCGGTCGTCAAATAGGCAATGTAACTGCTGATGACGCAAGAGGTGAAGCCCTTGCCGCAGCCTAAGCCCTCCATGCGGCAGGGGTAGGGAATTGGGGAATGGTGGGGTTGCCCATTTCGTATATTTAGAGCCATCGTCGCTTTCTGTTCAATTAATTCACCACCACCAATTTCAGCAGCCCACTCCTTTCGGCACCAACCACCTTCACGAAATGCAGGCCTGCGGTCAAGCCTTGCAGTGAAATTTGAAGTTCGTTTTCCCGCATGAAATAAGTCCTCAATACTTGGCCATGAGTTGAAAGCAACTCAACCGTCATGGGTGAGGTTAGGCTGGCAGGTGTACATTCAATGCGCAGGGTTTCTTGCGCAGGGTTGGGGGTCATTTTCAACCAATCGGCATCATTGGTTTCGGCAAGGCCACTGATGGGCAGGCATTCCGGCACATGCGAGTGGCCGTCGAGTTGCCAAGCCGAGTCAATCGGGACACAGAGGTGGGTGAGGGCCGTCACGGCCACGTCCACGATGCGGGGCGTGTGCGTGAAATCTTCGCAAACGAGGCTGCCGGGTTGTGATGACCAAACCGGGGCGCTGCCAACAAGGTTCAGGTTGGGCGAATTGGCCACTGCGTTGCCAATGGTGCTGCCAGCGCCTTCGTCCATTTTCCAATAGCCAACCAAGTTGGCTTGGTTGGGGTGGCTGGCGTTGAGCGGGGAGCAGGTATAGGCAGCCACGGTTTCAGGTGCCAGCACAGTGTTCCATATTCGCAGTTCAGCGATGGAACCGTTGAAGAAATAGGGGTATTCGAGCGTGCCGTCCTGCCCGATGACGAGCGGAAAACCTGCGTCCACATTGCCGATGGCAGAAATATTTGCTTCGCCAATGGCATTGCCATCCTCGTAGAGTTTCATGGCACCGTCCCGGTCGAAAGTGACAGCGAGGTGGTGCCAATTGCCATCGCCGACCATGCCCCCGGTCACATCCTTGCGGGTAGTGCCATCGGCAATGTTCACTTTCCAGTTAGCGGTATTGCCCGTGGGGGTGGAAATGACCCAGCCGGGGTTCATGCCACTGTCCCAGTCCTTGTTGCTGACGAAGGCGGCGTCGCCAGCGAGCGAGGTGTAGCGCACCCGCATTTCGATGGAAAAATCCTGGCTATCGCCAAATTCGAAGGGGCTGCTGTCGTTGGGCAGTAGGTATTGGTCGGAGCCGTTGAACTGTAGGCCGCTGCCGAGGCTGAACACGGTGCTTTCCTTGGTGATTTCCTGCGGGGCAAGGCCCTGTTGCCAAGCGATGAAGAAGATATTGCGCTCCTCGAAAGAAGCGCCACCGTGCCCTGCGAGGTTGCCGCCGTGGTCGGTGGTGAGGAGCACGAGCCAGTTTTCTTCCATGAAATTGGGCCGGTCGAGCAGGGCGTCCATGATTTCGCCCACATAGCCATCGGTGAGTTCGATGGTGGCCATGTATTCGGGGATTTCAGGCGCAAAGCCATAGCCATGCCCGGCATGGTCCACGTCGTCGAAGGCCACGAAGAGTATATCCGGGTCGTTGTCGGTGAGGTACGACACGGCACTCGTTTTCACTTCAAGGTCGGTCGGCACGTTGATTTCGATGTCGCAAAGGGTGTTGATTTGGGTGTTGATGGGTGCCCAATGTACGATGGAAGCCGTGTGCAAGCTGGGGTCGTGCGCCTCTGTTCGTTGGATGAAATGAGGGTATTGGGCGTAGTTTGAGCCAACAAAACTATTGTCGAGCACGCCATGCTTGTCCTCCCAAACGCCCGTACACATGCTGCTCCAGCCCGCACCGCTCCAAGTAGGGAATTGCGTGAGCGCATCGAAGGAATAAACGGCATTATCGAGCAGCCCGTGGATATTGGGGGCATTGGCAGCCCGCAGCGCATCGGCCCGGCAGCCGTCAATGCCGATGACCAGCACCCGACCGGGGTTGGTTTGGGCATTCAGGGATTGTGCTAAAAGTAGGGCCAAAAGGGGAAGCAGGTGCTTATTGCGCATAGCATGTGGGTTTTGGAAAAATGAAGGGACAAAGCTAATATGACTGCCCATGCTTGCAAGCTATATGCTGCGTTTTTTGTGGCAGCTTTTGGGCAGGCTCAACTGCTGGCACAATCCCAAGGCCATGAAAGGCGGAGCGAATCGTTCTTAGGATAAGACGATGCTGGTTTGGATGCTTCTAAAAGCATGTATGACTGTTGCGCAAATGACGATAGGCAAGCGGCAATTTTATTGCCTAAATGTTTAATCGTAACTTTGATGGAATTTAAGCTTCCAAAGTCCGCTTCGCTTAAAACTTGCTCGAACTATTGCTTTTTGGGGGAGATTTGGGTTGGCGGGGGATACTTGAAACAACTGGGGACGGTTTATTTTTAGAGCAAAAACATCAAAGAATCATGAGAAACAACTCGCTTTATCTATTGTTTGTCCTTCATCTATTAGCCTGTCAGCCAATCAAAATGACAACACCTGGGCATAGCCTGGAATGCCAAGAAAACAAGACGCTCGTCATCCGCTATATGGGCGACGGCGATGTTGTCCAGTTCAAAATGTTCGAGGGATTGCACCAGGGCCTGAAAAAACTGCAGGATGGGGTTTTTGAAGCAAAAGTGGAGGTGCCCAACTGCGATGAGGCTATTTTTTCCTATCAAATCATCGTCCACAAAACCGACAAGGATGGCAAAATGATAGAACTGCCTTACGGGAAGCCAACACAAAACAGCGACCGCCTTATGTGGCACGGCAAGGAGCGAGAAAACCCGCACCTGCCCCATGAAAAATTGGATGGAAAGGTAGTGGACACACTTGTTTTTAGTCCATCCTTAAATGCCAAGCGTGGCATAACGGTTTATTGGCCCAAGCAATTTGGGAAAGATACCCCCATCATCTATTTTACTGACGGCAGCGTGGTAAAAGGATATGCTAAATATGTGGACAGACTTATTGCAGAAAAAAAGACAAGGCCTGTGATAATGGTCGGCGTACATTCAAGCGAAACAGTACGCTATGAGGAATATGTTGCTAGCAACGAAGATACGGCAGCTTTCAAGCGCCATGAGCGTTTTTTCTTTTATGAAATAATGCGGGATTTCGAGGCCAATATCCCTGACTGGCAGGGTGACAGATATATGTATGGATTCAGCAATGGTGCGGCTTTTTGCATGTATGCTGGCCTATATAAGCCCGATGTTTTTGAAGCGATAATAGCCTATTCCACGGCTGATTATATCTCTGAGTTTGCTCACAGTATTGATATTGATTCAAATAAGAAATACCCACGGTTTTATATGGGCGCAGGTAGGTTTGAAGCGAACATTTTCAAAGTTAATCTAAAATTTGTGCAGAAAATGAAAACCAATAATATTCAAGTTGATTTCAAGGAATTTATCAGCGGTCATGATTTTCAGGTTTGGCGGGAGGAGTTTTTGGGGTGGTTGGAGATGGAGATGAAATAATATCCTATTTAATAATGTCAATTAGTCCAAATTTTCGATATCCACGAAAAAAGGAGTAGTCATACCTCACACTGCCAAGAATTGTGCATGGAGGTTGGCGGGTGCGCCTCCCCAAGCCCCATGTACAATTCATCCCTTTGGAAAACTTGGCGGCTATAGCTATAACTGGATGAGTATCAAACTACTTTAGATTTCAAGTAAATTGCTGGAATATCCACTCATTCAGCTGGGTTCAAATCCTTTTCGATTTTATTCGGAAGGTAAAGTAAAAATTTGAGTAAATCATCTGCGAAGGCTGGCCATTCAGTATCGCTAAATCGGTATGAACTGGTGCCATTGTGTATAGAAAGTGAATATGTTGAACTACAAGTGGTAAATAAACTACAATATCTTTGGCAATCATATAGGGCAGAATTGCGCACCTCCTTTTTTAGACGGCGGTGTAGCCGTTTGGTAAGTTTAGCCGAGAATTTTCCCTCTTTAACTGCATGATGCCCTCCTTCAAAAAGTACATTGCGCCCTTTAACAGAATAAGTCATTTCAGGGCAATCTCCAAAGCACATTGTAGAAGAGAAAACTAAGCTATCAAACTCGAACTTTTCCGGCAAGGCTTTTTCCAACGGCCAAAAACGGACTTCGTTTCTTTTAGCAGCAAGATTAAATGCATTGTCGCCAATTGGCTTCAAAATCAAAGTATCTTTGGTTGATAATAATTTGAAAGTATAAAAACGCAGTATCGGGCCAACGATGCCTTCGCTGGAACTATAATATTCATCGAACAGTCGAAGCGTATCGTCAACCAGTAGGTAATTTTTGGTATCAGCGTTACAACCATCAATTCTCGAAACATCAAGGTCGTTGTTTTTCAAAAACATGAACTTGGCATACTCTGGGTACAATCTAAGGCATTCCATGTTTTCGCCTACCCATACTTTTCCGATCAAGTTCTTTTGTCCTATTGCAGGAGACACAGACAATAAAATGAACAAAATAGTAATGAATCTCATGGTTTCATGGTACTGAGCTAACATAGGTAATTTTGAAAGCACTTCATAAAGGCCCTTATAAAGTCCTGGGAAAACCCCATCCTCTAAAAACCTGCTTGGACTTTTGGGTAAATGCTGCGAAAATAGTACATAAGAAGATGTTGGGAAAATTTTCGACAAAAAACTATCAAGAAAGAGGTCAAAAACTTGCATCCTTTTCAAGATTCAGAAAAGTAGTTTAAATGGCACAAAATAGGTTCTGTTTCATTGCACACCTCCCCAAATCCCCCTATCTTTCCGCCGTCCAACACCCAATCAGCCCAATCATTGAAAGTAAAAAAGCCTAACCAATGGTATCAGAAGCCTTAACCATACAGCCCACTGCCGTTGCTACCAAAACGGCACTCATCAACGGCCAAGCCTACGCCATCATTCCGGGGGAGACCATCCTCTCGTTCGTCCGCCGCTACAAGGGCAAGGACTACGTGCCCACGCTTTGCGATGCGCCCAACTTGGAGCCGTTTGGTTCTTGTAGGGTTTGCTCCGTGGAAGTAGGCCGAGTTGGGAACGGAACGCAACTACGTACCGTAGCAAGCTGCCATACGCCCGTTGAAGAAAACATGATGGTCTTCACCGAAAGCGAAGCCATCCAGAAGCTGCGCAAAAACATCATCGAACTGGTGCTCACCGACCACCCGCTCGACTGCCTCACCTGCGAGGTGAACGGCAATTGCGAGCTACAGGACGTGGCCGCCCGTGTCGGCATCCGCAAGGTGCGCTACCCGGCTGGCAAGGACCACCTCGACCGGGAGGCCGACTACAGCCATCCCTATATGACCTCCGACCTCTCGAAGTGCATCATGTGCTACCGCTGCGTGCGGGCCTGCGACGAGGTGCAGGGCCAGCTCGTGCTCAGTGTGGCGGGCCGGGGCTTCGACAACAAAATCATCAAGGGCCTCGACCAGGATTTTTTCTCCTCCGATTGCGTCTCATGCGGCGCATGCTCGCAGGCTTGCCCCACCAATGCCATCCACGACGTTTACCAATCAAAAGCGGTGGTCGGGCAGGACAAGGTGCGCACAGTCTGCACCTACTGCGGCGTGGGTTGCAACCTCGAAGTCAGCGTGAAGAACGGCAATATCCTCAGCATCCAAGCGCCTTTTGATGCCGAGGTGAACGCCGGGCATACCTGCCTGAAAGGTCGCTACGCCTTCAAGTTCTACAACCACCCAGAGCGCCTGCAATACCCGATGATTCGCAAGAACGGGGTGCTGGAAAGGGTGACTTGGGACGAAGTTTATGACTACATCGCTGCCCGTTTGACCGAAATAAAAAACACCTATGGCGGCGACGCCGTGGCGGGCATCAGCAGCAGCCGCTGCACCAACGAGGAGAATTATTTGATGCAAAAAATGATTCGGGCCTGCTTCGGCACGAACAATATTGACGGCTGCGCAAGGGTCTGCCACTCGCCAACTGCCTTGGGTATGCAGCGCACCTTCGGCACAGGCGCAGCCACGAACTCCATCGCCGACCTGAAATTGACGGAGTGCATCATCGTCATCGGTGCGAACCCGATGGCGGGGCACCCTGTCACCGGGGCTAAAATCAAGCAGAAGGTGATGAAGGGTACACCGCTCATCGTCATTGACCCACGGCGCACCACGCTGGCAAAACTCGCCACCCACCACCTGCAACTGCGCCCCGGCACCAACGTCGCCGTACTGAACATGATGCTCTATTACATCATCACGGAGGACCTCATGGACAAGGACTTCGTGGCCAGCCGGACGGAGGGTTTTGAGGAGTTCAAGGAGGGCATTTTGAACCTGAATATTGATGAATTGGAAGCCGTGAGCGGTGTGCCACGGGAGCAGGTTCGTGCTGCCGCAATTACTTACGCTTCGGCAAAAACGGCGATGGAATTCCACGGCCTCGGCGTCACGGAGCATTACCAGGGCACCTACGCCATCATGCTCATCGCCGACCTCGCCATGATAACCGGGAACGTGGGCAAGCCCGGCTGTGGCGTGAACCCGCTGCGGGGCCAGAACAACGTGCAGGGCATGGCCGACATGGGCACACAGCCTTATCAAGGTGCTGGTTATCTGGACGTGACCGACCCGCAGGTTCATGCGAATTACGAAAAATTCTATGGGGCAAAAATGAGCGACAAGGTCGGCCTCACCATCCCCGAAATGTACGACGCTGCCCTCGAAGGCAAGTTGAAGGCTCTCTGGGTCATGGGCGAGGACATGGCACAGAGCGACCCGAACACCCACCACGTCAAGGCGGCGTTGAGCAAACTCGACCTGCTGGTGGTGCAGGAAATCTTTATGACGGAAACCGCCAAATACGCACACGTCGTGCTGCCGGGCAGTTCATTTTTGGAAAAAGAAGGCACGTTCACCAACGGCGAGCGCCGCATCCAGCGGGTGCAGCGGGTGGTGGAACCCATCGGCGAGACCAAGCCCGACGGCGTTATCCTTTCGGAAATGATGAACCGCCTCGGCTATCCGCAAGCGCCCTACTCGGCCAAGGGGATGCTGGAAGAAATCAGCCAAATCGTGCCCTTTTTCGCTGGCGTGAAATGGGACGAACTCGGCAAGAACGGCAAGCAATGGCCCGTGAAACCTGATGGCACGGACACGCCGCTGTTGCACGTCGGCGAGTTCAAGCGGGGCAAAGGCAAGTTCATTTTCAAGGACTTCGTAGAAACGCATGAAATCCTCGACCACCAGGCCGACTATCCGTTCATCCTGACGACCAACCGGGTATTGGAGCAATACAACGTGGGCACGATGACCCGCCGCACGCCCAACGTGAAGATTTTCACGGAGGATGTTTTATGGATAAACCCCGCCGATGCCAAGGCCAAGGGCATCGTCAACGGCGATTTCGTGAAGGTGGAAAGCCCCCGTGGCGAGTGCCGGGTGAAGGCGCACGTCACCGAGGACGTGAAGCCGGGCATCCTCAGTACGACCTTCCACTTCCCAGAGTTGGAGGTGAACAACGTGACGAGCGGGGTGACGGACGAGATTGCGCATTGCCCGGAGTATAAGGTGGTGAGTGTGAGGGTGAGTAGGGGGTGATAATTGAAACTTCAAAATGTATTTCAAATGAAAACCAGCACGTTATTTCTTTTGACAACCACTTTTTTCATCCTTTCTTCATGCAAGAAAACGGACGAGGATTTACCCAAGAAAAGTAGTTTTAAGCATGTGTATGAGTTCAAAATCATGGAGCCTTCCATTGGTCTTGAAACCTATTGTGGGAACTTCCTAAGCCATCCCGGGAGGGTATCTGGGCTGGTCTGTCCGGCAGATTTTTCAACAACCCTACCTTTGAATTTTTTGGTGCGGGCTGATATTTCCGAGAATGCAGCGATTTCGCCTGCCGATAGCTCATGGGTTGATTTTTCAAGTCCAAGGCAGTTCACCGTTACCGCAGAAGATGGAAGCGATACCACTTTCTGGGTCACCGTTGGAACTGTGGAAGGGCAGTGGTTGAAAGACGGGGATTTTGTGGATGCAATGAAGTTTGAATTGAACGGCACTGTAAAATGGAGTTTTATAATCTCTGAATCCAACGCTCAAACATTTGAGTTTACGATAGGTACCCCAATCTCAGACCAAATCAGCGGCCTTGTTTATGATTGGAATTTCCAAGATTTCGTCGAGTTGCCCAAAACTGTCCCATTCCAGCCCTCAGTCCGGTCTCGAGTAGCTGGGTTTGGGTTCAACGGTGGCGGAGAATACTGCACAGACTGTACGCTGACGATAACTGAACTTGACTTAGAACGTGGCGTATTTTCTGGTAGTTGGCACCTTTCCTTCAATGGAAGCACAGTCAATGGCTCAGTCGGCAGTTTTAAAAATGCACCGCTATATGGCGAGTATTGAGGCTTTTAAATAACAAATGAGATTAAACACTGTCCGTAGTAAAAGGTGGTGAGTGTGCGGGCAAGCAAAAGGTGAAAAATACTGACAGGTAGAAGCCGCTTTTTTCAATCGAAAGGCTTATAACATCGAAAGCTGCTGCGCTCTTCAACCAAACAATTTTAAATGCTCTAAATGAAAAAGTACATGTTCTTTATAATGCTGACAATGTCGTTCTCCTGTTCAACGCCAGATATTTTTGAAAATGACTGCGGCGATGATGTCAGGCTCGGCGGGTTTGAACTAAGTGATACGACCAAAGCATACCTGCCATATACAGGCGATGAAACCTTGGTTTTTCTGGATAGCCTTGGCAAATCCTATCGGCTGACTTCGCTTGAAGGGCTGGAGGAAGTAGCTATCACCCAAGATGCCAATGTACTTTGCAATGACGCATTTTTCATCGTCCAAAGCGAATATTATGACGCAGAATGGAAGCATATATCCTTTCAAGACTCAACAGGTAAAAATGCATTCGATATTGGAATAATGACGACCTTATTGAACCAAAACGACCCTCTTAGGGATTCTACCTTTGAATTGGATTCTGTTGTAATTTATGACAATTTCAACTTGTCGGCCAACGAATTGGGAAACGGGACCTTGTATTTTTCTATCATCACGGATGAGCGGCAAGGGCAGTTGCCTGATTGGATCGTAGCCGAAAATGAGTTGGGTTACCGGATAGTGGGCGATACGATGATAAATGGTAAACTGCTCGAGGATGTGATACTGGCAAAAAGAAACGGGTCTGAGATGTATGTACTGTATAACAAGGAGAAGGGCCTTGTCGCCTTCAAGCCTGAACAGGATGGCTTTTGGTTGCTCAAAGAATGAGGTTCATCAGGATGCCATGAACAATGACAGCAGCGAATGCGCGCTTGCGCTGTACCAATGGTGTCACTTTCGCTCCACCATGTCATTATAGATAAAACCTGTAAAAAATGCTTTATCCAACCCGCTTCATCTTATTTCTAACCTTCATAGGACTATTCAATGGCCAAGCCCGTTCACAAAACGAAAGTAATTTCCAATTCTCCCACTTCACCCTCGACGACTGCGTTTACCGGGAATACCTCGCCACTTTCGACAGCCTGATTGACGCAGGCTCAACGTTTTACGATGAAAAAAGCAACGAGTGCAACCTCGACAACCAAATCTACTTAATAGGCAGGGAATTCGTCTATGACTACTATTATCGCAAGTACGGCAAGAACTACAAGTTTGATTTCACAAATAGAGAAACAGGATTGACAAGCTGTGACCATCGGTTAGACAACACGGTATTTTCGTTTAGTTATAGGATATTGCCAGGTCAATTCCTGGGACAGACCAAGACTTGGAATGGCTATTACAGTTCGTTCGATACGATTAAAAACTATGAAATATCAGGCATCATTGAAAATAAGATGAACGCTTGGCTTCACCCGCCCCGCAGTGAGATGTTCATGATTTTGGAAACCAACCCGTACCCGTTCGTAATGTTTCCACTGGAAGTTGGCAAAACTTGGTCGGACAGCCTCGAAATCGGCGACCAATGGAGCGACCACCGCTGGCTAAAATGGGAAGGCTCCATCGTGAACCAAACCCAGCGCAAAATAACGGGAAAGGAAATCGTGACCACGGCGTTTGGCCCGCTGCTCTGCTATGTGGTGATGAGCTGGTCAACCAGCCGCTTGGGAACCACCACCTTGACTTCCTATTTCAACGAAAAATACGGTTTTGTGAGATTGGAATATGGGAATATTGATGGTACTGAACTGGTTGCCTCCCTCATAAAGGTGAAAACGGAATGAAGGCACCTTTCAGGCCATTTAACCGATAAAAACCGCGTTATCGTAGAAAAAACACCTCCAATCCAATCAACTGCGTTGATATTATCCTGAAAAGCAATAGCCATGTCCTTCGGTTCTATGCACGTGCCCCCGAAAGAGCACCGGGAGCGCAAACCTTTCCAAGCGTTCACCAATTCCAACGAACTTCGCAAGGCAAATGCCACTAAGCAAGGGACGCCACACATAAGACCAACCGAAGAAGACTGGCTGCAAACTGTCAAATCAGAGAAGCGATGGCTGCAAATTCGGGCCATACTGTTCTTCGTTTTGTTCTTGTTGTTGACTTTTTTGGTGGTTGTTGCGTTAAAACAACGAGGTTAACCCAAGTTGAGGATAACGCTTATTATAGATAGCCGCATTTGAAATTATTGTTCAGGTGCGTTCATCTATAACTGATTCAAGTTTCCGGGTCATCCTTCCCAGACCTCCCCTTCCTCCAGTGGGACGTTCTCAAAATGGAAGTTTATCGAAAAAATCACCCCTTCGATGAAAGCGTCGAACTGGAAGCCCTCTTCCGCCAATACTTGTAGCATCTCGACTTCCTTCATCTCCACATCGCCGATACTGTCCAGCACTTTTTCCATGTACGCCGCCATGGGCGCATGACCTTGCTCCCTCAATATTTCGAAGCACCCATCAAGCGGAAGAGTGCATTTGATGTGGCCAACCGCCTTTGGTACCTCCTCCACTTTTACAGAGACGGTCATTTTGAAGATGCGGTCTTTTTCTTGGTCTTCCAATGAGCCATAATGGAAGGTGATTTCCGACACATGGTGTGGCTTATCCTTCAGGTTGAAGCTGTATGATGAGATGACGGTCTTGGGTTCCTTATTTATGGCCATGCGGTGTTCTATGGGAAAAAACAGAAAATGTTTCAATTGAAAGGCTCAGGAAGTCTCATGTGAATAGTTTGGCACCAACTCGTCGGCAAGCTGGCAATTAGTCAATTTAATCGAAAGGCCAACGGTTTAGCAGTGCCGGACGCCATCCAAAACTATACCTTTGGCGCTAATAAACTGTCTTATGAAAAAATACCTACTTCTCCTCCTCCTCGCTGTGAGCGCAGTCACTCTTTACGCACAGCGGTACTCGAAAGTAAAAATCATGCTCAACGAAACGCATGGCCTCGAACAATTGGCCCTACTCGGCATTGAAGTGGAGCATGGCTACCACAACCCTGGCAAGTGGTTCATCGGGGAGTACTCGGAACACGAGGTAAGGGCCATGCAGGAAGCAGGTTTTACCACCGAAATCATCATTCCCGACCTGAAGGCGCACCTGCTCGAAGGAAACCGCCTGCGAAGCTCGGCCAAGGAACGCTCCCTGCCTCCCTGTGTAGGCAGCAACACCGTGGAAACCCCCGCCAACTACACCTATGGCAGTATGGCCGGCTACCACAAATACCAGGAAATGCTCGACGTGCTTGACAACATGGCCGACCTCTATCCCAACCTGTTCAAGTCCAGACAGCCCATCAGCCAGACGCTGACTACTTTCGAGGGGCGTTCCATCTATTGGGTAAAAATATCGGACAACCCCAATGACGACGAGACGGGCGAACCTGAGATATTCTTCAACTCCCTAATCCATGCACGGGAACCTAACAGTATGTCGCAGATGCTTTTCTTCATGTGGTACCTGCTTGAGAACTATGACACAGACCCGGAAATCAAGTTCCTGGTGGACAACACGGAAATCTACTTCGCTCCTTGTGTAAACCCCGATGGTTATATTTACAATGAAACAACCAACCCAGACGGCGGTGGCTTCTGGCGCAAGAACCGCCGACCAAACGCCGATGGCTCCTTTGGCGTTGACCTGAACCGTAACTTCGGCTTCAATTGGGGCTACAACGACTTCGGCTCCTCCCCCGACCCGGCCTCAGATGTTTACCGAGGCTCGGCCCCGTTCTCCGAAGCCGAGACCCAAATGATCCGGCAGTTTGCGATTGAACACGAGTTCGCTATGGTGTTCAACTTTCATACCTTCAGCAACTTGCTGCTCCATTCCTGGGATTATGACATAGCCTATACCCCCGACCACGACCTGTTCATCCAGTACGGCGAGTACATGACCGAAGAAAACCACTACACGAATGGTATTTCACCAGAAGTGCTCTACCCCGTGAACGGCGGTGCCAACGATTGGTTTTATGGAGAGCAGACCGAAAAGGGCAAGAGCCTCTCCTTTGTGCCCGAGGTCGGTGATTCATTCTGGCCCTTCGAGGCAGACATTGACAAACTGAACAAGGATGCTTTTTACATCAACTTAAAAGCTTTGAGGCTGCTCCACAATTATGGCAAATTGACGCCATTCGCTGAGCGCATAATACAGCAGGTGGACGGGCAGGTGCATTTTGAATTGAAAAAATTCGGTGCTGGCGCCAGCCCGCTCACCGTCACGCTAACCCCCGTCAGCGACAATATTGCCTCTGTCTCTGCCCCCCTGACCTATACGCTCGGCCTGTTCGAGACGACTTCGGGCAGCTTTGATTTCACGCTCAAGCCCAATATCGTAAACGGCGAATCGGTCGAGTTCGAGATTTCGGTGGACAATGGCAACTATGCATTCTCCCAATCCGTGAAAAGCGTCTATGGCGCAGCCGAAACAGCCCTATTGGACCCCGCCGACGACTTGTCCTTTTGGGACGAAGCCACCAATTGGGAAACCACTACCACGACCTATTTTACCGAACCATCCAGCATAACCGATTCCAAGGGAGTCAATTATCCACCCAACCAGACTAATCTTCTGCTGCTAAAAAACCCCGTAACCGTAACCGATGCCTCGGCGGCCTTCCTTAGTTTTTGGGCAAGGTGGAGCATCGAAGAAGACTACGACTATGCCCAGGTTTCCCTCTCCGTGAACGGTAGCGACTTTATGCCGCTTTGCGGCAAATACACAGAGCCGGGCTTCATCCCTCCCGTTGACGGACTTCCGGTGTACGATGGCCTCCAGAATGAATGGGTACAGGAGGAGATTGACCTTACGGAATTCCTGCAAGGCTCGACTCCCGTTGATTTGTCCCTCGCCTTCGCCATGACTTCGGACGGTTTCAGCGAGTTTGATGGCTTCTATTTCGATGACCTAAAACTGACTGTTGTAGCCAAGGGCGTCAGCAGTACGGTGCCACTTGAAGTGCAGGATTTCCGTGTGAGTACAAGGCCGAACCCAGCCAGCGGGTTTATGGTGTTCGACCTGAAAGGCAACCTTGGCACATCGGACAACTACCGCATTTCGGTATTCAATGCGCTCGGCCAACCCGTCCGACAATTGCAAGGCACGGGCCATACCGCCCGCCTGAATGTAGGCGATTGGGCACCGGGCGTCTATTTCTACCAAGTGGAAAACGAAGGGAAACCCGTGGCAGTGGAGCGGTTTGTGGTTAGGTGAGGCTCACCGCCGCACCACCACCCCCGCCCGTACCCCCGTCGCCTTCCCGTTCTCAAACACCAACTGCCCATTTACCCACACCGCCGTGATGCCGCTCGAAAGGGCGGTCGGGTGGTCGGCGGTGGCGTTGTCCTGCACGGTGGCGGGGTCGAGCAGCACGAGGTCGGCATAGAAGCCGTTGGCCACCAGGCCACGCTGTTGGATGCCCGTGTGCTCGGCGCACAGGGAGGTCATTTTTTGGATGGCGGTTTCCAGCGAGAGCAGTTTTTCTTGCCGCACGTATTTTGCCAGAATCCTTGGAAAAGCGCCGTGTCCCCGTGGGTGGCTCGTGGGGGCGCCGTCCGAGCAGATATTGGTGTGCGGCCAAGCGATGAAATTGGCGATGTCCGTTTCGAGCATGGACTTGCCCATGATGGCCTCCGTGTTGCCCTCGGCGTCGGGGTGGGCGCCATCGAAGCGGTCGGCCTCGGCGATGAGCCAGACGAGCGTTTGGGCGGGGGTTTCGTTGCGCAGGCGGGCGACTTCGGCCACGGTCTTTCCCTTGTAGTTGGGGTTGGGCAAAAACGCCGACAGCCTCGACTGCTCCGGGTCAAAGAGTTCCCGGCAGGCGAATTCGGCGCTGGCGAGGTTGTCGTAGTCCCGGTTCGGGAACAGCACCTTGAGCGTCGAATGCCAGAAATCGTAGGGGTAGCAGTCGGCGGTGATGTCAATGCCCTCGGCACGGGCGGCCTGCATGGCAGCGATGATGCCCCGGCTCGATTCCCATTTGCTTTTCATGGCCACCTTGATGTGCGAGACCTGCACGGGCAGCTTCGCCTCCCGCCCGATGTTGATGATTTCGTCTAGGGCGTCCTCCAGGTTGATGTCCTCGCTGCGGATATGGCTCATATAGCGCCCGCCCGCCTCTCCAGCGACCTTGGCGAGGGCCAGCACCTCGTCCCGGTTGGAATAAAACGCCCGCTCGTATTCCAGCCCCGTGCAGAGGCCCAGCGAGCCTTTTTCGAGTTCTGATTTCAGGCTGGCCTTCATTTTCTCCACCTCGGCAGCCGTGGCGTGTCGGCGGAAACCGGCCATGCCCATCGCATCCAAGCGCAGGGAGGTATGGCCCGTGTAGGAGGCGACGTTGATGGAAATGGGCTGCTTTTTCACGGCAGCTTCGAGCGTGTCCATCGGTTCGCTGCTGCCGTCCTGCCCCGTGATGATGGTCGTGATGCCCTGGCTGAGGGCGGGCAGCAGCGACGGGTCTTCGTCCAAGGCCCAGAAATGGTGGCTGTGGGTATCAATGAAACCGGGGGCGAGCACCTGCCCTTTGCCGTCGTAAACGGGTTCGTTTTGGAACGGCTTCAAGTCACCGATTTCCAAAATACGGTCGTCCATCAGGCGCACGGAGGCACGGCGGGCGGGCGAGCCGGAACCGTCTATAAGCTGCACATTGTCAATCAATTGCGTTTGGGGCAATTCGATTTTATCGCCTTTCATAAATTGCAGCCCCGCCTGTACGCCTGCAAAAGACCCTCCGTTCGACAGCACGACGAGCGTCCGATTTTTGTCAAAATCCGTCCAGAGCAGGTTCAAAAAACCGACCCAGCCGCCCGTGTGTGCTGCGCAATTGCCGCAATTGAAACCGATGCCGAAGCCGTAGGGATAGGTCGTGCCATCGTTCAGCGGGGCGGGCTTCATTAGCTCGGCGTAGGTGGCCGCTTTCAGCAATTTGCCGCCGTGCAGCGCCTGCGTCCATTTCAGAAGGTCCTCGGCGGAGGAATAGACGTTGCCATCGCCCACGATGCCGTCGAAGCGCATGAGGTCGTCGAGCTTGTTCTGGCCGTCCTCCCGGTGGAAGCCAATGACCCGGTTTTGGGGCGAGGACTTCATTTTCAGGTTAAAAATATAGGTGTTCTTCAGCCCCAGCGGGTGGGTGATTTTTTCGGTGAAATAGTCGGCGATGGGCTTCCCGGACAGCTTTTCGATGAGCGAGCCGAGCACAACGTAGCCCGTGTTGCTATACTGCCATTTTTCGCCGGGCGCAAAGTCGAGTGGCGGCTTCAGTTCTGCCAATAGCTGCATAATCGCCTGATTATCAAGCGTGTCCAGTGCCCCGGTGTAGCGGACGCTGAGGTCGAAATACTCCGGGACGCCGCTGGTATGGTTCATCAATTGGCGGACGGTGATGTCGGGATAGGGGAATTCCGGCAGGTGTTTTTGCACTTGGTCGTCGAAGCCGAGCCGCCCGCCCTCCTGCAAGAGGCAGACCATGCTGCACATGAACTGCTTGGAAATGGAAGCGAGGTTGAACGCCGACGACACCTGCAAGGGCTGCGGGTTTCTGATATCCGTGATGCCGTAGTTTTTTTGGTAAACGACCTTGCCGTTCTCCGCCAGCAGCACCGTGCCGTTGAACAGGGCGTGGTCGTGGAGGTAGGTGAAGGCACTGTCCAATTTGGGGGCTTGGGCGAGGGCTGCTTTACAGGTGAACAGGAGGAGGAGAACAAACAGTTGTATATTTTTCATTGGCAGAAAATTAGAAGGGGCAAGGTCGAGATTAGATTTGGATTAGAACCGAGGAAGTGATTAAACATGGCTAAAATCCTACTGTTTCAACAGTATTTTTTTCAACTTTTATCACCAACTAAGACATGGCAGAAGCTATCATCCCCTTGATTTCCCTCATTGCCCTGGAGGTCATTCTCGGCATTGACAATATCATCTTCATCTCCATCCTCGCCGACAAACTGCCCGAAAGCCAGCGCAACAAACTCCGCTACTGGGGCATTGGCTTGGCAATGGTCATGCGGCTAATGCTGCTAGCCGTCATTTCCTGGATTTTGAAATTGGACAAAACCCTGTTCACCCTGTTCGACATTGAATTTTCGGGGAAGGGACTGATACTGATTCTGGGCGGATTGTTCCTCATTTACAAAAGCACCAAGGAGATTTACCACAAGACCGAGGACAAATCGGGCGATGGGCCAGCCGTGCCGAAACAGGCCAGTTTTGGTAGGCTGCTATCTGAGGTCATCGTGCTCGACCTCGTGTTTTCCATAGATTCCATCATCACCGCCGTGGGCATGGTCAGCGAGCTTTGGGTGATGTACACGGCGGTCATCGTCACGGTGGGCATTATGCTCGTGGCCTCGAAACCCATCAGCGAGTTCATCCGGCAGCACCCGTCGTTCAAGATTCTGGCGCTGTGTTTTCTGATGATGATTGGCGTATCGCTGCTGGCCGAGGGCTTCCATTTCGATATCCCCAAGGGCTATATCTACTTCTCAATGGCCTTCGCCTTCCTGGTGGATGTGGTTCAGATGAAGGCGGAGAAACGGGCGAAGAAGGTGGTGTGATGGCCGATAACGAGGTGACATCTTTTCGCCAGTGCTAATAGGTGATAAAGCAGCCATTTGTAGGCGAAAAGGTGTCATCTCGTTAACAGCTACCCACGAGATGACACCTTTTTGCTGTGGAACGTCTGCTAAAAACTTAACTTGGAGTTGGCAAAAAGATGTCACCTCTTTGACGAATTCCCGAGTGGCCAGGTTATCTCTTCACCAACTTCTCCTGACAAACCGCCCGCCCGTTTTCATCGAAGACACGGAGAAAATACACACCCGATGAGTGCTCCGAAAGGTTGAGCCGCTCAGTGTGCTGTCCGTTTAGCTGCGCAATTTTTTCAAAAACCGCCCGCCCGTTTTCATCGAAAACAGCCAAGCGGTATTGGCCCTGCGTCAGGTTGTTGAACCCCAAAAACACCTCGTCGCTTGCCGGATTAGGCGAAATTTTGACCGAAGGTTTTGTCGCATTTAACTCCGCCAGTCCATTCACTACGGGTGGCGTGGTGTTTTTATACATAATCTGAGTAGCAAAGGCGGCATTATTGTCCAGCGTCACAATGGCGATGGGTTCTTTTTCCACATCACTGTAAAAAAGGTAGGAGTAGGTCGTGTCCACCCCGAAGTTGGTGCCTGGTACGTGCTGGAGGACATGGTCGGTCACTTCAAGCCAGCCGACCGGGGGCACTTTGCCGTCAATGTGGCTCTCCTGGTATTCGGTACGCTTCACCCGCAGCACATCGTACGTGCCGCCGGGAATGCTCAGGCTACCGTATGCCTCCACTGCTTCAATGCGGGTGATGGCCACCCGTATGCGCATGGAATCGGACGTAAAAGGCAAGGAGGAGACGAACTGCGTCGGCAAAGTGGTGGTTGACCACCCTTCCAACACCCCGGAGGTGCTTTGGAAAATATCGAAAAAGTTCATCGGCGCCTTGCGCTCGGTGAGCGGCGGGACAAAGTGGATGATGGTATTGATGCCGATGCCAAAAGGGTCGAGACCGTAGTAGGCGTTCTTCCCCACCTCTGTAGCAGTCACTTTGAAATACTCCTCCGAGAAGGGGCCTGGGTTAGTGTATAGGGTCGCCTCCGGCAATTGTGCGCCGACGGTGCCCCCGCTGGCCGGGTGGTAAATAGTGGCCTGCGCCGCATCGGCGGTCAGGCCCGTGAAGTCCCAGTCCTGTGGGCCGGGTGCGGTCAGCGAACCGATGGTGCCGGGGCTGTTGTCAATATTGAACCATAGCGTGTCGCCAGCCACTGGGAAGGTGGCGCTGGTGACGGTGATTTGGGCGGAAAGGCTGGCTGCAAAGGCGAGCAGCAAGAGGATGGGCAAGCATTTTTTCATTTGGAAAATGATTTTGGTTGAAGATATTTCCAAAGATAACATTTCTTGCCGGCTTTCAAACAAAAGACTAACAAATTACCATGCTTCCAAAAATTATTTTACTCCCAACATTTTCCGAAAAATGCCATTCATGCTAACTATTGGCCTACCCCACTTTTTACTTTGTCTTTTCTAATTTTTACTTTCCAATTTTTGGTAAACCCGAACATAATCCACCTCCATCCGTTGCGGCCAGATGCTGTCGTCCACGCCTTTTTGACCGCCCCAATTACCGCCCACGGCGATATTCAGAATCATGTAAAATGGATGGTCGTAGGGCCATTCTTTGTAGGTCTTGTGCTCGTTGGCAAAGCTGTGGTAGCGCTTCCCGTCTATGAAAAAGAACAGTGAATCCGCCGACCACTCCACGGCGTAGGCATGGAAGGCGTCCATCGCATCCGGCACGGCCAGCGTATCGGATTTTTGTGTGCCAATCATGTGGTTATAAGCCTCCGTATGCACGCTGCCATGTACTGTGCCGGGGTTGAAACCCACATGCTCCATGATGTCAATCTCGCCGCTGGCGGGCCATCCGCCGTGTGTGTCCTTCTCCGGCATCATCCAAATGGCGGGCCAGGTGCCACGGCCTTTGGGCAGCTTGGCACTCACCTCGAATTTGCCGTAGAGCCAGCTTTGCCTACCACGTGACACGAGCTTGGCCGAGGTATAGTTGGAGCTGTCCCAAGGCTCCTTCCTCGCCTCGATGACGAGCTTGCCGCCCTCCACCCTTGCATTTTCGAGCCTGTCTTTGGTGTAGAACTGGAGTTCGTTGTTGCCCCAGCCGTGGCCGCCCACATCGTAGTTCCACTTGGTGGAATCGGGAGGGCCGGTCTGCTCGAACTCGTCCGACCAGACGAGTTGGTAGGCGTCGGCAGGGGCTTTGGATTCTTGGCCGCAACTGGCAAGGAGCAGAAGGAAGGCCATGCCGAATATGGTTGATTTCATTGCTTGTTCTATTTATTGAAAAAATGATACTCCTCAACTTGGATGCTTCACTACTTCTGCTTGGCAATGCAAACATTGATCAAATGCCGTTGCGAATCTCGAACTGACTCAAAGCAGCGGCAAAAAGCACAACCTACATAATTTCTACTTGCAAGGCCAGGGATGTACCTTTTTGCAACAATTGAGTCATTTTACGCCAAAGTAATTTCAGCCTGTTTTGCCCCGCAAAGCAAGTGAAAAATGGGAGAAAATCCTCAACCATTAGCCCAATCAACACCAGAATTCCAAAATCTGCCAGATTTCGGAATTCTCCCCTAATCAACGCCCCTATTTCCCTTCAACCTTCCTACCTTGCAACCCTTTCGCCCCGAATCGTAAATCCAAAATCGCAAAATCGTAAATCGGCATGACCATCTCCGAACTTTCCCTCCGCCGCCCAGTACTCGCCGTTGTGATGAGCATCCTCATCGTGCTCTTCGGCGTGCTCGGTTTCCGCTCGCTGGGCGTCCGTGACTTCCCAGCCATTGACCCGCCAACCGTCAGCGTGCGCACCAACTATGCCGGGGCCAATGCCGACATCATCGAAAGCCAAATATCCGAACCGCTCGAAAAGGCGCTGAACGCCATCGCTGGGGTGAAAAGCATCACCTCTGGCAGCAGCCAGGGCACGAGCAATATCACCGTTGAGTTCGAGTTGGGCATCAGCCTCGAAGACGCCGCCAACGACGTGAGGGACAAAGTGGCAGGGGCGCAGCGCAACCTCCCACAGGACATTGACGGGCCGCCCGTCGTCTCCAAGTCCGACGCCAGCGCTGGGCCGATACTCTCCATGACCGTTGAGAGCGACATCCGAAACCAGTTGCAGCTCACCGAGTTTGCCAACAACACCCTCGTCGAGCGGCTCGAAACCATCCCCGGCGTGAGCGGTGTGAACATCTGGGGCGAAAAACGCTACGCCATGCGCATCTGGATGGACCCCGCCAAGATGAGCGCCTACGGCCTCACCCCCACCGACGTGCGCAACGCCCTCGCCCGTGAGAACGTAGAACTGCCCAGTGGCAAAATCGCCGGGAACAGCACCGAACTCACCGTGCGCACCTTCGGAAGGCTCAACACTGAAGAGGAATTCGCCGATTTAATCGTAAAAAACAGCGCCGCCGGGGACATCCGCCTCAAGGACATCGGCAGCGCCGTGCTCGGCCCCGAAAACGAGGAAACCGTCCTGAAAAAAAGCATGGTGCCCATGATTGCAGTGGCCATCACCCCGCAGCCCGGCAGCAATTATGTGGAGATTTCCGATGAATTTTACCGTCGTGTCGAGCAGCTCCGTGACGAAGTGCCAGAGGACATCAAGCTCGACATCGCCTTCGATTCCGTGAAGTTCATCAAGCAGTCCATTTCGGAGGTGGAGGAAACCCTCCTGCTCTCCATCGGCCTCGTGGTGCTGGTCATCTTCTTTTTCTTCCGCAACTGGTTGGTGGCCATCCGCCCGCTGATTGACATCCCCGTCTCGCTCATCGGGGCCTTCTTCATCATGTACGTCAGCGGTTTCACCATCAATATCCTCACGCTGCTGGCCATCGTGCTGGCCACGGGCCTGGTCGTTGACGACGGCATCGTCGTCACCGAGAACATCTTCAAAAAAATGGAGGCAGGGATGAACAAATGGCAGGCCGCAAGGGAGGGGTCGAAGGAGATTTACTTCGCCGTCATCGCCACGAGCATCACGCTGGCGGTCATCTTCCTGCCCATCATCTTTTTGCAGGGCTTTGTCGGGCGGCTGTTCCGGGAGTTCGGCATCGTGGTGGCAGGGGCCGTGCTCATCTCGGCATTTGTTTCATTGACCCTCACGCCCGTTTTGAACGTAAAAATGAGCGGCAGCCACCACGGCTGGCTCTGGCGGGTCACCGAACCGTTTTTTGCGGGCATGGAAAACGGCTACCATTGGCTGCTCAAGGGTTTTATGAAAATACGCTGGATGGCCATTCCAGTCATCTTAGCCTGTTTTTTCATTATCTATAAAATAGGCGGCGGCCTGAAATCCGAGCTTGCCCCTATGGAAGACCGCAGCCAGTTCCGCCTCCAAATGTCCATGCCCGAAGGCACCAGTTTCGACGGGATGGACCGCTATATTGACCGCATGTCGCAGTTCATGCTCGACTCCGTGCCGGAGCAACGGGTGGTGATGAGCGTGACAGCGCCCGGCTTTTTCGGCTCCGGCTCCGTCAACCAAGGCTTCGTGCGGGTGGTGCTGAACGAACCAACCGAGCGCACCCGCAGCCAGCAGGACGTGGTGGACATGGTGGGCAAAAACCTCGGCAAATTCAGCGAGGGCAAGGCGTTCCCCATCCAGGAGCAGACCATCACCGCCAACCGCCGGGGCGGCCTACCCGTCCAGTTTGTCATCCAGAACAACAATTTTGAAAAGCTGAAAGAGGTGCTGCCGCAATTTGTGGAGCAGGCCAACCAAAGTCCCGTCTTCCAAGGCGTTGACCCCGACCTCAAGTTCAACAAACCGGAACTGCGCATCGAAATTGACCGCTTGAAGGCCACCCAGATGGGCGTCAGCGTGGCCGACGTGAGCGAAACGTTGCAACTCGCCCTCTCCAACCGCCGCCTCGGTTATTTCATCAAGGAGGGAAAACAGTACCAGGTCATCGGCCAAGTGACCCGCAGCGACCGGGACGACCCCACCGACTTGAAGAACATCTTCGTGCGGAACTCGCAGGGCCAGCCCATCCCCCTCGACAACCTCGTGAGCATCCGGGAGGAGACCTCGCCGCCCGTGATTTACCACTTCGACCGTTATAAAAGCGCCACCATCAGCGCTGGCCTCGCCCCCGGCAAGTCGCTCGGCGAGGGCATCGCCGAGATGCAGCGCATCGCCGATGGGCTGCTCGACGAATCTTGGAGCACGGCGCTGGCGGGCAGCAGCCGAGAGTTCGCCGAGAGCCAGGGCAATACCAGTTTTGCCTTCATCCTTGCCCTCGTGCTGATTTTCCTCGTATTGGCTGCGCAATTCGAAAGCTTTATTGACCCCTTGGTCATCATGCTCACCGTGCCGCTGGCCTTGGCCGGGGCCGTGCTCTCGCTCTGGCTCTTCGACCAAACGCTGAACATCTTCTCGCAAATCGGGATGATCATGCTCATCGGCCTCGTGACGAAGAACGGCATCCTCATTGTCGAATTTGCCAACCAAAAACGCAAGGCGGGCATGGACAAATGGCAGGCCGTGGTGGAGGCCAGCACGGCCCGTATGCGTCCCATCATCATGACCAGCTTGGCCATGTCGCTCGGTGCGCTGCCCATCGCCATGTCCCTCGGTGCTGCCGCAACGAGCCGCATCCCGCTGGGCATCGTCATCGTGGGTGGCATCCTGTTCTCGCTGCTGCTGACGCTCTTCGTCATTCCAGCGATGTACTCGTTCTTTTCGAGGAAGGGGGGGAAGGGGTATGAGGAGATGATTGGGGAAAGCGTGGTGGAGGAAAAAGAGTTAAGTTTGTGAAAGCCAAACCAAACTATGGAAGGCCAAGAACTCTTATTTACAAAAATCTGTCGCTACAACTTTATTTATCTATTGAAAAAGCAAAGTGACAAAAATGAACTTAGGCAATCCCTTGATGGGTTCTTTTTAACAGTGGATGAATTGATAGAAAAGGCAAACTGTCAACCGCTGACAAAGATTGGCTTGAAATCGAGCTAGCTGTGACGGAGCAGAAATTGAAAGCTTACAAGCAGGCCAAAACAGCCAATGTGATATCGGGTTAGAATTTTCACTTTCATAAAAACCCTCCCCCCACTGACTTTCCTCATCCCTCTCCTCTCTCCCAACCCCCGACTTTTGCCCCCGAAAAGTCTAACTAAAACCAAATTATATGGAACTCAATGTCAATACCCACCGCCACCGCTCGTGGGCGGAACCTTGGAAGGTCAAGATGGTCGAGCATGTGAAGATGACGACCTACGAGGAGCGCAAAAAGGCGCTCGTGGATGCGGGCTACAACACTTTTTTACTCCGCTCACGGGATGTTTATATTGACCTGCTCACCGACAGCGGTACCTCGGCCATGAGCGACCGCCAATGGGCCGGCATGATGCTCGGCGACGAGGCCTATGCTGGCAGCGAGAATTTCTACCACCTTGAAGACGCCATCCACCGCTACTACGGCTACAAGTACGTTGTGCCGACGCACCAGGGCCGGGGCGCCGAGAACATCATCTCCAAAGTGCTCATCAAACCGGGCGACATCGTGCCGGGAAATATGTACTTCACCACCACCCGCCTGCATCAGGAGCTGGCCGGGGGCGAGTTCCACGACATCGTGATAGACGAGGCGCACGACCCCGACAACGAATTCCCGTTCAAGGGCAATGTTGACCTGAACAAATTGGAGGCATTGGTGAAAAAATACGGGGCCGATAAAATCCCCTACATCAGCATCGCTACCTCGGTGAACATGGCGGGCGGCCAGCCCATTTCGATGGCCAACTTACGGGAACTTCGGGCATATACCCACCAGCACGGCATCCGCATCATCCACGACATGACGAGGGTGGCCGAAAACGCTTGGTTCATCAAACGGCGGGAAGCGGGCTACGAAGGCAAATCCGTGGCCGAAATCGTCAAGGAAATCTGCTCACTGACCGATGGGGCCACTATGAGCGCCAAGAAGGATGCCCTCGTGAACATCGGCGGGTTCCTTGCTATGAACGACCTTGATATTTATGAAGAAGCCTGTAACCTCGTGGTGGTCTATGAGGGTCTGCACACCTACGGTGGCCTCGCCGGGCGTGACATGGAGGCCATGGCCATCGGCATATCCGAGTCGGTGCAGGACGACCATATCCGTGCCCGCATCGGACAGGTGGAGTACCTTGGCAACCGATTGCTGGCCCAAGAAATACCTATCGTGAAGCCCATCGGCAGCTTCGGCGTTTTCCTGAATGCCAAGAAATTCCTGCCCACCGTGCCGCAGACGAGCTTCCCGGCGCAGGCATTGGCGGCAGCCATCTACCTCGACTCTGGCATCCGTTCGATGGAGCGGGGCATCGTGTCGGCGGGCAGGAACAAGGCCACGGGCGACCACTACTATCCCAAATTGGAGCTTGTGCGGTTGACCATCCCACGCCGGGTTTATACCCAAGCGCACATGGACGTGGTGGTGGAATCCATCCTGGAAGTCTATGACCAACGCAACCACATCAAAGGGCTGAAAATGGTGTATGAGCCGAAGTACCTGCGGTTCTTCCAGGCGAGGTTCGAGTCGTTGGGCTAAATTTACTGGCCCGCCACCACGACCCTCACCGTTTGCCGACTACCGGATTCCGTTTCCAAGGCGAGCAGGTAAACGCCCGGCAGCAATCCGGGAAGAAAGTTTATTTTGTCAAGTTCGCTGGATAGCAAGGCTGTTTGGAGTAACCTTCCGTCCACGGCATAGAGCTTTGCAGCAGCGGTTTCGGCTTCGCCAAATTGCACGAAAACGCCCCAAGTGGTAGGGTTGGGGAAAACGATGATGCGCCCGACCTGCCCTTCAAAGCTCAGTTCCTCCACTTGGGAGTATTCATGGCTGCCGTCGAGTTCCACCATTTTCAACCGATAATAAAAACTGCCGCCTTGGCGCCCCACGCCAGGGTCGGGCAGTGCGTAGGTTTGCAGGTTTTGGCTTTCACCGACAGCCTCCACTACCCCGACCAAATTCCAGTCACTGAGACTGCTGTTCGCATTTAGCCGCTCCACTTCGAAGTGGTCCATCTGTTGTTCGCTCGCTGTTTGCCAAGAGAGCATGGCATCGGTTTTTGAGGTGGCAAACACCTGAAAATCAACCAGTTCGATAGGAAGGGCCGTTGCCATGCCCACGCCGAATATACCCGGCCCGTTCAGCCCTGTGCGAGTGAAACTGTAAGGGTTGGAGCCAGTAGCAGCACCCGTCGGGGTACTGGCAAAATCCCAAACGCCGCCGCTGTAGCGACCCAGTGTGCAATCGGTGCGGTCGAAACCAACCAACTCATCGGAATGGCTCCACTGGGCGGTGACGGAAAGGTTGGCATCGCCTGCCGACCCCTCCACAACCTCCCAGGCGGCATCGGCTACCTGCGAGGTGGCAGCCGAGCCGCTGTTGCCATTGGACAGCACGCTGGCCAGGCAGCGCACCCCATAGGTGTCGGAAGGGCCGTTTTCATTTAGTATCACTGGGTTGTAAGTCGTCAGGCTTTGCCCTACGTGAAAAGTAAATCCGCTTGCCCCCAGGCCTTGCTTGCTTACCCGACCCGTACCGTTGGTGACGAAATATTCGTTGCCATCGGCGCTGACCACATTGGCCGAAGGGCCGAAAGAGAAATCATACGCACCGAGCACCAGTTTGACATCGTCGGTATTGAAAGTGACTTCATTGCTCACGCCTGCATTGGCCAGCAAAGTGACGGTGGTGCCGGGGCTTTTGTCGAGGATGAGGTTGTTCAGCATCGTGCCCCCGAGGTCGAGGTTGGAGTCGCTGCTACCGGACAGCTTGAGGTTGGAGGTATTGGCTGTGAGCGTTCCGTTGTTTTCGAGGTCGGTGTTCTCCAGCACGAGGTTGGCGCTGCCAAGGCCGAGGGTCGCCCCGCTGCCGATTTTGAGGGTCGCTTGCGCCATGCTGGCAAACGTTGCGCAGCAGAATATGATGGTGATGAAATGCTTCATGTTGGATTGGTAATTGGTGATTAGTGATTGGTGATTGGAGCACCCCCCAGTCACTAACCACCAATCACTTTGCAGCATTAATTTCCCGCTTCCAAACCCTCCACCTTCGCCTGCAATTCGAGCAGCAGTTTTTGCATGGCGTCAATGGTTGTTTGTTGCGCAGCAACCTGTTGTTCCAAGGACTTGTTCTTGGCGTCAAGCTCTTGCGCAGCTTTTACTAAGGGCATCACGAAATCGGAGTAGCGGACGCTGTACAGCCCCACCTCGTCCTTGGCTTTTTCCACCCCGCTGAAGTTGTAACCGACAGTACGGGCGGCAGCCTCCACTTCTTGGGCGAGGAAGCCGGTGACGGTCTGCTGTTCGATGTCGTATTTCTCCTCCCAGTCGGTGGCTGGTTTTTTGCCCTTGAGGCACATATCATTCATCTTATGGATGTCCAGGTGATAGGTGACGGGACGGAGCAGGTTGATGAAGGCAAGACCGGGCACGTTTTCCTGTACCCCTGTTTTGATGCGGGCATCGGAGTAGGTGCTCCAAGTCACTTGTCCGCCAATCCAGCTTACGCTGGTGTTGCCGACTTCGATGCGGTTGTTCACGTTGCTGATGCCGCCTGCGAAGTAGCCGATGGCGGTGGTGTTGGAGAGGTTGTCGGTGGTGAAATAGGCCAAGGCTCCCATTGCAGTATTCTGCATGCCTGTTGAATTGGCGCTCAATGCAAAGTCTCCAATTGCGGTGTTATATGTCCCCGAAATATTGCCTGAAAGCGCATAGAATCCGTTTGCCGTGTTGTAACTGCCTACGGTATTTGACCTTAGCGATTGGGCACCTACAGCAGTGTTTTTCTCGCCTATGGTGTTTGTATACATGGACTCAGCCCCAAGTGCCGTGTTTTCATCGCCTGAATTATTAAAGAGGGATTTCAAACCCACAGCCGTATTCGAGTTGCCCGAAGCGCCAAGGTTCATTGCCTGTTTCCCCAATGCCGTGTTCCCAGAACCTTCCATGTTGTTGTACATAGCCCCCATGCCGACTGCAGTGTTCTCATTGCCAATCGTGTTATTGAACATAGCGTTGAAGCCATTCGCCACATTTAAGTAGCCCTCCGTATTGGAGTGCAGGGCATAGCTCCCACTTGCCGTGTTGTAGAACCCAGTGGTATTTGACCGGAGCGATAGGGCACCCACTGCAGTGTTGCTGTATCCTGTTGTGTTTTCGAACATGGCCTCCGCTCCAAGTACGGTGTTTTCATCACTCGTGTTCTTGAAAAGGGATTTCAAACCCACTGCCGTATTAGAGTTGCCCGAAGTGCCGAAGTTCATGGCCTGCTTCCCCAATGCCGTGTTCCCGGAACCCTCCGTGTTGTTGTACATAGCCCCCATGCCGACTGCGGTGTTCTCGTTGCCAATCGTATTATTGAACATAGCGTTGAAACCATTCGCCACGTTCAAGTAGCCCTCTGTGTTGGAGTGCAGGGCATAGTTTCCTGTCGCCGAGTTATACTGCCCTGTCGTGTTGGAGCCGAGTGCGAACTGGCCAATGGCCGTATTGGAATCCCCTTCTGTATTGCTCTGCAAAGCCCCCTTGCCGACAGCGGTATTTTCCGATCCAGTCGTGTTAGCATTGCCAGCCGACTCCCCGACAAAAGTATTGCTGGCAGCACTTGGCAAATGCAGGATGACATGACCCGCTGCGTTTTTAGAAAGCACCATGCCCTCCGTTCCGCCCACATCAAAGCGGATGATGTCCTCATCAATAGTTTCTTCTACTTGAATTTTGGTATCTCCATCAGTATCCGAGAGCAGCATTGCCTCCTTCAACGTCACCCACAGGCTGCCATCATAGACATAAAAACTGCTGGCATTTGGGTCGAACACCAACAACCCTGTTGCTGGCGAGACGATGGCCTCCCGCTGGTCAACATTCATGCGGGGTATCAATAAGCCCCTGGTAGTGCTCTGGAGGTCGAGCACAGCACTGGCGTCGGCATTGCTCCCATCCGTGTTGATGGCGACTTGGGCCGTCATTGAAAGAGCCATCAGGCATGGGAAAACGAGTAAGGCGATTCTTTTCATTTTCAGGTATTTTACTTGAAGTTTGGACAATAAGGCGGTAGGTGTCAGTGTGCGTCCGGTGCGTGATTTTCAAGCAAAATACCTATGAAATATAAGCGTAGGCAATCTGGGCTTTGTAGTTGGCGGGATTGGGTTTGCCGTTGGCAAGTGGTTGCCCTGGGAATTTGTTGAATTGGTTAAACTGGTTGAATTAGCAGTCATCACCCAATTCAACCAGTTTAACCAATTCACCTAATTGCCAAGTTCACACCTTCGCAATCCTCCCCAAAAACTCCTCCTTCCGGCTCCTCGCCACGGGCAGGTGCGCCCCGTCGGTCATCACCACCTCGCCGCCCTCGCCACGCAGGTAGCGCTCCACGTGCTTCAAATTGATGAGGTGCGAATGGTGGATGCGCAGGAAACCGCAGGGAAGCAGCAGTTCCTCGAAGTCCTTGAGGTTTTTGGAAAGGACGATTTTTTGGCCTCCGGCCAAATGCAGCTCGGCATAGCTGCCATCGGAATTGCAGCGCACGATGTTCCTCACCTCGATGAACTGCAACCCGTCCAAGGTGCTGACGGCAATGCGCTCCGGCGGCTCAGCGTTGCTCCGGGTGGTTTTGAAAAAATCGAATTGCGAAGCAACAGGCGGGGGCAGCGACACGGCCTTTCGTACGGCAGCTTTCAGTTCCTCCACGTCAATGGGCTTGAGTAGGTAGTCCAATGCACTGTACTTGAAGGCCCGCACGGCATATTGGTCATAGGCTGTGGTGAACACCAGCCGGAAGCCGATGGGTACCAAGCGGTCGAGCAGGTCGAAGCCGTTGAGTCGGGGCATTTCGATATCGAGGAAAAGGAGTTCCACAGGCTCGACGGCAAGCACTTCGAGCGCCTTGGTGCTGTCCGTGAAAACGCCAGCCAGCTGTACTTCTGGGCAGTGCTTTTCGAGCAAATGGGCCAGCAATTGGGCACTGCGAGGTTCGTCTTCTACGATGAATGTTTTCATTGAAAATGCTGAGATTTATGGCAAAACTGAAGTTACCCAAAACCAAATTTCGGCTATTTTAAATCTAACGTGAGGTTTGGATTAAAGTCTTTCTAATTAACGCAAGTTGCGGATAACCTAACCTAAATCTCTTTTTCGGCGGCTTCGCCGCCGAAAAAGAGATTTAAACGGTGTTTTTGCGGGCCTCCGGCCCGCAAAAACACCGTTTTGAACTGAGGGCTTTGGTGCTCCGCAACTTGAGTTAATTAATAAATAATCAGCTTTTTATGCAAATGAGGCTGCATGAACGGCTGCAGCAGTGTTCTTTCGAGGGCGGGTTTGATTACCCGCCCTCTCAAATGAAGGCACTGCAAGGACAAAAATGCCCATGTTGCTTATCAAAAGCCCATTTTCCAATCCCGACCTTACGTTAAATTACAACTTCCGTTAGCAGCGGCACGCCAAACAGATTCCCTAAAACACCCCACCACCAACCCTTGATATGACAAAAATCATCGGTTCAGGCATGGTATTTGGCGCTATTTTCACACCCAAAATGCGAAAAGCACTACAAATCCCATGTCTAATTTCAACAAAGAATACCAAGCTGCACTGCCGCTCGGAGGAAAGGAAAAGTTGTTGTGGCGCAGCTTGCAGGCCGTGTTTTTCGCAATAGGCCTTGGACTGTTCTTCTTGCTCGTTTTTTTGCCGGATCTTGGCGTGAAAGCATTTTGGAACATCCTCATACCGGTCGCACCACTGCTTTTCTTGCTTTCAACTGGATTTTGGCGAAACGTCTGCCCACTCGCTTCGGTCGCACTTCTCCCCCACCATCTGAAAATCTCGAAGAAACGCCGCATACCGCTCATTTGGAACGGTAGGCTGGCACTGGCAAGCGTCGTGCTGCTCTTCCTCATCGTTCCGGCGAGGCATTTGGCACTGAACAATGATGGGTTGGCAACGGCCATCACCTTGGCCGTTTTGGGCATGTTGGCCTTTGTTGGCGGGCTGTTTTTCGATGTAAAAAGCGTCTGGTGTTCCAGCCTGTGCCCCGTGCATCCGGTGGAGAAGTTGTATGGCCAAAAAGTTGGCTATACGCCCCAAAATGCGCACTGTGGGGCTTGCCACAACTGTGTGGCCCCTTGCCCCGACTCGACGCCCCGCATTGCAGCGCAAAAACCGATGGAACGCAACACCCAGGCCTTGGCCACCACCTTGCTCACAGGTGGCCTGCCCGGCTTCATATGGGGATGGTTCCATGTGCCGGATTGCCGCAGCCCGATTGCGGAAATGGGCGAGTGCCTCGTAGCCTTTGGGCTGCCCTGGGCCACGATGGCAGCTACGCTGGCGGCTTTTTTGTTGCTCCGCAAATTTTTGCCCAAAGGCACGGAGGCACTGCTGGTGAGCGTGTTCGCAGCGGCGTCCATCTCCTGCTACTACTGGTACCGCATCCCATCGCTGGTGGGCTACGGTCTATTTCCGCAGGATGGCCTACTCGTTGACCTGACGCAGACGCTGCCCCTCTGGAGCATCATGGCCGCACAAGTGGCAGCCGTCGCCTTCTTTGGTTGGTGGCTGGTGCTGCGCAACCCGGCACCGACCGTTTGGGCCATGAGGCCACCGTTCGAAGTGAGGAAGAAATGATAGCTGAATTGTTTTATTGTTGAATTGTTGCCCGTAATACGTGCATCCAAAACAATCATAACAATTTAACAATCAAGCAATTAAACAATTCAACAATCACAACAATTATAACAATCAAAACAAACCCATGACAACACTTGCAACCACCATTACCACCTTCACCGACCAGGATTTTCTGAATCCAAAGTACAAGGACCTCCAAGAAGTGGCCCGCTACTATAAGCAGGCTTACGCCAACGCCGACCCGTTTCCGAACATTGCCTTCAACGACTTCTTCAACCCGGACGTACTGGATGCCATCCTCGCCGAGTTCACCGACCTCGATGCCGATGGTAACTTGAAGTACACCACGCCTAACGAAATGAAGCTGGCCAGTATCGGCGAGCGGCGTTTTGGGCCAGTGACCAAGGCATTTGCCCGCTTCCTCAATTCGGAGCCTTTCCTGTTGTTCCTCCAGGAGCTTTCCGGCATCGAGGAGCCGCTGATTCCTGACCCGTACTTCGAAGGGGCGGCCTTCCACCAAATCAAGCCGGGGGGCTTCCTGAAAATCCACGCCGACTTCAACAAGAACCGCCGCACAGGGCTTGACCGCCGCCTCAACGTGCTCGTTTACCTCAACAAAGATTGGAAAGACGAGTACGGCGGCCACCTCGAACTGTGGAACCGGGACATGACCCGCTGCGTGAAGAAGATGCTGCCTGCGTTCAATACGCTTGGTATGTTCAGCACCACGAGCCACTCTTGGCACGGCCTGCCCAACCCGCTCACTTGCCCACCCGACCGCAGCCGCCAATCGCTGGCGCTGTACTACTACACCAACGGCCGGCCAACGGATGAAGTGGAGTCTGGGTTGGAGGAGCATACCACCATTTTCAAGGATAGGAAAGACAGCGAGGTGGACGCTCAAATGCGCACCTTCAACACTGCCCACGGCCTCAAGGATTTTGTGAAAGACTTGACACCGCCGTTGCTGTTCCGGGCAGCAAAAAAATTGGTGGGCAAATAAGGGCTGCAACTAAACGAACCTGTATTTTTTGATTGACGAAGCGACCCGCAATGTGCTGTTTTCAAAGCCATTGCGGGTTTTGCATTTCAATACAATACTCCCCCAAGCACGATTCCAAATTTATGCGTTTGGCATACAAATTAGCCCTCTTCGTCCACGAGTTATTGGAATAGGCAACAGCCTTTTTTAACTTTGCCTAAAACAACGCAGCTTGCCAAAACGGCAGTAAAACAACAAAAATCAGAATGAAAACCACCCCGCCTACTCCAAGCCTGCGTAGATAGTCACCCTACCCCCTCCGATGCTCGAATTCAAGGGAACCTACATTCATCAGACATTGGGCAGTCTTGAAAAAGACTGGTCTATCCCTGAGTTGTTCACCTGCTACGAGCCGTTGGTTGGAGAGCCGCTGGCCGTTCGGTTGTATGCCATGCAACAGATGGTTTATGTGGCTGAAGAACATTACGGTGAGCTTTCGGAGGCCGGCCAGTTGCGCTACCATTTCTGGAAACAACTGCGCACCAGCCGCATCGAGGAGCGCAGGTACAAGTACTCGGTAAAAATCAGCGACACCTACCACTGGGAACTGACGGTCAATTCCGAGGGGCTTTTTTACAAAGACCTGAACCCTATGTACGACCAAATGGCAGGACAGGTCCACGAGCAATTGTTCAGCGATTTCTGGTTCTATGGCCCACTGATGCCCATGCCCAACCTCGATGACCGCAAATGGGTGGTATCACAAATCCGCAATGCCTTCCTGCAAATCGGGCCAGTTTCACAAAAGCATTTTGAGCTTTTTGAATACCCAAAGTTGCCAATAGACCACTTCTGGGAGGAGGGCGACCACAACGCCAAGGACTTCGTGAACATGCGTTATTTCGGCCTCGAAAGCGGCAGGACGAACTGGCACGACGGGCTGGTTTACCTCGGTTTCATTGCCTTCGAACGGCTGCTGGCCGACCCGCAGGGATTGGAACGGGTCATCACGCCCGCCATCAGGGCCGAGGTCATGGAACACCTGAAGGCCAAGGATGGAAAGCCAAGCAGGGAACCAGAAGACCCCGAAAAAGCCCGCATGAAGGAGGTGTACATGTCGAACGGCGGCATGGAATTGTACATCCATCGTGACTATGGCGACACCTACAGCGCCAACCCCGCCGATGAACTGATTTGGAAGCGGGAATTGCTCGACGACCTATCGCAGCGCCTAAAGACCATTGACGACTATGCGGGCCTAAGCCACATTGCCACCGTGATGCGCCACCATAGGGTTCCCGACATCGAGGAGCAATTTTTGGCGGCAGCCAAACAGCCCAACCTAAAAGCACGACAGGCCATCGGGCAGGTGCTCAGCGAGCAACGCTACGACGAGGCGGCGGCGCAGGTCACGCTTTCGCTGCTTGAATTCGAGCATGAATCGGACTACTGGCGCAATTATGTTTTTAGTGCCTTGGGCAATATGCGGGAGAACAAGGCCGTGCAACACTTCGTCATCCAATGCCTGAAAGGCGACGACGAAACCCGCTTCAAAAAAGGGGTCGAAGTGCTCATTTCATGGGGCATGAAAGGAGATACGGCCCTGATGGACAGGGACTTATGGCTCAGCCTCAACTGGCAGGATGCCTGCGCTGCCGACCCGCACTTCAACCATGCCCTCGGAAAAGCCATCAAAATCATTGAAAGCAAATGATGCGGTATTTAATCGGCCCGGAACTGTTTTGGCTGCTGGTTTTTGGCGCAGCCAAAATGATAGCAAAAGCCAATGTCCCTCCCACAAAAAGCATGGACGATTTCATCGAAAAATGCTGGTACTATGTGCCACTACTGGTGCTGCTCTGCTTCGCAATGTGGTGGCTGCCTGTGGTGGAAAAGCGTTGGCTCTTGCTGCGGGTATGGGTAGCCTGCACGCTTGGCGGGCATTTTGTTTTGGAGAAAATAATGGCTGCCTATAGCACCCAAGGGCCGGGGATTGGCATGGGTTATTTGGCGGGCATGCTGTTTTTGATTGTCCTGCTCATTGCGGGCAGCATTGTCGTAATGATTAAATTTTGAGCAATGACATCAGGATTTATCGGCATCGCACTGAACTTTATAAGAAGCAGTTTCAAGCAGCAAAAAAGCGGAAAAAGCTCATTGGCCAAGGCCGGTCAACCGCATTCGGATGGCTGGCGGGTCAGGTTCGAGGAGTCGGGCCGCAGCGGAAGGGTAGGTTTTGAGGGGGAGGGCCGCAGTTTTGGCATGTACTGGGAGTTCGGCGGAGCCGATGTACTGGCCATTATTGATGTACCCACAGTTGAAAAATGGGAAGCGCAAACGGGCATCCCACTTGAAAAACGTGCGGAAATCCTGGATTTCATCGGCAGGGAAACGGTGCGGCAAAAAATTTCGAGCAGGGGGTATGCAGAAATAAAGGAAAGCTGCATCTTGATTCACGCCTGAACATTTAATTTTTGCATCACCAATGATACAATTTACCGAAAATGGCGTCCTTCAAACCCGCAATAAATACGAGGAGTCTTGGACTGCCAAAACGCTGTTTGAGAAATTCGAGCCACTTAAATTTGAGCCGTTGGCAACCCGGCACAATGCCATGATAGCCCTTGTGCCCGTGGTGGAGCCAATTCGTGGAGAACTGACGGAAACGGGTCAACGCTGCCTTGATTTTTGGAAACTGCTCCAGCCTGAGAAGGTTCCTTCGATGAAATTCAAGTACACCACCAAAGTGGTTGACACCTACGAATGGGAACTGAAGCTCACGCCCAAGGGCCTCGTTTACAAGGACAAGTCAAACGATTACAGCACTTACAGCGATGCCTACGCCCAGCTTTTCAGCGATTTTTGGCTATACGGGCCAAGGATGCCCATCCCCGATTTATCGGTGCGGGAGGAAGTGCTGGCTGCCATCCGTGGGGCGTTCAGGCAAGATGGGCCAGTTGCGCCACCTCATTTTCCATTGTTTGAATATCCTCCCACCCACAGCAAACTGAGTTGGAATACAAATGGAGGCGGCGTGGAAGATTTCATCATCGTCCGAAACTACGGCATAGAAGTCGGCCAGACCAATTGGCACGATGGACTGGTTTTTCTGGATTTTATTTCCTTCGAACAGTTTTTGACGGGGCAAGGGTTGAACGAACTTAAATTTAAACCCAAGGTGAAATTGGCCATAAAGGAGCATTTAGGGCAGGCACTTAAATCGGGTGGAAATTAATGACATTTTTAAACTAATGAAGACCTAATATCATGCAGGATAAAGAATTTAAAATACCTGAAGCCCCCTTTATTTACCCTTATTCCGAGAAAAAAACCATACGGAAAAAGCAGATGATAAGCAATTTGCAGCATGGCATTTTATTCGAAGACAACGGGTTTTTCCTGCCTTGGAATACATCTTATGAAGCCGTTGATAAAATAGCGGAGCAGAAAAGAGAAGGAGGTGGTCATACCTATTGGTATTTGGGATATCATACCATATTAGGTGGGTTTAAAAGCCATGTCACGGTTCATAAATTAGGTGGCAAAATGTCCGACCCCATCAATCAAATTGAAGAAATGCTGGGTGGAGATATTGCTGGAAATAATAGGGCCGACGAGGCACGGGAAATTTTCAATGAATCATTGGGGAAACTGGAAAATCCTGATTTTGGCAAAGTTGGGAATTTAGACCTTGGCAATATGATGTGGGTAGTAGGGAAATGTCGGGTAAGCATTGTCGGCATTGAGCGGTTTGACTATTTCTATTACCTTTATATAGGCATATAAAATTGATTTTCAACACTTTTTTAAACACCATGGAAACAAGGACAAAACATACCTACCGCACCGAGCTTTCCGAGTTTGCGAAAGACGTGCTCGTAGAGTGCCCCAACTGCCAACGCCAAGCCTTGGTGAACACCAATGGGGAAACCGTTTATAAGGCCGAGAAAATAAAGGTGCGGGTCGTTTGCGGGCATTGTGGTTACAGCAAAGACGTCGAACGCATCTGGGTCAGGAACAAGCAGTTCATCCTTGGCGAGGCCATTGACCCCTTCTTCCACCTGCCGCTGTGGCTGCGGATAGAAGTGGGCGGCAATTTGCTTTGGGCCTATAATTATGAGCACTTGAGCTTTATCGAAGCCCATATTGCCGCAAAATTGCGGGAGCGAAATGGCTTTGAGCACCACAAAACACGCAGCGTCGGTGCCCGCCTGCCCCGCTGGATGACGGCGGCGAAGCGTCGGGAAGAAATGCTTCGGGCAATTGAGAAATTGCGGAGCAAAACATTGTAACGACCCACAAATTCCAAGGCATGGGCGTAGATTACCGCCCGGCGGTGCAGGAAGTAGGCAATGCATTGTACGAACGAACGGATTTCGGGAAACCGATGATTGGCGTCAAATCCGCTTTGGAAAACTGGTTAAAAACGCACTGAAATTGAACATTTTATTTTGGATTTGTTGGGCGATAGATATACTGCTTAGCGCCATCGCCATCGTTGGCAAGGGCTTCGCTGATAGTTTTCATAAAAGCAGCTCGGTGCCTTGGCTGGCCATATTGATAATTGGCTGCACAGTAGGCGGTTTTTTGTTCCAAATTGTACTCAAAAAGCCAAGCTGGGCGCTGGTTTTGGCGGTCTTTCCTTTGCTGGTGATGCTGGGCATGTATCTTTATGAAAAAATGACCCAGTGAAGCGGTGTGGCGGTTTTTGGCAAAAGGGAGCAATGTCCACAGCGTTATTTCCAGATAATTCCGCCATTGAGTGATTAATATCATAAGCCATAACAAACTAATTCTCTTGCTTTGCGGCATTGTTTCATCAAAGATATTAGCCATGAAAAAAATTATGTTTCTAATTGCGGTTGTTGCTACACTGGCCGCATGTTCCAGCAACGAAACGCCCGCTGCCGATACTGGAGTCGCTACTGAAAAGCCCAAATCCATGGTCGCAGAGGACATCACTGCCAACCCTGATTATATAAAGGGCAAGGAATTGATTGCCAAAAACGATTGCCTCACCTGCCACAAAGACCACGAAAAGCTCGTAGGCCCAGCCTATAAAGATGTGGCTGCCAAGTACGCCAGCGACCCGAACGCCATCGAAGTCTTGGCTGAAAAAGTAATGAAAGGTGGAACGGGCGTGTGGGGACAGGTGCCGATGGCTGCTCACCCCAACCTGTCCAAAGAGGACGCCGTGGCTTTGGTCAAATACATCATGCTGATAAAATGAGGCGCTGAGCAGAACGCTGCCTTTAGAAACTGTTTTAAAACCCCTGACGGACATAAAACGCCATCTTCCGGCGGCGTACTGTGGACATTTTGAAGCGATAGCCTCCCTTATCCCTTCAAAAAATCTTCTTTACCTGCCGCTCACAATCGTACATTTTCTGTCTCAACAAGGGTTTTAGGAACGTGTGAAAGATAAGTTGTTGCTTTCGGAAAGTGTATTTTTTCTACTGGCAAGGCATTAAAACAGGCGCATAGTGGCGCTACGCAACTGTTTTAAGAACGAAGCCAGCGGGAAAAAGACGCCGCCCAAAGTGACAAGTTATCTTTCACACGTTCCTTAAAACAGTTTCTGACATTTTTCATCCCCATTCCCTGCCAAAAATCATCCGCCACTGTCGGGCAATCCGCTTTTTTCGCCCCTTAATTTTAGCCAATGCCTTTGCACCGTACCGTTCGAGTCACCAAGTCCTTCACCTTTGAAATGGCCCACGCCTTGCTGGGCTACGACGGCGATTGCCGCAATATCCACGGACATTCCTACAAATTGCATGTGACGCTGCGGGGCCAGCCCCTGCACCAGCCCGGCCATCCCAACGACGGCATGGTAATGGACTTCAAACACCTGAAAAAACTGGTAAAAGCCACCGTGTTGGATATTTACGACCATGCCCTCGTGCTGAACGAGGCCACGCCCCCCACGGCCATTGCGGAGCTGACGAAACATTATGAAAAACTGGTGACGCTGCCCTTCCAGCCCACTTGCGAGAATTTGTTGCTGGATTTCGTGGAGCAGATACAGGCTGGCCTCCCCGATTCGGTGGAGTTGTATGAGGTGGAGTTATTTGAGACGGCTACGTCGAAGGCGGTGTGGTGTGCGGGGGATAATGTAATTGCAGTAACGGTGGAGATTCCATGATACAGTCCGAGTTTTGCATGAATCTTTGATTAAGAAGAGATTCAACAACGGTGTGATAGCGCTGTTGCTTTTTTAGAGCCAAGCGTGGGTAAATCAAAGTTGCCTCCTAATTTTAGTTATAGCATTTAATATTTTTAGCTGGTATTCGTTATTCCGAAAACCTTTTAGATATTTCCTCAAATTCTGTTGCAATTTTTGTATTAGGAAGTGATTTCCGAAGGTGTTCAATGGTAGTTCTATTGGCATTTGTCCCAACTATGTTCAAGTACTTTAACCAAAGCATTTTATCCAATGTAGCCAATTCATTTGAAATATTGAGTTGTGTATTGAAAGAAACAACCAAGGTGTCAAGTTGATTTAGTTCAATTATTCCTTTTGATAAGGACCTTAAATCAACCGCAGTTAGGTTTAAAACCTTCAAGTTCTGCAACTGACCAATTTTATCAGGCAACTGCTTTATTTTATTCATGTTTGGGCCAGTTATGGCCATTGGCGGATACATTGCAAAGCTGTTGCCCATGTATAAAACTTTCAAGTTTGCCATTGAAAAGATGCTATCAGGTATTTCCGTCAAATTTTGATTCATAAGTTCCACGGAGGTGGTATTCAAGTTGATTTGCGGTTCACAACCAAATAGCACTAAAAATAGGATAGAAATTGATGCTTTTATTTTCATTTCAGGCAACGTTTTTATTTTGGCAGCACAGAATTAAATTCGTTAAAAATCAACAGCTTAACATGCTATGACCTGTAATTGGTGCTGAAAAAGAAGCGAGCGTTTTTTCTCCCTTTTTTCCCTCAGCTAAGGAAGCTTTTCTGTTCCACTTGGGCAAGTGTAGAAGGATTTTTTTGTGGACGATGAAACTGTAAGTGCTGGGATTGGCTCAGTAGAATGCCCCGTCTTTTGGTTGTGCTTTACACCAACTCAAATCGCTGGCTAATTTTTTTTCCAAAAAAAGTAGGGTATCCCCCGCCCCCCTCGTTCTTAGTTTGATTCCAATGCAGAACGATGTTTCTCACAAGCGATTGACTATCAACGCATTGGGCGTTTATTTTTCATCCTTAAACTAAAAATCTTAGTTATGAACAAGAAATCATTTAATTCGTCCCTGCTGCTGCTCGCCACCGCTTTTTTGCTCGTTTTCACCGCCTGCCAGAAAGAAGAGAAGGCCACTCCCCAAACTGACCAAGCCACCGTAGAACAGGCAAAACAGGCCATGGCCAACCAAGAAATAATGCTTTCTTCCTTCAACATCGCCCAATGGGGTGTCGAAAGCGCCAACGGCGTCCAAGAAGGCAAAGTGGACGAAAGGGGCTGCGCAAACATCACGGTGACGCCGCAAAACCCCTTTGTTTTCCCGAAAATCGTCACCGCTGATTTCGGCGCTGGCTGCACCGACGACGATGGCAAATTCAAAAAAGGAAAGGTCATTATGACCGTTGGGGCATTCTGGGAGCCGAATGCGGCCATCATTGTCACCTACGACAATTATTACGAGGACAACGTAAAGATTGAAGGGCAGTTCACCTTCACGAACCTGAGCACAGCCAACGCTGCCATCCTGCGCATTGACGCAGAGGGCATCAAACTGATTGACCAAAGCAACAACAAGACCTTCAAATTCACGGGCAACCAGACCTATACCCAAACCGCCGGCCACGCTACTGCCCAGAACACGAGCGACGATGTTTTTGAAATAACGGGCAGCATTCTCAGCACCCTACCTACTGGCGAAAATGTGGATTGGCTCATCACCACCCCGCTCGTCAAGGCCAACAGTTGCGCATGGATTAGCCTTGGCAAGGGTACGCTCAGCATCAATGGCTTCCCCGTTTATGTTAATTATGGCAACGGCAACTGCGACAACCAAGGCACTTATACGGTGAATGGGCAGGTGTATCCGTTTACGATGTAAAATAAAAGATGATAGCTGTTTTTGCTGCGCACCTGCTTAGCGTTCCACTGCTCTCCAGAAAGGGGGAATTTGAAATTTTGCAAAGCAAAATTTCAAAT
>WBZM01000387.1_pt1 | contig 64451 bp, 59 predicted proteins | sample 5204271 | NCBI WGS metagenome assembly WBZM01 (sample SAMN12344346, study PRJNA552823) | activated sludge metagenome | biome: Activated sludge suspended growth; feature: Nitrification reactor; material: Wastewater; isolation source: activated sludge from nitrification reactor of wastewater... | reverse complement strand
ACGTGGCCGTCGGTCCACGATCGGGATGCGGGAGAGGATCGATCGCCTTATGGCCGTGGCAGACGGGAATCCCGTTCTCTGGATAAACGTCCGCACCCTCAACCCCGGAAACCCCGCCTACTCCGAAGCGAACATGCAGGCCTGGGATGACGAACTGCTCGACGCCTGCGAGACCTACCCGAACATGCGCATCTACGACTGGGCCAACCGGGTGAAGGACGAATGGTTCATCGATGACGGCATCCACTTCACCACCGAGGGCTACCAGGTGAGGGCGCAGGCGATCGCCAACGCGGTGCCGAAATCCTTCGGCATCTGGTCAAGCTTCTGGAACCAGACCGGATGCCTGGTCAGCTGATCGCCTGGAAAGTTCGATGCCTTGCGCCCGGTCCCGCTCCCAGCGCTGACCGAAACCTCAAGATCCAGTTTGTCGGCGATAATCGCCGACAGACCGGATCTCAGTGAGTCCGGCTAGTCGCTGTCCTCATCTGTGCGGGGTACGACCAGCACCGCCGATGCCGCGTGATTGACCACGTCGGAGGAGACCGAACCGAGCAGCACCCTTCTTACCGGGCCGTAAGCCCGGGAGCCAAGGCAGAGCAGGTCCAGGACTTCCGAGGCTTCGGCCAGCTGGATCGGGGCCGTTCCTTCGAGCAGCACCTTCTCTGCGGTCAGGTGATCGGGAACTACCGCGGCCATTTCGTCGAGGAGCAGGCTCGCTGCTTCATGGGTCGCTTCCGCCATCTCGGCGAGGGGATAGGTCGCCCCCCAGCGACCCCACTCGTCGGCGAACCCTGCGGCCACGGAAAGCAACTGAAAATTCGAACCGTCGGCCGCGAGTTCGATCGCTGTCTCGGCCGCCAGCCGCGATTCGGGGGAGCCATCGACTCCGACTCCGATTCTGTCGAGGGAGGCCCTCTCCCGGAAACCATCCGGGGCAATGGCGACCGCGCAATCTCCCCCTGACATCAACTGACGTGCCTTGCGGCCGGCCCGGGTGTGACCCTTGGCAGCACGGGGGCTGCTGCCTACGATCACGAGATCAGCGCCGGTCCGGTCGACCACCGAACTCAGGCCGTGTGAAGCCGATGACGACTGCTCGACCTCGAAAGTCGCGCCGACCCGGTCTGCCACAGCCTCCAGGCTGGCCCGGGCCTTGTCGGTCAGCTCTGTGTAGGCCTCCGCGGGAAGAGCGGGGACGAAACTGCCGCCGACCGGGTGGGGGACCACCGAGGCGAGCACAAGTTCGGCGTCGGAGCGGTTGGCAATCAACTGTCCGAGCGCCAGGGCGTCTTCTGCGTGCTCGCCGCCATCGTGGCCGACGAGAACGCGGGTGAATTTGGCCATGAACCCATGATCGCCCCGGAACCTCCCGGGCGCAAGGGGGGAAACCACTGAAACGGCCCGGACCGGGCCCGCGTTACCGGGTCAGGCGCTTATAGGTGATTCGGTGGGGACGGTCCGCCTCGGCTCCCAGACGGTTGCGCCGGTTTTCCTCGTAGGCCTCGAGGTTGCCCTCGAACCACACGACCTGCGAGTCACCCTCGAAGGCGAGGATGTGGGTCGCGACCCGGTCGAGGAACCAGCGATCATGCGAGATCACCACCGCACAGCCGGCGAAGTTCAGCAGCGCCTCTTCGAGGGCGCGAAGGGTGTCGACGTCGAGGTCGTTGGTCGGCTCGTCGAGCAGAAGCAGGTTGCCTCCGGTCTTGAGCAGCTTTGCCAGATGGACCCGGTTGCGCTCGCCACCCGAAAGGACGCCGACCTTGCGCTGCTGGTCGGAGCCCTTGAAGTTGAACCCTCCGACATATGCCCTGGAGTTCATCTTCGTCGCGCCGACCGTGATGTTCTCGTCGCCATCCGAGATTTCCTCCCAGACGGTCTTGTCGGGATCAAGCGCATCCCGCGACTGGTCCACATAGGCGAGCTGCACCGTCTCGCCAAGTCTGATCGAGCCGCCGTCCGGCTCCTCGTCTCCGACGATCATCCTGAAGAGGGTGGTCTTGCCGGCGCCGTTCGGTCCGATGATCCCGACGATTCCGGCCGGGGGCAGCTTGAACGAGAGATCCTCGATCAGGAGCTTGTCGCCGAATCCCTTGCTGAGATGCTCGGCATCAATCACCACGTTTCCGAGGCGGTCGCCGGCCGGGATGTGGATCTGAACCTGGTCAAGCTTCACGTTCTTCTCTTCGGCCAGCAGCTCCTCATATCGGGCCAGACGGGCCTTTGACTTCTTGCGACGGCCCTTCGGGTTCTCGCGCACCCACTCGAGTTCGGAGGCGATCGTCTTCGCCCGGGCTGACTCCTGCTTCTCCTCCTGTGCCAGCCGGGCCTGCTTTTGCTCCAGCCAGGAGCTGTAGTTGCCCTCGAAGGGAATTCCGCGGCCCCGGTCGAGCTCGAGAATCCATCCCGCAACGTTGTCGAGGAAGTACCTGTCGTGCGTCACGGCGACCACGGTGCCGGGGTACTCCTCGAGGTGCCGTTCGAGCCACGCGACCGACTCCGCGTCGAGGTGGTTGGTCGGCTCGTCGAGAAGCAGCAGGTCGGGTTTCGAGAGCAGCAGGCGACATAGCGCGACACGTCGACGTTCGCCACCGGAGAGGTTGGTCACGTCGGCATCGCCTGGGGGCAGGCGCAGCGCGTCCATCGCCGTGTCCAGCATCGTGTCGAGATTCCAGGCATCGACCGCGTCGATCTTCGCCTGCAGCTTCCCGAACTCGTCCGCCGTCTCGTCGGAGTAGTTGGCTGCCAGCTCGTTGAAGCGGTCGAGCAGGTCCTTGATCTCGCGAACCCCGTCCTCGACGTTGCCGCGTACGTCCTTGCTCTCATCCAGATGCGGTTCCTGCTCGAGCATCCCCACCGTCGCACCCTCGCGCAGGCGGGCTTCACCCTTGAACTCGGTGTCGGTCCCGGCCATGATCCGCAATAGCGAGGACTTGCCGGCCCCGTTGGCGCCGAGGATCCCGATCTTGGCGCCGGGGAGGAAGTTCAGCGAGATGTCCTTGAGGACCTCCTTGTCGGGCGGGTGGACCCGGGAGACCTGGTACATGGTGAAGATGTAGTCAGCCATTGCCGGGAGGTTATTGCAGTTGGCAAACGGGGAACTCTCGGTTAGGCTCGGAGCGCAAAGCTGAATAGTTGGGGGGAGCAGATGAGGGAGCTGAGAAGAAGTCCGGAGGCTGGCAGGAGGGGCCCGTCGGCCTCAATGGTGGTGGCGATCATCGCTTTGGTTGTCGCACTCGGCGGCACGAGCTACGCCGCCATCAACCTTCCGAAGGGATCCGTGGGGCCGAAACAGATCCGGAAGAATGCCGTCAACTCGGTAAAGGTCAAGAATCGATCCCTGCTGGCTAAGGACTTCAGGAAGGGTCAGCTACCCAGGGGTGCGACCGGTCCGGCCGGTCCGATAGCAGGAACTCCCGCCGGGGGTTCACTTTCAGGTACCTACCCGAATCCGGCCATTGCGGCTGGGGCGGTTGGTCCTGATCAACTTGCCCAGGCTCCCGCGGCCCGGGCCCTCTCCAACGTCTCCCAGGACACTGAAGACTCAACCAATATCGTCTTCTCGCTCAGCGGATCCACGTTGAATCAGGGAGGCCTCTTCTCGAATGAGGAAGACGCTCTCGTGATCACAAGACCGGGGATATACGTAATCACCGGAATGGTTGCCTGGCAGGGCAGCGCAACGGGCCAGCGTCAGACCAGGATCCTCCTGAACGGTGTCACCCGGGTCGGCGAATCAACTTCACCGGGCAACACCGGCACGGAGAGGCAGTCGGTGAGCATGGTCGACCGGCTAGAGGTCGGAGATCGAATTCAGTTGGGTGGTTACCAGCAGTCTGGTGGCACTCTCACCACGATTGTCGGCAATGGCCAGGGTGCGGTTCAGCTCACGGGAACCTGGGTCGGACCCTGAGCGGAGATCTCAACTTCTACCTCCAGGCGATCGTCGCGGTCGTCGTCATCACCGACCCCGTAACCCGGGGCATCTTCTTCCGGCAGTTGACCGCTGCCGAACCCGAGCGTCGCCCCGAGTTCGTGCGCCGGATCACCCTCGCGGTGGCGGTCACTCTCTTCGGTGCGGCCCTGGTCGGCAAGGAGCTGCTCGACCTGATGGGCATCAATCTCGGTGCGTTCGGTATCGCTGGCGGCCTGATCGTCACCCTGATGGGTTTCGAGATGCTCTTTGGTGGCGAGCCCAGCCGGGCCCAGGGTGGCAAGGAGGCAAGGGAGGTGCCGGAGTCATTCGACGGGAGCGTCATCGTTCCCTACGCGATCCCGTTCGTGGCGGGACCTGGAGCGATAACGACCGTGATCACCATCGCTTCGTCCACCTCTGACAGCACCGGAACAATTGCCGCCTTGATCGCCGTCGCGGTTGCGGTGATCCTGCTGCCGATCGGTCACCTGCTGGTCGCCAAGCACCTCAACCTTTCCGATCAGGCAGAGCAGATCGCCACCAAGATCGGCGGCCTGCTCATCGCAACAATCGGTATCCAGCTGATGCTGGGCGGGATCACCCGCTATTTCGAACTCTGAGCGGTGAACCGCCGTCAGGCGGCTGGCTTCTCGTACACGGTGACCACGGCTGCTCCGCCGAGGCCGATGTTGTGCTGGAGGGCCTTGCCCGCGCCGTCGACCTGACGGGCATCCGCGTCGCCGCGCAGCTGCCAGGTGAGTTCGGAGCACTGGGCGAGCCCGGTCGCGCCGAGCGGGTGGCCCTTCGAGATCAGGCCACCGGAAGGGTTGACCACGGTGCTGCCTCCATAGGTGGTCGCCTCCGCGTCCACGAGCTCGTGCCCGTGACCCTTTTCGGCCAGGCCGAGAGCCTCGTAGGTGATCAGTTCGTTGGCCGAGAAGCAGTCGTGTAGCTCGACCACGTCAACCTCGTCGATGCCGGTCCCGGCTTCGTTCAGGGCCTGTTCCGCGGCGAGGCGGCTCATCTCGTAGCCGACCAGGCTGATCGCGCTGTCGTCATCGAAGGTTGCCCTGGTGTCTGTTACGAGAGCCTGTCCGGTGATCTCGATCGCCTTGTCCCAGAGGTCGTGCTCGTCGACGAACTTCTCCGATGCGACGATCGCGGCGCCTGAACCGTCCGAGGTTGGCGAGCACTGCAGCTTGGTCAGCGGCGCATAGATCTCGGGGGCTCCCTGGATCTGCTCCAGGGTGTACTCGTCCTGAAACTGCGCGTAGGGATTGTTCACCGAGTGCTTGTGGTTCTTGTAGCCGATCCAGGCGAAGTGTTCCGGCTTCGAGCCGTACTTCTCCATGTGCTCGCGTCCCGCGGCACCAAATATCTGCGGGGCGGGAGGGGCGTCCTCCCAGTCGCGGAGCTGGGTCAGCTCGATGAAGTGCTTGTCGAGCGGCTGGGTGCGGTCGGTGTACTTCGCGCCCAGAGAACCCTTCTCCATCTTCTCGAAGCCGAGCGCCAGGGCGCAGTCGGCGAGTCCGCCCTTGACCGACTGCCGGGCCAGGTACAGGGCCGAAGAGCCGGTCGAACAGTTGTTGTTCACATTGACGATCGGGATGCCGCTGAGTCCGAGCCCGTATACCGCCCGCTCGCCGGAAGTTGACTCGCCGTAGCAGTAGCCAACGTAGGCGCTTTCGACGTCGTCGTAGGAGATCCCGGCATCTTCGAGTGCCTTCGTGCCGGCCTCGACTGCCCAGTCGGGGTAGTCGCCCTCTTTGGTGCCTGGCTTGTCGAACTTGGTCATGCCGACGCCGATTACGAAAGTGCGGTTCATCTTTGGCTGTCTCCTGGGCTCTATGTGGTTGCGGGAGCGGCTGGAACCGCATCCTCGGCATGGAATTGTGACAAGAGTTCGACCTCGCGGTCCTTCTTGGGGAAGGCGAAGAAAACGAGGACTGCCCCGAGAAGGATCGCCCCGATGCCCACGACGTAGGCTGAGTCGCTTCCCTGCAGGAAGGCCTCTTGGGCAGCGCTGATTATCTGCGGCGCATACTGGGGGTGCTGCTCAGCGACGGTAGCGGCGCTGCCGAAAGAGCGCTCGAGCTGGGTCTGGACCGAGTCCGTCACGTTCTTCGATGCTGCCGGGTCGCCGGCGATCTGGGAGGCAAACGAGCTGGCGTAAGCAGCGGTCAGGACCGAGCCAAGGATCGACTGCATGAGCGCCCCACCGAGATCCCTCTGCAGGTCTGCCGTGCCTGAGGCCATGCCGGCACGATCGACTGGGACGGAACTTGTCAGGGAGTTCGAAGATGGTGTTCCGGCCAGTCCGACTCCGATCCCGACCGGCAGGTAACCGAGCAGGACCTGCCAGTAGGCAGCGTTCTCGTCCCAGAGCGTGAGCATGAAGATGAAGCCAATAAGACAGAAGACAAAACCGCAGAGAAGAGTGAACCTCGAGCCATGCGACTGGACCAGCTTCGCCGAACGCGGGGCCGCGACGATCATGCCGAGCGCGGCAGGAAGGATTGCCAACCCGGCATCGAGGGTCGAGTACTCGAGCACGTTCTGCAGGTACTGCTGGCCGATGAACATCGCCGCCATCAAGGTGCCAAAGACGATGATGCCGGCGGTGCCGGCCACCCAGAAGGTCCGCCTCGACGCGATCTTCAGGTCGTACAGCGGGTTGCCGACCCGGCCCTGGCGACGCTGCTGCAGGAAGAAAGCGATCCCCGCCGCGACACCGATGACGACCATTGCGAGCGTGGTCGAGCCGTAGCCGGGCATCGACACGAAGTTGATGGCCAGAACGATGCCACCGACCATGAGGATCGAGAAGATGCCGCCGAGGTTGTCGACAGGGTCGGTTGTCTCGTTGACGTGAGAGGGGATGAACTTCACCGCCATTACCAGTGCGATCACGGCGAGCGGGAGGGTGATCAGGAATACGGATCCCCAGTCAAAGTGTTCGAGAAGGGCGCCGGAAACGGCTGGCCCGAGTGCCGAGATTCCGCCCCCGATGCCGGACCACAAGGCGATCGCCTTCGTTTTCTTCGCGCCTGCCCAGAGCGCGGTGATCAGGGCGAGAGTGGTCGGGAAGGCCATGCCGGCTGCCAGACCACCAATGAAGCGGGCAACGAAGAGAATTTCCACGTTGGGTGCGAAGCCGGCAAGGATGGCTGCGGGAATCGCGACCGTGGTGCCGATGATCAGCATCATCTTGCGCCCGTAGCGGTCGCCCAGGGCACCCAGGTAGAGAACCGATGACGCCAGCCCGAGTGAGAAGCCGACCGCGACCAGGTTCAGGCCGGTCTGGCTTGCGTCGAGGTCCTTGCCGATGTCCGGCAGGGCCACGTTGGCGACGGCGAGGTTGAGGTTCGCGACCGCTGCGACGAGGATCAGGGTCAGCAGGATGATTGCCGGTTTTTCCGGTGAACTCCCCTTATCGGTGTTCGGCATGGCCGCATCTTAGGCCGCAGGGCCGCCGCACACTAGTCTGCATCGGGTGAAAGTCGAGATCGTCTCTGACGTCGCCTGCCCCTTCTGTTACATCGGAACGCGGAACTTTGCCCGTGCCCTGGAGGAATCGGGGAAGGGGGAGGAGGTCGAGGTCATCTGGCGGAGCTTCCAGCTCGACCCTTCGGCGCCCGGTCGCTCCGAGGGCGACCTCTACGACCACCTGACCCGCAAGTTCGGAGTGTCCCGGGATGAGGCCAGGGCGATGAGCGACCGGGTCATCTCGATGGGTCACGAAGCAGATATCGAGTTCGATTTCGAGAGCGCTTTTCCAGTCAACACTTTCAACGCCCACCGCATGCTGCAGCTTGCGGCCGAGGTGGGGGTGGAAGCGACCCTCGCCGATCTCTTCTTCGAGGCCTACTTCACCGGTTCATCCGACCTTTCGGACCGCGATGACCTGGTCAGGCTCGCAGTCAGGGCCGGAGTCCCTGAGGCGCGGGCAGCGGAGGTCGCCGACGGTGAAGAGTTCGGCGAGGCGGTGAAGTCGGACCAGACTCTTGCCTCCGAGTTCGGGATCGCCGGCGTTCCCGCCTTCATCTTCGACCGCTCGACCGGCGTCTCAGGCGCCCAGCCACCCGAGTTGCTTCGTCGGGCGATCGATCAGGCCGTGGTGTCGGCCACCTGACGGCAGAGCGGCAAACGTCAGGATGCGAAATGCTGGACCCACCGTGACCCTGCGAGCGACAAAGCTCCAGTCCGCCCTGGCCGATCCGTCCGAGCCCCGGGATTCGGGTCCCCTGCGTGCGCTTCGACTTGGGATCAGGACCTTCATGGCCCGGGAGCGAATCGACATGTCAGCGATGGCGCGGCAGCTGGACATCAACCGCGCCACTCTTTATCGCTGGGTTGGATCGCGGGAGCAGTTCCTCGCCGAGATGATCTGGCAGCTCACGATCAGCAGTCTGCATAGGCTCGAGCGCCAGATCCGTTCGACCGGACCTGACCGGGTCATCGACATCACAATCGAGTTCGCCGCCCAGGTGATCGACAACCCCGGAATGAAGCATTGGCTGGCGACCGAAGGAGAGTCGGCGATGGCCCTCCTTACGCGTAGCGAGGCCGGCTATCAGCCCCGGCTGATCGGCTGGGTCGAGGAGTCGATCGACGGCCAGGTCGAGTCGGGCTACATGCGATTGCCGGAGGGCGTTGAGTCACACGACCTGGCTTACGTGATCGAGCGGGTGATGGCGGGTTTCATCTACCTCGATCTGATCACCGGCGAGCAGCCCGATGCGAAGCGGGCCGAGCCGCTGCTCGGCATGCTGCTGCGCGGCACCGAACCCGTCTGACCGGGGTTCCGGACCTGATCCCTGACCGGCAGGGCAGTCCCGCTCAGGCAGGAGTCCTGCCCAGCCACTCCGTGATGATGGCCCCGATCTGCTCGCCCGCGTCCTCCTGAAGGAAGTGACCGGCGTTCTCGATCACGGTCAGCGGCTCGGCCTGCGGGAAGAGCATCTGGACGGCCTTGCCGACCGGGTCGAGAGGAAGGGCCGGATCGTTGTCGGCCCAGAGCAGTAGCGAGGGGCGCTCGTCCTCGATCAGGTACGCGGCGGCAGCTTGTCCGGCGGCTGCCCCGGGGTCCTCCGGGGTGACCGGGATCATGGGAGGGAAGGTGCGGACGCCCGCCTTGTAATCGGCGTCGGGGAAGGGGGCAAGGTAGGCCTCCATGACGTCTTCCGGCACCTCGGTCGCGCAGCCACCCTGGATCGGCATGTCTACCCGCACGTCGCGATGGGAGGCAATGAAATCCCTGAAGTGGTTCCAGTTGTCGGTCATCTTCTGGTAGCCGGTAAAGAGTCCGGTGTCCATAGCGACCAGGCGAGAGAAGCGCTCGGGGACCTCGATCGATGCCGTCCGGAGGCCGATTGGTCCGCCCCAGTCGTGGCAGACCAGGGTGAGTCCGTTCAGGTCCAGTTCCTCGATCAGGCTGACCACAGCATCCGTGTGGCGGTCGTAGGTGTACCACTCGTCATCGGCCGGCTTGTCTGAACGACCGAAGCCGGGAAGGTCGGGAACGATGCAGCGGTACCCCGCGTCGAGCAGCGGGCCCATCACCTTTCGCCAGAGGAAACCCCAGGTCGGCTCGCCGTGGAGGAGGAGCACCGGTTCGCCGGCGCCCTCGTCGATGTGGGCGAGGCGCATGCCTTCCCATTCCCGGTAGACCGACTCCCACGGGTAGTCGGGGATCGAATCGAAGCGTTCTTCAGGGGTGCGCAGGATCTCCATGGCTGGAGATTATCCAGAATAAGTTGACGGGTGTCAGCTTTTTGACAGCGTCCGGGTCGTCTGATTGATTCAGACCGATGCCAGAAAAGAAGAGCGGTTCACTCGTCCTCGCCGCGATGATCTTCGCCGTGTCGATGACCTTCATCGACCAGACGATCGTCTCGATTTCGATTCCGGAGATCCAGAAGGCCCTCGGCCTGTCCGAGGCGGGAGTGCAGTGGATCGTGAGCGGCTACCTGCTTGCCATGGCCGCCACCTTTGCTCTGGGAGGAAAGCTGGCTGACGTCCTGGGCAGAAGGAAGATGCTTGTCATCGGCATTCTCGTTTTCGTTATCGCCTCGACCCTTTGCGGGGCGACACCGGAAACCGGTATCGCCGAGGCCTGGATCGTCACCTTCCGGATCGTCCAGGGAGTCGGCGCGGCGCTGATGTTCCCGGCAGCCCTTGCGATAACGATCTCCGCCTTCCCGATCGAAAAGCGTGGCAGGGCCCTGGCCATCTTCTTCGGGATAACCGGAGCCCTGACCTCGGTCGGACCGATCGCCGGTGGATACCTCTCCGAGTGGACCTGGCGCTCGATCTTCTGGATCAACATTCCGATCGCGATCATCTCGCTGATCCTGATCTGGAGGTCAAGGCCGGAGAACTTCAAGAACCCGCAGCCGATCGATGCAAAGGGCGCCATTCTTGTCGCCCTGGGCATGGCCCTCTCGGTCCTCGGTTTCCAGCAGGCCCAGAACTGGGGCTGGGGCAGCCCCCTGACCATCGGCTGCATCGTCGTCGGCATCGCGATCCTGATCGGGTTCTACGTTTTCGAGAACCGTCAGAAGCTGCCTCTCATTCGTGTGTCGATTCTGCGAGAGCGGGCCTTCGCAGCTGATTGCCTGGTGCTCTTCCTGCTTTCGATCCCCTTCGTTCCGCTGTTCTTCTTCGCTTCGATGTATTCCCAGATCTCGCTCGGCTGGGAAGCCTCGGAAGCGGGCATCTACCTGCTCGTCTTCTTCGGAGGATTCGCCGTCGCCGCGCAGTGGGGCGGCCGGATCCTCGACAAGAAGGGTGCCAAGCCAGCCGCGTTCATCGGAGCGATTCTGGGCGCGGTCGGCTTCTACCTTTGGGCGAACCAGATGACCGACCTGGATGCCGGGCTCGGTGGTCAGTGGATCTACATGGTGATGGCCGGCGCAGGAGTCGGGATGATGCTGGGGCCGGTAAGCACCGATGCGGTGAACCGGGCCCCGAACACCAGTTACGGAGAGGCGACGGGAATCACCCAGACTGTCCGCAATTACGCTGCCGCTTTCGGCCTCGCGATCCTCGGCACGATTCTCACCACCCAGAACCGGACCAATGTCGAGGACAAGCTGACCGGGCTGGGTCTGCCGACCGAGAAGGCGGACGCGATCGCATCTGCCATGACCTCCGGGGGCGGGGGAAACCAGGGAGCGATCTCCCAGCACGCCTCTGGCTCGACCGACCGGGTCTTCCAGGCGGTTCAGGAAGCCTTTGCCAGCTCGACGCAGACGGTCTTCTACATCATGGCCGCCGTGATGGCAGTCAGTTTCTTCGTTGTCCAGTTCGGAATGGTCGGCGGAAAGATGAAGGAGATCATCGCCGACGAGGGAGAGGATCCACAGCCTTCCGAGGGCGCCGTCAAGGAACCTGAGCCGGAGTCTCCCGCTTGAGGTCAGAGAGTTTCGTGTAGAGCACTGCTGCGCCGATCGCGACGACCGGCGTGCTCAGACAGTTGCTGAGGAAGTTCCCGACCAGCCTCCCGACCACCCCGGTGCCCAGGGGCGCCGAGATCAGGAGTGCGATGCCAAGCATCAGCAGGCTCAGAAGTCCGACCACCACGAGGTAGCCGAAGGCCCGCCAGGCATTGCCCTGGACCAGCTCGAAACTTCGACCGAGCGACTCGAACACGGCCCTCCTTTCAACCACCACGGTCTGTCCCGCGACGGCAAGGAACGTGGCGATCACCATGCCGGGGATGATCAGCGCCGCGACGCCGGCCAGCACGGCGATGGCGGTGATCAGGGTTACCCAGATGAGTCGCGCGAGGACGGGCTTGACCGTTGCCCACAACTCGCCTGCCCCCTCGGTCCGCCCCGGGATGCAGACAAGCGCGGTGATCATGCCGCTGTAAGCGGCTCCGAGCAGGAGCGTAATCCCGAATGAGACCGCGAGACCGGCCGGTCCCGCAATGTCGAGCAGGGCTGAAATTGCGTTCATCGCCGCGAACGCCAACGTCAGCCTGACGATCAGCTGCCGGTTCTCGTCGAATGCGGTGCGCATCGACTTGAGGCTGCTTCCGATCTGGAACTTCGGCTGAGGCATGGGCGCCACCCTACCCGTGAGGCTCTCTCTATAGTTTCCGGTCCGTTCAGTGAGTCGCCCCGTCGCGGCCGGGATGGCGCGAGAAACCGCGCAGCCATCCCCGACCCGGATGGGATCTGACCGGCACAACCGCCCCGGCATGGAAAACTCCGAGAACAAGCTCAAATTCACGCCGTTCAACCTTGCCGTGCTGCTGGCCGCGCTCTTCATCGGCCTCGGCGCTGGTGCCCTGGCATACCGCCAGTACAAGGTCGACAGGAATGACGCCAGCGCTTCGAAGAAGAAGGGCAAGGAAAGCGAGAACCTGAACGCACTCGCGCCGATCGTCGGATCCGAAGGAAGCAGCGATCCGGGCAACAAGTACGACGCGCAGTTCACCACCTCTTCGATGTGGCCGGAATTCAACCCGGACCGGCACTACTACGTGACACGCTGCGTCCCGGGCCGGGTCATGGTTCAGGTCAGGTCGATCCCGGAAGTGAAGGTCAAGGTCTGGGCGAACCCGGCTACCGCTGGCCGCTACGGCGCCGAAGCCAGGCCGATGCCCGGACAGGATTTCAAGGTCAAGATCATTCCCGACGAAGGCAGCACCGAGAACTACAAGGTGCGCTGCCTGCCGTCGGACTTCCCGGAGTGGCGTTACAAGCGCTTCGCCAAGCCACCCAAGGGCATGTTCATGGTCACCGCCTACCTCAAGCCCGGCGAGAAGGCACGGGCCTGGATGATGGTCTTCGATCAGGACGGCACGCCCCGCTGGTGGTACAGCACGCCGACCAACACTCTCGGCGGACAGATCCTTTCCGACGGCACCGTCCAGATTCCGCGCGGCTTCGCAGACGGCTTCGGTCAGGATGCGCGGACGGCGACGGAGATCCGCAATCTCGACGGCAGCCTCGTCCGAAAGGTCACCTACAAGGGCGCGCCGACCGACGGACACGAGTACGTGCTCCTGCCCAACGGGAACGCTCTCGTCATGAGCTACAAGCCGCGCTACGGGGTGGACCTGCGACCGGTCGGCGGCAGGGCCAACCGCGGGCTGCTCGACGGTGCTTTTCAGGAACAGACCCCTGATGGCAAGGTCGTCTGGGAGTGGAACTCGAAGGACCACGTCTCGATCCAGGAGACCCCCGAGCGCTGGTGGCAGCGTGCCTGGCGAAACCCCCATTACGACGAGAACGGAAAGATCCGTTACGACCAGTTCCACCTCAACGCGATCGAGCCCTGGGGCGATCAGTACGTACTCTCCACTCGCCACACGGACACCGTCTGGGGCATCAGCAAGGAAACCGGCGAGCTGCTCTGGAAGTTCGGCGGAGTCCCCACATCGAAGTCACTCAAGGTGGTCGGCGACGACCCCTACAAGGGTTATCCGATCTCCGGTAATCACGACGTCCGGATGATCGGCGACATGCTGACGATTCATGACAACGGGGTGAAGATCAATGGCCGCCAGCCCCGGGCACTCATGTACCGGATCGATCTGAAGAACCGGACCGCCACCTACATCGGAGACTTCCGCGATGACGAGGTTTCAGGCAACGGCCACTGCTGCGGTTCGTTCCGCCAGATGGGCGACGGCTGGGTGGTCGCCTGGGGAGCTGCCCCCTGGGTCTCGGGATTCACCGAACAGGGCAAGCTCGCATTCCGCCTCGGGGTTCCGGTTGCGCCTTACCGTGCGGTCCCGTTGCCCTTGAACATCTCGGACGCGGATCTCGACGCAGCCCTGGACGCGATGGAGCCGGAACCGCCGATATCCAATCAGCCGATGACCCCGCTCGACTTCTTCGACGACAAGAGCAACCTTCAGGACAAGACGGTGCCGGGCGGCCCGCTGGGCCCGCTCGAGAACGAGTCCATGGAAGACCTCTCGAACGGCAAGGGCGTCGTAAACCAGGGCTGACCCCCGCCCGCCATGGCGCTCAGGGGCAGGGGCGGTCGGCCCGGGGGTCCGGGATGAATTCGGTGACCGAGACGAGGGCCCTTTCCATGGCTCTCGGTTCGATCTCGTTCGGACCCCGGAATGGCTGCTCGAAGACGGCCACGAGATAGATCGAGCAGATGAGGAGCAGCGAGACCGGGAGGATGAACAGCACCTGCCCGCGAATCGGCTCCCTTCCCTTCAGCACCGTCGCGAAAAGGATCAGCATGAAGCCACCGGCGACCATGAAGACCCAGAACATGGTCGGAAGGAAAGTGTCGGCCTTGAGCAGCCTGGTTGCTCGCGCCTTCTGGAGGTCGCTAACTCGCTCGAGGGAGGCCGACAGGGCAGAGTTGTCGGCAGCGTTGCGGCCCAGCTTTCCGAAGGACTGGAAGAGCCGGTCGGTCGCGGCGCTTGCCAACTCTGACCTCTGGCCCTCATGCATCTGCGGCCATTCATCCTCGATTACCGCCCGCGAGTAACAGATGAGTTCGTGGCCGAGCCGGTCCCGGCTCTCGGCATCAAAGAGTGTTGCAGCGCGGGAAAGGGAACTGACCGAGTCGGCTTCCGTGCCCGCTGCCGTTTCCGCTGCCTGGTAACCATCCAGCGCGTAGGCCAGGACGAATCCGATCACCAGGGCGTAAAGAACCCCGGCGAAGGCGAAGACCGGCTCCCTTCTCTCCTCGCTGCCTTTCAGCTCATCGGGAACGAACCTTCGGATCAGGAAGATGGAAAGTGCCGTAACGGCGCAACCTGCAGCCAGGATCGCCAGGCATGTGAGAACGGTGCTCATTCGTCATCCCTAAGGAGTGACGGGGGCACGTCAATCGTCCGGCCCAGCACCAGCTGACCATCCTCGACCCGGTAGGCGCCATAGAACGTGAGGGTCGTGTCACCGTTGGCGTCGATCGAGTAGCTACCGAGCGGGGAGGCCCGTTCGGAAATGTCGAAGAACGCGTTGCGGGTGTTGATCCGAAGCGAGTCGATCGGCTCGGTCGCAATGTCCCCCCGAGCACCCCGCCGAATCGAGTCGATCACCGCTCGTCCCGCCTCGTAGGCAAAGACGGCCATCGGCTCGGCGGGCCGTCCGTAGCGCTCCTCGAAACCGTTGAGGAAAGACTCGCCGCTCTGCGCGTAGTTCCCGGCCGGCAACTGTGGGGCAGTGATGTACGTGTCGAGGGCGGTGTCTCCGATCGATTCAAGAAAACTGGAGAACGAAAGGCCATCGCCCCCGAAGAGCTTGATGAAGTTGTTCTCGCGGTGAACCGTCTCGAACAGGTCCCGGGCCAGGTCGAGCTTTGAACCGGCGAAGAGGAGGGCATCGGCGCGAGATGCGGCAACCTGATCAGCGACATCCGCGATCTGCGCTTCGCGGGTCAGTTCCGCACCGCCGGAGAGCCTGATCCCCATCTGCCGGGCGATCTTCTCGAACCGGTAACGGAGGCCCCTTCCGTAAGTGTCACCGTCATCCACGACGAAGACCTCGTCGACGTCTTCCTCCTGCATGAACAGCGCCAGGGCTGCGCTCTGGACATTGTCGTTCGGCACGACCCTGCCGAAGGTCCTGATGCCTGTGGGCCGGATTGCCTCGCCGAGATCAGGGGAGGGCAGGGTGAGCTTGACAGCAGTCGAGCCGGAACTGACCTGGAGCATGCCGGCCCGGTTCAGAATAGGCATCGCGACCTCGGTCGCACCGGAATCGAAGTCGCCGATGTAGGCCACGGCCTCGTCATCGGCGGCGGCCAGTCTCGCGTTTCTCCTGACGAGGGCTGGCACCCAGGCGCCCGATTCATCGGAGTCGTTCAGTCCGACGATCTCGATCTTCGCCGAGTCGACCCTTCCGCCCTCGCCCTCGTTGGCAATCTGGACAGCCCGCAGCATGTCCTCGCCGCCGCGGTCACCCTTCATGGGCTGACTCACATAGATCTTCAGTGTGCGGCTGGTCTCCTCGTCACCGGTCTTGCCGCAAGCGGAAACGAGCCCGGCGAGGGCCAGAACGATGGCAGCAACCAGCGCCGTTGGGGACGAGACGATCGACTTCAAGATGGCAGGACTATTCCAGTTCGTCGGCAAGGATGCTGACCATCTGTGCCAGAGAGGGAACTTCCCGACTGATCTTTCGCTGGCGTATGGCCCCGTTCTCGCGGGAAAGATCGAGACAGTGCTCGAGTTCCGCCTCGCAGCCGAGATCCTGAGCGTGTGGCCTCAGCGCAGCAACCAGGCGATCCACGATGCGTTCGACCGGGACCCGTATTTCGCGCTCGGAATCGATCAGCTGGGCGTTGATTCCGTCGCGCGCCGCCAGGAAGCGATTCTCGCTGATCGACTCCTGTGAATCGATCTGACCGGTGGTCATGGTGCTGTCAAGGGCCTCCCGGCGCACGAGGCACTGGGTCATTGCGACTAGCGCTGCGGTGTCTTCATTCCGGGTCTGCGAGTCCATGACCCTGATCTCCAGGGTGCCGAGCCCCGGCTGGGGCCTGACATCCCACCAGAGGAAAGTCGGCTCAGGGATCGCATCCGTGCGTATCAGCAGGTCGACGTTCTCGACGTACTGGCTGTAGCTGTGGAATGGCCGTGGCACGCCGACCCTGGGGAAGGCCTGGAAGAGCGGAGTCCGGGCCGAGGAGAGGCCGGTGTCGCGGCCTTGCCAGAAGGGTGAGTTCGCGGAAAGGGCAAGGAGAACCGGCAGGTAGATCCTCATCCGGTTGTGGACCTGGATCGCGGTCTCGGGGTCGGCGATGCCTACATGAACGTGAAGAGCAAAGGTCGGTTCGCGCCGGGCAAGCTCCCGCATTGACCCGTGGACGAACTGGTACCTCTCGCCGGCCGAAACGACGATCTCTTCCCACACCGCGAATGGATGGGTGCCTGCCGAAGCGGCCCTGAGCCGAAGGGTCTTCAAGGTGGCCGCAAGGTTGTGCCTTAGGGAAGCGATCTGATCCATCGCCTTGCTCACCTGGGTATGCACATCGGTCCTGAGCTCCACCGCTGATCCGTGAGTCTCGGGTGTCATGTGGGTGACGACATCCTCCGGCAGCCTGGGTAGTACGGCGTCGATCCGGTTCGCGAGTGCGTTGCTGAGGGCGGAGACCAGCATCACCTCTTCCTCCACTCCGATCGTGAACTCGCCCATCGGGTGTGGCTCTTCCGGCCAGATGGCCCATTCCGGTCCTGCGGCTCTGTCGGGTGTCAGCGTGATGCCGTTGCCTCCCCGAGCCTTTGAACGGAGAAGTCCTCGGCCGCATTGACGAACTGCCGGAACAGCTCGAACTGCTCCGGCTGATCGACCATGAGTTCCGCATGCCACTGGACCCCGATCATGAATTCACGGTCCGGGTCCTCGATTGACTCGGTGGCTCCGTCCGGAGCCCAGCCAGTGGCAACGAGTCCCTCTCCGATCTTCTCGACCGCTTGATGATGGAAGGAATTGACGGCGATGACCGGAGAACCGACGATCAGGGAGACCCGGGATTTCGGGTCCAGATCAACCCGGTGGGCGGCGGTCTGACCCGGCATCTTCTGGCGGTGCTCGACATCCAGCCAGCGGTCCGGGATGTGCTGGAGCAGGGTTCCGCCGCGACTGATGTTGAGCGCCTGCATCCCCCGGCAAATTGCCAGCAGGGGGAGCCCCGAAGCATCGGCCTTGCGGGCGATCTCGAGCTCGAAATGGTCCAGGTCGGGCGCCGTCGGACCGAGATGCTCGTGTGGCTCCTGCCCGTAATGGTCGGGATGGATGTCCGGACCTCCGGAAAGGCAGATGCCGTCCAGATGCTCTAGCAGCGCCCCGATCAGCCCCGTGTCCATCGGGGGGATGACGACGGGGATGCCTCCTGCCACCTCGACGGCCTTCATGTAGGTCAGCCCCAACGCCATCTCGTGACGGGGAGGTTCCCCCTCCGGCGTAGGTGAAACCGTCTCGGCTTTCCTCAGCTCGGAAGTCGTGACCCCGATCAAGGGCTTTCTCGTCTCCGGGGCGCGGGTCAACCCCCGCAAAGTCAGTCCTCCAGTATCCATGTGTCCTTCGCTCCTCCTCCCTGCGTGCTGCTTACGACCAGGTTGTCCGCGGCGCGGGCGAACCTTGTCAAAGCCAGCGGTGCCACGGTTTGCTCTCCCCCCGAGGTGAACACGTACGGCCGCAGGTCGATGTGCCTTGGCTCGAGCTGATCACCGATCAGTGTCGGGTGGGTCGAAAGCCCGATCATTTCCTGGGCCACGAACCGGCCGGGGTTGCTTTCAACGGCGTGTCTGACTTTTTCGAGCTCCCGGGCGCTGGCTCGCGGTCCGATCACTATGTCCTGCCCCCCGAGTGCCCAGCGTGGCTTGACGACCAGTCGGTCGAGCTGACCCATCGCCTGGCTCGCCTGTTCCGGGTTTCCAAGGTCGTATGACTCGGGGATCGGGAGGATCGGCTCCTCGTCAAGGTAGAAGCGGATCATCTCCGGGGTGTAGCAGTGCACCGCCTTGTCGTCGGCGATCCCCGCTCCGAACGAGTTTGCGCAGGAGAGGGTGCCCTTCCGGAGCGGTTCGATGAGAAGTTCCCCCAGCGGTGTCAGGCCGTTTCCCATGCGGGTGATCCGGTCGGTGTCGCTGCGGTTGTAGAGAACGTCTACGGGCCGCAGGCCGTCGTCCTTCCGGGCGACCAGACGGCCGGAAGAGACCTCAAGGTCTCTCGGAGTCACGACGTCGATGTCGAGCAGCCGGCCCAGAGACTGATGCTCGAACCAGGCTGCGCTGTCAGGGCCTTCGCTGAGGATGGCCACTCCCGGTTCAGCTACCCCATCGGGACTCTTGGCACGGAGCAACTCGGCCAGCATGGAGAATGCGCCTTCGGCATCGGCCAGGCTTTCCTCAACGGGCCACCGGCCGGCAACTGCCCTCCGGGCTGCGAGAGTGAACGTCAGCCCGGAAGGAAAGCGGAGGTTGTCCTCCAGAACCCGAAACCCGGTTTCGTCACGAACCAGGTCCGGCCCGGCGATGTCAGCGAGAACCGGAGCGCCAAAGCCGGCTGCCACGGGTTCGTAGTGCGGCGCTCCGTCAAGGATCGATCGGCGAATGACCCCGGCGGAAAGGATCTCCTGGCGCGAATAGATGTCGGCCAGGAAGCTCTGCAGGGCCCTGACCCTCTGCTTCAGCCCGGCGACCAGCCCGGACCATTCCGCTCCGGTGATGATGCGTGGAATCGCGTCGACCACGAATGCAGAACGCATCCCCTCGGGGCCAAACGAGACCCCGGCCTCCGAAAGGCTCGACTGAACCTGTCCCTGGACCTCGTTGAGAGACGCACCGTCGACGCCGTCGAACAGTCTTCGGTAGGGGCCCCGCAGTTCGCCATCGGCCAGGAACGCCTCGTCGAAATAGTCCGAAATGCGGTACCCGGTGGTCGCTGGCTGCACAGCCGTCATGGCTAGACGATAAGCCGGACCGCGCGTTCGCGATTTGGCCGGTGGTCGAAATTCAGAGTTGTGAGACTGACCGTCACGGAAATCCGAGGGAGGGCACTTTGAATGCCGGGCACGAGGCTAGTGGGGTTCCGGCCGGTTGAATCACCTCACTACGATTGATGGGCGAAGCTTCAACCCACCGAAAGAGGAACCAGTGAGTACTGCGCAGTTCGAGAAGGAAACTGACAAGAAGGGGGCTTTCGTCCGTCAGGCGAGCGCCTTCCGCGAGTCGGTCACGGCAGACGGTTCCTCCGGTTTCAAGGCAGAGCCTGGCCGTTACCACCTATACGTGAGTTATGCCTGTCCGTGGGCCTCCCGCGCGATCATCTACCGGAAGCTGAAGGGACTCGAGGACGTGATCTCGATGACCGTTGTGGATCCTGTCAGGGACGATCAGGGCTGGCGGTTCCTTGACGACGATCCCGATCCGATCAACGGCTACGAGTATCTGCTAGACGCCTATCTCAAGACCGACCCGGACTTCAGCGATCGCGTGACTGTTCCCGTGCTCTGGGACAAGGATTCGAACCGGGCGGTCAACAACGAGAGCAGCGAGATAATCCGGATGCTGAACACCGAGTTCAACGAGTGGGCAAAGAACCCCGAGCTCGACTTCTACCCGGAGGCGCTTCGCGAAGAGATCGACGAGATCAACGACCGGGTCTACAACTCGATCAACAACGGCGTCTATCGGGCGGGTTTCGCCACCACCCAGGAGGCCTACGAAGAAGCTTTCATTGATCTCTTCCAGGCACTCGACGAGATCGACGATCGCCTCGCCGCGAAGCGGTACCTGACCGGCGACTCGATCACCGAGGCCGACTGGCGCCTCTTCGTGACGCTGGTTCGCTTCGACGCGGTCTACGTTGGTCATTTCAAATGCAACCAGAGGCGGATCGCTGACTACGACAATCTCTCCGGCTACCTGCGCGAGCTGTATCAGCATCCGGGCGTTCGGGAAACGGTAGAGATGGATCACATCAAACGCCATTACTACGTGACGCATCCGAAGATCAACCCCACCCAGATCGTCCCCATGGGACCCGAGCTGGATCTGGACAGCGATCCGGGCCGCGGTCACCTATAGGTAGCCCCTGGCGTCGGTCTGCATCTCGGCGCCTGCCGGACCCGGAAGTAGCGCTCAGCTTCCGCGAAAACGTGCGGCCGATTCTTTACGCCGCTACTGTCGCCGTGTGAACTTCGAGTATCGGGGCGGAGACAGGTTTGGTCGTCTGACAAACGGAGCTGTCAGGCGTTACGACCTGGTCCAGAAGCTCGAATGGTTCCTTGTCGCAGCGATCACCACGATCCTCGTAATCCGGACCCAGCTCTGGCTGACCAATTACCCCCAACTCGGCGGCAACGGGCTCCACATAGCCCACTTGCTCTGGGGCGGGTTGTTCATGGTGATCTCGATCTGGATCAGCCTGATCTACCTCAATCGATGGAGCCGTCACGTTCTGGCGATCCTCGGCGGCGTCGGCTTCGGTTTCTTCATCGACGAACTCGGCAAGTTCATCACCCAGGACAACAACTACTTCTTCAAACCTGCGGCGGGGATCATCTACCTGATCTTCGTGATCATGTTCCTGCTGATCCGCGAGTTGTCCAAGCGTCAGACGCTCGACCAGAGAACCGCCCTCGCGAACGCCCTGGCGATCCTTCCTTCGACTGCCATCGGCGAGTTCCGTCAGGACGAGGCTGACCGGGCCCGGCACCTGCTCTCGATGGCTGACCAGTCCGATCCATCAGTCGCCCGGGCCCGCGAGATCTTCGACCAGGCGAAGGTTGCGCCCGCACAGCCTCCTTCGAAGCTGACCCAGCTCGGAAACCGGGTTCACGGCTTCGTCGAGAGCCTGACCCGGCGCAGGCATTTCCCGACAGTAGTGATCTGGGTGGTGATCATCTGGGCGCTTTCGACGCTTTCCTCGACGCTGGCTCTCGACCTGAACCTCGGCGGTGGCCAGGACCGTCTGGGACCAGATGTCGATCCAGGGCGAATCGGCGCGCTCGAATCCCTCTCGGCACTCGTATCGGTCGGGCTCGTCGCGGCAGGTGCCTGGCTGATGGCGAGGGGCAGGCGTGCCCGTGCCTACCGGTACTTCGCCCGTGCACTGCTCGTCTCGATCCTCATCACCAGGGTCTTCATCTTCATTGAATCGCAGTTCGCAGCCGTTTTCGGGCTGGCGCTGGACCTGATCCTTTTCGCGGCGGTTTCCGAGCTGGCCAGTCAGGACGAACACGAAGATTGACGTTTCGACGGGATTGTCGAACGCAACTAACGAGGACCATTCACTTTTCGAAAAACCCCGTTGTTTGCGGGTTCCATGCTTTTCCGTATAGTCTCCGCCACAGGGAGTGGAAGGTCGCCTTCCACGAGAGGCTGGAGCCTTCCAGGCTCAAAAAATCGGGATGGAGGGTTTCAGCATGCGCAGAACTCGGGTTTATCCGGCCGCGTTGGCCACAGTCATGGCAGGGCTCTTCCTGCTCGGTGGGGTTGCCACAACCGCTAGCTCGAAACCGAAGCTCAAGGTAGCACCAAAGATCACGTCAAAGGCTGCGTACACGGCCCGCGGCAGCGTCGGTGAGGCATACGTCAAGAACGCAGCACCCGGCACCAAACTGCTCCTTGTCAACTCGAACAACCGGATAGTCCGGACCGGCAAGGCCGACTCTTATGGATCAAAGGTCTTCTATGACATCGCCCCCGGCAAGGTTTTCACAGTCCGTACGCCGAAGGGCAAGGGTGCCCAAGGGACCAGGAAGTTCAAGGTCCTGAAGCCTGGGGCCAACCCTCCGCAGTCCTTCTACGACAAGATCGAGCTGAAGCCCGGGCTGAACTTCGTGAAAATGCGTGACGGAGTTGAGCTTGCGATGACCGTACGTCTGCCTGCGGGCAAGACTCTCGCGGACGGACCTTTCCCGACTTTCATCGAGTACTCCGGCTATCAGACCGCTGCTCCGCATGACCTGCTAGCGGCGCTCTTGGCCGGACTCGGCGGCAATCCGCCGCCCCCCGATCCACTCACCCCTGCAAGCTCGACTTCCGTCGGTTCGTTCATCGGCCCGCTCCTTGATTTCGCCGTGGTGAGCGTCCAGATGCGAGGTTCCGGTTGTTCCGGGGGCGCCTTCGACCTGTTCGGTTGGCCGACAACCTATGACGGCTACGACGCGGTCGAGGCCGTAGCAGCCCAGGACTGGGCAGAGGATGGTGTCGGAATGGGGGGCATCTCCTTTTCCGGTATCACCCAGCTCTTCACGGCCGGCACCAAGCCGCCCCATCTGGCGGCCGTTTCTCCGCTGTCGGTTACCGACGACGTCTACTTCGGTACCGGTTTCCCGGGCGGAATATTCAACAACGGATTTGCGTTCAGCTGGATCACGGAACGGGCGGACGATGCCAAACCCGCCCCCGACGGCGGACAGCCCTGGGCGAAAGTCATGAGCACGACCGGTGACCCGGATGTGCCCGAGCCACTTCGCAGCGAGCAGAAGCAGCACTGTCTGGACAACCAGGCGATGCGACTTCAGACACGAAACTACAACCGCCTGATCGAGACCAATCCCTACCGGACTCCGTTGCTGTTCGAGAAACGTTCGCCTGGCGCATGGGTCAGGAACATCGATGTGCCGATCTTCTGGGTTGGCGCCTTCCAGGACGAGCAGACCGGTGGCCACTGGCCCGAGGCAGTGAAGAGCCTGCCGAAGGGGAACAAGAATGTCTGGGTCACGATGCAGAACGGCGTTCACGTTGACTCGCTCGGTCCCAGCACGATCACCCGCTGGGCCGAGTTCATGAACCTCTTCGTAGGTGACGGACGGGTACCCAAGATGTCACCTCTGGTTCTTGCTGCCAGTGCGGCTCTCTACAACGAAATCGCTTCGGCTGGCGCTCTGCCGATCCAGCAGTCCCGCTTCGCGGCACTGCCGGACACCCCCGAAAACGTCGCTGCGGCCACCGCCCAGTTCAAGCAGGACCCTCGAATCCGGATCCTGATGGACAACGGCAACGCGGTCGAAGGCGACCCGGGAGCAATCGGTGCTGCCTGGGAAGCCACGTTCAGTAACTGGCCGATCAACTCGACCAAGCCGACTGCGTACTACCTCGGCAAAGGTGGTGCCATGACCACCAGCAAGCCGAAGAACGGTTCGTCCGTCAGCTACGTGTCCGACCCGAACGCGCGACCGGCCAAGACGCTCGGCGAGAATGCCCAGGGCGATTCCTGGCTGGCTCAGCCGCCTTACCAGTGGGAGCCACTGGCCGACGGCAAGGGTCTCGGGTTCGTCTCGCCGCCGCTGGCCAGCGACCTGTTCATCGCTGGCCCGTCCAGTGTTGACCTTTACCTCAAGTCAAGCAAGGCCAACACTGATCTCCAGGTGACCCTCACCGAGGTCCGCCCTGACGGCAAGGAGACCTACATCCAGAACGGCTGGCTGCGTGCGTCGCACCGGGCCCTGAACCCCAAGGCCTCGACCGCTTACAACCCGGTCCAGACCTGGATGGAGAGAGATGGCAGGGCTCTGAAGAAGGGCAAGTACAACTACACCCGAATCCAGATCTACCCGGCAGCGCACGTCTTCCGGGCCGGTTCCCGGATCCGACTGAACATCCAGGCGCCCGGTGGCGACCGGACGATCTGGGATTTCGAGACGATCGAAAAGGGCAACACGAACAACACGATCGGTCTCGGCGGCGCGATTCCGTCGAAGCTGGTCCTGCCGGTGATCCCGGGCCAGACCGCCCAGGGCACCGAGCTGCCCCCGCCGACCGCGCTTCGCGGTCAGCCGAGCCGGGACTACGTGCCTGCTTCGAACGGAGGCTGAGTCGAAGGCGCCCTGCGCCGCTAAAGAAGCACCTCGGAAAAGGGTCGCCGAAAGGCGGCCCTTTTCTGTTTCAGAGACCTGTCCGTGGGGTCTCGGAAAACATCCTGTTTATGGACTCCTCCGTCGGGGAATGAATCGCCTGACACTCCAAACCGGCACGCGCCAGCGCATGCCGCCATGAAGGAAACGGGAGGACTTTCCAGATGCGAAGGATTCATGTGGCTTCGGCAAGCCTGGTAGCGATGATCGTCGGGCTGATTGCAGTGGGTGCCATTGCGACCCCTGCCAGCGCGAAGAAGCTGAAGAAAGCGCCGAGGATCACCATGAAGGCGGATTTCACGGCCAGGGGCAGCGTGGGGGATGCCTGGGTCAAGGGAGCCAGGCCCGGCCAGAGACTGCTTCTGGTCAACAGCCGCAACCGGATCGTTCGAAGTGGCAAGGCCGATCGTTTCGGATCGAAGATCTTCTACGACGTGAAACCCGGCGCACTCTTCACAGTGCGCAGCCCGACCATCAACGGCTCCCGCGGGACTGGCAGGTTCAGGGTCCTCAAGCCGGGTCGAAATCCGGGTCAGGCATGGTACGAGAAGAAGCCCGATCTGAAGGCCGGTCTCAACTACGTGACCATGCGTGACGGCACCGAACTGGCAGTAACGGTTCGCCTGCCGTACGGCAAGACCTCGCTCTCACAGGGTCCTTTCCCGACCTACATCGAGTACTCCGGCTACCAGACAGCGGCCCCGCACGACGCGCTGCTCGGCCTGGCTGCCGGTTTGCCGGGCAACAGCCTTCCCGGTCCGCTCGGTGACCTCCTCGACACGATCACCGGGAGCCTGCCCGGCAGTCCTGTCCCGGACCCGGACTTGACCCCCGCCAGCTCGACTGCTGTCGGGTCGCTGATCGGACCGCTGCTGGACTTCGCGACGGTGTCAGTACAGATGAGGGGCTCGGGCTGTTCCGGCGGCGCCTTCGACCTCTTCGGCTGGCCGACCACCTATGACGGCTACGACATCATCGAGACCGTCGCGACCCAGGACTGGGTTAAGGGCGGCAAGGTCAGCATGGGCGGCATCTCCTTCTCGGGGATCACCCAGCTCTTCACGGCCGGAACCCGGCCCCCGCACCTGTCCGCCGTCTCGCCACTGTCCACGACCGACGACGTCTACTACGGCACCGGGTTCCCGGGTGGAATCTTCAACAACGGATTCGCCTACAGCTGGATCACGGAGCGGGCAGACGATGCCAAGCCCGCCCCTGCGGGCGGTCAGCCTTGGGCCAGAAAGATGACCACCACCGGTGACCCCCAGGTATCCGAGCCGTTGCGCAGCCAGCAGCGCCAGCACTGCATTGACAACCAGAAGATGCGCCTGCAGACCCGCAACTACAACAAGCTGATCGAACAGAACCCCTACCGAACCCCGAATCTCTTCGAGAAGCGAGGCCCGGGTGCATGGGTCAAGAGGATCAACGTTCCCGTCTTCTGGGTCGGTGCCTTCCAGGATGAGCAGACCGGTGGTCACTGGGTCGAATCGGTTCGCAACCTGGCTCGCTCCAACCGCGATGTCTGGGTGACGATGGAGAACGGAGTCCACGTCGACTCCCTCGGTCCGAGCACGATCTCGCGCTGGGCCGAGTTCATGAATCTCTTCACGGGTGACGGCCGCATCCCCAGGATCAACCCCGTCGTGATCGCCGCCGGGCCCCTGCTCTACCAGCTGATCGCCGAATCCCCGGCGCTTCCGATCGAGCAGAGTCGTTACGCGGCGATGCTCGACACTCCCCAGAACGTGGCCGCCGCCAGGGCCGACTTCCGCAAGGACCCGAGAATCCGGATCCTGATGGACAACGGCGCCGCCATTCCCGGCCAGCCCGGAGCAATCGGTGCTGCCTGGGATACGCAGTTCACGGACTGGCCTGCTCCCGGACTCAGGCCAACGAAGTTCTTCCTCGGCAAGGGCGGCAGCCTGACCAATAAGAAGGCCGCGAGGGGCAGCACCGTCAGATACGTCTCGGACCCAGGTGCCCGGCCGGCCCGGACGCTCGGCGAGAACGCGCAGAGCGACTCGTGGAAGCCACAACCCGCCTACAACTGGCAGCCGGTAGCAGGCGGCAAGGGCCTCGGATTCGTCACCCCTGCGCTTCAGAAGGACGTGTTAATCGCCGGCCCGTCCAGCGTTGACCTCTACCTCAAGTCGAGCGCCCGCAACACGGACATCCAGGTCACCCTGACCGAGGTCCGGCCCGACGGCAAGGAGACCTACGTCCAGAACGGCTGGCTCCGGGCTTCGCATCGCAAGATCAACAAGCGAGCGTCGACCGCCTACAACCCGGTTCAGACATGGCTGAAGAAGGATGGCAGGCCCCTGAAGAAGGGCCGGTTCAATTACGTGCGGATCCAGATCTTCCCGGTCGCTCACGTCTTCCGGGCGGGGTCGAGGATCCGCCTGAACATCCAGGCACCCGGAGGTGACCGGACGATCTGGAACTTCGCCACGATCGAGAAGGGAAAGACGGTCAACAGGGTAGGGCTCGGGGGAGTGATCCCCTCGAAGCTGGTCCTCCCGGTGATCGCCGGAGAGGACGCCCAGAACTCACCGCTTCCGCCGCCGACCGCCCTGAGGGGCCAGCCGAGCCGGGACTACCTGCCAGCCAGCAACGGAGGTTGAACGGACGGGGCCGGGCTTGACATGCTGTGAGGGTGGCGAAGAAGCGGAAGCCGAAGAAGCGCAACCCGAGGGAGAAGACCTCGACATCGAGCTACACCGATGCCGAGGGCAACACCCTCGTCCTGCGTGACTCGCTCAGCGAAGGTTCAATAGCGAAGGTCAACGAGCAGATCGGAAACCAGGCCTACTCGGTCGATGACCTCTGGCAGCGCCGGACGGAACTGGTCTTCGAGCGGCTGGCCGTTTCCTGGGAGATAGCCGGGCTTCCGCTGGATGACCAGAAGATGCTGCTCGGCCGCTACCGGATGGCCGACCCGGAAACTCGCAGATGGGTCCGCGAAACGATCGACCAGCACGTTCGCGAAAACATTCCCGATCTCGCCTGAATCGACCCGAACCCGTCACCTGATAGTGGTCAGGGCTTCAGACGGTGGCCGGTGCTGAAAAGAAACTGGGCCCAGGCGAGCAGGGCCACTGTGATCGCACCAACCACTCCGAGCGAAAGCCAGGGTGAGACGTCGGCCGCGCCGAGGAAGCCGTACCTCATCGCCTCCACCACGTAGAAGAGCGGATTGAGGTGGGAGATCTGCTCCCAGGGTGAACCGAGACGGTTGACCGAGTAGAAGACCCCGCCCAGGAAGATCAGGGGCAGGATCACGATGTTGTTGATGAACGACTGGTTGTCCCATGACTGGGCGTAGATCCCGACGATGATTCCCAGCGCCCCGAACCCGGCAACAGTCAGCAGGACCGCGACGATCAGCTCGAAGGGTCGCTCCAGGGGTGCCCCGGTGAGGGGCAGGGCGAGGGCTGTGAGAACAACGCCGATGATCAGGGACCGCATCGCGCCCCCGGCCAGATAGCCGAGATGGACCTGACGGGCGCTCATCGGGGCGGAGAGGATGTCGTCGAGGTAGCGGTCATTTCTGGCCTGGAAGATCGTGCTGGAGTTGTTCGAGTAAGCGGACTGGGCCATCGCCATCGCGATCAGGCCGGGCACGATGAAGACGCTGTAATCGAACCCGTTCACCTCGGAGATGCTGTCCCCGAGCGAGAGGCCGAAGACGACGATGAAGAGCAGGGAGGAGATGACCGGGGCAAGGATCGTCTGCTTCCACAGCTTGAGGACGCGGTGACACTCTCGCCTGGTCAGCCAGGCGAGACCCCGCCAGGGATGGGGTTCAACTTCTACCGGTGGCAGAGGGTTCAAACCGGATTACCTTCGGAGGGGACCGCCCGGCTCACTCGACTTCCTCCAGTTTGTCCATGGCGATTCTCCCGCCAGCCACGGTCTTCAGGTAGACCTGCTCGAGGCTGTCGGCGCCGTGGGTCCGCTTCAGGCCTTCCGCAGTGTCCCGGGCCACGATCTGGCCGGCGCTGATCAGGGCGATCTCGTCACAGAGCGCTTCGGCTTCCTCCAGGTAATGAGTTGTGAGGAGGATCGTCGTTCCCTGTTGATGGAGGCCCCGGATGTAGGTCCACAGCTCATGTCGAAGCTCGAGGTCAACTCCGGCCGTCGGTTCGTCGAGGATCACCAGCCTCGGCCGGTGCAGCAGTGCTCGGGCGAGCAGCAACCGGCGCCGCATTCCACCGGACAGCTTCGGAGCTTCCACATCGCGCTTTGCCCGAAGGTCGAAGGCATCGATCATCTGCTCCGCTCTCTCCGAAGCCTCCTGCCCGTCCATCCCGTAGTAGCCGCCGTGGTAGAGCAGGGTTTCGTAGACGGTCAGGAACTTGTCGAGATTCGGTTCCTGCTCGGCGATCCCGATCATTCGTCTGGCAGCCATTCCGTTTCCGGGCTGGCCAAAGACCGAGATCTCCCCGCCGCTCAGCCGGATCAGATTGCAGACCGCGCCGATCAAGGTCGTCTTTCCGGCGCCGTTCGGGCCGAGCAGGCCGAAGAAGCTGCCGGCCGGAATATCGAGGTCGAGGTCCTCCAGGGCTAGGGTGCCGTCGGCGTACCGCTTGGTCAGTCCGCGGATCGAAAGTGCGGACGGTGGCGCGGCCGCGCGTTCACTGGTTGGAGATGTCACGGTCTGCTCCATGCGTCACCATGCAACCATGAGCGCACTCTCGGGGGTCATCGTGGCTGACTTCAGCCGGGTTCTGGCGGGTCCCCTCGCAGCGATGACGCTCGGCGATCTCGGCGCCAGGGTGATCAAGGTCGAACCGCCGGACGGTGACGAGACGCGCTCCTGGCTGCCACCGGTCGACGAGGAAGGCAGATCGACCTACTTCCACACGGCCAATCGCAACAAGCGTTCGATTGCCCTCGACCTCAAGGACGAAGGCGACCGTAAGCTCGCCTTTGAACTGGCGATGCGGGCAGATGTGCTGATCGAGAATTTCCGTCCCGGAACCATGGCCCGCTTCGGACTCGACTGGGAGACCGTCCACGCTGCCCATCCGACCCTGGTGTACTGCTCCATCACCGGCTTTGGCGAGGGCGCAGGAGCGGCGATGCCCGGTTACGACCCGCTGATTCAGGCCCTCAGCGGAATGATGTCCATCACCGGTCCCGCGGATGGCGAAGCGAGCAAGGTGGGGGTGGCGCTGGTGGACGTGATTGCCGGGCTGAATGCAGCAACGGGGATCCTGGCTGCGCTTCACGACCGCAAGACCTTTCGCGAAGGCCAGCGGGTGGAGGTGAACCTTCTTTCGACAGCCCTCGCGGCTCTCGCAAACCAGAGTTCGGCCTTTCTCAACACAGGGGACTCGCCGGGTCGCCTCGGCAACGTGCACCCGAGCATCGAGCCCTTTTCCACCTACGCAACCGCGACAGGCCCGATCATGATCTGTGCTGGCAATGACCGGCAGTTCGAGCAGTTGGCGGTAACCCTCGGGGCGCCGGGCCTGGCGGCGGACCCCCGTTTCCGGAGCAACCTTGACCGGGTCGGGAACCGGACTGAACTGCGGACCGAACTCGAGGAAAGACTCGGACTGGACTCGGTCGAGTACTGGGCCGAAGCATTGAACGACGCGGGCGTACCCGCCGGTCCCGTGAACGACATCGGGGGTGGCTTCGAACTGGCAGACACCCTCGGGCTCGAACCGGTGACCGAGATCAACGGTATCCGGACTACTTCTTCGCCGATCAGGCTCTCGGCGAGCCCAACAGAAACCCGCCTGCCTCCTCCGGAACTGGACGAGCAGGGTGACGAGATCCGCTCCTGGCTCAGCGGCCCTCGAGAGGAGGAACTCTGAAACAAATGGCTGCCCTCGATGGACTGATCGTGGCGGACTTCAGCCGCGTTCTCGCCGGACCGCTGGTATCGATGAACCTGGCCGACTTCGGTGCCGACGTGATCAAGGTCGAGCCACCCGGGGGAGACGAAACCCGCTCCTGGTCACCGCCTGTGGATCCGCAGGGCAGGGCAACTTTCTTCCTCGCGGTCAACCGGAACAAGCGCTCGGTGGAACTCAACCTGAAGGACCCGGAAGACCTCGAACTCGCCCGTGAACTGGTGCGTCGCGCCGACGTGCTGGTCGAGAACTTCCGTCCGGGCGCGATGGATCGGCTCGGTCTCGGTTACGAGCACGTCGCCGAGGAGAACCCCGGTCTCGTCTACTGCTCGATCAGCGGCTTCGGCTCCAAGGGTGGGGCAGGGCTCCCGGGCTACGACCCGCTGGTCCAGGCGATGAGCGGCATGATGTCGGTCACCGGCCCTCCCGATGGTGACCCGAGCAAGGTGGGCGTGGCCCTGGTTGACGTTATTGCCGGACTCAACGCGACGGTGGGGATCCTGATCGCGCTTCATGAGCGGGCAACATCCGGCAAGGGGCAGAAGGTGGAGAGCAACCTGATGAGCTCCGCGCTCGCCGGCCTGGAGAATCAGGCCGCAGCGTGGCTCAATACCGGGGACCTTCCGGTCCGGCTGGGCAACGTTCACCCGAGTATCGAACCGTTCACCACCTTCGATGCGGCGGACGGACCGGTAATGATCTGCGTTGGTAACGACCATCAGTTCCGCAGTCTTTGCGACGTTCTGGGCGAACCCGAGCTGGCCAAAGACCCCCGATACGTCGACAACTTCGACCGGGTCGAACACCGGGTTGCCCTGGAGGCCGAGCTCAACGAGCTTTTTGCTCACCGGAGCGTCGAAGAGTGGGTAACCGAACTGCACGAGGCGGGTGTGCCGGCAGGACCTGTCAACACAATCGACCGCGGCTTCGCCGTGGCCGAGGCCCTTGGTCTCGACCCGATCGCCGAGATCGACGGTATTCGTATGCCAGCCTCACCGATTCATCTCGGCCGGACTCCGGCTGAAACCCGGCTCCCCCCGCCGGAAGAAAACGCTCACTCGGAGGAGATCAGGGCCTGGCTCAGAAACACTTGAGTCGTGAAGGAGATCACGTCGAAGGAACCTGGGGAGGAGAAGCCGCCGCGGCCTGTCGCAGTGTGGGTGGCCGGCACGATCGCCTACGGCGTGATTGTTGCCCTGCTCGGTCTCGTTCTCCTCGACGGCGTCGACCCCGAGTACGCGGTGTTCCCGCCTCTGCTTACAGCACTTGCCGGTCTTTTCGTGGCGACAGCAATCAACGTTCGTCCGGGCATCCTCGACGACGATGGTGCTGACTGGAATCGCTTTCAGACCCATGTGATCGTGGTTGCCGTGACCAGCATGGTGTTGAGCATCGGCCTGGTCATGAGCGCGATTGCCTTTCCGGGAGAAGAAATCGCCAGGACCGCCTTCTGGGGTTCGGCGATCGCGATCCTGATCGGGGCATCGTTCCTGCTGGCAACGGTCTGGAACAGGCTGAGCGGTGAGGAACCGGCCCCGGAGGTGACCACCCGGGTCGACGAAGACGATCAGCCTGGCGATCCGCTTGCGGAACCTGCCAAGAAGACGGAGAAGGAAGTAGCTGCTCCGCTTGTCGAAAAGAAGACGTCCTCCAAAGAAAAGAAGTCGCCGAAGAAGGTGAAGAAGCGCAAGAAGTCCGGCAAGAAGAAGCCGAAAAAGAAGGACGCGAAGAAGAAGGACTGAGCTCCTGCCACACTTCGGGGGTGGATCTGGAGCAACTCGAACGTACGATGGCCGACCTCGGCCAGCCCGCCTACCGGACCGGTCAGGTCTGGGAGTGGCTTGCCCGCGGCGCAGGGACCTTCGACGAGATGACAAACCTGCCGGCCGGCCTCCGTCAGGAGCTCGACGGCCGGCTTTCCATCACCACCCTCGAAGTCGACGCTTCAGCCAAATCCTCCGACGGCACCGAGAAGGCACTCTTCCTGACTGCGGACAGCCGCCCGGTCGAGGCAGTCCTGATGCGCTACCGGGATGGACGTCGCTCGCTCTGTCTTTCGAGCCAGTCCGGATGTCCGCTCACCTGCACCTTCTGCGCCACAGGGACGATGAAATTCGGCCGCAACCTCTCCGAGTCCGAGATCCTCGACCAGGCTCTTCACTTCCGGCGGATCGAACCGGTGAACCACGCCGTCTTCATGGGGATGGGAGAGCCGATGATGAATCTCGACAACGTGCTCGCCGTCTGTGAACGGCTGCCAGACATCGGGATCGCAAACTCGCACACCACCATCTCCACGGTGGGCTGGCTGCCCGGGATAGAGCGGGTGACGGTGGAAGGGCCGGCGGTCCGTCTTGCGCTCTCGCTTCACGCACCGAACGACCGGCTCCGTTCGGAAATCATGCCGGTCAATGACCGCTACCCGATGGAGGACGTGGTCGCCGCCTGCCGGGAGTGGCGCCATGTGCGCAAACGGAAAGTCTTCATCGAGTACTTGATGCTGGACGGCGTGAACGACTCGATCGAACTCGCCCATGAACTCGCAGACCTGCTCCTGCCGAAAAACGACTTCAAGGTGAACCTGATCCCGTACAACCCCTCGGGAACAGGGTTCCAGGGCTCACCGAGGGAAACGATCGACCGCTTCCGGGACACACTGATGTCCCGTGGCATATACGCAACGGTCAGATTGACCCGCGGCCGCGACATCGATGCGGCCTGCGGGCAGCTGGCCGCCAAGGCGGCCGGTTAGGCGGAAATCAGGCGGGGGAGCTGAAGCGTTCCCGGGAGAGCTCGAGGACCTCGAGCGCGGACTCCAGTGGGTACCAGCCATCAACCTCTACGTGCTTGCCTTCCGGCTGCTTGTAGACGGCAAAGAAGTGCGAGATCTCTTCCTTCAGCTGATTGGAGAGCTCGTCGAGCGACTTGATGTGATTCCAGTTCGGATCATCGGCCGGCACGCAGAGGATCTTGTCGTCGAGCTCGCCATCGTCGGTCATCCGGAAGAGGCCGAGGGGAATGGCGGGGATGTGGCATCCCGGAAAGGTCGGCTCGGAAACGCAGACCATCGCGTCCAGCGGGTCCCCGTCGGCACCAAGGGTGTCCGGCACCATGCCGTAATCGACGGGGTAAACCATCGAGGAGAAGAGGAAACGATCGAGCTTGATCGCGCCAAGCTCGGCATCGTACTCGTACTTGTTTCGGGAGCCCTTGGGGACTTCAATCAGGACGTGGATAATCTCAGTCATATCCGGGCAATCCTACCCGTATCGCCGCAAACGGAGCCCCTCCCATCCATTGCTTCACGCGAGTGGGAGGGGCGGGTTCTGATTGGAGGGCGGGTCCGGCCCGCCCGACTGCAGGTGTTTCAACCGCCGAGCAGCATGTGGTGCCGAGCATCCTCGACCGGACGCCAGGGTTCATCCCAGTCGCAGACGCCCTTGACCAGGCGGTTCGCTTCAACCGGACCCCAGGATCCGACCTCGTAGGGCACCACCGGTGGCGGGTCATCGAGCAGCGGCTGGACGATCCGCCAGGTCTCCTCGACCATGCTGAACTGCGTGAACAGGTCGTACCGGCCGTGGATCGCGTCATCCAGCAGACGCTCGTACGGCTCGGGCTCCGCACCCGGCTCTTTCTCGAAGAGCACGTCCAGGTCGGCTTCCTCGAAGTCCTCTACGCCTGCCGCCTTGGCGACGAATGCCATCCTCGCGCCCGGCATCGGGTCGATCCGGACGATCATCTGGTTGCGCGGCGGCTTGTGGGACTTCATCCCGACCCCGGTGTGGGGTGGCCGCTTGAAGACGACCCTGACCTCGGTGTGCTTGACCGGCAGGTTCTTGCCGGTGCGAAGGTAGAAGGGGACTCCTGACCAGCGCCAGTTGTCGATCGCCAGTTCCATCGCGGCGTAGGTCTCGACTTGTGAGTCGTCGGCGACATCGGGTATGTCCCGGTAACCCTTGTACTGGCCGCGAACGCATTTGGCCGGGTCGGCCGAGCGGATCGCCTCGAAGAGCTCCAGCTTCTTCGCCCTGATCGAATCGTGCTGGTTGGCGTTTGGTGCCTCCATCGCGAGCAGGCCGAGTACCTGGAGCATGTGGTTCTGGACCACGTCGCGGATCGCACCCACGCCCTCGTAGAACCGTCCACGGTCTTCGACTCCGAAGTTCTCGCTCATCGTCATCTGGACATATGCGACGTAATTGCGATTCCAGACCGGCTCGAGCAGGGCATTGGCGAAGCGCAGGTAGGTGATGTCCATCACCGGTTCCTTGCCGAGGTAATGGTCGATCCGGAGAATCTGGTCTTCCCTCAGCACCCGGGTGAGGTCGGCCTGGAGTTCCTGGGCCGACTGCGAGTCGTGCCCGAAGGGTTTCTCAAGAATCACCCTGGCGTTCTCGGTCAGTCCGGCGGCGGCCAGCCCGTGGACCACCTCCGAGAAAAGGGGCGGCGGGATCTCAAGGTAAAAGAGGGGCCTCTGGTAGTCGGCAAGTTCCTCGCTGAGCGACTGGTAGAGGGACTCTTCGTCGAAATTCCCGTTCACGAAGCGCATCCGGTCAGCGAGTTTCCGGAACGCGGCAGCGTCAAACTCTTCAACCGAGCCGCGAATCGCCTCCTCGGCCCGTTGCTTCATCGTCTCGTGATGCCAGTCCTGGTTTCGCCCGACGCCGATGATCGGACAGTCCAGCTTGCCTTTCTTCTCGAGCCGGTACAGCGCCCTGAAAGTCATCTTCTTGGCCAGGTCTCCGGTGATCCCGAAAATGACCAGTGCGTCGGTTGCCTCCGGCTCCTTGGTCTTGCTCATGAGTGGCAGGGTATCCGGCTGCGAGGCGTGCGTCGGAAGGTCGACAGGATTCTTCTGGCCATGGGTTCTAGTATTGCGGCATGGAAATCGGGATCGTCGGGCTTGGTCGTATGGGGGCGAACATCGCCCGGAGATTGATGAGGGACGGGCACCGGTGCGTCGTTTACGACGTCAACCCGGATGCCGCGAAGGAACTCGCCGGCGAAGGGGCCGACCCGGCCGCCGACCTGGCCGAGCTCGCGTCGAAGCTGAGCGCGCCCCGGGCGGTGTGGATCATGGTGCCGGCCGGCGACATCACCCGCAGCACGATTCGCGCCGTAGCCGCGGAACTGGAGTCGGGCGACGCGATCGTCGACGGTGGCAACACCTACTACCGCGATGACATCCATTTCGCCAAGGAACTGAGCGAGAAGGGCATCGACCACCTTGACTGCGGCACTTCGGGCGGGGTCTTCGGCCTTGAGCGCGGCTACTGCCTGATGATCGGCGGACCTGAGTCCGCCTACAAACGCCTGGAACCCATCTTCGCCACACTCGCGCCCGGGGTCGAGGAGGCAGAGCGGACCCCCGGCCTGAGCGGAGATCCTTCCCCGGCCGAGAACGGTTACCTCTACTGTGGTCCGGCCGGTGCCGGCCACTTCGTGAAGATGGTCCACAACGGCATCGAGTACGGGATGATGTCGGCGATCGCCGAGGGTCTGAACGTGATCCGGAGCGCCGACGCCGGTCTCCACCAGCGCGATGGTGACGCCGAGACCGCGCCGATGGAGAACCCCGAGTACTACCAGTACGAGATCGATGTTTCGCAGGTTGCCGAGGTATGGCGCCGGGGCAGCGTCGTCGGGTCCTGGCTACTCGACCTGACCGCGGCGGCGCTGGCCGAATCACCTCAGCTGGACGAGTTCTCGGGCCGGGTCTCCGATTCCGGCGAGGGACGCTGGACCTCGATCGCCGCGATCGACGAAGGGGTGCCGACCCCCGTCCTCACCGCGGCTCTCCACGAGAGGTTCTACTCCCGTGGCCTCGGGGATTTCGGGGACAAGGTCCTTTCCGCCATGCGAAAGCAGTTCGGTGGACATGACGAGAAGCCCGCGGAGGGCAAGGGGAACTGATTGGTCACCCGGGTCGTCGCAGACGCGGAGGCCGCTGCGGTAGAGGCTGCCAGTTTCGTCGAGATGGTCGCCGCCGCGGCGATCGCTGACCGTGGCCGTTTCAACTTTGCGGTCAGCGGTGGCAAGACACCTTGGCGAATGCTCGAGCTGCTGGCCGAGAGCGAACTGAACTGGACCAGGACCTCGCTGTTTCAGGTAGATGAACGCATCGCCCCCACCGGGAGCATGCAGCGCAACCTGACCCACCTCGTCCTGACCCTGCCGCTTGTCTGCCAGGCGGCGATCCGCCCGATGCCCGTCGGGGCCGATGATCTGACCACCGCTGCCAGCGGATACGAGTACTCGCTCCCGGACCGCTTCGACCTTGTTCATCTCGGTCTCGGACCGGACGGTCACACGGCTTCGCTCGTACCGAATGATCCGATTCTCGATGTCACCGACCGCCAGGTCGCGATCACGGCCGGCGAGTACCAGGGGACCCGCCGGATGTCGCTCACTTACAAGGCGATCGACAGGGCCAGACAGATCATGTTCCTCGTGACCGGGGAGGGCAAGGAGGGGGCCTTGTCGAAACTGGAAGCGGGCGACCCCTCGGTCCCCGCTGGTCGAATAAGCAACCCGAACATCACCTTGATCACCGACATCGCCCCCTCCGAATCGGAACAGCCCGCTTGAGGGACATCCGTGAAATGGGCAAGGAGCGCTACGGGCTTGCGCTCACCCTGATCCTTGCATCGATGATCTTCATCATGGCGGCCCCCTCTGGCTCGTGGGCACAGGTCGCGTCGCTCAGCCTTCAGGCCTTTGCCCTGTTCGCATCGCTCCGGGCAGCGCAGCCGAGCTTCCGGCTGAGAGTGGCCTGTGGCGTTGCGATCGGACTCGTGATCTTCGCGGCCTGGACACAGGCCTCGTTCGGCGATGAAGTGAACTCGGATTTCGTCCACCTGGCCACGCTTGCTCTCGTTCTCATTGCCACCCCGGTGATCACCTTCGGCCTGGTCAGGCAGGTGAAACAGCGGGGGGCGATCACCGTACACACCATGATGGGCGTGCTCTGCATATATCTGTTGATGTGCCTCGCTTTCTCGGCCGCTTTCGGTGCGGTCGCGGAGTTCAGCAATGAACCTTTCTTCACTCAGGGCGCGGAGTGGGACACGATCAACAACTATCTCTACTACAGCCTCACGACCATCACCACAGTCGGAATGGGTGACCTGACCCCGGCCACCGATCTCGGGCGTTCACTCACCGGGGCAGAGGCCTTGATCGGCCAGATCTACGTGATCACGGTGGTTGCCGTGATCGTCTCCAACCTGCAGCCGAGGCGCAAGAAGGATGGATGAAACACTCCTCGGCCTGAGCCTGGTGGTTATCCTCTCGGTGCTCGCAAGGCTCTCGGCCACCTGGATGCGGGTGCCGCCGATAGTCCCGTTGTTGATCATCGGTGTGGTCGTCGGTGTTTCCGGCCTGGACCTCGTCAACCCGGAGAAACTGCTGGGTCCGGCCCTCTCGCCGATCGTCCAGATCGCCGTTGGCATCATCCTCTTCGAGGGTGCTCTCGGACTGAAGCGCGAGGAGCTCGGCTCCGGTGTCCGTGGTGCCGTGACCCGTCTGATCACGATCGGTGTGGTCATCACCTGGTTCATCGCGACCGTTTCCATAGCGATCCTGCTCGACGTGCCCCACCCGATCGCGATCCTGATCGGCGCGACGGTGATCGTCTCCGGCCCGACGGTGGTTCTTCCGATACTCGACTTCATCGCACCAACCACCAGGGTCCGGAACGTCCTCAAATGGGAAGGCATCCTGATCGACCCGATCGGAGCGATCATCGCGGTCGTCGTCTTCGGGTCATTCGCCAACGGCCAGGGAGGTGAGTTCGACGTCGCCGAACTGCTGCTCTCCCTCATCGTCGGCGGTGCGGTCGGCGTCATTGCCGCGCTCCTGATGATGCCCGTGCTGGGAACCAAGCGACTGGCCGGGAGGGACAAGGTCGCCGCGACCCTGATGATGGTCGTGGCCAGCTTCGCTGTTTCCGACGCGATCCTTCCTGACTCCGGCCTCGTCTCGACGATCGTCATGGGTGTCGCCCTGGCCAACCAGCGGCGGGTGCGAATCGACCAGGTCGCGGAGTTCAAGGAGACCCTCGTCCCGATCCTGATCGGGATCCTCTTCGTCCTGCTCGCGGCGAACATCGAAGTCAGCGAGGTGATTGATCTCGGCTGGAAGTCATTCCTCGTTCTCGGCGCCCTGATCTTCATCGCCCGTCCGCTGGCCGCACTGACCATGGTCGGCCTGCCGTTCGACTGGAAGGAGAAGCTTTTCTTCGGGTCGATGGCTCCAAGGGGAATCGTCGCCGCTTCAACGGCTTCGGCTTTCGGGCTTGAGCTGACCCAACGGGGCGTGGAAGGTGCCGAGTACATCATCCCGGTCACCTTCATGATCATCGTCGGCACCGTCTTCTACTACTCGCTGATCGGCCCGCCTCTGGCCCGGTACCTGGGGCTCTCCGGTGAGCACCGTCCAACCTTGCTCCTGATCGGGGCCCCGCCTTGGGCGCTCACCGTGGCACAGGGACTGAACCAGGCCGGAGCCGAAGTGAAGGTCTGGACCGAATCGGTCGAGGAGGCAAAGGCTGCCGACGCGCACGGGCTGAGTTCTTTCGGGGGCCCTCTGAACCCGGATGACGACTCTCCCGGCACGCCACTGGAAGACGTCGCTGCCGTGGCGGTGGTGAGCGACGACGACAGCCTCAACCAGCTGCTCTCCTATCAGCTCGCCGAGCGGCTCCATGCCAACCAGATCTACCGCCGCAGGTCGCCCTCCGACCGGTCCCCGCTAGTCAACTCGGAGGCGCTCGAGCTCTTCCACGACGGCGACCGGGAGACGGATGTCCAGCGGCGCCTCGCAGCAGGTGAGCCGGTTTCAGTGGTCGGCCCGCTGGCCCCGATCCCGGATGGTGCGGTTGCCCTTGCTGCGGTCATCCCGGCCGCGGGGACCATGCCGGCCAAGATTCACCTCGCGACCGAGGGCAAGCCGGTGACCCGCGACGGCAAGTCGACGCTACTCGTGCTGGATCCTCCCGCCGGCGCCCCCGGAGTTCCCGCGAACTAATCGCGCCAGCGCCGCTGGAAGGGCAGCCTCCAACGGTTCGGGGCGATCAGGTTGTGAACCTCCTTCGGCCCCCAGGATCCGCGTTCGTAGATCAGCGAATCGGGCGGGTCCTCCAGCATCGGCGCGGCGGTGTTCCACAACTCCTCGATGCCTTCCGCGGTCGTGAACAGGGTGTGGTCGCCGCCCATCGCGTCACGGATAAGCCTCTCGTATGCCTCGAGGGTGTCTCCCTGGGTCTCCACTTCGTTGAGCGAGAACTGCATGCTCAGCTTGTCGACCAGCATTCCTGGCCCCGGTCTCTTTCCGTAATAGGAGAGTGAGACCCGTGAAGACTCGTCGAGGTCAAAGGTCAGGTGGTCCGGACCCTTGGTCCCGACCCCGGAGCCCTCGGGAAACATGCTCTTGGGAGGTTCCCGAAAGGCGATCGAGATGATGCGGGCCCCTTCTGCCATCGCCTTTCCCGTGCGGAGGTAAAACGGCACCCCGGACCAGCGCCAGTTGTCGATCCGACACTTCAGGGCAATGAAGGTCTCGGTGCCCGAACCTTCGGCGACGCCAGGCTCGCTCCGGTAACCCTCGTACCTTCCTCTGACCACGTCTTCCGGACGGATCCCCTTCATCGACCTGAAGACCTTGTTCTTCTCGACTGTTATCGCCGCCGGGGCCAGCTCGACTGGAGGTTCCATCGCGACGAAGGCAAGCACCTGGAAGAGGTGGGTGACAACCATGTCCCTGAAGGCACCGGTCGCGTCGTAGAAACTTCCCCGGCCTTCGACGGTAAGAGTCTCCGGAACGTCAATCTGGATGTGGTCGATGAAGTTACGGCTCCAGATCGGCTCGAAGAGGCCATTCGCAAACCGCAAGGCAAGGATGTTCAGGGCTGCCTCCTTGCCGAGGAAGTGGTCGATGCGGAAGACCTGCTCCTCGGTGAAGACCTCGTGGACCATCGCATTGAGCCTCTGCGCGGTGGCGAGGTCCGTCCCGAAGGGCTTCTCCATGATCACCCGCGACCGTTCCACCAGGCCGGCTTCACTGAGGGTCTTGATCACGGCAGGCGCAGCTGCCGGCGGCACGCTCAGGTAGTGGAGGCGACGGCACTCCTCGCCGATGTCGGCTTCAGCCTCGGCGACGGCATCGGCAAGCCCCACCGAGCCGGTGCTGCCATCCACCCATGAGAGCTTCCGTTCGAAGCGGGCCCAGTCGCCTTCGTCGACAGCACCACGACCGAACTGCTCGCAGGCCTCCCGAGCCAGGGTCCTGAACTCCGCATTGGTCATCGGCTCAAGAGAAGTGCCGACGATCCGGCAGTCCGAAAGGTGTCCGGCCCGGTTCAGATGAAAGAGCCCGGGCAGCAGCTTTCGTTTCGAAAGATCGCCGGAAGCTCCGAAGAGCACCACCACATGCGGATCGGGTGGAGTGAGCATCGCGGGTGCTACGTCCTGGGGGCCGTGTTGATTCATCCTCGAATCAAACCGCTACCCGTATCGGACGTTGTTAACGCGCTGTCCTGATTTACGGGCCTTTGGTAGGCCCGCGGTCCAGCCGAAATTCAGTCGGCCTCGACGACTCCTTCGCCCTGCACCCGGTTGAAACGCCTTGCCTCCCTGATCGAACGGTCCCGCTTTGCGGCCTTCCGCTTCGTGTCGTTCTGACGGAAGACGGATATCGGCACCCTCCGGAAGTAGTCGACCCACTGATCGCAGATCTGGCTCATTTCCACCTTCCGGCGACCCTGACCCTTCATCGCGGCGACTCTTCCGAGTTTGGTCATCCTGCTGTAGCCGGTCAGGTCCTGGAGCCTTGTCGGGTCCTTGGCCTTGACCGTGATCGTGACCGGGCCGGCCTTCCTGATGTCAAGAACTCCGGCCGGCCAGTACTGGCCGTTGCTGCCAGTTTCCATGTTGGCCAGTCGCTGTCCGTCGATCGCCGGCTTGAATACACGCTTGAAGCCGGTGTCCGTGGTAAGGGTGAAGCCGCGAGGAGTGAAGTACTGCATCGAGAGCCACCAGAAACCCTGTGTGAGGTTCAGGGTCATCGTTGCCGAATCGCCAGCCTCGAGATCCGGTGAAGGAAGCCACTCGTCGCGCAGCGCGAGAACGGTCGGGGGCAGAACGGTCGCAGTGCCCTCGACCTCGGTCGAGAAGTAGAGCCCGCCGCCCTCGCTGCAGTCGGCGAGTCTCGCCGGCAGGGTCAGTTCGTTCAGGACGGGTCGGTTCACGGCTTCGTCAACCCGCTTCCAGAGCACGTAGGAGTTAGTCCGGTCGACTTCTTCGAAGAACGGAGGAGCATCGCTCTGGAACGCGGCCGCGCTGGTGATCACGTAATCGAAGTTGCCGAGGCTTTCTCCTTCGAAGGAGTCGAAGTCGATGACGCCCTGGCCGGTATCGCCCTGGAATGGCTTCTTCGGGTTCTCGATCACGTCCGGGTCAGGGAACTCGGCCAGCGGCACACTCACCTTCGCCCCGGTCAGGTAGTAAGGCGCGAACCGGTCCTGGTCCGCGAAAAGGACCCGTTTGCCGTCGACCTCCTTCTTGAAGGCACCGAGTTCGACCGAGTGACCGGGGGGTGCCACGGAGGCATCCCTCAGAACGAGCAGGCTGGAGGCGGTTGCCCCGATCACAAACAGGGCCGTCAGGGTCACCCAGGCACCAAACTCCATTCCCTGGCTGGGCTTCCAGCCTCCCTTGGGTCCACTCAGCAGGGCGGTCAGGATCACCACCATGGTCACGGGGGCGGCGATCACGAGAGCCTTGGCGAGCGAGTAGTCGCCAACCCACGGCAGCGAGATCAGGTAGAGGAAGGCGCAGGCGAGAAATGCCAGCGGGTAGGGAGAACGGGGCTGCTTTCGCCACCACCAGAGTGACACCAGGAGGGCCAGCACCGAGATCGCGCCGAGCAGGGCCGGAACCGGTGTGTCCAGCCGACCGGCCAGCCGGTAGTCGGACGTGAGCCAGATCCCCAGACCCTCCAGTGCCGAAACCGGGCCGAAGGCATCGCTGGTCGCGACCTCCGAGAAGGCGTCCCCGAAACCGAAGGGTCCGAGGAAGGCAAGTACCGCCAGAAGGCCAAGAAATACGATCGCTGAAATCGCCACAATCGGCTTCTTCAGCCAGCCCCAGAGCGCGCCGGAGCGGAAGCGCTCCCGGAACGCAGGATCGGCAAGAAGCCAGGCGGCGAGCGCAGCGGCCGGCCAGGCCAGGCCAGGGAAGCTGTAGGTGAAGATGATCCCCAGAAGCAGGATGAGCAGGGGAGCGACCGCCCGGAGTCGCTTCTCGGCGGGAAGCGGGGTGAGCCGGGGAAGTGCGATCACGAAAGCGAGCAGGAACATGGCTGCCGCCAGTTCCTTGAAGGCTGCCTGCGCGTAGTAGGAAACCATCAGGTACGGAAGGCCGATAAGGAGCGCAGCCAGCAGTCGACGCCAGCGGCCCAGCGGTTCAACCGCGGCCCAACCGGTCATCACCGCCAACACCGCGATGGCCCCGACCTGGCCGATGAAGACCTTGCCGATTTCGAAGCCGGGGATTGCAGTCAGGGCGGCGGTCAGACCATGCGGGCCGAGCGGGTAGCCGTCGCTCGGTTCGGTCCCGAAGCCGGAGCGCAACCACTCGGTCCAGGCCAGGTGAAGGCCGAGGTCGTTGTTGTAGCCCATCCCCAGCAGGCCCCATTGGCCACTGATGAGAAAGGGAGTGCTCAGCAGCAGCGCCGCGATCAGTCCGGCCACCCAGAACAGAGGCGAACCGGGCAAGTCCTCGCGGCGCGGACGGCGCAGGACCCAGATGCTGGCCGCGGCCAGAGCTACCAGTCCGATGATCAGGGCCGTTCTGGTTCCCGGGATCCGGGCCAGAAGCCCTTCGACTGCCATCAGGGCGGCAAAGCCGACCGCCGGCTCAATTCCCCACCACTTCTTTTGGCCGCATGCCCGGGTTATGGCACGACCGATCACGAGCGAACCCGCGACGATCAGGAGCATGGGCAGCCAGCTGTAGAACATCCGTGTCCCTGATTCTCCCGGTCAGTACTTGTCGGCGGCTTTGAGCAGTACTTCGCGCAGGTTCTCGCCGCGAAGGGGATGTTCGTGACCGGCGGCCACGACCTTGGGCTCGAGGGCGGCTAGTTTCCTGACCGATTCCTTCGCCTTCTGGTGGTCCCAGGCCCAGGCCGGGTGGGGCACCGAGGCCTCACCTTCCGGCAGCGGCTTCATCCGGGCCGAATCGACGAAGTACACGACATCGCTCACCAGTGCGACCCGGTCTGATTCACGCCAGAGGCCGATCAGGCCCGGAGCGTGCCCGGGGAAATGCATCACCTTGAAGCCGGCCACCTCGTCGCCCTCCTCCACGGTTCCGGCGATCTCTACCGGTCCCCCGTCCCATCTCCTCATAAGGAAGGGAAAGATCCACCTGACCGGAGCGAACTCAAGCTCCTTGATGTTCATGTAGGGCGCTATCGCGGCCGCGGACCTGGCGTCGGCAACCTCGTCCGGGTGGCAGTAGACGGGCAAGCCAAGTCCGGGAGCAGTTCCCCGGTGGTCGGCATGGGCGTGACCGAGAACGACTCTGTCGATACCTCCGAACTCTTCGATCACCTGCCGGTTCTTCTTTGTCATCGCCCTGGTTCCCGCATCGAACTGGACGATCTCTCCGTCCGGTCCTTCGATGAAGTAGATGTTCATCGCGCCCTTGATGTCACCGGTCAGCAGCCAGACCCCGTCAGCTACTTCTTCAAGACCCTCCGGCACAGCCCGATTCGAGTTCATTCTCCGACTCCCGATGTCATGTTGAGCGTCATTTTCGTACCCTGATTCCCGTGCCCGCCAATTGGAGAATCCTGATGATCGTGATCTGCGTCTTCCTGGTTGCTTCCGTGATCATCGGAACGGTTCAGCTGCTTTCCACGCCCAACGAGATTTTCGGGGCCGATTTTCAGGGACTTCCGAAGCAGGAGTTTCCCAGATAGACACAGTTTCCGTGTGATTCGCCTTTAGGGTCAACATCCGGAGATAGGATGGCCTTGACCGCCCACGACGATCGGAGACCAATGTCCCTGTTCAAGCGCATAGTTGTCGGTACCGACGGATCGGACTCGGCCCGCGAAGCGATTCGTCAGGCGGCCGAGATCGCACGCATGTCCGGAGCAAGGCTGGATGTCGTCAGTGCTTACGAGCCCGTCCCGGACCGGCGGAGCCAGGAGGAAGCGAGTGGAGCTCCCGCCGACGTAGCCCACGAATTCGGTCCCCGGGAGGACGTCAACTTCGCCCTGGACGGTGCCGCATCCATTGCCGCCGATTTCGGGGTCGAGACCACGCCTCACCCGATGGACGGCGACCCCGCCGACGCGATCCTCAAGGTCGCCGAGGATGTGGAGGCGGACCTGATCGTGGTCGGCAACAAGGGAATGACTGGCGCCCGACGGTTCCTGCTCGGATCTGTGCCGAACAAGGTTTCGCATCACGCTCCGTGCAGCGTGTTCATCGCCCGCACCACCTGAAGTGAGTGAGGCCGCCGGCCGCCTGGCCGGGCTCATCTCCGAGTCTTCTTCGGTTGTCGCCCTGACCGGTGCCGGTATCTCGGTGCCGTCGGGCATCCCCGACTTTCGTTCTCCGGGGAGCGGCCTCTGGGAGAACGTGAACCCGATGGAGGTCGCCCACATCGACGCCTGGCGGAGTGACCCGGCCAGATTCTGGGATTTCTACGGCCAGCGCTTCGGCCTGTTGGCGAACTGCGAGCCGAACGGGGCCCACCGGGCCCTGGCCAGCCTCGAACGGTCAGGTCGACTCGAAGCGCTGCTCACCCAGAACATAGACATGCTTCACCAGAAGGCCGGTTCTGTGGAGGTCATCGAGCTTCACGGTTCGATCCGAACCTCTTCCTGCCTCAGCTGCGGGGAACAGGTCCCGCTCGAGGAGGCGATGGGGATGATCGAGGCAGCCGACGACGGCATCCCGCGCTGCCGCTGCGGCGAGCCGCTAAAGCCGGACGTGGTCCTGTTCGGGGAGATGCTCCCGAGCGATGCGATCGAGCGCGCTTTCGATCTCGCAGCCGGCGCTGACCTGCTGATCTGTATCGGGACATCGCTGGAGGTGTTTCCGGTCGCTTCCCTGCCGGCCGAAACGTTTGGGGCCGGAGGTCGGGTCGCATTGGTCACGCAGGGTCCGACGCCGTTTGATGACCGGGCCGTCGTGAAGCTGGACGGAGACGTTGAAGCGGAACTGACCGCCGTTCTCGGAGCCCTCTGAGTCAGTCGGTGATGACGGCCGGGTTCGTGGCCCTGCCCAGGTTCACTATTCCGGAACCGAAACCGGAGGCAGGGTTTCCTTTCGCATAGCCCGGCAGCCTCGAGGTGGCCTTGAGTCGCTCGGCAACCCGACCGGGTCCGGTCCGGTCACCGAGCACACCAGAGGCGAGAACTGCCGCGGCCGCTCCCGCCACATGTGCCGCCGCCATCGAGGTGCCCACCCAGTCGGGTTCGATCCCGAACCAGCTGGGGTCCCGGGCGACCATCCCCAGCTGCATGATCGGCCGGTTTCGCGAAGTCCAGGGGCAGTTGCCGCGATCCGGGCCGCCGCCCGGTGCGGCGATGTCAATCTCGGAGCTCTCGAAGGTGTAGGAGGCGACGCAGCCCGACTCGGTCGTTCCTCCAACCGAGATCACCCGGGGTGATGTCGCCGGAAGCGAGGGGCAGGACTCGTTGGGGATGTTGCCGGAGGAACCGACCATGATCACGCCCTTCTTCCAGGCTTCGTCCAGAGCCTGCTCGAGGGGTGGAACCGAAACTCCGCAGGCGAAGTTCAGTGACATGACCATGACCCTGACGTTGTTTCGGGTTGCCCAGCGGACCCCGGCGACGATGTCGGATGTGGACCCGTTCCCGTTTCGATCAAGCACCCTGACCGGCATCAGCTTCGACCGGTATGCGATTCCGGTGAGGGCCCTTCCGTTGTCGGTCTGCTCGCCGATTGTCATGGCCACATGGGTGCCGTGTCCGTAATGGTCGAGCGGAAGCCGGTCCTTCCCCACGAAGTCGTAGCCGGGCAAGAAACGGTTGGCTGCGACATCCGGGTTTCGACGGAACTTCCGGCCGTAGTTCCGGTATGCGATCCCGCTGTCGATCACTGCGATCCGGACGCCAGCCGCCCCGGGCCGGCCAGCCTGCCGCAGGTTCTGCCAGGCGCGGACCACATTCATGCCACCCCGTGACTGAGGGCGGTCCGAAGGGAGGGAGGAGTTGCAGAAACTGAGGCAGGGGAGGAAGTTCCACTGCTTGGAGCGCCAACCACCCCAGCGGCCCTTTCGGCCAGGGTTTACCCCGCTGTCGTCCGGCAGCCAGCCGGACGAGCTGGCTATGTAGTTCGGGATCGCGTAGCTGACCTGCGGTGATTTCTCGATCCTCTCGGCCACGGCCCCTGGATCCGCGCTCGACGGGATGTCAACCGTCTGTGGTGCGGCGGCTCCGGCATAGCCGACCAGCACTTCGCCGGCCACGGCTTCTGCTCCATTGTCGAGGGTGACGGTTTCCTGTCCTGCCACGAGAAGGGCGGGGTCAGGTGCTTCTTCAGCCGGGGCGGAAGATGGCAGCATGGCGGTCGTCGCGACGAGGGCGACCAGCAGAGCGCCGGAAAGCGCGATTCTGAGGTGGGCTGACTTGAGCAAGAAATGAGGCCGGGGGAAGTGCCTGTAAGTAAAGAACACCCGGAAACCCGTCAGGTTGCTGGAATGTCTTCCCCTTTCATCCCGGTCCATGACTTACCCTGAGGCAGTGAACGCGGGACCGGACTCCGGAAACAACGGGAGCATGCCTGGCGACGAGGAAATGATGCTCCTCGCGCTCGACGCCGCAAGGCGGGCTCAGGAGCATGGAGACGTTCCGATCGGCGCAGTTGTGGCCCATCACGGAACCCCGCTGGCGATGGCCGGAAACCGGCGCGAGATCGACCGGGATCCGACTGCCCATGCCGAGTTGATCGTGATCCGGGAAGCGGCGGCCACGCTCGGGGGCTGGCGGCTGCCAGAGACGACGCTCTACGTGACGCTCGAGCCCTGCGCGATGTGTGCCGGTGCAATCGTCCTCGCCCGGATTCCCAGAATCGTTTTCGGTGCCAGTGACCCCAAGGCCGGGGCTGCCGGCTCGATCATGAACATCCTCGACGATCCGGCCCTGAACCATCGCCCCCGGGTTGAATCCGGTCTGATGGCAGAGGAGTGCGGCGAGCTCTTGCGCCAGTTCTTTGCTTCCCGCCGGTGACGATCTCCCGGAGCGGAGAGGGTGGGATTCGAACCCACGAGGCGAGAGATCCCGCCCACGCGATTTCCAATCGCGCTCCTTAAGCCGCTCGGACACCTCTCCGGGGAGAGCGAAGGGTACCCGAGAAGGGCCCCCGGAGGCGCCCCCGTACAGGACAAATCGCTAGCCTTTCAGTCCACCCCGGAGGGGTGCGAGAGTGGTTGAATCGGGCAGTCTCGAAAACTGTTGTGCGTTTCGGCGTACCGTGGGTTCGAATCCCACCCCCTCCGTTTCCGGTGCCGCCCTTCATCGATTATTGGCGGCGGCCAGGGACCCCGGCCCCTCCTGAGTGCTGGGCTCCGCAGATCGCCGAGATTGAGTTCAATCGCAAACAGAGCGAATTAACTCAACCTCGATGAGCCCGAGAGGGTTCAGGCGTCGAATCTTCTGTGGATTCCCAGGACGTTTCCGTCCGGATCCTTGAAGTAAGCCTGGTAGCAGACGGGGCTTTCGATCTTGTCAGTGACGAACTCGACCCCGGCGTTCTCGAGTTCCGCCTTTGCGGAGTCGAAGTCGTCTACCTGAAGTACAACGCTGCTACCGCCCGCATTCTGGAAAGGCATTCCGAAGGCGGTCGGATCCATGATTGCGATCGTGAGGTTGCCTGTCTCGAACTCCTGGGCTGGCATGTTGCCCCACTGCTTGCCCTCGGTCAGGCCAAGCGTGTCGCGATAGAAGGCCTTCGAGGTCTCGAAATCGGTGATCGGAATGGTCACGAAGTCCGTTGCGGTTACAGCCACTTTCACTCCTTCGTCGATGGGGTCTCCACCGATGCTACCGCCGACCCTTCCGGCCGTCCAAGCAGATACGCGCATACCCCGGTGAGGGTGATCGTGGCAACCACGATCAGGAGAGGACCCGAGTCCTCGGTCACCGAACCGATCAGCCCGCCGGCGAGACCGCCGATGAGCGCGGCCGGCCAGATCGGCCCGGCCCAGGGCTTGAACATCTCCCGGTTGCGGTAAGCGAATCCGGCTGCCAGCAGGCAGGCCAGGGTCACCACCGGCATGTTGCCGTTCCAGAGTTGCTGCCAGGCCAGGGTGGATCGACGCCGGATGTCGTCCGCAAAGCCTTCCCCGCCACCTGTCAGGACGCTCGTGTAGTGCCCCTGCCCACCCGCTGTCGCTAGGTCCAGCGCCGCCAGCAAAGCCAGTCCGATGACCGGTGCCGCCACAAGCGCCGCGCCCCGCTTCCAGGTCATCCGGCCAGGCAGCATCATCAGGGCGGCCACGGCGGTCGCCGAGGCGACGATGATCGCCGCACCAACTCCGGCACCGAGCCTTCCGGACCCGAGCACCACACCAAGAGTCAGGCCGAAACCGAGCACGATCGCCGCGTTCTTCCGGGATTTCGGACGGCCGGTCAGGGCGGCGGCCAGGCCAGCGAGCAGCAGGACCATAAGGGCTGGTTTCAGCTCATTCCCGATGCCGTAAAAGCGCGACCCGTATCCGGGGTTCGGACCGAGGATCGACCGGGTGACCAGATGGGAACCAAAGGCGAGGTCAACTGTGATGACGGTCAGTCCCACCACCGCAGGCACAAGTGGTGCCCGGGGCCAGTCGACGAATCTCTCCGAGAGGAAGCCGAGCAGCAGCGCGAGCCCGGCGATCAAGGTGTACTCGAGCTCGGCCGAGGGGTTGCCCAGCGCGGCTGGCACCAGGATCACAGTTGGTATCCAGAGAACCGAAAGCCCGCCGATCCTGCGCACCCGCCTGAAGGTGCGATCCCGGCCGAATAATGCTCCCGCGGCCAGGTAAAGGATCAGCCACCCGACGAAGACGAAAGCCAGGGCCGCGTTGCGCCGGGGACCAAGCTCATCGAGGCGGTCCCGGAACGGAGTGAGTTCCTCAGGCTGGCGCTCGCCCTCGGCGCTGATCGGCTTGCCTGTCATCTCGTCCGGTATCTCGATGCCGAGGTGGTCGAGGATGGTCGGCGCGATGTCGATCCCGGCGACCAGGTTCGGAAGGTTGGTGGTTTTCGAGGTGAGTCCGTGAGCGAACGGGTCGGGCTCCTCATCCGCGTTCTCGCCGATTCCGACCGCGCCGATCGGAAGCAGAGGCAGGATCGGGTCGAGCGGAGGAGTCTGGGTCGCGATCACCAGCTGACCGGGTCGACGCATCTTCACGATCTGTTCGAGTTCACGGAGCCCGTTCCGGCCGGGGGAAGTGGCGACCACCACTAGCCGGTAGTTGTAGGACTGGCTGATCGCCCTCCGCGCCGTATCGGTCGTGTCGGCAAGCGCCAGGGAGGAGACAAATCCGAGACGGCTGGTCGCCGGGATCACAGTCTCCTGAAGCTTCGTCGCGTCACCGACATAGGCAGCACCCCCGGGAATCGAGCTTGCCAGCAGTCCGGGTTCGATCGTCTGGGGCGCGGTCTCGGCCCGTTCGAGGATCGCTTCCCAGCCTTCGACCACACCGCCACCACCGATCATTCGCGCGAGGCCGACCGGCGGGACCTCTGAAGGATCGTAGGTCGAGCGAGAAACCCTTGCCCCCTGGCTGATGTCGAGCAGGCCCTGCTCCCGCCGGTAGGAGCCCTGGGTCACGCTTGTCAGGCCGACTGAAAGAGCCGGGATCTCGGCGAAACCCTCGGCGACCTCTTCGCTGTAGGAAGGGGTTTCCTCGAGGTCCTGCGGTACCAGCACGAGGATCGCGGTGTTCGCCGCGAGCCTCGGGTCATCGTCCGCTGCACCAATCGCAGGGAAGGTCAGGGCCGGGATGGCCAGGCAGATGATCGCCACGAGAACTGTGGCGGCAGGGCGACGCACAGCGGCAGTGTTTCAGAGCCCCGGCCAAGGCGGGCCGCTCGGGCACGGCCGGTAGGGTGGATGCATGAGTAATGAACAGGAGCAGTCGCCGTCCGCAAGAATCGGAGCCCTCGCCCAGGAGTTGATGGAACAGGTTGAAAGGGACACCCCGGGGGCACGGCTCGATCAGCTGGTGATCTCCGCCGTGCTCAGCGAAGACGCCGGAATCGACGAGCAGACCATGCACGTTCAGCTCGTCTCGGACTCCTCCGACCCCCTCTCCGTAGTCGGCCTCCTCACCGTCTCGCTCGAACTAGCCAAAGGCCAGCTAACCGGCGAATGAGCAACCAGTAATCGGCGAGCCCGGATCGGTAAACCGCAAGGCAGAGCCGGCCAATCCGTCAATTGTTTCTATTGGCCGGCGGGTTCTATTGGTCATCCGGCGAAGACCGGATGACGTGCAGATGAACTACGAGCGCTTTAGCGCGAGTAGTGCTCGACGATGAGGCGCTCTTCGATCGGGGCGGCGATGTCGCTCCGGTCGGGCAGACGGTTGACGGTGCCCTTGAGCCCGTCGTGGTCTGCGAGCAGCCAGGCCGGCGTCGGGCCAGCCGACTCCGTTGACTGACGGGCCATCGGTTCGATTGCCGAACCGGGCTTGACGGCGATCTCGTCGCCAGCCGAAACCTCGTAGGACGGACGGTCGAGTCGCTTGCCGTTCACCTGGATGTGCTGGTGGACGACGAACTGACGTGCCTGGGCGCGGGTCGAAGCGAGGCCGAGGCGGTAAACGACGTTGTCCAGACGCGACTCGAGGTGCCGCATGAGGTTCTCGCCGGCCATGCCTTCTTCGCGGTTGGCGCGATCGAAAAGCTTGGCGAACTGCTTCTCGCGAAGGCCGTACATCGCCTTGGCGCGCTGCTTGGCACGCATACGGACCGAGAACTCGGAAGCACGACGCCGGCCGCGGCCATGCTGGCCGGGCGGGTAGGGGCGACGCTCCATGGCGCTCTTGCCACCAAGTGCGCGTTCACCCTTGAGTCCGAGGTCTACGCCTTCACGGCGAGAAAGCTTTTCTTTTGGTCCTGTGTATCTGCCCATAGTGCGGCGAAGGAGCCTACCGGATTCGCCCGGTTCCCGCTTTGCGCGGTGCTTCAAAGGCAAGTATGCATGCGTTCGGCGCCGAGCGGGGTTTTATAGTCGGGATATGGAGTCGCTCAAAGGACGCTTGCTGGTAGCCGCACCGAGCCTTTTCGATTTCTTTCGGCGCACGGTAGTGCTCGTCGTCGAACACACCGAGCAGGGTGCTTTCGGGGTGATCCTCAACCGCCGTGCCGATACCGAGGTCGTCGAGCTCGTGCCCGATCTGGTTCCCCTGGTCGAGAAGGGCGCCCCGCTCTGGGTGGGTGGTCCCGTGGGTCCCGATTCGATCGTCGTGCTGGGCGAGTTCGATGATCCAGACCAGTCCGCCGGGGTGGTTGAGGGCCGGATTGGTGTGGTTGACCCGGATGGTGATGTCGGTTTCTCGCGGGCCCGGGTTTTTGTGGGTCACGCCGGCTGGGGTCCTGGGCAGCTCGAAGGAGAGATCGAACGTGACTCCTGGATCGTCTCCGACTTCGATCCCGATGATGTCTTCTCCGAGGGGGACCTCTGGGCCGATGTGGTCAGGCGACCGGGCGGCGATTTCGCCCTGCTCGCCACCATGCCCGACGATCCGTCCCTGAATTAGCCGGGCGGAGTACGGGCCGGGCCCCGGTAGGCTTGGCCCGTGTCGTTTCCTTCGCCTGAACGCCAGCCACTGACCAGATCCGATCTGGATGACGATCCGATCGCCCAGTTCCGCAAGTGGTTCGACGCTGCCGGCGAGGTGATGCCTCTCCCCGAGGCGATGACCCTCGCGACAGTCGACGCGGACGGCCGGCCGGATGCCCGGATGGTCCTCCTGAAAGGCGTTGGTCATGACGGCTTCCGCTTCTTCACCAATTACAGCGGCGTGAAGGCCGCCCAGATCGACGCCACTGGAGAAGCAGCCCTGGTCTTTTTCTGGGCCCCCCTCGACCGTCAGGTCAGGGTGCGTGGTCCGGTCCGCAAGCTCGACCCGGAAGCCTCCGACGAGTACTTCGCAAGCCGGGACAGGGCCAGCCGGATCGGTGCCTGGGCCTCCCCGCAGAGCACGCCGCTCCCCGACGAACGCGAGGCACTCGAGGCGCTGAACACAGAAGCCGAGAAGCGTTTCGAGGGCGGTGAGGTTCCGCGGCCCAAGCACTGGGGCGGGTTCATCATCGAGCCACGGATGATCGAATTCTGGCAGGGGCAGGGTGCCCGACTTCATGACCGGTTCCAGTTCATCCGGGCCGCCAACGGCTCCTGGGAAGTCACCCGGCTCGCGCCCTGAGTGGCCCCGCCAGCCTGCACGGCTTCTCGCATCGGACTGGACAACTTGCACTCAACCCGGCTAGCCTGAGAGCCTCAAGGGCTGATGTCTGCATTTACCCGCATCTCCGGGCTGGCCGTTCTCGCGATCGTTGCCGCCCTCCTCGTGCCGTCCGCGACCCAGGCTGTCAGTCGGACCGGCGGCATCACCCTGCCTGGTCCGGCCACCTCGCCGAAGATCGCCAAGATCCTCCCGCGTGCCCGCCTTGAGCTCTCGAGGAACGTGGTCGAGAGGCGAAGCAACAACGTCCCTCGCTACCGGAACGGCAAGGGCAAGGTTGCCCCTTACAGCATTGGTGACCAGTGGTGTGCGGCTTTTGCGACCTGGATCTGGAACAAGACCGGCTTTCGCGCCTACCTCGGCACCAGCATCCTCTGGCCGTCTTTCGACGGAACCATGGTCGGCGTTCAGGTGAGAGATCTGACCAACTGGGCTAGCAAGAACGGTTACTTCTCCTACCGCGCCGTGCCGGGTTACCTGGTGGCTTACGGGACCTCCCACATCGGTATCGTCGAGAAGGTCGACCGGACCACGGGCCAGGCGGTCGGATCAATCGAGGGCAACATCGGTGATCGGGTAAATCGAGTGACCGTTCCGATGGACAGGGTTACCGGATACATCAGCCCGATCAGGCTCTCGCCGGTTCAGCTGAAGAAGAGCGCCAGCTACGCCGACATGCCGGTGCCGGCTGCCGTGAGGAGCAGGCTCAACCTGCCCTGAGGTGATCGATGATCGACACGCAGCCGGAGATCTTCCGGTCCGTGTCGGAAGAAGCGGGAGCGCCGATCAGCTCACCGCTCCAGCAACCCGCCCAGTCGACCTTCACGTCGTAACGCTCGACGGTGCCGTCCGAAGTGGTGCTACAGATCCAGGTGCTACCGGACGGACGGCAGTCGTCCGCTGAAGATCCACCAACAGAATTGGCGAGCGCCCCGTGGCTAGCCCCGAGATACGGGGTAGGGGCGAACAGCATGATCAGGGCAAGGGCGAGAAGCAGAACTGCGAGCGTGAAACCCCCGACCAGGATCAGTTTCGTTCGCCGGCCCCGATACGGGCTGTTCCGCCGTTCGGCCCAGATCCGCTCGACCCGCTCGTCCCGCCGTTCACTGCGGGACTTGTACTCGGGAAGGCCACTGAAATCGTCGCTGACTCCATCCATCGCGCCGGCAACAGTAACCGCGCCCGATCAGACCGTCTGTGAAATCCCTGCTAATGAACGGAAATCTGCCGCCTTGTCCTGGCGCTTCACTTCAGTCTCGCCACCATGAATTTGCTTCGCGAGGGCGCGAACTCGATTGAGCCGGTGACCAGCGGCTTGTTGCCGCGGAAGTAGACATCCTGGCCGACGGCTTCAGGAAAGGCTCGGAGATCTCGATAGGCACGGCGCTCAAAGCCTCTGTCAATCGTGCCGTTCGGCCTCAACTTCTTGACGAGCAGCGGGTGGAAGCAGCCCCATTGCGGGTTGCAGGTCGGGCGGCTATAGCCCGTGACCACCAGGCTGCCGTCCGGGCTTACGCCAATTCCAGCGGCCCTTGGATCCTTGGGCCACAGATATTTCGGTATCGGCATCCTTGATCCGTGGAGCATCCGGACTGAGTTGTTCCCGAATCCGTCCACCGGGAAGCCCCGAGAACCGAGCTTTGCAACGAACCCGACTTTGTGAATGGCGCCGGTCAGGAAGATCGCCCCGCCTCTTCCAAAGGCGATGTCCGCGATTCGTCCAAGTCCCTTCAGGAAGATCGGCTTCTGAGGCACGTAGACCTGTTCGACCGAGTGGATTCCGTAATAGACGATCCCCTTGAACCCGAAGCTGGTGTCGGGACGGCCCTCCCGGGTGAATCTCGCGATGTAGGGAGGATCGGAAACTGTCGAGACGAGAACCGTCCGGCCCTTTCGGTCAGCAAAGAGTCGTGTCTGGTGGACGTAGGTCTTCATCTTCGGCTGCCTGGCCGCAATTCCACCGTTGCCGTAGCTCGTATCCAGTTCCCCTTCAGGGGTGATCCGGATCAGGTCGAGTTCCAGTCGTTCACCCCCTATCCCCATAGCGGACAACACGGCTCCGACCCCGTCAAATGAGATGTCCTGGCAACGCGCCTGGAACGGCAGCACGAGCCTTCCGTTTTCCCCGAAGTTTTCGACCAACTGGCCATCCCGTTTGATCCTCCAAACCACCGAATCCTTGCCCTGCTTGGCACAGATCATGGCGCCGCCATCGGGTAGTAGCGTCACCTTGGGCTTGGGGTCAGACCGGAAGGAGGGATCGCTCAGGACCAGGCGTCCCCGGTCGCCGAAGAACGCCTCCGGCCTGCCCGAGCGACCGATTGAAGCTACCGCGATCCCCTCGTCCCATCCATCACTTCGGGCGATCGTTCCAACGGCCAGGATGCTGCCGTCAGGGCGTCGGGCGGAGTCTGCCATGACGCTGTGGGGTATCAGCGGAGTCCTCACGCTTGCCGTTCCATCCCCTCCGAAATCGTTGTCCAGCTCTCCCGAGGTATCGACGAGGCGGATGTCCAGATGACCGGGTTTGCCTCCCCAGAAGGCGGCTCTTCCGTCCGAGGTCGTCCACGAATACGGCAGCGGTCCGCCATCCAGCCAGTCTGCCTCGAGGGATCCGTCCCCGCCGAAGTTGGCATCCGGCTGTCCGCTCGGATCAAGACGGGTCAGGTCGTACAGCTGGTCGAAGGAGTCGTCGGTCCGATCAGTGACGAAGATGACCGAGCCGTCTGGAAGCGCTGCTCCGACCGAGTTGGTCGCCGCTCTCCCGAAAGCCGACCCGTTACCTGAGGGGCCATAGCCAGGGTAGGGGGACCCCGCTCGGGTGAGTCGGTGGACCCGGCCGCTTGATGAACTCAGGATGAATCCGTCTTCGAGCGTTGTGATCTTGTCGCCGCCAGCCTTGACGAATCCTGTGCCATTGAACGAGAGATCCAGATCCCCGGAGTTTGTGAGTCGGAAGGTTCGGCCGTATGCGGCGACATAGATGCGCGTGCCTGTTACGAGGACCTCGCGGGGACTTTGCCATGGCACCTCAGGGGTGCTGGCGCCATCTTTGCCGAACGTCAGGTCGATCTTCCCGTTCGCCTTGAGCCGGGTCACCGATTCCTTGCGGTTGGAGACGAGGACGACTCGCCCGCTCTGATCGACGGCTCCGATCGAGTTTGGTGCCCTCCTGACAAAGACTGGCTTCCCTGAACCAAAAGGTTTGTAGGGCCGGCCATCGGGTTTGAGGCGGGTTAATGCGGTAGCTCTTCTGGCGAGACTGCCGATCAGAATCGGCCCGCCATCCGGTGCGGCGAGAACCTGACTCCAGCCTGCGGTCCGGTTTCCGAACAACGTCCTTGGTTTGAAGGAACCGTCGTTGCTGAACGACGTGTCGAGCTCCCCGTCGGCTCCCAGTTTGTAAAGCCGGAAGGGAACACCTGCCAGCAGGTAGGTCGAGCCATCTGGCAGCGGAGCGACGTCTATCCAATCCGCTGTTACATCTCGGTCACCGAACTCCACACTGGCAACGCCACGCGATGCCACGCCGCCGAAGCTTGGGTCGAGGGCGCCGGACGGGTAACTGGCGACGGCCGGAGCGCCTGAGGTCGCAAGCACGCAGGCGGCGAGCAGGCAAACGCTCCACCACTTGACGCTTGAAAGTTTCCGGTCGCGCTTCATACGCCTTCCCTTTGTGACTGGTTCCGCCAGCTGTCGCTGCCGCACTCCCCTAACCCTGATCCCGCCGCAAAGTACCGCTTGGGGTCTAAGCCCCAGGATCCAGTTCGAGCAGCCTGGAGAGCTCCTTCTCGAAGTCGGTGACCAGCTCTTCAGGATCCGGTACCAGTCCCGAGTCTGCCATCAGCCCAACCGTCAGGTCCCCGGCATAGCTGAAGATGGAGATGGTCATCGAGACATTCCCCGAGCAGGGGGCCCAGACCAGAACGCCGGAGATCGGGGTCCCCGCGATGTAGACCGGCTTCCGTGGCCCGGGGACGTTCGTGACAACCGTGGTGCCCTTGGCCGTGAACAGATCGATCACCCGTTGTTCGAGTCCCTCCGGGGTGCGCCCCATCGCATCGAGAACCCCGTACGACACGACCCCCTCGTGCGACAGCTTGATCTTCTTCATGCTCTTGTGGATCCTGAGCAACCGGGCGTTGCGGCTTGAAGTTCCCACCGGCAGGTCGAGAAAAACGAGGCCGAACCGGTTCCCGAGCGTTGCCGGAAGTGGTTCGTCGGGGGTCCGCAGGTTGAACGGCACCATCGCTGTCAGCTGGTCAGCGAACTCGCCTCTGCGTTCCAGGTAGTGGCGGAAAGCTCCCGTTACGGCGGCCATGACGATGTCGTTAACGGTCTTGCCGTTGGCATGACCGAACTCGAGCACGGCGTCCAGGGAGATCGGATCCGACCAGGCGACGCTTTTCGAGACTCCGAGTTCGCCCTTGAGTGCCGTTCCCGGATCGTTGCCCCGGAGCAGCACCTTCGAAAGCGCGTCTGCGTCCTCCCGTCCTGCGGCAGCTACATCCAGCAGGTGAGAAGGGTTCTTCGCGACCTCCAGTGACTCGTGGGCAATCGTCCCGACCGCTCCCGCGGCCGCTGAAGCCACTCCTCGCACCGGCCCGGTCAATCGAGACAGAGGGCCATGCCGCTCCTCCGAGGGTTCCGGCTCAGAATCTCGGTCGATCGGTCGGGCGGTCTCTTCTGGTTCCTCGTCTGCCAGTGACAGCAGCACTCTGGAGAGGGCGATGCCATCAGCGACGCAGTGGTGTATGCGGTAAATCGTTGCGGCGCCGTCGCCGAAACCGTCAACCATGTGGATCTGCCAGAGAGCCTGCGCCGGGTCGAGAGGGGTCGAGGTGATGTCCCCGACCAGGGTTGCCAGCGCCGCCTGGTCTCCTGGTGCCGGCAACGCGACATGGTGGAGGTGAGCATTGATGTCGAAGTTCGGGTCGTCCTCCCAGTGGGGCCCGGAAAGCGGGGGCGTTCCCTCGACCACTCTCTGACGAAACCGCGGGTAAGGCTCAACGAACCTCTCCTTTACGAGCTCCCTGAACCGGTCCCAGTCAGGAGTCTCCTCGAACCAGTTCACACCTGTGATCACCATCAGGTTGGTCGGCTGGTCCATGTGAAGCCACGCAGCATCCGCATGCGACATTGGCTGTGCCTTGCTCACACCACCAGCATAGGCCCTGTGAGGCCGAATCGGGGAGGGGGCAGCGTCGCGGTCAGGAAGGTTTCTGCCTGGCCGCCAGGAGCGGCACCACCAGGAAGAGGAGGGAGGCGAGAAGGTAAAGGAACAGGGCAACCTCCGGGAGGAACAGGGCCGTCACGACCGCGATTGCCTGGAAGAGGAGCAGCCAGTTACGTTCCTTGACCGATTTCATGAGGTCCTCGTCAGAAAGCTCGCTCGACGCGAGTCCGGGGACGGAAGCCGAGTAACGGATCACGACCGTCAAAAGGACCGAGGCCAGGAACAGGTCGATCCCGTAGATCGCGACTGCCGTGTGTTCGCCGTCCTGCCCGATGAAACCCGTCATCAGCGCGGTGGCGAATGGAATCAATGAAACGAACAGTAGCCAGAGGAGGGTCAGGCGAAAGAGGATCGGGTCGCCCTTGTCGATCAGCCGGGTCGCGTTGGAATGCGCCACCCAGTTGCCTCCGACGAAGACGAAACTGATCAGGTAGCCGAGGTAGCTTCGCCACTCCTCCCCCAGGGTGTGGAGCAGCCCGTCGGGGCCGGCTGCGTCGGGCACCTCAAGTTCGAGCACGAGGATCGTGATGACGATCGCCAGGACGCCATCTGAAAATGCTTCGAGCCGGTTCTTTGGCAGAAGTCCCACGCTTTCGCGATCCTAGAACGGTCAGACCCGGGCTGCTTTACCGGCGGTAAGTCGCGGGTGCGAAAGAATCCCTGATGTGGGTGGAGTTCACAAAGACGGCCGCGAGATCGTTGAGGTGGCTGACCTCGTTGAGTGGCGGGCCTGGCTCGAGTCGAATCATCATTCTGCGGGTCCGGTCTGGGTGACCAATTCGAAGAAGGAAGGCCTGGTCGCGGCTGTCTCCTATGTCGAAGCGAGGGATGAGGCCCTTTGCTGGGGCTGGATTGACAGCACCGTGAACCGGATGGACGAACACCGGTACCTCACGCTCTTCGCAAGGCGAAACCCGAAAAGCGGCTGGTCGAAAGTCAACAAGGAGCGCGTCGAGGATCTGCGGGCATCGGGGCGGATGCAGGAGTCTGGAGAACGGGCGATCACCATCGCAATCGAGAACGGCTCCTGGGAGTTGCTGGACGCGATCGAGGCCCTCGAGTTGCCGGATGATCTGGCCGAAGCGATTGACGCCGACCCGGTCGCCGCCAAAGGCTACGAATCCATGCCTCCGGGGATGAAGAAGGAGCTGATCCGTCGGGTGGTCCTGGCCAAGCGGCCCGAGACCCGTCAGAAGTGGATCGCCCAGGGAGTAGCCGATGCGAGGGCAAGGGGCCTCAAGTCCTGAGACAGGGGAAGGCCGCTTACCGCTTTGCGTCGATCCAGTCGGCGATGAGCGGGTTGACCGTGTCCGGATCTTCGAGATGCAGGAAGTGGCCGACCCCGGCGACGGCTTCGAAACGGCTCCCCTCAGGCAGCCGGTCGGCGTGCATCCTGCCGATCTCGACCTGAGCGCAACCGTCGCCTTCACCGTGAAGGTAGAGCGCGGGAGCAGCTGGCTTCATCGCCGCGAGTTCACCGATGTGGCGGGTAAGCGTGTTCCGGTAGTACCGAAGTGCGGCACGACGCCTGCCCGGACCTTTCATTGACTCGAAGACGCGGGCGAGATCCTCGTCAGCGTTATAGCCCGGCGACCAGTCCCGCCAGAGCTTAGGGATCAGCCAGCCGAGGGTTCGCTCGCTCTCCGGAAGCTGGTTGAAGAGGAAGTACCAGCTCATTCGAAGCTGCCGCAGGGCGACGGGCAGGGTTGCCAGAGAGGTCAACGGCGCGACGATCGCTTCCGGCGGCGGCACCGACATCGCGACATGGGAAGCGAAGCGATCGGGTTCAACGGAAGTCACCTGCCAGGTGGCGACGGCACCCCAGTCATGACCGATCAGCACGGCATCAGGGCCGCCCCCAAGAACTTCATGGAGTGCAAGCAGGTCACCCGCCTGATCTGAAACCGCGTAGCGATCGTCCGGGGCGAGGTCGGTCGGGCCGTAGCCGCGGGTGAACGGAGCAACCGCGCGCCAGCCACGTTCAGCGAGGTAGGGCCCGAGGTGACGCCAGGTCCAGGCGGTGTCCGGATAGCCGTGGACCAGAAGGGCCAGGGGAGCATCCGGGTCACCCCAGGCGAGTGCGCCGAAGTTCAGGCCTCGCGCATTCAGGCTCAGGGACTCGGGGTTAGGCTGGTCGGTCATCCTGCCGATACTCTGAGTCTCAGGACGGTTTTACGGATGCATGTCAAGGAGGAGTGGTGTCTATCAGGGGCGACGATTGAAGATGCGGAAGGGGCCCCCGAGAGCACTGCTGGTCAGCTCGGTGATCTTCGCGGTCGGACTCGCACTGGCAGGCGGCATATTCGCCAAGACGACCGGTCTTGACCTTGACCGGTCGTTCGGCAAGGGCGGCACTTCCTCGGTGGCGCTGCCCGAGGGCGGCCAGTCTCTGGTTCACGGAGTCGCTCGAACTCCCGAGGGCAAGATCGTCGAGAGCGTGATGACCGCCGAATCGGGGCCCGGACTGGTATTCCAGTTCACCAATCGCGGCAGACTCGATCGGGCCTTCGGCGAAGGCGGATTCTCGGAACTCCGTTTCAAGGCCGGATCGCTCGATCCTCGCGATGTGATCGTTGGAGGACGGGGAACGATCTTCGTGGCGGGTGAAGGCAAGGCCACCGAATCCGACACCTACGGCGTCGCCCTCGCGAGCCTCAAGCCGGCCGGTGTTCCGAACCGTGGCTTCCTCGGAGGCGGGATCGCTGTACCCGAGGAACTCGAACGGGTCACCCCGCTCGAGATGGCATTCGATTCAAAGGGCAGAATCGTCATCGCCGGGTACCTCGGCGGCATACCCGCCGCAAATACGGTCGTGGCTCGCTTCTTGCCTGGAGGCCGACTCGACGCGTCGTTCTCGGGCGATGGCGTGAAGCGTTTCTCGGTGACCAAAAATCAGCTGGGCCGATCAGTTGCCATCGACGACAGGGACAGGATCGTGGTCGGGAGCCCGGGTGGCGCGCCTTACCGCCATGAGCACTACATCGTGAGGCTGCTGCCAGACGGCCGGTTCGATGGCAGTTTCGGTGGAGACGGTCGCCTTGAGATCGATGCGCTCAAGGGTTATGAGGAAACAGCAGACGTGGCCACCGACGATCGGAACCGGATTCTCGTGGCCGGTCAGGGGAGTGCCCGCGGGGGAATGGTTGTCAGGCTCCTCCCGGGAGGTGGCATCGACCGAACCTTCGGCAAGAGGGGAGTTGTCGATTTCGCCTGGTTCGAGCCATCCAGCCTTGCCCTGGACAAGGACGGACGCATCTTCACCATCGGCTCCGACAGCTACGTCGGGGGCGAAGTAACCCGGACGGGCAGGAACGGGAAGAGGACCGATTACTCGTTTGTTCCGAGGACCGGGTACCTCTCTGATGGCTTCATCGACCGACGGGGCCGCCTGGTCGTAGGCGGCAGGGGCACCAACGGCAAACCGACCGTCGCCCGCCTGCTTACCGGGAATTGAGCGCTGGGCGATGCCGCCATCTCTTCATCGCCCAAAGAGATCTTGAAGTCCTGACGAGACCGGTCCAGGTCCGCCCGGGTGGGCTATCCCTCGTTGATTCGGGTGTCGCTGACTTTTCCGTCGCTGCCGTACTCGACCGAGATCAGCGGCAGGTCCGAGTTGTCGGGGCTGGTGCCGATCAGCCAGGACTCGATCCTGTTTCCGTTCTTGACGTTGAAGGATTTCTCGATCGACTTACCCATCCAGCCAGCGACCTCGGCCTCGGTCATCCCGTCGAGGGTTCCGCATTCTTCGATCGCTTCGGCTTCATCCTTCCGCTCGCCATTTGCGAGGGTCTTCCATTTCCTGGAGGAAAGCTCATCGCAGGCCACACCGGAGCTGAAGACCCCCGGAGGGCTGCAGCCACCGAGCGCCGCCACGCAGGCGAAGAGAGCGAGGAGTCCCGGACTTAGTCTCACGGCAGCGGAAGATGTGGGAGTAACAAGTGGGCACGGCTGGTTTCGAACCAGCGACCTCTCGCGTGTGAAGCGAGCGCTCTCCCGCTGAGCTACGCGCCCGGGAACGGGCATTGTAGTTGGACTCGTCCTAGAGGTGCCGCTTGAGGAATTCGACCTGATCGGTGACGACCTGCTCGAACCACGGGTCGTTGTAGACGTCGAAATGCCCGCAGTCGTACTGCCGTACTTCGCCTTGAGGCGCCGACCTGCCGGCCTTCTCCGCGGGGCACGGAGGGGTGTCCAGATCCCTGTCTGCCACCTGGACGAGCAGTGGGCAGAGGATCTCCCGGGCCCGCCTTCCCGGCCGCCAGCTGAGGATGTCGAGCGCCACGCCAGCCGACACCTCGTTCTTGTGAAGCGAGTCGGGAGGGGTAATCGATTCGAAGCCGGGCAGTGCGTCCTCGCTGGTCATCGCGGCGAGCGAGCCGGGCGGTCCGGCTGCGGGAATCATCACGCGGGGCTTGCCGAGGCTGGCCGCAATCTTGTCCTTGATCGCCTCGGTCGAAAGGCGGGTTGCGGCCAGCGGCGGGAGTTCACCGAGGAGAGAGAAGCCGTCGGAGAAAGGCACCTGCGCGATCGCGCAGGCAACCGCCGGATTGGTCGCCGCCGTCTCGAAGGTCAGGCCCCCGCCCAGCGACGATCCCCAGAGAGCGATCCGGTTCGGGTCAACCCGTTCCTGGGCTCCCATGAAATGGATCGCTGCCGCTACGTCCTGGAGTTCACGCTTGATCGAGAGGACCTGTCTTTCGCTTCCATCGCTCTCACCGAAGCCCCGGTAGTCAAAGGTGAGCGCGGCGAATCCCTCTTCTGCGAATCGTTCGCCGAAGCCGACCAGGCCGTCCTTGCGGGTCGCGGTGAAACCGTGGGCGAGCACGACGGCGGGAACCTGGGAGTCACCGTCCGGCATGAACAAGGTTCCGGCGCATTCCTCTCCACGGCTCTTGAATCGAACTTCAGTGGCAACTGACATGGCCCGACTCTACGGCGTTCACCTGGTGCGGGTAGCACGGACGGCGGGCTGGCTTTCCAGCCGCTACAGTTCCGGGTGGACCGTGCTAGGCGGGGAGTCAGCGGTGCCCTGTCACTTGCAATCCGCTTTAGCAAGGCCGAATGCCGTTCTGAGGGTCTGGCCATCGGGGTCAGTGCACCGAGGGAGGTGTTGACGGTCAGGTCCCGCGCGACGCAAGCCCGTGAACCAGGTCAGGTCCGGAAGGAAGCAGCCTTAAGCGGAAACTACGGGTGCCGCGGGTCAGCCTAACCCGAGCCGAACTTGATGAAAACGCCCGATGACTTCGTTTCGAAGGCGGCTGCACGGTCCATTTTCTTTGCCCGGCGCGGGCGCTTGGGTAACTTGGAGACATGTCCGAGCGAACCTGGCGTGTCTACCTTGCTGGCGAGATCCACTCCGACTGGCGGGAGAGGGTTGAACAGGCCTGTGAGGGCCTGCCGGTCGTCTTCACTGCGCCGGTGACCGATCACCCGGCGTCTGATGCCGCCGGAACCTCGACCCTCGGGGACGAGGAGAAGAAGTTCTGGGCCGACCACAAGGGTGCCGGGGTCAATTCGATCCGCACGCAGACCTTCATTCAGGAGGCTGACGTGGTGGTGGTCCGCTTCGGGGAGAAGTACCGCCAGTGGAACGCTGCCTTCGATGCCGGTTACGCCTCGGCGCTGGGCAAACCGGTCATCACCCAGCACGACGAGGAGTTCGATCACGCCCTGAAAGAGGTCGACGCCGCCGCGCGGGCAACGGCCCGCACTCCGGAACAGGTGGCAGCGGTGTTGCGGTACGTGATCACCGCCTGAAATTTCCTGCTGACCCGTCTTATCGAATGGTGTAAGGTTCTCACCGAATGGTGTGCGGTAAGTCTGAAAAGGGGGAGTTGAGGGGCGAGATGGCGGCCACGCGAATGGCAGTCTGCGTCAGGAACGCGGCCATTGCGTTATGCGTCGGAGTTGTGGCTTGCCTCGGGCTGGCGCCGGTGGCGTCTGCCCAGGGAATCGTCAATCCGGCCGCCGACCGGGCCTACAACGTCCAGCCGGTGGACTTCCGGGGCAACGCTAGCCTCACCGGTCTCGATCTCGTCAAGTATTCAAGGGACGTCCACATGACGCTCTACTACGCGGAGCAGGTCAAGCAGAACGACGCTCACGGTGGCTACCTGCAGAACCGGTACGCACAGCAGCTGGCGGTCGGTAAGGGCGACGACACCATCGACATCGACGGTGACTGGAACATCCATCTGGCTGATCTCTACAACCGCAGCCGGTACGACCTGGTCCCTGACAGTTTCGGAATCCTGGTTCCGAACCTGGTTCCCCTGCCGAATGGCGCCCCTCTCCAGGACGGCAAGTACGACATGGTCGTGAGGCAGTTCAACATCGAGCTGGCCAACATCGGAGCAGGGCCCGACGACCCGGTCCACAACAAGTGGATTGCCGCCTTCTGGATCGACACGGGGATCCCCGACACGGTGATCGACACCGAGGTCCCGTCGGGTTCCACGGCAGCCAACAGCCGTACCTTCACCTTCCACGCCCAGGATGTGAACCCGACCACTTCCTCGGGGACGATCCTCAACTGCCGCATGGACGGTGGCCCCTGGACCGAATGCAACGACCCGCTTTCGGTCCAGTACACCCCGACCCGGCCCGGTTCCTACTCCGTCAGCAATCTGACTCCCGGCCAG
>WBZM01000386.1_pt1 | contig 64484 bp, 74 predicted proteins | sample 5204271 | NCBI WGS metagenome assembly WBZM01 (sample SAMN12344346, study PRJNA552823) | activated sludge metagenome | biome: Activated sludge suspended growth; feature: Nitrification reactor; material: Wastewater; isolation source: activated sludge from nitrification reactor of wastewater... | reverse complement strand
AGCCATGTGATAGTAGTCAGGCCGCCTTGCCGAGGGCGAGGTCAACGTGGCTCATGCCATCGACCGCGCAGGCCGCTTCCCATGCGACGTTCCACCGCACCGTGCGCCAGTGCTCCTTCAGGAGGGGCGGCGCATCGGGGTGCATGAATGCGAACTGGTTGGTCGGCCGCATCTTGTGGAACATCTGGTTGAACACCTTGCGGGCGTGGTTGCTCCACTTGTCCCACTGCTTCTTCGGCACCTTGTGCTTGTTGGTGACCGGCCTGCCCATGTTCGGATTCTTACGCATGCGATTCTCCTGTAGCTAAAATAGTGCCCCGTCTCGTGGGGCTTACGACGACTCAGGGGCCACTTTCGCCCGTAGGCAAGGCTGGCTTATCCACGTCGCTGCCGTCGTTATTTTGTTGGAGTTTCCCCCTCAATGTCACGCGACCCCCGGCTGCGCGTGGTGGCCGAAGCCACTTACTTGCGCCCAAGTATGTGCGACTTTGGGTAAAAGTCAAGGGGTACGTCAGACAAAAAAGGGGGCGACCCGGATTGCTCCGAGTCGCCCGAGGTAAACAGCCTGTTTACCTGATCAGATTGAAGAGGATACGGTTCGGGTGGTCGCCGCCCGGGACGTCGTCATCGGCGTCGGGAAGCAGCAGCGACTCCACGATTATGTTCTCGTACCAAGCCAGCACCTCCGGATGCCACTCCGGGTCCAGCTTGCCCTCGTCGAGCACGTTGTCAGGGAGCCGCGACTGCATCTTCATCTGCCGCAGCTTTTCCTGCGCCTCGTCAGGCAGGAACCCCACGAGGCTGGGCCACAGCCGCTTGATTTGACCCATCGTGTTGCAAACGTCCAGCGCCCGACTGACTTTCCAGTAGGTCACGTTCGTCTGCAACTGGAGATTGAGCCAGTTCGTCGCCCACTCTATCGCCGTCTCCCGCAGCACATCGGGCAGGTTGGACACGAGCAGCGTCGTCACCTTCTTGTTGTACCCGGGTGTGGTGTTGAACATCACCATCGGCTCGGGGGAGGTCAGCAGCATGGCTATGGGGCTCACGCCCGTCACATTCGGACAGTCCGTGGCGGACAGTTCCGGAGGGAGGTCGAGCGTGAGCGGCAGGTCCCAGTTCATGCGGAGTTCGTGCCGCTGCACGAGCACTCCCTTGCCCTGCAGCGTCTTGATCGCCGCCGTCTGTTCGGGGCCAAACTGCAGCGCGGCTATCTCGGATGCGACCAGCGGGCACCTGCCCAGCAGCCAGTGCCGATTCCGCAGCCGGTTCTGCACTCGTTCCTTCACGGACCCGCTGGCGTAGTCCTTGAAGGACTGTCGATGTCGTCGTCGTCCCATTAGTTTGGCCCTCGTGTGGCGATACCGCAGTTCGGCTTGCTGTCGGGCAGGAGCACTGCCGTCGCCAGAAGCTCCACGATGCGCTCGCGGCTTTCAGGTGGAATCAGCTTGTCGAGTTCCCTACGCAAGTGGATAGACCGGCGCGCCACGCGTGCGCCGCCTGCGAAGCGTTCCTTCGGTATGCTGTCGAGCACCGACGGGACCGCCTGCAGAAGCTCGGGCCACGCGACCTCCAGTTCATTACGCGTGGACACAAGCTTGACCACTTGGTACAGGTCGTAGATGGCGCCATCCACGAACCGCTCGTGCTCGTTGAAGCGTTCCCACCACGCGGTTAACAGCCTGTTTACCTCAGGGTCAGCGACGTACAGGGCCTTCGGGCCAGCAGCGAGCAGCGAGCCATACTGCACCCAGAACGTGCGGCCGTCGTCCTCGTGATCCAGCCGGAACTGCACCACGGAGCCGGAATCCACCAGCCGCATCAGGTTTGCCATGGCTGCGATGGGCGACTCCTCGGCGGTGACGTCGAGCAGGGCCTTGGCCAGCGGGGCGTGCCCGGGAAAGCACGCGCGGTATATGTCCTCTGGCGGGACAGGCAGCGGGATGGATTGCAGCGTGCGGTCGAGCATCTGTGATAGTTGGGTCCTCAACTTGGTGCGCTGCGATTCATTCATAGTCGCTCAACTCCACCTTGACGCACTCACCGAAGGGCGGCTTCACGTCCGTCGTCATAACCCAGATGACCGAGTACGGCGGCGGAGTGTCAGGGAAGCTGCCATAGCCATCCGTGAAGTAGATCAGGACAGCAGGATCAAGCAGTTCCTCCTCCACCTTCTCAAAGGGCGGGATGAAGCTCGTGCCACCTCCCCCCTTGAGTTCCGGCTTCATGCCGAAGATGTCGTCGTCGGCGTTGAGGATGTGGTGCGAGTGAACCGCCGCATCGCACGACATCAGGTGCAACTCCCTCGGGCGGCAGGTCGTGAGGATTTCGGCGGTCTCGGCATACGCCGCGTCGAACTCCCTCTGCCCCATGCTGCCTGAAGTGTCCACCACCTTGACGATCTGCCCACACGCGAAGCCAGTGTAGGAGGGCAGGTAGACCTTCTGCGTGACCAAGCGCCGACGGTGGGGGCTGGCCCAAGTCGTCGTCTCACGTTCCACCGTCATGTGGACAAGATGGCGCAGCCGGTCCTTCCACTTGACCTGCGGCTTGAGCACCTCGCTGACCCAGCGTTCCAACTGCGCGGGCATCTTGCCCATCGCCTTGGCAGCCGAGACAGCCGACGCCACCGCACGCTTCATCTCGGCCTCGGCAACCTTCCCCGGCTTGTACACATGCGTGTCCATCGGGTTCTTGCCGCCGTGGCCCTCCTTGGACGCGATGCCGCCGTCGCCGTCCCCCTCACCGTCCTGATCACCGCCGCTGCCGTCGTCCTCGCCCTCGCCCTTACCGCTGCCCCCCTTGCCCTTGGGAGGGGGCGGCGGCAACTGCTTGTAGAGGTCACGGTAGACGTCCTCCACGAGCATGTCCCCCTTGTACTTGGGGTCCAGCAGCCCGCCCTTCGGCATCTGCCCGATCTTGCTCTGCGTGAGCATATCGTTGATGACGAAGTCGGCCGCCACGTTGAACAGGGCGGGGAGGAACTTGTTCCCTTCGAAGCCCGTGTCCATGTAGCGCCTGCCACGGTCCATGTGCATCCACATGCAGTGACCAATCTCGTGGCAGCACAGGAACACCGCCTCGGGCAGCGTGAGGCTGGCGAGGTAGTCCTCGTCGAACATCACGTTGCGCCCATCCGTGCCCGCCGTCGGTATGCCCGGGAACTCCCCCACCTTGAGGTTCAGGATATCGAGCATGAGGGAGGCGAAGAACGGAGTGTGCAGCAGCATCCCCGTCTTCATTTCTTGGAAGCGGCGAGCCGCTTCAGGGTTCTTGATTTGCATCGTTCACCTCAGAGGTTGTGACCGTACTTGAAACGGAACTCCGGCTTGCGGTCGTACCAAGCTAGGAATTCCTCACGCATGGGGAGAAGGTCCTGCGTGAACCGTTCGATGACCGGCGCGAGCTTCGCCGTGACCGGCTGCAGGTGCCTGCCATCCCTCCTGCGGGACGACGTCGAGTGCTGCTGGGTCTTCGGCAGTGCGTTCTCCCCGTGTATGTGCCCGGAGTCAATCGACATGTACGACACGCGCGGGTCCACCTTCCAGTAGCGCGCATCGTCCCACGCTCGGTCGAGGTTGATGTCGATCATCTGCCCCGCCGCCGTGACCTCCGTGCGGAACTCGTCCCGCCGGTCGGTCCGGACCCACATGCCCATCTCCCGCTTCCCCAGATAACCCATGGGAGGCATCTGGGGAGCCTGTGGCTGCGCGACCAGAAAGGCGAGCATGCCAACCGTCGTTCCGCCCGTGCTCGTCAGGTAGCCCCGCACGATGGCCTTCCTGACGTCGGTGAAGAGCTTCGGCTGGTCCCGCAGTGATAATTCCAGTTCGAAGCTCCCCTTGCACACGTCGAACAGGTCGGTGTTGATGGCCAGCCCGCCGAGGGAGGGAATCAGCGAGGAATACTTGCCACGCCAGTTGTAGCTCCTCACTGTTCGCCCCTCCCGTACTTGGCCATCATTTCGACCACCGACTGGGCGTGGGCCGCCACGGTCGAACGCGTCGTCGGGTTCTTCCGCAGTTCCTCGACGTCGTGGTCGATCAGATGGTCGGTGATGTACTGGCGGATTTCCTCGACGCGCCGGTCACCCGTCACGTTGAGGTGCTTCATCTGCCGCGCCACCGTCTTGACGTTCTCCACAAGCGTGTGGTGAAACAGCTTGTCGGGGTGCGACAGACGCTCGGCCATCCGGCCCACTGCCTCGTGGGCACGCACCCACAGGTCGGCCATGGCGTTCTCCATCATCGTGCGCTTGCGCCCCTCGATGGCATCGGCCAAAGCCTGACACTGGGCAGCGGGCAGCCCCTTGAAATCCGTGCCCTGCGGGATGGGCTGGAAGTCGAAGGAGATACCGAAGTGCCGTGCGATGTCCGACGCAGCGGGGTACTCGGTCGGGTCGAACCGCGTGCCGAGGTTCTTCTGCGCCATCTGCACAAGGTTCGGGTAGTCGGGGACGAAGTCCGCCACCGCCGTGTCCATTTCCTTGGTGCATTCCCCCATGTCGGAGATATATTCGAAGAACGCCGTGTTGGGCAGCACGCGGCCGCCCGTGCGGCGCTCGTCGTCCTGCACGCCTGACGTAGACCATGGGGCCGTGTGCTCGTAGTGCTTCGCACGCGCCTTGTCGATGGCCTTGTGGATGCGCTTGAGCTTTTGGTCCACGCCTGCCAACAGGTTCTTGCGCGTTTCGAACGCCTCGTCAACGGCACCTGCGGCCGACGCCGCATCGCGGCTCGCGCCCCGGTCCTTCACCTTCGCGTGCCAACGGTTGGTCTTGAGCGTGACCAGCGTGGCGAAGTTCCGGATGTCGATGGCAGAGGCAATCTCGTCGTTCGTGAACGTGGGAATCTGCACGGGCGGCAGTTCATAGCCCACGGCACGGTCGGCGCTGTCCGCGAACACGCCAGTCCCCACAGCCGACACTCCCTGTAGCACGGCTGCATCAAGCGTGGCCGAAATGGCCTCGCCAATGCTGACCTGCGGCTCGGGCGTCGTGACCACCGGCTGTTCCGGATTGGTAAACAGGCTGTTAAGTCCCAGCGGGTCGTCGTCCGTCGCCTGCACCGTCGTCGGGGCAACGGGCTGCTCCGGCTCGGGCGTGATAGTAGGCGGGGCCGCCGTGGGCAGCGGCTTGCTGACGTCGAGGATGTCAGCAAGCATTGCGTCGAGGTCGAATTCACCACTCATGATGGGTCTCCTTCCGTCTGATGTCGATTTCCTTCCGGATGCGTTCCAGTTCCCTTGTCGCATCGCGGTGTTCTTTCTCCGTGCGTTGGAACTTACGGAGGGCTTGGGCGTGCAGCATTTCCAAGCGCCAGAGTGGCAGGCGCACTGCCTGCCCCCTGTGCCACTTGTCCAGTGCTACCTGCGAGTCGATAACGAGGGGCTTCACTGCCGCTCCCTCACCACACAGATGGTGAAGCGGCCCCAGCGCCACAGCCACACACGGCGGCCGTGGCTGCCCAACTCGGAGAGTCGGGCCTTGAGGTAGGAGAAGCCGGTCATCACTTCTTGTCCAGCACGTTGGCCGCCATCACGAGGTCGCGGTTCTCACGCAACCAGAGCGCGAAGTCGGGCGTGCTCACCATCTGGGGGCAACGGCGCAGCACGGCCTTGAGGCCCGCCACCTGAAACTCCTTGCCCATGCGCTTCAGGAACTTGAAGGCGGGCTTGGCCGTCTGTCCATCGACCCGATGGGCCACCATCTGCATCGCAGCGTAGGTCGCGTCCATGCGGTGCTCGGGCATGCGGACACCCTCCGGGTCCTTGATGATGTCCTCCCACTTCGGCAGTTCCTCTGCCACACGCAGGAAGGCAACGAACTCGGCCGCTGCGCCCTCGCCGATGTAGCCCGCCGCCGCCTCGGTGAACATCTCCATTTCCAGCTTGTTGATCAGGTAGCTGGTCTTGACGAACGTCCGGGGCGTGCAGAACGGACCGGGCTTGCTCGGCACTTCTGATGTGAACACGGTCCCGGGCTTGACCTTGGCGAAGGCAATCGCGAACGGGTTGACACCCTTGCGCTCGGCCCAGTCCACCCACGCGTCGAGGTTCGGTTCGATGTTGATCCGCATCTTGCGGTTGTCGATGAACGCGAGACCACGGCCGACACCGGAGCGATCCTGCTCACGGTTCGACGAGCCAATCACCATGTACGTGATCGGCAGGTGCGAAGCACCGACACCGCCGTTCAGCCAGAGTTCCGCACTCGGCTTGGCAACGTCGGGGGACGCCTGCGCGAACTCCTCCAAGTGCAGGATGCCGTACTGGCTGTCCTTCTTGCGCGGCATCCACGGCGCCTTGGTGAAGTCCATCACCTTGGAACCGTCCTCGTCCAGCCCGGGAAGGCCAAACCCTCGGACGTCCGGCGCCTCCACCGTCGTGAGGATGAAGTCCTTGACCGTCATCCGCTGGCCGACCTTCGCGGCGATCTTGTCGGCGGCCTGATGCACCGCCTGCGACTTGCCCACGCCGGGAGGGCCGACCAGTTCGACAGCGAACCGCTCCTTGGTCTCCACCTGCAGGAGGAACAGCTTGACGATCAGGTCGATGGCTTGATTGATGAACATGTTGCGATTCTCCTATGGCTGGTTAACAGCCTGTTTACGTCTGACTTTATACCAATCGTGTGACGAAATCAACCGAAGTCTGAAATGACCCTGTTGCACCTCCTGTTGGTGTTGTTGGTGTGAATAGATGCTTTCTCAAGGCGTAGTTTCTCCTTTGCAAACGTGACGTTCACGACGTCGATCTTCCGTTCGATGTTGATGGCATCGTAGATGATCTTGCTGGTCGTGGGGGTAATCTCTTCGAAATCGACGAAGTTCTTCTCCGCTGCTTCAATCATGCGCTCTGGGATAGAGCCGCCCAGCACCTCCTGTTGGTAGATGTTCTGCATGTTGCGGACGGTCGAGCGGAAGTCCTCCATGCACACGGCACCAAACATGTCGTTGCACGCTTGCGTGAAGAACTCCCACTCGTCCGGCGTGATAGTTGGACCCATGATCTGGGAAGCATCGAACCGCAGGCAGTAGGTCGCCCACCAATCACGCATGTTCATTTGTCCTACGGCAGGATGACCTGCCCCTCCGCTGCGTCCACCATGACTTCCTCCCCGGTGCCGAACTCGCGCACCGTGAAGACCGTGGCGATGCTCTCGGGGTTGCGCTGTATGGTCTGCGCTTCCTTTGCTGCATCGACGGGTGAATCGGCATAGACGTCGATCACCCACGTCACGACGTAACGTGCCACGTTACAGCCCCGGCATCGACTGCTGCGACGGTTCCAGATACTTCTGCTCGCAGAGGTAGGACACCGTGCTCGCGTTGAACACCATGCCCTTGCGGGCCAGTTCCTTCGACAGGAGCTTGTTGATGTCGCCGCGCGTGAGCACCTTCTTCGCATCCCGTGCGCTGAAGTGCTCGGCAAGGATCATGTAGGCAACGTGCGCTGCCGACTGCGGCTTGCCCGTGAACTTGATCCCCGTCCAGCGCAGCAGCATGTCGTTGGGGTACCTGACCACGATGGGGTGCAGCTTGGTCGGGCGCTCGGCCTTGCTGGGCTGCGGGGCCTCGGGGGCAGCGGGCTTGGCTGCCAAGTTGGCAACGCGCACGATCTGCACGATTTCCACCTTGACTCCCGAAGCCTCCAACACCCTTGCCTGCTCGTCGGTGACGATGATGTATTCACCATTCATTTGCGATTCTCCTATGCCTGTTAACAGGCTGTTTACTTTTCATGGGTACGGCTCCCCACCTTCGATGGCCCACATGATGGCGGCCAGCACGATGAGTGCCAGCGTGATAGTTATCAGCATGATGTCAGAGCCGCTATATTTTTTCATCTACTTCTCTCCCTTCGTCTTGGGAATCGTGAACCGTCCGTTGGCATCGACCCAGTCGTGCCAGTTGACGTGCTCATCGAGCCGGTCGGTGGCGCGCTGTTTCCACTTCGTCTTATGAACACGTGGGGCCTCAGTCGCGGGGTGGCTATCGCCCCCGCTTTCAGCGTGCTTGGCGTCGAGCGCCAGTCGCATGCTGTGCTTGAGGGCGGATGGCTTGAGGTACGAAGGAGTGCGTCGGCTCATATATCACCTGTTAGATGGCAGAGTAAACGTCGTTCAGGAACTTGGTCGCGCCCGAGAGGGTCTGGAAGTTGCGGCACCCAGACGCCTCCTCGTCGATCACACAGTCCCAGGTACGGGCATAGTCCAGCAGGGCTTGGTATTCCTCCTTGGTGGAGAGAACGAACTCGATGGGTTCGTCGGGCTGAATCACGAGTACGTAGTATGTCGTCTGCATGGCGATCACCTGTGGTTGTGCCCGAGGGAAGGTGCGCCACCGCGTTATCGGGCCGTAGACGCGGGGCGTTAAAGTGGGAGTTGTGTGGGTCACTTTGGGCCGACGGGCCTTGGTAAACAGCCTGTTCACCTAAAACGTCTTGGACATTATCCTACGTCGGCCAATTAATCTGGACGTTTTAAATGCTGTGGATTCAACGACTTAACCGTAAATGTCTAAATGTCCGGCTTTTCCAGACGAGGTAGTAATACTGACCTCTCTCTCCTGCCCTCCTACACCCCAAGGTGCCCATGTAGCCACATGGGGGTCTCGTTTTTAAAATACAGACATTTAGACATTTATAGATAAGTTATTGAATACCCTGCAATTAAAAAGGCCAAAAAATCGTCTGCCTCGAAACAAACGTCCAAGACATTTAATGCTCTGCCGTGCCATACGTGCCGCGTGATAGTAGTCGGCGGCCCGAATTGCCAAAAAACACTAAGGTATTCAAGCGTCTGCCACTTTTTAACCACATCATCTGGACATTTAGACATTTCATGTTGTGGAGACCAAGGGTAAACAGCCTGTTAACTGGCACGCCAAAGGGCACGCGGGCAAAAAAAGGTCCGGCGGTGTGACCCGCCGGACCGTAGGCCCGATATGTGCTCAGCCGAAGTGCTTGGCAATCGCCGCCTTGCCGACCTTGACGTTCCGGTGCGAGGCCAGATCGCCCAAGTCGATTCCCAGCACGTCGAACGCGAGGCACAGGACCGCGCGCTGCTCGGCCGTCGGCGTCTTGCCCTTGAGGGCCAACATGCTGCGCGCCGCGTTCTGCATGACGCGATTGGGGTCGGCCTTTGCGGCCTTGCGCGCCTTCTCCGCCGCCGCGTAGGTAACGTCAGCGTCGGCCACCACGAAGTTCGCCTTCTGGAGTGCCGTGCAATACTTCTTCAGGCCATCCATGTCGGCGAACTCGCGGTCTATCTTGGCCAGCACGGGAGCGCAGCGCGCGAGCTTAAGCGCCGCCGACTTCATCGACTTGACGCTGTCCTTCGTGTGACCGACCGCGACGTACTGCGCCTCGCAGTCGTCCGCGATGTCCTGCGCCGTGTCGGCGTCGAGCGGCTTGCCGATCAGGCCCTTGATGCTCTTGCCGATGCTCAGGATGGTCTCGCGGAACGTCGCGACCGCGCCCCGCTTGTCCGTCGCCTGCACAATCGCGGTAGCGACGTTGTGGCGCTGCGCCTGCGTCAGTGCGAAGCCCTTGGTCGTCGTGGGGTTAACAGCCTGTTTACCTTTACTCACGGTCATCTCCATGTGTGGCCAACTGCGGTATGCAGCGCCTTCATATACCGAGTGGTGTACCGGGGGGGTTGCGCCGTCACGCTGTCGGGCTGTGACACGAAGGGCCGACGGGCCACCGGGGTGCCGGACCAGCCCCCACCCCCCTTCGCGCGTCCGTTTGGGTACTTCGGCCTTGCAACTACAAACTTTACAAACACCCCTACCCCGGTTTAACATCCCCCCATGAGTACAGGACAGTGGCGTAGCCCCAAGAAATGCAACCGTTGCGGAAGCAGCTTCCCGCGAACACGGGAGTTCTTCAGTGGAAAGGGGCTGAAGCAGGGGTATTGCAGGGCATGCGCCGACGCCGCGCTTGCGGCCTCGCAACTCGTGAACCCTAAGCTCCCCCCGCACGAGAGCGGGCGATGGCTTGCCAAGAAGCGCGCGATTCTCCGTGAACGCGCGGCCCGGAAGGGCGTCCCTTTTGTGGTCTCACCGGAATTCATCAAACAGAAGTTCGCGCTTACGCACTGCGAGGCCACGGGGGTTGCGTTTGAGCCGTCAGGGCCGTTCTCCAAATCGCTCGACCGTATTGACCCGCAGCTTGGCTACGTCGAAAGCAACCTCCGCATGGTGGCCTACATCCACAACGCGGCGAGGGGGGCGTGGGGGGACGAGGCGCTTGCGAAGTACGTTGCGGCGCTGGCGAAACGAAAAAAATAATTTACATTAGGGTTCAATCGTGGGTATACTAAGCACATGGACCCCACCGGCCTCTATACCGCTCCGATGACGCGTAACGAATTCTTCTCCTCCTTCCTCCTTGCCCACGGCAAGTGTCCCGACCACGAGTGGACGCACTCCTGCGATGTCCACTTCGCCGCGTTCTGCGATTTCATCACGCAGCACCTGCGATCCGTCGGACTTGAGGGCCTGCAGTTCAGCCGTGACGCGGCCTACAGCTTCTACAGCCAGTACGCTCAGTTCGCAGGTACCAAATGAGCGACTTCGACCCTGCCCGCGTCCCCGACGACCGCGTGTTCTTCGACGCCGTGATGCTCGCCTGCGGCACGCTGCCAGAGCGTGGGTCCCCCGACGCGGACTACCTCAACCAGTTCGCTGCCATCGCCAAGGAGCACTACAAGAACACCTTCGGACTGCTGCGGAAGTTCGAATGGTCGGACTTCTTGAGCGTGAAGTGGACCCACTACGAACGCTGGTACCACTACCACGTCAGCGAGAAGTCTGCGATGTGGCCGTCGCCGAAGTTCGACCGCCTCCGCACAAAAAACAAAATCCTGTATTGACACCCACATTAAGCCCATCGTAGGATTCCACCGACATGACCCCCCAACTCGACAAGCTCCTGAAGGCCGTCCGCGACCTGCCGTATCAGGACATGATGAAAGTCGCCGACGTCGTCCACACGCGGCTGACCCGCCCCGGTGAAATCGACCAGCACGCCATCGCGGCTGCGCTGAACGACATCTGCGCCATGGAGGGTCCGGTTACCCAGTCCGAGGAGGAGAAGGTCCTTCGGGAGGCGCTTGGCACGCGCAAGCGTTCCATCCTCATCTTCCGAGCCGGGAACCGCTGGCGGACCGAACTGGCCAGCGTGGAGACGGCCTTGGGCGCGTCCCAAACGCAGGCCCCGGAACTCCGCATGGCGCTGAACCAGATGCTGGATCAGCTTGCGGCCGGATACGTGATGCTCAAGTGATCGACTACGAGACCATCGCGAGCGCCTGTCTGCTGCTCTTCGGCAACCCGCCGAAGCAGTTGGTGTACGACGGCCCCCCGAAGGGCATCTTCTCCTGCCGCAACCTCGCGGCGCGCAAGTACCGCGAGGAGGTCGAGGCATACGTCGTCCGCCGTTGCATCGTCACAGGTCGGAACTTTCGCCCCGCCGTTGAGCGCAACAAGGTGCTGCGCTGCATGTACGCGCAGTTGGGGAGGACCCGGTGATCCGCGAACTGATCAAGAAGGCCCGCGAGTGCGAAGGTTGCAAAAGACGCCGTGCGAAGTTGACAAAGTTCGCGCGCAAGGTTGACAAAGCGGCGCGCGACCTGCTGCGCCAGCGGAGGCGGAAGTGAAGAAGTTCTGGGCACGCCTGCGGGCACGGTTCTGCAATCACTTGGCCGAGACCACCATGTCGATGGACGAGGCGGAGTCGGAAGTCTGCATGAAGGTCATCTGCCCGAAGTGCGGCACGGTCTTCTTCCACGAGCATTTCCCGGCGGAGATGATGCAGCCCCGCCGCACCCCCAGCAAGGAGAAGTTGCACTGATGGACGAGACAGACTATGACGGCCCGATGCAGAACCTGCAGAACCTGCAGGACCGCTACGAGAACGACATGGCACGCGCGGGCTGGGAGTCGTGGCCCTACGCGTTCCTCAGCCTGTTCGTGCTGTTCATCGGGTTCGTCACCATCGACTCGCTGGTCAACAGCCCGCAGGCCCGTACGCTGGCGCTCGGCGTCGTAGCGTTCTGCTGCGTGGCGGCGCTCGTGCGATACGGCATCAAGTGGGTGTGGCAGGCACGCCTGAAGACTGAATACGCCAAGAAGGTGATGCTGTCGTGAACCAGAAGACCGCGAAGAAGCTGCGCCGCATGGCACGGCAGATGGCGATGGCGCAGGTCGCGCAGACCGGCGAGTCGCTACCTGCCAAACGCCTGATGGTCCACCCCGATCACGAGAAGCGGTTCAAGTTCCAAGGCCACGCGCAGGGCATCACGGCCGTCAACGACGCGCGCACCGAGCGTGGCATCAACCGCTGGCTGAAGAAGAACTATGCCTCGGCCTAACACCGCCGTTCCGCTCGCCCTGAGCGATGCCGAGCTTGCCGAAGTCGAAGGCTTCGCGCAGCGCAGCGGCCTCGACCAGATTTACCGCATCTGTGCGGAACTGCGGACGGTTCGCCGCGCGTATCTGGAGCAGGCCGAGACCATTGGTCGGCTCCGCCAGATGATCGACCCCAACCCCCAGCGACGATTCGCCCACGCCCTTGAGGCCATGACCGATGCCCCGCCAAAGCCTTGACGGCGTGCGAACGCACGTCATCGTCACCAAGCATCAGGATCGCGCACTTCGCGAGTTGTCGCAGCGCACGGGCCTCACGGTTGCGGAGCATATCCGTCGCTCCATCGACTACTATTTGAGTTCGCTGGCCGACCGGCTCAGCACGACCAAGGGCAAAAGGAGTTGACCATGAAGCATTGGGTATTGCTCGCACCGAACTTCTCGACGCAGGCGACGATGAGCGAGTGCGCGGCGCTCGCGTCGATGGGCCGCCAGCGCCGACATCCCCCTCACCGACCTGTGGGCCACAAGGAGGTCCAATGAACGCGCTCCGTAAGCTGACCCCGAACTTCTACCTGTTCCTCGCTGCGCTCGTCTTCGGCATGATCGTCGGGTTCCTGAGCTTCGGTAAGGCCGATGCAGCCACCGTCGAGGTGACGTGGACCAACCCGACCCAGTACGAGGACGGCACCGCACTACCCGTCGCCGACCTCGCCTCGACCCGCATCGAGATTGGCACCTGCAGCGCCCCCAGCGTGTTCGGCACGAAACAGGGCGAGCAGGTGGTCACTGCCCCCGCGACCGTCGCCACGCTCACCGTAGCCCCGGGTACGTGGTGCTACAGGGCGTTCTCCAAGACCGTCGCCGGTAAGGGCGGGCTGGAGTCGCGGGCGTCAGGAGTCGTCACCAACGTGGTGCCGTATTCGCCGCCGAACCCGCCGGTCCTGAGTACAACGGTGCGCGTGGTCTACGAAGTCCTGCCTCACCGCTGGGACGGCGCCAAGCTCGGTCGCGCGGTCGGCACGGCGCCGGTCGGCACGAAGTGCTTGGGCGAAGGCATCACGACGCAGAAGGGCATCGTCTACGAAGTTGCGCTCGACGACGTGACGCTCACGAAGATGCCGAAGAGCGCGCTCGTCGCGACCTTCTGCGGCTGAAAAAAGAAGGCCCCTCGTGGGAGGGGCCAAGACGGTTCTAAGGGAGAATCGCGGAGGGATCATAGCATGCGCTACGTGAAGGGCAAGCGGCTGATCAAGCAGGAACGGATGTGGGGATTCCTCCACGTACGTGAAGAACGCGCTGGCGTGCAGGCGGTCTATCTGGTACTCGGCAAGAAGGCTTGGGGGTTCCAGTGGCCACTTACGAAGAGGAAGTGAAGGCCCGCATCAAGGCGATGTTCCAGCAAGTCTCACCTGCCCATCGCGAGCGGGTGTTCAAGCTGCTGGAGCAGTACAAGTCCAACGAATCGCGCATGGGGTTCCTACGCGGATGGCTCAAAGCTGGTACCCTCACAAAGTCCTGAGCGAGTTCGACACGATGGAGGCGGTCATTGGTGGCCTCTCCATCGCGCGCTACGGGGACGGTGAGTTTAACTTGGTCCGGGGCGGCAACTGCGTTTCGCAACGCGCTGCTCCCGGGATTCGTGACGAACTCACGTCGATCCTGAACGCGAAGGACAATCGCTGCATCGTCGGCATCCCGAGGCTCGACCCTCGCTCGCCGAAATACCGCAACTGGTCGAAGTGCTGCGCGCACTACGGCGCGTACCTGAACCCCAAGAAGTACTACGGCTCGGCCTTCATCACGCGCCCCGACTCGGCGCCGTGGATTGCCACCGACGAATACTACGAGGGGATTCAGTCGCTGTGGGCGGGCAAGGACATCACGATGGTGTACGGCTCGCAGCGCAGCCTGTCGAAGGAGTTTCCCGCGCTCGCAACTGCGAAGAGCATCACGGTCGTGGAGGCGGACTACGCGCACACGTACCACCGTATTTCTGAGCTTGAGACCGCCACCGCCCTGTTGGGAAACAAGGTTGTGCTCCTCATGTGCGGACCCACCGCCACCTGCCTTGCCTACAGGCTGGCCAAGCAGGGGTTCCATGCAATCGACTTGGGACACATCGGCATGTGGTGGATGGCGCACAAGAATCCGAAGCTGATCGGCCAGTTGAAGTATGACGCCAATGCTCATCCCTGATCTAACGCGCCTGTACCTGCGGGTGCAGTGCGGATACATTCCCCAGCCGTGTGACGATCTGACGTTCGACACGCGGTATCGCGCGAGCCTGCACAAGCGGTTCGACAACATCCTGCCGCACCTGCCGTTCGTCGCGGACCGTTCCATCGACATCGGGGGAGGCATGTCGGGCATTGGCCTGATGCTCCACGCGCACTACGGCCCGCACCTCGCGCATCACGTCGTGGACGGCCTGCTCGACGACCCCATCGTCGCGAAGCACGCGGAGACCTTCAGCAGCGCACCCGCGCTCTCCGAGTTCTACTACGCCAATGGCGTACAGGTGACGGCGATCCCGCCGAGCACGAAGTCCTTCGGCCCCGGCAAGTACGACATCGTGACGTCGTTCGCAGCGTGGGGCTTCCACATCCCGCCCAATGTCTACCTGTTGCGCGTCAAGGAGGTCCTCGCCGACGAGGCCACCGTGATCATCGACGTGCGGCGCGGGCGACATGACTGGGTCGAGGAGTTTCAGGACGCCTTCGGCCAAGGCGCCGTCGTGTTCGAACTTCCGAAACTCGTGAGGTATGTATGGTACGTCTGATCAGCGACGAGTATCAGGCGCTTCTGACCAAGAAGCACGATGACAAGCCGTGGGGCGGGGCAGGCAAGTCGTGGGTGGGGCACATCCTGCCGCTGCTCAACGCCGTCCCGACCACGCCCATCACCGTGCTCGACTTTGGCTGCGGCCGGGGCACGCTGAAGCCCGCGCTGGAGCAGATGAACCCCGACTGCACGGTGGTGGAGTACGACCCGGGCGTGCGCGGCAAGGACGACCTGAAGGCCATCCTGAAGCCAGTCGATTACGTCGTCTGCACCGACGTGATGGAGCACGTCGAGGAGGACAAGGTGGTGGGCACCTTGCGCCTGCTCAACTGGTTCGCCATCCACGGCGTGTTCTTCAACATCGACACGGCGCCGTCGAAGTCGTTCCTCCCCGATGGACGGAACACCCACATCACGATCAAGCCGTCGAAGTGGTGGAAGGCCATGCTCGACATGCACATGCCCGACATGGCGTGGACCGTCCACGAGGAAACCAAGTCGCGCATCGTCATCTCCGGCGTGAGGAAGAAGCATGTCGAATAAGTTCGTGATCGGCGGCGGCTGGTCAGCGGGTCAGTTCGACAAGCTTGACCAACTGATGAAGTACGGCGAGGTCATCGGCGTCAACGACGCGATGTGGCGCGTGCCGTGCGACACCGGCCTCACCATGGACCGGCTGTGGTTCGAAAACCGCTACGAGACGCTGATGCAGCAGGACATGTTCAAGGCGCCGCTCGCCGACGTGTGGGTGCGCGAGAAGTGCGACTGCAATATCAAGCAGCCGAAGACGTGGCACACGTTCCAGCACTGGAACAAGAACTACCCGTCGATGGACGTCGGCACCCTTCACGGTGGGAACTCCGGTACCTGCGCGATCAACCTCGCACTGCAGGGCATGTTGGAGGGCGACCGGCTGTTCCTGTTCGGCTTCGACATGTGCAGGGGGCCGAAGAACCAGCCGTACTGGTACCCGCCGTACCCGTGGGCGCAGCCCCAAGGTGCGACCAAGCAGGGGCACTTCGACCAGTGGGCGCGCGACATGCGCGGCTTCGGGACATGGGCCACCTCGCGCGGCATCTTGATCTACAACGTCACCATCCGCAGCAAGCTCGATGCGTTCCAGAAAATCGACTTTGCTAAGTTCTTGGAGATTGTGCAGTGACTAGGCGACGTGACGTACCTAGAAAGGTATGGAATGCAGAGATGCGTGAGTACTGGAAAGCTAACCCTGAACGGAAGATGTGGTACGCGGCACGGCACCGTGCGCGCGTCTTAGGCGTTCCTTTTTCGATCCAGCAGCACGACATTGTTATCCCTGACGTATGTCCAGTGTTCGGGTTTCCGCTAGTTCGTGGTGACGGCGCGAAGACCGATGCTTCGCCCTCCCTAGATCGAGTGATTCCATCTAAGGGATACGTCCCCGGTAACGTCGTCGTTATGAGTTTGCGGGCCAACCGGGCGAAGCAGGATCTATCTGTCGCCGAGCTACGGCGGTTACTTTATTGGCTGGAAGGGGTCGTATCCGATGCCGATTAATACAGTTCGCATCATCATGCCCTACTACGAAAACCCGAAGATGCTGGAGCGGCAGGTCGAGAATTGGAACCTGTACAGTGGCGAGGTGCGCGATGCCGTTCGGATCATCCTGATTGACGACGGCAGTCAGAAGTACCCTGCGCTCGACATCTTCAAGCACTGCAAGCTCCCGAAGCGCCTGTACCGGATCACGGAGGACATCCCGTGGAACCAGCACGGCGCTCGCAACTTGGGCGCGCACGTCGCCTGCAAGCGGGAGGAGAACTTCTGGTTGTTCATGTCCGACATGGACATCCTGCTCACGGCGGAGACAGCGTATGACCTCTTCAGCCGCGAACTCGACCCGAAGCACTACTACACAATGGAGCGCGCGTTCCTGCCGGACCTCACCCGGCGCAAGTACCACTGCAACACGTTCCTCGTGAAGCACAGCATGTACTGGGCGGTGAACGGTTATGACGAAGACTACTGTGGCACGTACGGTGGTGATGGTCCTTTCCTGCGCCAGCTTGGCAACCTTGCTCCTCGCCGCCACCTCGATGATGTTCTGCTCTACGGTGTTGAGCGGGACGTCGTCGCGGACGCGAACACGGACCTCCCGCGCAAGGTGGGGTACTTCGGCGACGAGTATCGACGACGCTTCGACGCTAAGCGTAAGAAGGGCGATGAGCGGTCCAAGAACGTTCTTCGTTTCGGGTGGGAAAAGGTTGCACTGAAATGAGCCTGAAGGTCGTTTGCTGGAAGTGGGCGCCGCCGGTCGGGTACCGCTCGGCGTTCACGCACAAGCAGGTCAACACCCTGCTCAACATGGTCGGGCGGCACTACCACAAGCCGTTCGAACTCGTGTGCATCACCGACGACCCGAAGCACATCAGTTCGGAGGTGCGGATCATTCCGCTCGCCGAGGTGGAGCAGTTCGCCCACCTGCCGTCACCGCACGGCGGACTGAACCCTGCCTGCTACCGGCGCCTGACCATGTACAGTGAGAAGGCTCGCGAGTGGATTGGGGAACGCTTCGTTTCCATCGACTTGGACGTCGTACTGGTCGATGACGTTACCCCCGTGTGGGACCGCCCCGAGGACTTCATGATCTGGGGCGAGACGCTGCGCCGTACGCCCTACAACGGCTCCATGCAGATGATGACGGCCGGGGCACGCAAGCAGGTGTACGACGAGTTCAAGCCGGAGACCAGTCCGCGCGATGCGCGCAAGGCGGGCTTCGACGGCTCGGACCAAGCGTGGATCAGCTACATCCTCGGCCCGAACGAGAAGCGGTGGACGATGCAGGACGGCGTCTTCAGCTACCGCCTGCACGTCAAACCGAACGCGAACCGGATGCCGAAGGGCGCCCGCATCGTGTTCTTCGAAGGGCAGGTGGACCCATGGTCACCGTTCGCGATGAAGACGGTGCCGTGGGTGAAGGACCACTGGCGCTAAGTCCATGCCCCCACGCTCGGGCGGGGAGCGCGCTGTCGAGGAGTCGTGTCCCGAATAAGTTGAGCCGTGTAGTCCCCCAGCGCACCGAGGGCCGCATATTGGACGCAGTCACCAAGGTCAGACCACGGGTGGGTCTTCTCCGGCTTGTCGTCAAGCTCCTTGGTCTGCTTGCTGCGCTTGTAGCGGTAGTAGGACTTCAGCGCCTGCACGAGGAGCGGGCAGTTCACCCCGTCGATCAGCAACCCATCACGACGCAGCATTACCTGCTCCGCAGCGCGGAGGCGGGGGTCGAGGTCGTTTGTTGGCGCAGCGTAGACACGAAATCCGAGTCGTTTCAGTGCATCGAACGGCGACTCTTCACCAACCTGCGACTTCTGCCGTCCTGCTGGGTCCGCCACCATGAAAACCTTCGCCCCTGCGTAATGGTGAAGAATCAGCGGACGAAGCAGTGTATTTGCGAACTGTTCGATGCCCATGCCATTTGACACGGCCTCGCGCAGGATCACCAAGCGCCCGAGCGCATCGACCTGACAGAACAGCGCGGCCGGGGTGCGGCCGAAGTCCTGCGCGATCATGATGGGCTTCAGCGTGTTCCAGTTGAGCGGCGTGTAGACGACGTGCTGGTCGGGCTTGAAGCTAGTGCGGAACACCGCCTGTCCGGCGAGTGACTTTCCGTACTTCGCGTGGACGTGAACATCGACCCAGTCGTCGGTGTTGGATTCGATCAGGGACTCGTAATAGCCATCGGGGAGGTTTTCGCGGTTCTCGGCGGTAGGCTCCATGCCTCCGGGCTGCTTATACACGGCCCAGTTGGTGGGCGTGTCCACCTCCATCTTGATGTACCACTCGGAGTCCTCATCTGGCGGGTTGGATTCGCCGATGATGCCGTACCACGCGTTCTTCGCAACACCCAGTGGGCGGAAGCGGCCGACGCGGCCGAGCAGCGCCTCCACGACGCTGATGGGGATTTCGCGGTACTCCGAGACCCACCCGCCCGTGATGTTGAGCGAGAGCAGGCGCTGCTGGTCCTCGGGCTTGTCGAGGGGGATCATCATCCACTCGGAGTGAATCTTCCCCTGCGTGGGGTGTACGAAGTCGAACACGATGGTGGAGTCGGTGACCTTGTACGTCATCACCGGCTGCAGCCACTTGCGGATGTCCTCCAGAATCGTCTGCCGAAGCTGCTGAGCGGTGTTGCGGACGATCACGAAGCGCGTGCGGCGAACCCCGGTGGCATCGACGTGCTCTTCAAGCATTCGCTTGGCAAGCTCCATGATGCAGCCGGTGGTCTTGCCTGAACCGTACGGCCCGAGCATCAGCCGCACCTTGTGCGTGTTGTCGAGCATGAAGCGCGACACCGTCGGTGGCGCGCGGTAGGTCAGGGTGCCTTCACTCATCGGGGGTGTGCTCCAGTGCGGGCTGCTGGTCGGTCACCGCGATCTTCGTGTCGCCGATGACGATCTGGAGCGCGAAGGCGTTGCCCTGCCCGCCCGCCTGCGTTTCCTTCTGCTTGCGCCCCGCCAGTTCGGCGGCGACTTCGATGGCCTTGATGCGGGCCATGGACTGGGCGTCCTTGTCGTGGGCGATTTCGTAGAGGACGGGCAAACTGTCCTCCAGCATCACGTCCGATTTTAACTTAATGCGGTTCCCGGCGTTCAGGCTGCCCGACAGCCGCTCCATGGCGTCCTTCACCATCTCGCGGAACACCGGGGTCTTGCGGAGAACGTCCCACTGCATCTGGGAAATCCCGTACTGCTCGCGGACACCCTTGGCGTCGAGCAGACCGGCGGCAAGCTCCATGGCGATCTTGGAACGCAGGCTTGCCAGTGAAAGGGGGATGTCAGTGCCGGGAAGGGAGACGTCGGTCTTCGGCTTTTGCCGAGCCATTTGTACACTCCTGTCAGGAATGCCTTATACTACCTGAATGTAGCACACGTTTCGCAAGAGGGTTCGCGTTGACCACCATCGCATATCGTGACGGGGATCATCGCTGCCGATTCGCGCGCTACCTGTTCCACAGAGCAGCTTGACACACGTAGGCCATACCACGAGACTATTCCGCACGCAACTGAGGAGCAGCAGTGCCTGCCATTCCCACGACCAACGGCCTCGGCGGAATTGACACGGGTGCCCCCGGCCGGGGGTTACTCCGCCTTGTGTCACCCACGGCGCTCGTCGAGCGCGACCGCGCCGACGCGGAGGCCGTGCAGCGGCAGACCACCGACAACGCCGTCGAGTCGCTACTTGCCAGCCATGTGCGGAAGCGCCTGCAGGAGATGCGGAACTTCCGCAACACCGAGGGCATCAGCGACCGGCTGATCGAGGCCCTCCGGTGCTACCGGGGCCAGTACCACCCATCGAAGCTCGCCGAGATTCGTCAGTTCCGTGGCAGCGAAGTGTACGCACGCGTCACCGCGACAAAATGTCGCGCCGCGACCGCCCTGCTCCGCGACGTGTTCTTGGGCGGCGAACGGCCGTGGGAAATCGCCCCGACGCCGGTCCCGACCATCCCCGACGACATCGCGACCAGCATTGACCAGTTGGTCATGGTGGAGGTCATGTCCATCGCCATGGCGGGCGGCGATGTCCCCGACGAGGGGCAGATCGACCAGCGACGGCGCCAGCTACAGCAGCAGGCCGAGAAGGCTGCCAAGGCGCAGGCGAAGGATGAAGCCGTTCGCTCGACCGACAAGCTCGACGACATCCTGCGCGAGGGCTGCTTCTACGAGGCGTTCGCCGAATTCCTCACCGACCTGCCCATCTTCCCGTTCGCCGTTCTGAAGGGGCCGGTGGTGCGGCGGGTGAACACGCTGAAGTGGGTCAACGGGCAGCCCCAGCTTCAGCAGACCCCGCGCATGTTTTGGCAGCGCGTGTCGCCGTTCGACCTGTACTTCAGCCCCGGCGCGTCCACGCCGCACGAGGCGGAGTTCGTCGAGCGTATCCGCCTCACCCGCGCCGACCTGCTCGCCGTGAAGGGCCTCCCGGGCTACAACGACGAGGCCATCGCTCAGGTGCTGGAGCGGTTCGCCGACTCCGGTTTCCGCGAGTGGTGGGACGTCACCGACGCCGAGCGCGCCCGCATGGAGGACCGCGAGCGGTGGCCGCGTAATCTGAGTGCGACAATCATCGACACGGCCGAGTACCACGGTTCCGTCTCCGGCAGTACGCTGCTCGACTGGGGTATGGACCCGATGGACGTGCCCGACCCACAGCAGGAGTACAGCGTCACCTGCTGGCTGATCGACCGCTTCGTCATCAAGACGCAGATCAACCCGAACCCACGTCAGCGCCATTCGTACTACATCACGAGCTACGAGAAGGTCCCGGGTGCGTTAATCGGCGAGGGCCTGCCGGACATCCTCGACGACGTCCAGCAGGTCACCAACGCCACCCTGCGTTCGCTCGTGAACAACCTGTCGATTTCGTCCGGCCCGCAGGTCGTCGTGAACGATGCCGTCACTTCGCCGGGTGAGAGCGACGACCTGTATCCGTGGAAGCGGTGGCACGTCCACTTCGACCCGATGATCACGGGCACGTCGAAGCCCATCGACTTCTTCCAGCCGAACTCCAACGCGGACGTTCTGCTCTCGGTGTTTGAACGCTTCACGCAGATGGCGGACGACATCTCCTCGCTGCCCCGCTACATGATGGGCAACGAGAAGGTGGGCGGTGCGGGGCGCACCGCGTCCGGTCTCGCCATGCTCATGGGCAACGCTGCTAAGACGCTGCAGAACGTGGCGGCCACCATCGACCGTGAGGTCATGGAGCCGCTCCTGCAGGACCTCTACGACATGATCATGCTGACCAACCCCGGCATGTTCGCGGGCGATGAGCAGATCGTCGTCAAGGGTGTGAACTACGCCCAGAAGCGCGAGCAGGACCGCATGCGGCAGCTTGAGTTCCTGCAGCTTACGGGCAACCCCATCGACATGGGGATCATCGGCATCCCCGGCCGCGCGAACGTGCTGCGGTCGGTGGCGGGCAACCTCGGCCTCGACTCTGAGCGCGTTGTCCCCTCGGATGACGAAATCAAGATGCTGACCGTGGGCATGCCGGGGATGATGCCTCCGGGGGGTGCGCTTCCCCCCGGTTCGGCACCCCGGGGGCAGACCCCGGCGCCGAAGGAAGATCGTGCAGGTCCGGAACAGGTTCGCCAGTCGAGCGGTACCGAGAAGGAGTTCGGCGGCAACGGACAGGCTGGCGGGTCGCCCAAGGTCGGAGGCTGAGATGCCGTTCAAGTACGCATTGTTGGCGCTGTTGTTCGTCGCTCAGATGGCGTCTGGAGCCGTCTCGCTTCAACTCGCCGCCAACTACGACGCAACGCTCACCACCGCCTACCCGAACGGCGACAAGCCACCGCCCGGCTGCACGCCGCCTTCGGGCTACACGGAGGTCAACCTCGGTGACGGCGGCGGGCAGATTTGTGAGCAGTCGGCCACCGAGTTCGACTTCGCCGTCGTCGGATCGAACACGACCACCAACTCGCGCATCGCCTACAAGGATGCCGGCGCGGGTGACGTGCAGATCGAGACGCGGGTGACCGACTCGTTTGCTGGGTCGTCCATCACGTACGCCGGTGTCGGCATCGGGCTGCGCGAGAGCGCGGCCTCGACTGCGTGGCTGTTCCAGTGCAAGAGCATGCTGAACGGGACGAATGCGATCCAGTGTCAGCATGGGTCGAATGGCAGCTACACGAATACGGACTGCTCTGGTTCCGGCACCACACGCCCGATCTACACCGCCGTCACCTACGACGTATCGAGTGGTGATGTGAAAGGGTTCACGAGCGCGAACGGCTCGGCGTGGTTGGAGTGTGCCAGCACTAATCGGGCGATGTCCGACGTGCTGGGCTACATGATCGGTGGCTCAAAAAGTGCTACCGAGACGTTGACGGCGACCATCGACAATTACGCGTTGACGGCGACCATCGACGTTTACACTCCGACGGACCCCGGTGGCGGCTCACCGCCGACGCTTACATCGGCAATCCCCAACCAGTCTGCGGCGCAGGGTGTCGTTTTCTCGCTCACGTTCTCGACGTATTTCACGGGAGCGACTTCCTATACAGTTTCTGGCCTCCCTGCCGCCGGCGGCCTCTCCGAGTCCTCGGACGGTGTCATTTCCGGCACGCCCGATGCAGACGACGTCACGGCTTCGCCTTTCAACGTGACGCTGTGCGGCGTCAACGGCGACGGCACGACCTGCGACGTGGCGACGTTCACCGTCTCGGCCGCGAGCGGCGACACGTTCGTCGTCGGCACCGGGACCTCCTCGTTCAACTGCGCGACGACGTCTGGGTGCGGCGCGGGCGACACGATCCAGATCACCTCCGGTGCTCGCGGTGCGCTCACGCTGCGCAACTTGTACGGGTCGGCGTCGAGCCCGATCACGGTGCGCTGCGACGGCGCGGCGCAGTGCGTGTTCTCCTCGGGCGGCAGCGACACGCTCACCATCGAGAATTTCCGCTATGTGACGCTCGACGGCACGACGGGTTGGACCGGCAATACGACCGGCTGCGGCCCGTCGACCGACATGAGCACCAAGCTCGACGACTGTGCGTTCAAGCTGAACGGCACCGGGCGGCATATGCTGTCGCTCAAGGGCGAGCGGCGCGACGCCACGTTCAAGGGCGTGCACTGCGACGGCGGCTGGCCGGGCTCGGGTTCCACCGGCGGACAGGTCTGCATCGGCGCGAACGACACGAGTTACTGCGCCAGTGATCACCCCGGCGAGTGGGTCGAGAACATCATCGTTACGCAGAACCTGCTGGAGAATGCTTCGCGCGAGTCGATGTACTTCGGCCCGAACGTCGGTCAGGCGTGCGGCGGGGTCGCGGGCGACGTCCTGCGGCTGCGCAACATCGAACTGTCGTGGCTGTGGGTCGAGGACGCGGGCTGGGACGGTATCGAAATCAAGTCCGCCTACACCGGGACCAACGATCTCCACCACAACCGTGTCGTCAGCATCGGCAACGGCATCACCGGATCTGGGGCCAACTCGCGCGCTATCTCCTGTTACGAGGGCTCGTGCAACATCTATTCGAACATCGTCGACACGACGTCTGCCCCCCCGGGCGGCGCGCCGGGGATCGCCTGCGCCACGCAACTCGCCCCGACTAGCTGGGGCACGCAGCACTGCGAGATTTACAACAACGTCGTTTATGACACCGACGGGCAGGGCATCTCGATCTTCCGCCCGACTGGCACTGCCGCGCAAATCGGTGCCAACATCTTCAACAACACGGTCGCCCGCACGGGCGGGAACGGCATCAGTGTGGGGTCGGCAGTGACAGGTGGAGGGTCGATCCGCGATAACATCGTGGCTGGCGAAAACATTTCCATTTCCGGTACAGGTTTCTCCAGCACCAACAACACCACGGCGGCTGTGGCTGCTCAGAACTTTGTTGATGCGACTGCTGACGATTTCCGTTTGACGGTGTCCAGCCCAGCCCGCAACGCCGCAACTGGCAACTGCCCCAGCACCGACCGTCTGGGGGTGTCGCGACCGCAAGGGTCGGCGTGTGATCAGGGAGCATACGAATATGACGAGTAGGCGCGTTCTCGCGGTTCTTGCTGCGCTCCTCGCCCCGTGGGCGGCCGATGCCGCCATCACGGTCGACGCGCACGAGATCACGACCTTCACGGGCAACGACTCGTCCTACGCAGTCAACATCCCGGGCGACGCCTGCACCTCGGCGCAGCAGTTGGTCATCGTCGCCGGCTCCTCGACCATCGGGATGACGCTGACGTGGCCGGCCGGCTACACGCAGTTCGCCGACTCCAACGTTGGCGGCGGCGGCTCCGAGCGCCTCTACGCCGCCTACCATAACTGCGACGGGTCAGAGGGCACGACGTTCACGGTCACGCCTTCGGTGGCCGGTCGGGCCATTTTCCGCGTTCTGAAGATCAGCGGAGACGACGGCGCCGAGCCCAGCAACATCACCAGCGACGCGGGCAACGACGCGGCCCCGAACCCTCTCACGCTCACCCCGGCGGGCGGGTCGCAAGACTATCTGTGGATCATCGGCACCGTATGGGACAACAGCGCGACCGTGACGCTGAGTTCCTGCCCAACGAACTACACGACGAACTGCGCCTCCGACGTGTCCGGCACGGCGAACGCGATCCATCTGGGCTTGGGCGTTAGCTGGCGCACCGCCACCGCCTCCTCCGAGAACCCGGCGACGTTCACCCTGAGCGCAACCGAGACGTGGGACACGATCACGATTGCGGTCGCGCCTGCCTCGGGTTCACCGCCCGCGTTCTCGGCGAACCCATCCTGCTCGGCGACGACCGACGGAGTGTCCTGCACCTACACGGCGGACGCTGCCTCGACCGTCTACGGCGTGGGCGTCAATCCGGGCGACGGCACGCCCACTTGCACGCAGATCAAGGCGGGGCAGAACGACGGCGGGGCGGCCGCGCTCTGGACCGGCAGCGATGCGAACACCGGCACGGCAGACACGGTGGTCGTGACGGGCGCCTCGAAGCCGGTCCGCATGGACCTGCACTTCTGCCTGAACAATGCAAGCGGTAATAGTGCCGTCTACTCCGGCCAGACCGACAAGGATCGCAGCGCCCGCGCAGGCTTCGCGACCGTCGTCATGGCGTCGCATTCATCCACGGGCCTGTGCAACCTCGACGCCTACTTCGATCCCGACTGCGCCGACGGCGACATCATCGAGTACGAGGACGACACCAACGAGGATGCCGACTGCAACGTCACGGTCGAGGCCGACGGCGACCTGCTGCTCACCCCGGTGGCGGCCGGGGATTGCGACGGGAAAAGGACGTTCAACCTGAGCTATCAGGACGTCTCCAGTGCAACCACGGGGCTTTTCACCGCGCCGACTGTCGGCACGTTCGCGGTGGACGACACAATCTGCGTGAACAACTCCGCGCCGGTCGCGGGCGAGGCGCTCGGGGCGCCACTCATGTGGGCGCTGAACTCGGCGATCACGTCTATCGACTTGACCGCTTTTTTTACCGACGCCGATGCCGACACACTCACCTTCACGTTGACCACCGGCACGTGGCCGACCGGCGTGGCACAGTCCGGCACCGGCGGCAAGGACGTGACCGGGACGCCGACCGTCGAGAACGAGGCTGGCGTCGCGCTCGTCGTCACCGCGACTGACGACTGCGGTGATTCCGCGACTTACGAGTTCTATGGCGACGCAGTGGCCGAGGACGTCTATGTGGTCAATACGTGGACCATGCCTAACTGCGTGGGCGTGGACGTGGGGACGTGCGCGGACTTGGTTACTACGTCGGCCCCATGGCGCATTGATCCGGGCGTTGGGATTTCTGGGTTCGTATGTGTCGCCGCAGCTTCAAGTGGAGATGTCACGACTCAGTCGCCAACGGCGGCTTCGCAGGCTTCGCCATTTCAGCTTGTGGAGGTTGAGATCGGTCGTTCGTGTGCCAGCTTGAAGTACCGTAGGCTCGGCCTTGGTGTAGGCCGTTAGGAGAAGACAGATGTCTCGCGAATCGACAATTACGGCGTTCCCCCCCTCGGCGAAGGCGATCACGCCCAACGACTCTACTGACCTGACCGACCACAGCGGGCAGCCTGTCGGGATGACGGTGTACTGCGGTACAGGGGGCAACATCAGCGTCATCCCGGTGGGGGACACTGATCCGGTCACGTTCGTGGTCGGTGACGGCGCTTTGCTCCCCGTCGAGGTGAAGCGGGTCCGGAGTACGGGAACCACCGCAGGCGACCTTGTCGGCCTGTTCTACTGACGGAGTGGGGTATGAAGCGGTGCAACACTAAGCACATGCGGTTCAAGGGCTACGCCGACGGCGGCAAGGTCATGAAGACCGAGTACGGTGAGCCGACGTTTACCCGTGCCGTGCTGGAGAAGGTCGGCATCGGCGACGGGTACGGCAACGCCAAGAGCGCGCCGAAGAAGGAGCGCATGGACGTTTCCAACGCCACGGAGAAGCTCTCCAGTGTCGTGGAGAAGCGCAAGAGGGAACTCGACGCATACGCCGACGGCGGGCGCGTCAGGAAGCGCGGGTGTTGATTCGTTGACGAACGTGTTGCAAACTACAACGCGCTGGATTTAGTATTCGTGCTACGTGTGAGGAGTTAGCACATGAAAGGCAAGTTCCTTGGTGATACGAAGGGCAATCGCGACCTGAACACCAACCGCTCGGCGGGCGGCGGCGGGTCAGGCGAGAGCCATTCGAAGGGTGCGGGCGGTGGCAAGTTCGTCGGCGAGACGAAGGGCAACCGCGACCTTCCGATCAATCGGTCGCAGGGCGGCGGCAAGTAACCATGAAGCAGTCGAAGGGTTCGAAGCAACTGAAGTCCGTGTCGCTGTCCCGTCTGGACGGCGTGCGTGACGTCGCGCTCGGCCACAAGGCGACTGCGGATCGGCCCACCCGGAACTACAGCAAGTCCGACTACGTGCGCCGTCACGAAGAGCATGCGGACGTGCTGGCCCGGAACAAGCGGTACGGCTTCTGAAGCCGACACTGCATCAGATTGAAGCGTTTGCCCGCCTGCGCGGTTCGCCGGACGGGGAAAAGCTGGTTGAGGCGATTCGGGATTACGAGTCGGCACTCACGGAACGGTTGATTGGCGCTACCGACACGGTCGCCATCCACCAAGCGCAGGGCGCTGTCAAGGCGCTGCGGGAGTTCCGTGAAGCTGTCCAGAACGCTCCCGAGACGCTGCGGAAGATTCGTCCATAACGAGGAAAACGCCCATGGCGCTCCCGAAAGCAGTGCAGAAGCAGATCGACGAGGCCAACCGGCTCCACGAGACCCTCTCCAAGGGACCTCCTGCGAACGATGGCCAACCCCCGGCGCCCGCTGCAGCCGCAGCGACCCCGCCGCCCGATCTGGGGGCCACGCCCCCCGCTGCTCCGGCCGGTGGTGAACCGGCCACTCCGCCCAACCCGGCTGTCGAGGGGTGGGAACAGAAGTACCGTGTCCTGCAGGGCAAGTACAACGCGGAAGTTCCGCGCATGCAGCGGCAGGTACACGAGCAGTCTGGACTGATCCAGCAACTGCAGCAGCAACTGACTGCCACGCAGACGATGCTGGCCTCCCTCACCCGACAGCAGGGCGCTGCCCCCGCTGCTCCGGCCGCCCCCACGGCGTTGGTGAAGAAGGAGGAAGTCGAGACGTTCGGGGAGGACCTGACGGACTACATCCGCCGTGTGGCACAGGACGCTGTCCTCCCACAGGTGGAGCAGAGGCTCCAGCCGGTCCAGCAGCAGGTTGAGCAGGTGCGTTCGGTGGCCTCGCAGGTCGTCGAACGCAACGCCCAGACCGCTCAGGAGCGCATGTTCGAAACGCTGGACCGGGAAATCCCCGACTGGCGCAAGCAGAACAACGACGAGGGTTTCCTCGCGTGGCTTGCCCAGACGGACCCCTACTCGGGCGAGGCTCGACAGACGCTCCTGCGACGGGCGTACGAACGCAACGACACACCGCGAGTCGCCGCGTTCTTCAAGGGCTATCGAAACGAACACGCGGTCGTTACGCCACCTCCGGCTCCTGCTGCGGCAACCCCCCCGGCCGCACCACAGAAGACGCTGGATTCATTCGTGGCTCCCGGCACTGTCAAGGCCGGGGCGACTGGCGCTCAGGACGGAGCCGGAAAGCGGATTTGGACACAGGCCGAAATCGGCCAGTTCTTCAACGACCGTCGCGCCGGAAAGTTCCGCACTCGCCCTGACGAGGCGGCAGCACTGGAACGCGACATCGTGGCGGCTGGACGAGAGGGCCGAGTTCGCTAACCAGTTCTGACAACTTAGGAGCGACAGTCAAATGGCATATCCAATCGGCACTGCCTATTCGGGTTCCAACCCGTCTCCGGCCTACGCCGGCATCTTCATCCCGACTCTGTGGTCGGGCAAGCTGGTCGAGAAGTTCTACGCCGCGACGGTGCTCGGTGCCATCGCGAACACGGACTACGAGGGTGAAATCCGCAATCAGGGCGACACCGTCAAGATCCGCACGCGCCCGACGATCAGCATCGCCGACTACGAGGCGAATCAGGCGCTGACCATCCAGCGTCCGTCGAGCAACCTCGTCGAACTGACCATCGACAAGGGCAAGTACTTCAACCTCGCCCTCGACGACGTGATGGAAGTGCAGGCCGACCTCGACCTGCTCAGCATCTGGGCGGAGGACTCGGCCGAGCAGATGAAGATCGCCATCGACACCGAGGTACTGGACTACCTGAGCACGGAGACGCTGCTCACGGGCATGTACGGCAACACGGCTGGCGTCATCTCGGGCAACATCCGCCTCGGCCTTCCGGGCAACCCGCTGTACCTCGGCAAGGTGGCGGCTGGCACCGGCGTTGGCGACAGTACGTCGAACGACCGTCTGATCACGGACGCCATCGTGGACTTCGGGCAGGTCCTCGACGAGAACAACATCCCGGAAACGGGCCGCTGGCTCGTCATCCCGGCGTGGATGGCCGCGATGATCAAGAAGTCCGACCTGAAGGACGCTTCGATCAGCGGCGACGGCACGTCGATCCTGCGCAACGGGCGCCTCGGCATGATCGACAGGTTCACCCTGTACATGTCGAACCTGCTGCCGACCGCCGACGGCTACAGCACGCAGACCTACGTGTACTTCGGCACGAACGCCGCCCTGACGTTCGCTGCCCAGTTCACGAAGATGGAGACCCTCCGCTCCGAGTCGAGCTTCTCGACGCTGGTGCGCGGTCTGCAGGTCTACGGGCGCAAGCTCGTCAACACCCACCCGTTCGGGCGTGCGGTGGTCGCGAAGGGCTGATCCCTGAGCGACGGGTCGTAACGACCGAGGCCCCGGCTAACCATGCCGGGGCCTTTTCAGGGGTGAGCCATGGCCAAGACGTACCAGACTGCGATTACCGAAGCGCGGGAGATTCTTCAGGACACGGACGAGGACGGCTACCGTTACTCCGACGCGACCCTGCTGAACGTCCTCAACCGTGCCCTGCAGGAGCTTGGCCGCATTCGTCCGGATGCCTTCTGGACGACGTTCACGGGCGAGGACATCGTCATCCCCGAGGTGGTGACAGCCGACCTCGGCACGACGTTCCCCCTCCCCTCCCAGTTCTATTCACCTGTGGTGAACTTCATCATCGCTTGGGCTGAAGTCCTCGATGACGAGTTCACGCAGGACGGCCGTGCGAGCATGCTGCTCGCGCAGTTTAGGGCGCAGGTGCTCTCCCTATGAGTGTCGCACTCACGAACTGGCTCAAGGACCTCCTGCCGCACACCCCGGGCATCGTCCGGGCGGTGGCCAAGCGCGAGGTCATCAAGGCTGCTCGCGAATTCTTCCGCGACTCCACCGCATGGCGCGAGGTCGTCCAGTCGGCCTACTTCGTCGACGGCGCGTACGCGCTCACGGCGGTGCCACAGAACACCGATTCGGAGGTGCTCCGCATCCTCTCCGTGGAGAAGGACGGCGTGCCGCTTACGCTCAAGGCAGAGCGGCCGACCGGCGAGCGGCAGGAAGGCACCCCCACGAACTGGTATCCGACTCCGGGCACGGCCGACCAGTTCGAAGTGTGGCCGACCCCGGATCAGTATGACGACGAGATTCTGGTGCGGGTGGTGCTGATCCCCACCGATACCGCCACCGCCCTGCCCGACATGGCGGCGGTGAAGCACTTCGACGGCATCCTCGACGGCGCGCTGGGGCGGGTCTATGGCCACCCCGCGAAGCCGTACAGCAACCCGACGCTGGCGGAGTATCATCTCCGTCGATTCCGGAACGCCATTGCCAAGGCGAAGGGCGAAGTGATTCAGGGTGGTGCGGCAGGGCAGAACTGGACGTACCCCAAGTACGGGAAGTGAGGAGTAAGTCGTGGCCAACTGCGTGAGGCAGCTTTTCGCGAACAACGCCAGCGCGCTGCTCGCGGCGTCGATCACCGATGTCGAGACTGCGATCCAACTGGATAGCGGCTACGGTGCGCTGTTCCCCAACCCCGGGGCGAACGAATACTTCGTCATCGCGCTGGAGAACAGCGCGGGCGAAATCGAAATCTGCAAGGTCACCGCCCGGGTCACGGACCTGCTGACGGTGGTGCGTGGCTGGGACGGCACGACGGCGCAGGCGTGGACTGGCGGCGTGACGCGCGTCGAGACCCGCAACACGAAGGGGTCCTTGGAGCGGTTCATTCAGCGTGGTGGCGACACCATGGAATGCGACCTCGACATGGATGGCAACTCCATCATCGACCCCGTGCTCGACGGCACGGTCATCATCAACGAGCCGACCATCATCGGCGGTACGTGGTACAACTCCAACGGCGACCCCGGCAACGCTGTCACGATCCCCGACGACGGACAGTCGCCGCCCACGGTCGGCGGTGCGCCCATCCTGACGACGTCGAGCTTCGACCCGCAGTCCGTTTTCACGGCGGGCATGATCATGATGTTCTTTGGGGACGTGAACGACATCCCCGACGGCTGGGCGCTGTGCGACGGCAACAACGGCCGCCCCGACCTTCGTAACCGCTTCATCGTCGGCGTCGGCTCCGACTACGTGCTGGGAGATGTCGGCGGCACCGACTACCTGACCGGCACCATCGTGCAGTCGAACGGCGCGCACGATCATGGTGGCGTGACCGGCGAGACGACGCTCGACGAGACCAACATCCCCGAGCACACCCACCGTCTGTGGGCGCAGTCTGCGGGCGGGCAGGGCGACACCGAGCCGTTCACGAACTCTGTCGCTGCCGTCGCGGGCAACTCCGACGGCACGAAAGGGTTCGTGCTCAACAACGGCGGCGGGCAACAGCTTGTGGAAAGCGCGGGCACCGAGAGTGCGGCCGCGCACGACCACAGCATCGCTGAAGACGGCGCGCACACTCACGAAGCGGTGGCCGACCTCGACAACCGTCCGCCGTACTACGCGCTCTATTTCATCATCAAGGTCGATCCGGCCGGTGACTACGGCGGTGTGGGCGGCGGTGGCGGCCCGTCAGGCTCCATGTACGACATGTATGCCGAAGACGGCTGCAACACCTTCATCGGTGGGCAGGCAACGCTGATGGCCGACGTGGCTGTGGATTCTGCGCATGCGCAGATCAACTGCTGCGAGTCGAACGTGTTCCGGCTCGTACTGACCGAGAACACGACGCTCCTCGCACCGAACAACCCCCTATCCGGGCAGGTGATCAACATCATCCTGAAGCAGGGTGGGTCTGGCGGCTACACGGTTTCGTGGCCTGCGAACTTCCTGTGGGGGGGTGGCGTCGAGCCGACGTTGTCCACTTCCGTCGGTGCGAAGGACATGATCACGGCGCAGTACGATTCTGCGGACAGGGTCTGGTATTGCAGCGCGTCGATCAACTTCGCGTGAGGTTGCAATGTTCCCCACGTTTTTCGTTCCGAGCCAAGACGCCGAAGAGGTCATTTATTCCTACCTGATCAATCCGAGTGGGGCGGAGCCATACACGGTCGGGTGGACCCGCGAAGCCGGGGATTTTGAAGTCATCTCCGACCGCTCCTACGACGACTTGCAGACGGGATGTTTCTGGGGCGGTATTTCTTCGTACTCTCGCGGCAGCCAGCGCCTCGACCTGCTGAACATGACCCCGCCGTTGTCTGCTGTGCAGATCGACGCGGGCGCCATGAACATCGAAGTCAAGTGGTACGGCGGCACGTATAACCAGAGTAGCGACGACCTGCCCAAGCTGTCCGTGCGGTTCCTCGACGCAAGCTTGGTGGAAATCAGCACGGCGACGAACGGCTATTTCAACCCGATAACCGGCGGGTTCCCTGTGGCGGGTGGCACCATGTACTGGCAGTTCCGCACCGATACTTTCGACATTCCGGTCAACACCCGGTATCTGGACATCGTGCTTGAGTTCGACCGTAACACCGGAACTAACAACGACGGCATGGCCGACGAAATCTCGCTTCGCTTCTTCGCCGACTGAGGAGAGACATGGGGCAGGTAGTCAAACTTGAGGGCTTCGCGGGGATGATCCCGCGTGTATCCCCTCGCCTCCTGCCGAACCAAGCGGCTACGTTGGCGCGCAACACGAAGCTGCTCAATGGGGAGCTTCGCGGGTTCCGTGCGCCCCGCCAGCTTGCCGACCTCACGTACGAGTCGTTCACGGTGAAGCGGGCGTACCGGCTGGAGTACAACGACCAGTATTACGGTGAGGGTGAGCATTGGCTGGCCTTTGACAGCAAGAATGTGGACGTGGTTCGGTCGCCGATCGTCAACGACCGCTACGACCGCTACTACTGGGCCGGAGACGGTCGCCCGAAGTACAACACGCTGAGTCGAATTCTGCACGGGCTGGACCCGTACTACCTCGGCGTACCTGCACCGCTCACGCGACCGACCGTGACGCCGCCTGCGGGCAGCGACGAGACGCGCACGTACCTCGTGACGTTCCTCTCCGCCTACGGCGAGGAAAGCGCCCCCAGCCCCTACAGGGTCGCAACCGGCAACGCTGGGACGTGGGTGCTGTCGAGCCTCCCCACTACTGTCACGGACGATGCGAGTCGCTACGTTACGCACAAGCGCATTTACCGTACGGTGGTGGGGAACAATTCGTCCCTGTACTACCTCGTGGCAACCATCGCGCTTGGGGACACGACGTACAACGACGACTCGGCCGACGACGAGGTCGTTCTGAACCCGACGCTGGAATCGACGACGTGGGCGGAGCCGCCGGATGATCTGGAAGGTTTTGTCGTCATGCCGAACGGCTACCTCGTCGGCTGGACGGGGCGGCGCCTGTGCTTCAGCGAACCGTATCGGCCGCACGCGTGGCCCGCCGAGTACGAGCTTTCGACGGAGTTCGAAATCAAGGGGCTGGTGGTCTGGGGATCGACCCTGATCATCGGCACGAAGAGCCAGCCGTACATCGGCCAAGGCGTCACCCCTGCCTCGTTCACGATGCAGAAGATGGACGCGGTGGAACCGTGCCTGTCGCGCCGGGGCATGGTCGCCACCGTCGCGGGCGCGTACTACCCGTCGATCAACGGTCTCGTATTGGTCAACTCGTCCGGCGTGAATGTCGTGACACAGGACTTGCTCACGAAGGAGGAGTGGGCGCGCTACAACCCCGCGAACATCTTCGCCGCGCAGTTGGGCATGCAGTACATCGCCTTCAATTCGGCGAACTTCGGCTTCGTGTTCAACCCGACGGAGCCGCAGACCAAGCTCGTCGAACTCGACCGTTTCCAAGACGTGAACGGAATCGAAACCGACCGATATACCGGCAACGTCAACCTGCTCATCGCCGACCGTGCGTATGACTGGGACCCGGAGGGCGTCGAGCGCCTGTGGTGGCGGTGGCGGTCGAAGGAGTTCCACCTGCTCAAGCAGACGAACTTCGGCGCCGTGAAGGTCAAGTTCGACACGGCCGACTACGAAATCGGCGACGACATCACGAACACGTACGGGGCGTACAACGACCTGCGGTTCACCGACGGTGCGCTGAACACGCTGAACGGCCACCCGATCAACGACGGGCAGGTCATCTACGAGGACGATCAGTACGTCAACGGCGAGTTCGCAGCGGAGATGACGGCCGAGCGCGTGTACGACCCGCTCATCCCGCAGTGGCGCACGCCGCTCGGCGGTGGGCCAATGTACCCGCTCGTCAGCCTCTCCACGCAGAAGGCAGGGGTGCGATTCATCGCGTACACGCTGTCAGGTTCGACGCGCACGAAGCGCGCAGATCGCGTTATCTATGACGAGGACATCATCCGCCTTCCGGCTGGGTTCAAGGCGGACGTGTGGCAGTTCGAAATCCTCGGCAATACGCATGTGTTCTCCGTGACCATCGGGGAGACCGGGAAGGACCTCGGTAAGGCATGACCACGTTCAAGGGGAACAGGCGGTATCCGAATCCGGTCACGGTGACGGATGACCCAAAGTCGCACACGCTTGCGCTTCAGCAGATCATCGAATCGCTGAACGTCGGCAACCGGCGCACGCGCGACATTGACAACAGCTTCGTCCGGCTCAAGGAGCTTGTGGACGTCGGCCTGATCGAAATCGTCAACGGCCAACTCAAGCTGGTGAATTCAGGTTCGGGTTCTGACGAGCCGGGACCCATCGGCCCCACGGGTCCCGATGGCCCGACCGGCCCCACGGGTCCCGATGGGCCTACTGGACCGACCGGCCCGACTGGTCCCACGGGTCCTCATGGCAACGGCATCTACATGGCGGTGCAGGAGAGTGACCTTGTAATCACGAACGACGCCACGTACCAAGACACCGACTTGGTGCTGACGCTTGATCCCGGCACGTACGCGCTCGACGTGTGCTGCGAGATTCTGGTGAACTCTTCCCCAGACATGGACGTTCGCCTTGCGTTCACGGGGACGCAGACACAGTTTGCCGTGATCCGACAGTATGCGCGCGGAGGTACGTCTGGCACAGAGCAGTACGACACCCTCCCCGTAGACGTTACCTTCACCGTCACATCAACCGGCGTGCTGCACTACGTCGGGTTTATCACGGTCTCCGTTGCCGGAGACTTCAAGGTACAAACGCGCCAGAATGTAAGTTCTGCCACGGCTGTGACGTTCTCGGAAGGGTCGTGGCTTCGGTGCATCAACGTCGATGCGTCGTCCGGTTCAATGGGTCCGACTGGCCCTACGGGTCCGACTGGTCCTACGGGTCCGACCGGTCCTACGGGTCCGACTGGTCCTACGGGTCCGACTGGTCCCACGGGTCCGACTGGTCCTACGGGTCCGACCGGTCCTACGGGTCCGACTGGTCCTACGGGTCCGACTGGTCCTACGGGTCCCGACGGCCCACCCGGCCCCACGGGTCCCGACGGCCCACCCGGCCCCACGGGTCCGACTGGTCCCACGGGTCCGACTGGTCCCACGGGACCGGGGGTTCCCGCAGGAGGCTCTGCTGGTCAAGTCCTTGAGAAGGTAGACGGGACGGACTACAACACGCAGTGGGCCGCCCCCGGCGGCGGCAGCGGACTCACACAGTCGCAAGTACTTGCACGAGGGCTGGGCGCATGATTGTTCTGTCGTCTACGACCGATAACCTCCAAGTGGTCTTGAACGCTGCGCACACCAGTGCTGCGCTTCAGTGCATGGCATCTTGGCGTGACATCACCACTACCGCGTATACCCCCGGCAGGACTCGTTCGACCACCAACGGCACAACGGACGTGAACATCGTCGCTGCCCCAGCGTCGAGTACGCAGCGCGTGGTTGACTTCCTGTCGGTGTACAACTCAGACACGGCTGCGAAGACCGTCACGATCAAGTACGACGACAACGGCACTGAAGCGATTCTATGGAAGGGAGCCCTCGCAGTTGGCGAGACGCTGCTTTACACCGACAATCTCGGGTTCCAGTTGCTTGATCTTAACGGCGTGCCGAAGACAACGACTGTCCCCGCTGGCGCCAGCTACCAAGTGAACTCGTTGAACGCTGTTGCGCTTGCCGCCGACGTTACGAACAACAACGGCGTGGCAAACACAATTGCCGACGTCACGGGGCTTTCTTTCCCCGTTGTTGCGGGAGAGACCTACTGGTTCAGGTTCACGATTTTCTTCACGGCCGCTGCCACTACGACGGGGTCTAGGTGGGCGATCAACGGCCCAGCCGCGCCGACGTTCCTCGCATATTGCACATCGCTGGGCTTGAGCGCGGCAGGGACGGCGGGCACGGACGTGATGACGCAAGTCAATCAGGCTGCGTATGACTCGCCTGCGGCCTCCAACGCCAGCAGCCCCACTGCAACAGCAGGGCAGGCAAACGTGGTGGTCATCGAAGGCTTTATCCGTCCGAGTGCCAACGGCACGGTCATCGCGCGGTTCGCATCTGAGGTGGCCTCCAGCGCCATCGTGGCGAAGGCGGGATCGCTCTGCCAGTACATGAGGACGCTATGAGCGTCTTCGAACAGGCCCTCAAGCACACCCTCGGCATCGAAGGCGGGTACTCCGACGACGTTCGGGACAGCGGGGGCAAAACCCGCTACGGGATCACGGAAGCCAAGGCTCGCGCGTGGGGGTACACCGCCCCGATGGCCGAACTCCCCAAGGAACTGGCCATCCAGATTTACCGCACTGACTTCTGGGATGCGATCCAGTTGGACCGCGTGGCGGCGCTTTCTCCCGAACTGGCGCGGGAGATGTTCGACACAGCAGTCAACTGCGGCGTCGGGAAGCCCGTGCTGTTCCTGCAGCGCCTCCTGAACGTCTTGAACTGGGAGGGGGCCGATTTCCCGGATTTGGTAGTGGACGGCGTAATTGGGGCCGTAACCTTGGCCGCACTACGTGCATTCCTCACACGCCGTGGTAATCTAGGCGCACGGGTCCTCGTCGCCGTCATGAATTCCCAGCAAGCAGTGTTCTACATGGAGCTTGCGGAACGAAGGCCGAAGGACGAAGCGTTCACGTTCGGCTGGTTCGTCAATCGTGTGTTGGAGGCCGCATGAAGCTCAGCGAGAAGGCCCGAAAAGTCATCAGCATGGTGGCCCCGACACTGGGGACCGCGCTAGGAGGCCCACTCGGGGGGCTGGCGGGTAAGGTCCTCGCCGAAGTTGTCACCGGCAGCCCAGATGCCGACGGTGCGGCGGTCGAGGAGGCGCTCCTTTCCCAGAAGCCCGAAACCTTGCTGGCGCTCCGTGCAGGCGAGCAGCAGTTCCTGATCCGGCTCGAAGAACTCGGTATCGAGCGCGAGAAGCTCGACTACCAAGACCGCGACTCCGCACGACAGCGGGAGACGCAGGTCAAGGACAGCACGAACAAGGTCCTCGCCTATACCGTCGTCGGCTCCTTCGTGGCGCTGGTTGGCGGCGTGCTGCTCGGTGCGGCGCAGGTCGAGAGCGCATTGGCCGGTACGCTGGTTGGGTATCTGTCCGCGAAGGCGGAACAGGTGCTGGCCTACTACTTCGGCTCCACCAGCACCAGCAAGCAGAAGAACGAACTCCTGCTGAAGGCCAAAGCCGGTGACACGCAGTAATGAACGTGCCAGACAGGTTCTTGGAGTGGGTCGGGGCGGCGACCATCGCGATCTTGGGGGGTGCCATAGTAGCCATCCGGAGATGGATTTCCATGCTACATAAGCACGAGCAGCAAATCGCCCTGCTGCAGCAGAACTCTACGCATCAGCAGGAAACGAACACCGCCGTACTTCGCGCCATCGGCGAAGTACGCGACGTTCAGGAAGCCAACCGCAAGGAAGCCGCTGAGCGGCTCGACTCCTTGAAGATGGAGATCCGAGACGATATTGGGCATCTCATCTCGCTGATTCGGAAGTGATCCTCACGACCGAAAAGCAAGAGGTCCTCTACCAGTTCCTGCGGGACAAGGTGGGGATTCCTTGGAGCAGTGACCTCGTCTGCATCGGGGAGGTCCATGAGGGGGGCCTCGTAGCCGTCGTCGGCTACAACGCCTTCACTGGCACCTCTTGCCAGATGCACATGGCCGGAGACCACCCCCGCTGGATGACCCGGAAGTTCCTGTACGAGGCTTTCCGATACCCGTTCGAAACTCTCGGCTTGACAATGGTGCTGGGAAATGTTCCTTCTGGTAACATCCGGGCACTTCGGATAGACCTCAAGCTGGGATTCACAGAGTTGCTGTACATCCCCGGAGCGCATCCAGACGGTGGAATCCACCTCCTTCAGATGAAGCGTGAGAACTGTCGCTGGTTGAGGAACCATGGGAAAAAAGAGCACTCCGAAGCCGCCTAACCTGCAGCCGTACGCCGATGCGATGGAGCAGCAGGGCGAATGGGCCTTCCTGACCTCGCAGGAGCAGTTGAACTGGGCGCGTGAGCAGGACGCCGCGAACCGCGCGCTCCTGCAGCAGGTCCTCGGCCCGCAGCTTGAAGCGCAGGCCAATCAGGCCGACTGGGCCAAGAAGGACCGCACCCGCTACGAAAACACGTTCCAGCCGCTGGAAGACAACCTGATTCAGGACTTCCAGTCCTACGGCACGCCCGAGCGCATGGCGCAGGAGCGCGGCCGCGCGATGGCGGACGTCGCCAGCAACTTCGACGCACAGCGGCGGAACGCCCTGCAGCGGCTGGAGAGCTACGGCGTGGACCCCTCCCAGACCCGCAACGCGGCGCTCGACGTCGCCATGCGGACCCAGCAGGGCGCTGCCATGGCGGCCGCCGGTACGAACGCCCAGCGCGTCACCGAGGACAAGTCCCGGGCGCTGCGCGCCGACGCCATCAACATCGGCAAGGGCATGCCCTCGCAGGTTGCCCAGTCGTATGGGCAAGCGGTCGCCGCCGGTAACTCGGCGGTCGGCGGCGCGAATTCGACCTTCGGCACCTCCGCTGGCGCCATGGGCAACCCCACTTCGTGGGGCGGCATGGGCATGCAGGGCATGCAGGGCGCCGGGAACATGCAGTCGCAGGGCTTCCAGAACCAGATGACGGCCTACAACGCCCAGCAGGCGGCCAATTCCAGCATGATGGGCGGAATCGGTTCGGCGCTGGGCATGGCGGCCATGCTGGCCGACGGCGGTCTTCCAGAGGAAGCGATCCCCACCCAGCCCCCGGGTCCGGTCACGGAAGGCCCGACCGACGGTACCGGCGTGGACGATCAGGTGCTCGCCTACATCTCCGTCGGCGAGTACGTGGTGCCTGCCGACGTGGTGCAGGCCAAGGGTGTGGAGTTCTTCGACAAGCTCGTTGACCGCTACCACACGCCTGCCGAGGAGCGGCGTGCGGAGGGCGAGTTCACGGGTGCGATCCCTGTGCGAGGTGTGGCATGAGCGGCTTCGGCTCTTTCATGGAGGGGGTCTCCGGCGGCGCGCGGACCATGTCCGACCTCAAGGGCGCGCTGGAGGATCGCAAGTACAAGAAGTCGATCCGCGACCGGATCAACATCGAATCGAAGGACCGCAATGACGACCGCGTCATGGGCGGGCTGGAGTCGTACGACTTCGGCGAGGACGAAAGCCCCTACCTGATGCGGCTCGGCGAGGCGCTGGGGAACGGCTTCAAGTCGCTCAAGGAGAAGGTCTCCAAGCGCGAGGGCGCGCTCCCGGGCATCGGCGACACCGACTTCGGCGCCATGTACGAGGAGCAGAACCCGATGTTCGACCCCGAGGCGATGCCCGCGCTCGGGCAGGACCTCGACATCCCCGAACTCGCCGACGGCGGCCTGCCGAACGAGTGGGACTGGAAGGAAGACGCGCCCGAGAAGAAGGGCCGCTACAATCCCGACAGCAAGGAGGAAATCGAACGCCGCCGCACCGCGCCGCGCTCGTCCTCCAAGCCCGCCGACGTGGTCAACGACACGACCAAGCCGAAGGCGCAGGCGATCCCCGAAGGCCCCCAGAAGGGCCGTATCGCCCGTGGCGTGGACAAGGTCAAGGGCGGCGTCAAGGGTGCGGCCGCGCTCGGCGCGTCCATCGGTGGCATCGCCTCCGTGGCCGAGAACACCATGGACGCCAACGGCAAGCTGGAGGATTACTACCGCCGGTTCGGCCGCGACCCCCGCCGCGCTGGCGACTATCGCCCCGTCGAGCACGCCGTCATGCGCGGCGCTGGCTTCCTGCAGGACATGGGCAAGGGGGTGACCTCGTTCATCCCCGGCCTGAACGAGGCCCTGCACATCGACGACGGCGCGAATCGCGGCGCGGGCGTTGCGCTCGCTGCCGACACTCCGGCAGCCCCGGAAGAGGCCATCCCGACCCGTCGCGGCCCGGGTGGCCCCGGCCCGTCGCGCGGCCGCACCCGGGCCCCGGCGGCGCCCGCCGCACCGCGTCAGGCCGTCCCTACGGCAAAGCCGGACCCGCTGGCGGGCTTCGACGTGTCGAACGTGGACCCGAACGACATCCCCCGCATGACGACGCGCGAGTGGGATGAGCACAAGACGAAGCTGATGCAGTCCTACATCCGGTCGGGCAAGTCCTACGCCGAGGCGATGGACATGGCCGACTCGCAGGTCATGAACCAGCAGCGGCGCGGCTTCCTGATGCTCGGCCAGCAGGCGGCGGCGCTCGCCGAGGCGGGCAACCTGAAGGGTGCTGCGGCTGCCATCACGGCGGCCTTCCAGAGCATGCCGACGACGACCGACGTCAACGTCACCATCTACAACGGTCACCTCGTGGCGTACGGCGTGGACGAGGAGACGGGCGAGCAGGTCGGCCAGCCGGTGGTGCTGAACGCCGAGCGCATTCAGGCGATCATGCGGAACTTCGCCGACCCGAAGGTCTGGGGCGAGTACACGCTGGCCAGCCGGGGCCTCGACCAGAAGGACCGCGCGCTCGGTCAGGTGGACCGCGAACTCGACCAGCGCGACTACGCCAACAAGTCCGACCGCATCGTCGCCGACGCCCGCATGCTCGACGCGCAGGGGGGTGCGATGGGCGGTGGCGTCAGCGCCAAGGACCTCGACCGCATCCGGCCGCAGATCGAGTCGATCACGTACCGCATTCTGGCTACGCTACCAAAGGACGCCCTACCCGAAGGTATGTCGCCGGAGCGGCTCGGCCTTGCTATCCAGAACTTGGCCATGGACGATTACCGGCAGTCGGGCAACGCTGATCAGACCATCGCCAAGATCAACGAAATTGCTCAGAGTCCGGGTGGAGTGCAGTGGCTGATCGAGCAGGCGGCGGCATACGGTAGAGGGCAGTAACCGTGTCGATCCTCGACGAGTTCTTCGGCGCCGGTCCGGTGGCCGGAGGGGTCTCCCGTCCTTCGCTTGGGGAACTGGGTAGCCGACGGCGAGAAGCCATCCCGACCGGGACCGGCGGCGCCTTCGACCGGCTGATCGAACCGTTGCTGGGGCGCGAGGGCGGCTATAGCAACGATGCGGTGGACCGTGGCGGCGAGACTAACTTCGGCATCTCCTCGGCGGCGAACCCTGACATCGACGTCAAGACCCTGACGCGGGATCGCGCCAAGGACCTGTACCGCACGCGGTACTGGGACGCCATCGGCGGCGACCAACTCCCTGCCAACATGCAGGAGGTGGCGTTCGACGCGGCCGTCAACCATGGCGTCGGCGGCGCGCAGCGGCTGCTGGCCGAGGCGGGCAACGACCCCATGGCGATGATCGACGCCCGCAAGCGGCTGTACGACAGCATCGTCGCGAAGGACCCGTCACAGCAGAGGTTCTACAACGGCTGGATGAACCGGCTGGAGGGCCTGAAGACCAAGGTCCTCGGCGAGTACACCGAGGGCGGTTCGGCCGCGCCCGCCGCCCGCAGCCGCCTCGACGCGTTCTTCGACCTGCCGCCCCCCGCTGGACCCGAGCAGGACCCGACGTGGGGCGACTACGGCCGCGCTCTCGGCCGGACCTTCGGCGATGCCGCCAAGGCTCTCCCTTCGTTTGTGGAGAACCTCGCAGGCATCGGCGAGCAGGCCGTGGCGCCCGAGTATCAGGCGTACTTCACGGTCGCGGGCGACTACATGCGCGACACCCGCCGTTCCATCAAGGAGTGGCAGGACGGCCTCTTCGCGAACATGACGCCCGAGGCGCAGGACCGGATTGCGCGCGAGTACACGACCCTCGACCCGAACAAGACGTTCTGGCAGGGCGGCCCGCGCGAGATGCTCTCCACGCTCGCCCTTCAGGGGACGAGCCAGATCGGCCCGACCCTCGGCCCGCTCGTCTCTGCCGTCATCCTGCAGCGCGTCGGCGTGGCGGCGTCCATCGCCACCATGTTCGGTGCGGGCGAAGGCATCATGTCGGCCGGTCTCACGGCCTCCCAGATTGCCGAGGACCTCGACGCCACCCCGACCGAGGAACTGCGGAAGACGCAGCGGTTCGCCCAGCTTGAGCAGCAGGTCGGCGAGGCCGAGGCCCGCCGCCAGTACACGCAGGAGGTGCAGGGTCTCGTCCCGGTCGTGACCGGCGCGGTGGTCGGCTACCTCGCGAAGAAGATCGGCCAGCCGCTCGACAAGGTGTTCGGCACCGGCAACGGCATGCCGCTCCTGCAGCGCATCGGTACCGGCGCGGCGGTGGAGGCCGCACAGGAAGTTCCGCAGTCGGGTGCGGAACAGATGATGCAGAACTACGCCCGCATGGCCTACGACGCCGACACCGAGATGCTCGGCGGCGTGCTGGAATCCATGGTGCAGGGCGGCGTGCTCGGCGGCCTGATGGGCGGCGGCTTCGCGGGCGTGTCCGGGAACGGCCCCCGGCCGACGCAGCAGGCGGTCTCCCGCGACATTCAGGCGGCGATTGGTGCAACTGCAACGCAGCGGGAGGCCATCCCGACCCAGCCGCAAACGACGACCCCCCCGGTCACCGATGTCCCCGGGGTACCGCCCGCTGCGGCTCCCGAGACGACTCCGGAACTCATGGGGCCGCCCGAGCAACTGGACATGTGGGGCCAGCGGCGTCCGGCGCTGCCGGACCTGATCGACGACGGTGGCGCCCTCCCCATGGCGCCGGAACAGCCGTGGGACCCGAACGCGCAGGCCGCGCTCACCCCCCTGCCAGAACTCAGCGAGCCGGACGTCCCCGGCGGTGCCGAGGTGTTCGGCCCCGAGCCGCGCGACGTGTTCGCCCAGAAGCCGCCCAGCCGCAAGATCGGCAAGGGGTTCGGCGAGTGGATCGACGAGAGCCAGCAGTTCGAACCGCTCCCCGGGCCGGAGCCGAAGCCGGGACTATCACTGGTCGATGACCGGCCGGTCGCGCCCGAAATCCAGCAGGCGCTTGCGCTCGACACGGTCGAGATGGACAAGCCGCTCTCCGCGCACGTGCGCGAGGAGATCGACCGCTGGCTCGCGAAATTCCCGCCGGACCCGACCGCGCCGGACCCGACCGCTGGCATGTCGCTGGCGCCCGCCGCGCCGTTCGACCCGAACGCCAAGCGTGAGCCGACCTTCGGCCAGCGCAGCCGCACCGAGCACATCGGGGCGAGTTCCACACCCGTGGGTGGAATGGCCACCCGGGGCGAGTACCGCGTGCGCCTGCTCACCCCCGAGGGTGAACTGGTCGATTCGAAGCTCGTCCCGAACCGCATCGAAGCCCAGAAGCTCTCCCGCCAGTGGGAGCAGGAGGGCGGGGTTGTGCAGGTGTACCCGTCGCGGCGCACCTTCAAGAACGACCAGCCGCCGTCGGCCGAGCCGGTGCGCGACCTCGTGGCGCAGGCCAAGGCCATGCGGGCGGGCGACCCGTCGCGCAAGGGCGTGTACCTGTCCCCGGCCAGCATCAAGCACCTGCAGCAGACCGGCCACCTCGACGAGGTGCTGGGCGCTGGCGTGCAGATCAAGAACGCCGACTCCTACGGCGGCGTCATCGTCGCGCGCGACACGGCGACGGCGCAGGCCATCTCGACCGCGCTGGAGACGGCGGAGAACGCCGACCTCGACACTATCATCGGCGACGTGACCGGCGCAGGCGTGCAGAAGCCGCACGGCGCGGACACCGTGGTGCAGCGCCTCGACGACGAGGGCAATGTCGTTCAGGAGCGCCTCGTCAGCGACGAGGAGGTTCGGGACACGCTTGCCGAATTCGGCGACAACGCCCGGGTCATGCCGCTGGAGTGGGCGCTCACCCGCCGCGACGGGCTGGTGAAGGAAGACCTGACCCGGGCCGAGACCGGGGCGGCCGAGCGCGCCGCGCAGGCGACCGAGCCGGAGAAGGTCCGCGCTGCCTACAACGAGCAGTTCGATTCTCCCATCATGGGGGATATGGCGCAGCGCCTCGCGGAGAAGGGCGGCGTCGAAGAGGACATCGCGGGCCGCCTCGTCGGCTGGGCGGAGGCCACGCGCGAGCGCGACCTCAACAAGCGGCTCGACAAGAACGTGCCGAACCCGGAGGAGGTTTCCTTCCAAGGCCGTTCGGCCATAGAGACCAAGCACGAAATCACGCGCCAGCGGCGCCGTGCGGCGGACCTGAAGCAGCAACGTGAGGAGCTTGCCGGGAAGCCGGTGGACACGCGCTCCCAGAAGGTGCGGGTGCGCGCGGCGCAGCGCGTCCTCGACAAGGCGCAGGCTGACTTCGACGCCTTCAAGCTGTACGCAGCCAAGTCGCCCGAGCGCCAGAAGGCGCTGCAGGACCGGCTCACGTCGCTCGCGGGGGCCGTCGAGAAGGCCCGGGTGCGCCTCGCCGCCGTCAAGTCGGGCACCGACAGCGAGGAACTCGCTGCCAAGCTGGCCGACATCGACGCGGCCATCGACGCCATCGAAGGCAAGAAGGGGCTGCTCAAGTCGCTGCAGGGTGCGCTCGACGGCAGCAAGCCGGAGCGGACCAAGCTGGGCGAGGAGTACAAGTCGCTTCACCAGAAGCTGCTCGACCTTGCCATTCGTGTGGAGATGGCGCGCGACGAGAACCGTCAGGCGCTGCTGGAGGCGGAGACCGCCTACGACGAGCACCTCGCGAAGATGCAGACCTTCCTGAACATGGAAGGCGGCTTCACGCGTGGCGAGGCCATGGTGAAGGCCGCGAAGCGGTACTCGCCGAAGGTGGCCAAGGTCACGCGCACGCAGATTGCACAGGCGCAGGCCAAGCTCGACGACGCCCGGGAAGCGAAGGAGCCGGAGCACGAGCGCAAGGTCCGCAAGATCGAAGAGGCCAAGCAGGTCTCGGTCGAGACGGCCGCCACGCGCTGGCAGCGGACGATGAAGCGCCGCAACGCCATGGAGAGCCAGCGGGAACTGGGGCGGAAGATTCCGGAGACAGAGTCCAAGGAGCGGCTGGAGGCCGAGGCCAAGCTGCTCCGGTACCTGAACCCCAACGACGAGTCCGATGGCTCCATCGTCAAGGGGGAAATCCACACGCTGCTCCGGCAGTGGCTGTCCGACTACCGCTACGCGCTGCGCTGGAACACCCCGGTGGACGAAAGCGAGCGCGAGGCCGCGCGCCGCCGCAACTACGTCGCTGCCAAGACGGCGATGCAGGTCACGGCCGTCCTCGGCCACCTGCGGGCGTACCACAAGGGTCAGATCACGCAGGCGCAGGCGGCGGGCTACGTCGCGAACCGCGTGATGGACCTGCTCGCCATGGGCAAGCGGTACGGCATCGCTGCCGAGATGCAGATCGACGGGTTCTGGGCTTCGATGCGGTTCGGGAAGTCGCCCGAGGCGTTCCGCGACTACCTGAAGGGCGCGGTCCTCCAGACCCGCGACACGCCCGCGCTGCCTCCCCTCACGAAGGAGCAACTGGAAGCGGCGGGCCTCGCCGACATCGACCACTACTACGTCACGGCGCTGCAGGTGCTGGGCAACGCCTCGCGCGAGACGGACGGCGTGCGCCGGGAACTCGTCGCCGGGATCATGGACAAGGTCGCGGAGCGCGTGAAGCTCTCCGACAAGCCGATGACCATCCCGCAGGGCGTGGACGACGAAGGCAAGAAGCGCCGCGCGCGGGTCGTCTCCCCGCGCAAGCTGCTGCGCGAGACGCTGACGTCGAGCTACGGCGTGCGTGGCGCCGACGCCATGATGGACATCAAGCAGCTTCGGGAACTGTACCTGAAGGGTGGCGAAGTCCGGGTCTTCCACAACAAGAAGTGGGCGACGATCAAGCTGGAGCCGGTGGCCAAGACGCTGCCGACCCCGCAGCCGCTCGCGCTCGCGGCCCGCAAGGTCGAGCGCAAGGTGAAGGTCTCGACCATCCTGCGCGCCGTCCACGCGCTGGAGCGGGGCAACTTCACGACGACCACCCGGGCCAAGACGACCGGCCCACTGGCACGCACCGAGGAGCAGTGGTACGACACGGCAGTCCTCCTGAACGACATCGCGCCGCGCGACAAGGTCGCCGACCCGGAGCATCAGGAGCGCCGCAAGAACGTCACCGACGAACTGAAGGATGCGCTCACCACCGCCGAGGCGTTCCTCACCTCGACGCGCACGATGGCGTTCCAGAAGAAGGTCGGCGGCGGGGATCGGTTCGGCACGGCGGTGGGCTACTACCGCTGGCTGATCGACTTCGGCCACGCACTCGTCAAGGCCAAGGTCCAGAGCGAGCGCGGCCTGCAGACGATGGAGCACCTGACCAACGACCTCGCCACGCTGGCCTCCCTGCCCGCCGACGAGTTCGTCCCTCATCTGTCGAACCTCGCCGACACGACCTTCAAGGAAGAAGGCAAGCGCATCTCGCGTGACATCGAAGGCGCGAACGCTCCCAGCACGCGTGCGGAATGGCTGGCCGACTCACTGGAGCGCCACGCGGCCGCCGTCCGCCGCCACAAGCGGCTGATGGAAATCTGGCCGAAGGACGCCCGCTTCTCGTACGTCAAGCGCATCCTCCAGCAGTACTCGGACCGCATGGTCTGGGCAGTGGGCGAGGTCAAGCGCGACAACCTCGCGAAGGCACCTGCCATCAACCGCAAGGTGCAGCCGTATCGCCCGACGAAGAGCGAAGAGCTTGTCGTCAAGGAAATCCTCAAGCAGTGGCGTACGGCCAAGGACCTGCCCTACGCGGAGCGCGCCAAGCTGTTCCGCGAGTGGGGCGTCCCGGCCGACGTCGCGTTCAACGACTTCTACATGCCGCTCAGCCAGCAACTGAAGGCGGCGGGCTTCTTCGACTTCGACAAGGCGCTCGACGCCGAGGCCAAGCGGCACTACACCGACGAGGAGTTCGCCTCCTTCGGCCTGAACCGCGTGGAAGTCACGAGCGAGCAGGGCGGGGCGCGGCGCGCGACCCAGTTCAGCAGCGCAGAGCCTAAGCCGCACGACCCGTCCGGCGCGGGCCGCCGCGCGAAGCACCTGCGCGAGATGGCGGGCATGTCGGAAGAGGAGGCCATCGGCCTCAACCCGACGCTCCGCCGCTGGCGCCACAAGTTCCTCGACGGCAAGGTCAAGGGCGTCAAGCACGCGTTCGACGAACTGCCGCCGCCGGAGTACGGCCCCGCCACGCGCGTCGAGAGCGACGTGATGGGCAAGCTCCGTGACCGGCTGCTGTCGCGCGAGAACCGCATCGTGGACATTCTGGACGGGCTTCGGGAACTGGGGCCTGACCATCCGTTCGCGCCGATCATCGACGCGCTGCGCCGCCTGCCGCCGACGCTGCTCTCCACCAAGGTGGGCATCATCGAGGGCGAGGGCGGCCTGTTCAGCCCGGAGGGGCCGAACCCGAACGAAGTCCAGCAGATGGCGCACATCGGCATGGAGACCCTGCGCTCCGCGCCGCCGCGCCAGCTTCTGCACACGCTCCTGCACGAGACGGTCCACGGCGCCACGCTGGGCACGCTGGCCAGCAGCCCCGACGTGCGCGAGGCGTGGGAAGCCCTGCGGAAGGTCACCTACGACGCGCTGAAGAACCACCCCGACCTCGGCATCCTGTACGGCAACAAGGACGTCTACGAGTTCGTCTCGGAGGTGTTCTCCAACCCCGTGCTGCAGCAGGCGATGAAGCAGACCCGCGTCCATGGCGTGGTGGGCCGCCTGTGGGCGCGCTTCAAGATCGCCGTGATGAAGCTCTTCGGCGTCGATCAGCAGCACGACACGCTGTGGGACTACGCGCTGTCGCTGCAGCCCCTGACCTTCAGCGGCGACCCGTACACCGACCGCATGCACCAGCGGCTCAACGGCGAGCGGCGGCTGGCCTTCACCGACGCGAAGGCTGCGGGCAAGGAACTCCTTACGCGTCTGGAGAACGCGCAGCACTCGGCGTCCAACAAGGGCGGCTCCATGCTGCTCAAGGCGCTGACCATGCGCCAGATCGAGGACACCTACCGTCGGCACTTCGGCGGCAAGGACGGCCCTATGGGCCAGTACTTCAAGGCGTTCTTCAATCGCAACTCCGACGTGTCGAAGAACCTTGAGGTGGCCGACGTCCTGTCGCGCGACTGGACCAAGCTGCGCGAGACGAACGGCGCGGCCGAGCAGGCGCTGAGCACGCTCATGACGGACGCGACGTACTTCGGCATCCACCCCGACGCCGCGTTCACCCCGGGCGTCAAGGGCACGCCGAACGCGCACCTGACCGAGGACAGCCGCGCCGACTGGCAGCGCCTGTCGGCGGAGTACGCCGCCCTGCCGCAGGAGGCGAAGGACCTCTACGCGGCCGTGCGCGAGTACTACAAGACGACCACCGCCACCGAAGTCAAGCTGATGCTGCTGAACGCCCTGCGCGCCAGCAAGCTGACCGAGGGCGAGCTTTCCATCGACGAGTCTGGAATCGACCTCACCGACGTCACGAAGCCGGAGTGGCTGCAGAAGCGTCTCGGCTACGACGTCAAGGCCGAGAAGGCCAAGGTCGATGCCGCCGAGCGGGCGCTGGAGAAGGCGCTCGTTTCCGGCACGAAGGAAGAGCAGGTGCAGCGCCGCAAGGAGTGGAAGGCGCTGGCTGCCGACTTCGATTCGGTCGAGGATGAGATTGCGCTGATCGCGCGCATGGCCAGCTTGCCCACCAAGATGGATGGGCCGTACTTCCCGCTGATGCGCTTCGGCGACATCGCGGTCTCGGCCGAGCGCGTGCTGGAGCAGAAGAACTTCGACTCGGCCGACGCCCGCGCTGCCTACATGAAGGCCAAGCGTGCGGACGACCCGACGCTGCAGTTCTCGTGGCCGGAAGGCCCCGGGTTCCCGCTCACGGTGACGGAGACCGAGTTCCGCCTCGCCGAGACGTGGACGCAGGCCGAGAAGCACTACGCCGAGATGGTCGCCGAGTACGGCAAGGGTGCCGTGAGCCGCCCGCAGTTGAAGCGTGCGCTCATGACCTCGGGGCAGACCATCGGCAGCAACCGCGCGCTGCAGACGCTGCTCGGCAAGCTGGAGGGTAACGCGGCCGCGCAAGCTGCCATCCGCCAGTTCTACATCCAGTCGCTGTCCGACCGTTCGTTCCGCAAGCGTGAGGCGAAGCGCAAGAACACGCGCGGCGTCGAGGGCCTGAAGCAGCACCGCACGTTCGCCGCGTACAGCAAGTCGGCGGCGTACTACATGGCGCAGCTTCGCTTCGGCCACCTGATGGCGGACGCCAAGCAGGAAATGCAGGAGTTCAGCGAGGACTTCGCCAAGCGTGGCGACGAGCGCGACATCACCGCGATGCGGATGTCCGAAGTCGTGAAGGAAATCGAGACGCGCGACAAGCAGGCGGCGAGCCTCGTCGAGCCGTCGGACTTCGTGCGCGGCACGGTCGAGGCCGGTCAGCTTTACATGCTGCTGTCGCCGTCGTACTGGGCCATCAACCTGATGCAGCCGTTCGTGGTGACGGCGCCGTACCTGTCGGCCTACGCCACGCCCGCCAAGGCGGCGAAGGCCATGGCACACGCGCAGTCGCTGATCGTCTCCCCGCTGCTGAAGCGCGGCATCACCTCGTGGGGCGGCCTGCGCGCTGCCATGAACCGCATGGAGGCCGAGAAGGCGTTCACGGTCATGGAGGACGTCGAGGCCCGCATCCGCGAGAAGGAAGGCGCCGAGTCCCCGCTGCTCAAGATGCTCACCGACCTGAAGCGCGAGTCGATCATCGACCTGAGCTTCATCGCGGAACTGCGGAACGTCGCCGAGGGCGAGGCGCAGGGCCTCTGGTCCAAGGTCATGGACGCGAGCCGCGTCATGGCGCACCTGACCGAGGTGAACAACCGCATCATGACGGCGGTGACCGCGTACAACCTTGCCGTCGAGCAGGGGCAGTCGCACGAGAATGCGGTGGACTTCGCCAAGAAGACCGTGGTCGAGACGCAGTTCGACTACTCGGCGGCGAACAAGGCACGGCTGTTCTCGCACAACGATGCGTGGTGGAAGCCGATGGTCTTCCAGTTCATGCAGTACGTGCAGCACATGTACGTCCTGTTCATCAAGCACCTGCGGAACGTGGTGAAGGCCCCGTTCGGCAGCGCCGAGTGGAAGGTCAGCGCGAAGATCGTGGGCGGCCTGCTGGCCACGCACGCGGCGGTCGGCGGCATCGTCGGCGTCACCGCAGCCCTGCCCCTCAAGTGGGCGGCGGGCCTGCTGATCATGACGCTCGGCGGTGGCGACGACGAAGACCGTACGTGGAAGAACTGGGTCAGCGGCGAACTCTGGGAGCGGTGGATCAGCGAGGTCATCACCGACATGGTCGGCGACAACCGTGCGTCGGTCGCGCTCCGCAAGGGCGTGCCCGCTGCCTTCGGTGCCGACCTGTCGAGCCGCACGGCGTTCCTGCAGACCTACATGGTCGATGTGAACACCAAGACGGCCGAGACGTTCTTCGGCAGTGCGCTGATGTCGTTCGGTGGTCCGGCGTTCAGCCTCGCCGGTCAGGGCTTCGACGCGATGAAGCTGATCGGCGACCGCCAGTACGCCAAGGCGGGCGAGAAGCTGCTGCCCAAGATGGCGCGCGACGTCATCCGCACCGGCCGCTTCGCGGAGGAGGGCATGGTGGACAACTACGGTCGCACCATCAAGAACGCCTCCGACCTGCACCCCTTCGACCTGTTCGTGCAGGCGGTGGGCATCACGCCGACGTCGGTGACCGAGACCTACGACCGCAACTCCAAGGCCAAGGACCGCAACGTCTACGTTGAGAACATGAAGGCGGAAATCGGCCGCCGCTTCCGGCTGGCGCGTACGCCGGAGGACATGCGGCGCGTGAACGAGGAGGTCGCCGAGTTCAACCGGCTGTTCCCCACGCAGCGTGTGAACTACGCGAGCCTCGTCCGCAGCCGACTGGAGACGTTCCGTGCAGGGCTTCGCATCCAGCAGTACGGCGTGGATGCAGGGGAGAAGTCCTACCTGTATGCTGACGATACCTACGACGTGGAGTGAACGCGATGAGCCGCAACTACAAGAAGGAGTACGCGAACTATCAGGGCACTCCGGAGCAGATCAAGAAGCGATCACTCCGGAATCAGGCCCGTCGCGAAATGGAAGAGCGGGGCCTCGTGCGGAAGGGCGACGGCAAGGACGTCGATCACCGCAAGCCGCTCGACAAGGGTGGGTCGAACGACTTCTCTAACCTTCGGGTTCTGTCGAAGTCGAAGAATCGGAGCTTCCGCCGGGATTCGAAAGGTCAGCCGCGTTAAGTTCCACCTCCATGGCCCAAACGCGCGGCCCTGCGTACGTGGTACCCAACCCCAGTACGCAACGAATCTTCTTCGCGCCCAGTTCACGCTGCAGCGTTTCCAGCATGCCGTAAGCAGGCAGTTCGCGCTGGATCAGCCACTGCACGAAGTCGCGCGAGGCGAACCGCACCTTGAGCGGGGGTTCGTTGGTTCGCACGATGACGCACCGCCCCGACTTCGGCGACTCCTTCACGTTGCAAAGGCACTCCTTGTTGGGGCGCCCCGGCCCCTCGGGGCCGAACTTGTCGATCAGCAGCGTGTGGCTGCCCCGGTCGCGCAGGTAGTCGGCGAAGATTTCGCGGATGGTGGATTCCTCGTTCATGATGCTCGTGCGGCCGCGCAGGTGGCCGAGGTTGTTCACGAGATATGTGTGGAGCTTCTTGATGTCGATGTGGACGAGGTCGAGCTTGTGGGCCAAGGACGCGCCCACCAGCAGGATCGTGATGATGCCGTACCAGAACCGCTCCGCCGACTCCATGTTGCCCGCAACGTGGAGGTACGTCTGCTGCACCAGCTTGCGAACCTCGTCGGTGTGCGTGGCGAGGTACTGCGCGTAGGCCCGCCCAGCGTGGCCGTAGTTGTGCGCGAGCGATTCGAAGAGCAGCGTGACTTCGGCCGAGGTCTTGTCGGTGTGCGGCGTCTCGGTCATTTCCAGTTCGAACGTACGCACCATGCCTGCATCGCTGCCGGTGGTGCGACGGGCCATCGCTTCGAAGATCGACTCGTTGGAGGCCACGATCAGCATGGTCTCCCAAGTCTGGGAGTCGCGCAGGTTCGCGGCGCTGTCGAGCCGCGACTTCTCGCGCCCCTGCGTGATCTGAAACGCGAGGTTGCAGAAACCGTCCACGGTCTGCTTGCCACGAAGCTCGTCCCAGTACGCTGGCAGGTTGTTCAGGAAGCCGAGCTTCTTCGCGACGGACTTGGGCGTGTCGTCAACGCTGTTCATCGCGTGGACAGGTGAACCCCACACCGCCTGACTCAGCTTGAGGACTGACGACTTGCCGACACCGCTCGCAGTAGACACGAGTGAAAGAATGCCCCCCTGAATCCCCACGAACTTCAGTAACGGGGCACCAAAAGAAGCTGCAAGGACGGCGGTCAGGGACGGGTTGTTCTGCTCGGCGACGAACGCTGCTACTCGTTTCCACGGCTCCAGTTCTCCACGGGGTTCGTACAACTTGGCGAGCGATGCGAATTCCCGTGCAGGGCGGACGTCGTTACGAATGCGGCCGTCGTGGTGATACACGGTGGGGCTGCATGCGAAGCCCGTCACCTTCTCTCCCGTCGTGATCCAGCCAAGCTGCTCCGTGACGTCTGCCACGCGCTTGGCGTTCTGAAGTTTTTCCAGCCAACTGGCCATGAGTTCTCCGAAGGGTTGCACCTCCTTCGCCTTCAGCACGACGCCGAAGGACGCGAGGGTTTCGACGAGCTTACGCGGGTTGCCGAGCATGCTCATCGGTAGCGTCACGGTCCAGACATCCGTGCCCTTGAGGCGGATGTCGAGCAGCATGTCGAACTGCCCCGTGGCGATGGATTTGACCGGCCTGAAGTTGAGCGGGATGTGGCGGAACACCCTGACCCACTCCCGCACGTTGTTCGTGGGGTCGGTGAGCATCAGGCGTTCCATGCCCTTCTCGTCGGGCGCCACGCGCCAGCCGAAGGGCAGGCCCGTCGCATCCTCGGCCTCGGTGTGGGCGACCTGCAGCGGCGTCTTGATGAAGCCCGAGTGGGGGCACTTGGCGCACTTCTCGGGGCGGTAGGCTTCGAAGGTCTTGCACAGCGTCGGACCGGCGGTGTTTGCCAGTCGCTCTGCAAACTTCTGCTCGGTGGCCGCCTCGGAGTACCCGGGGTGGCCGTTCGACACCTTGTGAATCCAGTCGGCGCCATCCTCGCAGTGCTTGAGCAACTGCAGGACGTCCTTCCACTCCGGCTCGGCGCAGTCCTTGCCGCCGGTCTCGACGACCCACTTGGCGACCGCGCAGTTCTTCTGGAGGATGTCGAACTTGCCGAGCGGGAGCGGGTCCGCCTTCTTCCCCACACCACTGGTGAGGTCGTTAAGAGCGGAATCTTGCTTGATGTGGCTCGGCGGCACAAGCTTGCGCGATGCCTTCCAAGGCGTCAGGGCGGCTTCCAACACGTCTGGAGAATGCAGCGTGTCGTCGGCCCAGAAGATCGTGACGTCCTTGGGGTTCTTCGGGTCCTTGAAGTTCTTCGTGCCGGGGGGCCGCAGGACGCGGCAGGCGTCGGAGGTGCAGACCCCGTCGGCCTTGAGGCCGATGTCCTTGGCCGCGTCCTTAAATGCGTCTGCCAGCCCCTGCCAGCGTTCCACGGGCACTGCCTCGGTGAAAGGCCAGTACGCGTGCAGACCGTTCCCAGACCCCACCAGAATCGACGGAGGGGGCAGGGCGGCCTGCTGGCAGAAGACCTTCACGGCGAGGACGGCGGTCTTCGCGTCCTTGTAGTCGCCCTTGAAGTCGATGTCGAGCCACAGGGCCTTGAGTGAGTCCACGTTCTCGCGGACCCGGACGACCTTCTTGCCCCGGGCGTCCTTGAAGAACCCCTGCTTCCACGAGGCAAGGGCGAAATACACGTTGTGGCCGCCGGAGACCATCGCCAGCGCGGCCTCGGCCGCTTCGGCGTGGCTGCTGCAGACGATGTGAGCGAAGCCGTTGTAGGGCGTCCCGTCCGGCCTCTTGCGAGGCACCATGCGGGCGACTATCACGCGCCCCGCAGGCGTCACACGTTGCAGGAAATCCGTCAGTTCCATCGCGCCCCCGCGCTTGAAGAAGATGAGGGGGGAGAGTTACCCCTCCCCCCTCTGAACCACCCTTATCGCCCGAGCAGCGACTCCAGCATGTCATCGAACTGGGACGCGGCGGCGGGGGCGGCAGCCTTGTCCGACTTCGGCAACACTTCGGGTTCGCTCGCAGGCGCAGGAGCGGCGGCAGACTTCTTCGCGGCCTTGGCGGCCTTCTTCGCGGCCTTGGCGACAGCGGCGGCCGCAGCAGCCGCAGCGGCGGCTTCGGCAGCGGCCTTGGCGGCGGCATCTTCCTCGCCGTCGTCATCGTCGTCTTCATCCTCGTCGTCATCACCGACCGTGACGGCGGGGGATGCCACAGTCGTGGTGGGAACGTCCTCCTCGTCCACGGGGCGGGACTTGTTGGCCCGAGCCGCCGGGGCCGCCGCAGTAGGCGCGGACGCGGCCGACGTCGGGGTAGAGGCACCCGCGTCTTCCGTCTCGGCCCCGGTGAACTCGGATTCGGACAGGATGCGGTGCGCCTCCTCGGACTCCCGAAGCTGCATCACCGCGTTGTACGTCGCCTCGTCGAGGAACAGGGGCGCGTCGTTGTCGTCGAGGTTGACGCTGAACTGGAGCTTCGGGTGCGCGGCCTGCGGGTCGAAGCCGATGCGCGTCTCGACCACCCAGTAGTCGAGGCCCGCCGGGGCCAGCATCTTCTCGGCGTAGTCCTTCAGCGGGTTCAGGGACGCGGGCGGCACGCGCAGGAGGAACAGGTGCGCGTCGGCACCCTTCTTCTTCAGTTCCGACGCGAACGCCACTGCCATGCGGCGGACGTCGCTGCACTTGCGGCCCTTCTTGCCGTTCTCCGTGATGCGGCTGCCCCACTGGTTCATCGGGCAGGTCGCGCAGGCGGCGTGGATCGGGTCCTTGACGGCCGCGTCCGGCGTGGCGCCGTTGCTCGACCAGCAGCGCGGCGCGCTGTTGTCGCCCTCTTCGAACGCCTTGTCGTAGTACGACTTCGACAGCGCCGGGTTGGAGCGCACGAGCACGACTTCGATGCTCGGCACCGGCTCGTTGCGGCGGTTCACGAAGGCGGTCTCTTCGCCGCCCTTGCGGATGCGCCACACCTTGCCCCGGTAGCTGATCAGGGGGAAGCCTGCCGTGACGCCCTGCGCCAGTTCGTTTGCAGACTGACGGGCAGTTGCGGACTTCTGCAGGTGTGCAGGGAGGTTCGCGCGGGAAAGAACGAGGTTGGTGCTCATCGGTATTAGCCCCTCCGTACGCCGACGGTGAGAGTGGAGTTGAACGAGACGCCCGGGACGACTACGCCCCCGGCGAGGTATTCGCGGACTGCGGTCTTGTTGGCCTTGATGTCCGCTGCGTCCCAGTTGCCCGTCTCGTCGAGCCACTGCTTGAACGCGGACTTGTCCTGCACCGAGGCGCTGTCCTGCTTGTTGCGGTAGACGGTGCCGACGCCCTTGGCGGTCAGGCTGTCCACTCCGAGGTCCTGCAGCTTGGTGAGCAGGATGCCCTCCAGCTTTTCCAAACCTTCATTGATCTTCGCGCACTTCTCCTTGTGCGCGTCGTCGAGTTCCTTCTTCCTATCGCGGATGGCGATATACATTTCGATCAATTCGGCGGGAGTCTTATCCGAAATTCCGGACATGTTGCGATTCTCCTTCAAGTCGTTTTGTTTTTCGCGCAGATTGCTTCTGCGATCTTCAGTACATCAGTGTCAGTGCCGACATGCTTGAGCATGTTATACCCGAGCAACACGAACCTGCAGTTCTTCCTTGTGTACCCGCTCCTAGGGTTAATACGGTCAATGCTCGGGGAGAACGGGGATGGAGTGGCTGACTTCGCAAATTCTAAGCCTGTCACCGCGCACCGCCCAGTCCACGCATCTCTAGCCCACTGCGAGTCGATAGTGCATAAAATCCCGCGTTTCCTTGCTGAGATGCGGACCGACGACAGGCATGTAGCCCACGGGTATCTGTTCTTGTACGCCCGGGTATGCTGAGCCGCCAACTCGCGGGCGCGCTCTGGGTTAGCCCTGCGCCACCTCGCCCAGCCGCTACTCATTCAAACATCTCCAGCAACGCGCCTTGAAGCGATGACTTAGTTTGAAGCCTAGCGTACAATTTACGCTCTATGCTACTACCCGTCAAGTGCACCCAGAGAGTAGTACGTGTTTGTCCCGGTCTAGTGATTCGCGCACACGCTTGCTCGTAAGTCTCCAACGAAGTCGTCGGGCTGAACCAGATGATCACGTTGGCTGCCGTCAGGGTCAGGCCGTGCGCCATGCACTTCGGGTGCGCGACCAGAACCCGGGGCAATGCTGCGCCTTGGAACTCCGTAAAAATGCGATCCCGTTCACCCTTTGGCGTTTGGCCCGAAACTTGCGCGACAGTGTAGTCCTTGGCGAGGCGAGCAGCGATCATTTCCGATGCGTGAATGAAATCGACGAATACGATGACCTTACCCTCGGCCTCGTCGATCAGTTCGCGGAGCGCGTCCATGCGGGTCGAGTTGTCGAGTTCGACCGGCGTCTTGTCCTTCGTGTACACAAAGCCGGTGGTGATCTGCATCAGCTTTGACATAAGCACGCCTTCGTTGGCAGCGGTGACTTCGCCCTGCCCGAACGCGACCTTGGCCTTCTGCATCATCTGGGTGTAGATGCGCTGCTGCTCCGCCGTCAGGGGCACTTCGCGCGTCTGGTTAATCGTGGGGGGAAGCTCGACGCAGTCGTCGCGGGTGAACCGCACGGCGGGCTGCATGACTTCGTAGACGACGTCCTTGGCGTTCTTGCGGTCGATCCACCTGAATTGGGAGACCTGCAGCATCGTCTGTTCCTTGAAGTCCTTGAAGAACTTCGGAACCCGCTCCGGCGTCAGGAGCTTGACCTGCGCCCACGCGTCAGTAGCAGCGTTTGGAGTCGGGCTGCCAGTAAGGCCCCATGCGTACTTGCGGCCTCGTACGAGAGCAGCGAGAGCTTTCCAGCGATCAGTACGAGCGTTCCGAAAAGAAGCAAGCTCATCAACAACGACACAGTCAACATCAGTGCGGCGTAGAAGGTCAGGGAGGATAGACTTAATCCCGTCATGGTTGATGACGTAGATGTGATGGTCCTGCCCCAGAATCTTCCGCCGCTTCTCCCGGTCACCGTGCAGCACCCCAACGCTCAGGTGATTGAAATACTTGAAGACCTCCGTGTACCACACGGTTGTCAAAGTCGAAAGGGGTGCGACGACGATGACCTTGCGGATGGCCCCGGTGCGGATCAGGAAGTCGATGGCGTATAGGGTGGCACGGGTCTTGCCGGTGCCCATCTCCGAGAGCACGTAGGCACGGTGGTTCATGGTCAGCAGGGCCGCCGTGATCTTCTGCGTCTTGAACGGCTTGCCGCCGTTCCAGCGGTACTGGGCCATGATGGGGGCCGGGGCCTTCAGGCCGAGGTTGCGCGCGAGCCGCACGACCTCATGCGTGTGGGGAACAGTCATCTGCTCCCCGGGCGGCACGCCGCCGACCAAGTTCGCCAACCCCTCGTGGAACGGAAGGGTCAGCGTCTTGGCAACGGGATCGACTTTTACTGGCTGAGCCACAGGTGGAAGTCCGAGAGCATCAGGTCAGTCGTGTCGATCACGAACACGGTCCCGCCCGCTGCCCGCATTTCCTCGATGGTGGTCTGCTGGCGGTCGGTCGGCTTCTTCCCCGGGGCCTTGGTCTCGACCGCGAAGAAGCGGCCGTTGCTGCAGCCGATGAAGTCGAGCGTGGGCTTGCCCATGCCGTTCTGCACAGGCATGTGGTAGTAGACGCCGTGCCCTTGCAGGAGCTTCTTCACGGCGGCCTTGACGCGGCCTTCAGGTGTCGAGGCCATCGCCCATGCACCCTTGGCAGGCTTCGACGATGACGCGGCCGAGGTCGTCGAAGTCGCCCGACTCCTCGTACTCGTCGCACTTCACCGTGGCCTTGCCCTTGTCGATGCTGATCGACACGGCGCAACCCTCTTCGGCGCACTTAGCCAGCACGAGGAACGCGGCGCCCGGGTTGCCGGTGTACGCCTCGGTCTCGGCCGCCTCGTCGGGGTCGTCCTCCCCGATGAAGTCGGCTGCCCAACGGTCCAGTTCTTCGTTGTCCATGTGACCCTCCTAGAGGTCGTAGATCATCTGACACTTCGCGAGGAAGTCTCTGCTGTCCACTTCGTCCTCGGGGCAGGAGCAGTGGTAGCCGTTCTTGAACGTGACCGTGACGATGTTCGTCATCGTATCGACGCGTCGTTCGATGGCCACCTTCTCCAGCGTCGTCGGGAAGTGGCGCGCGAGCTTGAGGTGGTGCAACTCGGCTCGTAGGTCTGTGTTCTTAACCAAGCGTTCGAACTCCGATTTGAGGGCGCGCTCGTCGCCTCTGGCTTCGTCGATGAGGCACTGGACGCGCCGCCACAGGGATGGCTCCACCGACTTACATTGCGGGCGCAGGCGCCACGAGAATGCAAGCTCCATCCCCATCTTGTGGATGCTGTGACCGACATCGACCCGCGTCTCCAGACGGTCGAGTTCGTCGGGCTTCAGGTCGCTCGCGGACAGCAACTCCTGCATCATCGCGCGGGCGAGGGTGTCGCACTCCGGATACGTGCTGCTGATCGCCATCAGTCACGAGCTTCCCAGTTCGGGCAGTTCTTGACGGGGCAGTAGCGGCACAGGCCCGACGGCTTCATCGGGAACTCGCTCACCTTGACCGCTTCCTCCATCTTGTTGGCACGGGGGAGGAGCGTCGTCCAGCCGTTGCGGAGTTCGTCGCGGGTGTACGACTCCATGCTGATGTTGTTGTGCTTCAACCAGACGAAGGCGAGCTTGAAGTTTTCGATTTCGGGGGCCGACTGGGACAGCACTGCGGCGGACATGGCCAACTGCGTGAAGTCGGGCTTCACCTTGCCAGTCTTCCAATCCACCACGATGGCACTATCCCCGCGCACAATCAGCAGGTCGATGATGGCGCGGAGGTAGACGTCGCCCGCGAAGAAATCTACGGGCTTGAAGGCTCGGTTGAGGGCGAGCTTGAGTTCGCCGTGCTTGTCGCCGTCTGTGTTGGCGAACTTGGCGGCCAACCCTTCGAAGTGTCGGTACGGCAGAGGGAGTGGATTGCCCTTCGTAACACGCTTGAAGAGCGCGGTGTGGATGGCGTTGCCTTCTGATCCTGCTTCGGAGTCTCCATATTCATCCTTCACGTCCTTTTTGACGTTGATGTGATAGTACTGCTTAGGGCAGTTCTCAAAGCGGTTGAGGGTGGAGTAGCTCCACGCGAAGGGCTTGCTCACGACGCCGTGTCCTCCAATTCCCAGTGCGTATTGCATATCTCCCACATGCGGACGTAGGAGAGGCCAAACTCTGCGGCTAGCGCCTTTAGCGAGACCCCGGCAGCGTGCTTCTTTCTTGCCCTGCGCCGGTCGACCGCTGAAATCTTCTGGTCCCTCCGCATGCGGACTGTGCGGGCGTTCTCTGCTGGTGAACCCCAGTACAGATTCGACAGCCTGTTGTTGCGGGTATTGTCGTCCCTATGCAGTGCGTACGGTCGATCAGGCGGCGGTGGCCCTTGGAATGCGAGTAGTACGAGCCGATGCACCTTCGCATCGCCGAGCGGAAGGCGAACCGTAGCGTACTGCCGGACATCTTTCCTGCCAGTCCACATAGGAGTCAGCACACGTCGAGTCGTGGTATTTCGGACCCGACCATCACGAGCCACTTCATATCCGACGTTCCCCGGAATCGGCTTCCACATGTTTTTACTTTACCACCCCTATTTACAATCGCCAAACGTGTAGCCAGTATTGACTTCGGCCGCCACGGGCAAGTCGGGTGCCCACGACGGCGGCACGGACATGATCTGTTTGATGCCCGCGACCAAGCGAGCAGCATCTGCCTCGGGCACGATGTAGTCAAGTTCGTCGTGTACCTGCAGCACCGGCTGCAAGCCGAACTGGCGGCGGATTTCGATCATGTTGTCCATGACGATGATCCGGGCGAGGGCCTGCACGATGTTCTCGGTGAGCTTGCCGCCGAACAGCTTCCGGTTCTCGACGCCGAAGGTGTACATGATGTCGCCACCTGCCACCTGCCGGAGGTCGCGGTAGTACATCGGCATGTTGTTGGGCAGGACCACCTGCCCCTTCCCGAACATCAGCGGGCCGATCTTGTCCCGGTCGCCGCGCATCATGGCGCGCAGGGCCGAGTCCATGCTCCCCCACAACAAAAAGATTTCCCCGTAGGTATCCCGGTAGGTGTAGACGAGCTTCTGGGCTTCATTCTCGGACAGCTTGACGTTGTCCTTGGCGAGCGTCGTGCGGAGCTTCTTGTGGCCCATGCCGTAGCCGAGACCCAAGATGCAGGTCTTGCCGACGAAGCGCCGCAGGTCGTCGTCGGGGCTGCGGTCCTTCACGGTCTCGACGCCGTAGGCGATGGTCGCGAAGCGGCTGTAGACGTCGGCCTTGTTGGCAAAGTCGGTGACGAGCAGCTTGCACTTGGCAAGCCACGCCACGATTCGCGCTTCGATCTGGGAGAGGTCGGCGGCGATGAATACGTGCCCCTTGGGGGCCTTCATCGCGTAGCGGATTTGGCGGCGGGAGGTCTTCTTGGTGGCAGGGTCGATCTGCTTCTTGTTGATGCGCGGGGGGTTCTGCATGTTGATCTTCTGCGTTCCCCCGTAGCGCCCCGTGTGCGCTGCGTAATAGTTGAGGGGAACTCGCAGCTTGCCGTACGTGTTGGCAATCTTCAGCAATCGCTCGGTGCGCGTCTCCTTGATCGTGGACTTGATCCCTAACCGCGCGTCGATCACGAGGGAGATAAGCTCGTCGTCGGCGTACTCCTCGCACATCGCCTTGAACTCGGGGTCGCTCTTGGCGAAGGCGTAGGTGAGTTCACCCGTGGTGGGGGAAACCTTCATCGGCAGTTCGACGCCAAGCTTGGTCAGCACCTCCGCGAACTTGTCGTTCGACATCAACTGATCGGTGGTGCAGATGCTCTGCACACGCTGCATGAGCGCGGCCTTGTTGGCCTTCTCCTCGGCGAGGATTTCAGCCAGCAGCTTGGCGTCGAGTTCGATCACGGGGTCCAGATACATGCGGTGCGTCATGTCCATGATCTGGAACTCGGACCTCGGGAACATCGGCTTCAGGTGCTGGAATAGCCGGTAGGTTCCCTCGACGTCGGTCATGCAGTAGTCAGCGTAGGCGTAGAGTTCCGAGCGCGACAGCGAGGCCCGAGTGCGGCCGATCATGTTGTGGACGGCGGTGCCCTTCCGCAGCCCTTCGAAGTCGCAGTACTCCAAGCACTTGGCAAGGGATACGCCGTTCGTGAACGGCCTGATCTGTGCCTGCGCCATGCTGATCGTGTCGAAAATCACTCCGGGGCGCAGGTCGAACACATGCTGCAGGATGGTCGCGTCGAACATCTGGTTGTGGCCGATCACCCCCGATGTCCGGAACGGGAACTGGTGCAGCCACTCCTTCGTCTGCTTCATCGTGCCGCTGAACCACTGCGGCTTGGCGTCGTTGACCTTGACGCTGACGAGGATCACTTCGAAGCGCGGGTCGCAGATGTAATCCTCGGTGGACATCTTCGACAGGGAGAACTCCCGGTCGTAGTACGTTTCGAAGTCGCAGGTGAGAAGCTGGTTCACTTGAAGCTCCGATCCTTCTTGGTGAGGAAGTCCCGCAGCGCCTCCATCTTCGTGGGGGGCTTGGGAGGGGGAGCGACCTTGATCTTCGTCTGCGTCTGTGCCTGATTCATCAGGCCCTGCGTCTGCTTGAAGATGTCGGCCTCCAGCTTCTGCCCCCTCATCTTGGTGAGTTCGTCCGCCCACAACGAGGGGATCATGAGCGCCTGATTCTGCATGGCACGCACAGCGTTAAGCTGCTGGTGGGCAAGCTGCGCCCGCTCCTCCTTCTCCAGCGCGTCGATCTGCTGCGCGATCAAGGCCGCCTCGCGCTTCTGCTCCATCACGGCGTCGAACGGCTTCCACCGCTCCTCCTGCGGGGGCTGGATGAAGTACGGCGGGAACGGTTCCTTCTCCACCCGCAGAATGCCACCGGGCTGCGGACCGCCGAGCTTGTTGCTGCCGCCATAGACCAGAGGCCGCACCTTCCGTGCCCGTGCGATCAGGTCGGCCTCGGCCGCAGTCACCTCGGGCATCAGCGGCGGCAGGTATTCCTTGAAGCCGCAGCCGTGGCAGGTGGTTCGTACGAGGAACGGGTAGTTCTTGAGCGGGTCCTCTTCGTACACGACATGCAGCTTGTGTACGAGGCTCAGCCCATCCTTGCGGTGCTCGGGACACGCGGGGCAGAACAGGACGTTCTTCTCCCGCTGCGCGGCGTCGAGGGCTTCCGTCTCGACTACGTGCCGCTTCACGAACTCGCGGTTCCAACGCGACTGGTCGTAGACCTTGTCCGCAGGCGTGGGACGAACAACGGCGAGGTCTTTCTGCCGTCGTGTGATGGCTTCCTCGGAAGCATAATCAGTAGACATAGCCCGCCCTCTTCATGTTGGCTTTGTGGTTCTTGATGGCTCGCCAGTCGCTTGGTGTAGCGCCTGTGAACAGCATCGTACGGCCGTCGGGGGACAACCACTTCAGATGGTTGCCCCCCGTGGTTATCACATGCCACCCATCACGGGTGGCCTGTCGTATGAGGACCTTCCAGTCCTTCATGTAGCGCCCCCCGTGGGGGACGCTGCTCTATCCGGCGCAATCCCCTCGCGAATGATCTTCGCCAGAAAATCGAACTGTGCGGCGACCATCTCCCTAGACGCACTAGTGGTCCGCACTGCCGTGGCGCTCTTTTCGCAGTTCTGGAGCACGCGGAGGAGCAGCGCAGCAGCCCGATCAGGAGCCTCGGACGGTTGATGGGCTGCGCTCTCTACTTGCTGAATCAGTCCGTAATACTTCGCCAGCGCATCGTCCGCCGCCTTCTTCGGGCCGTGCTGCGAGAGGTAATGACCTCCGTCGCCGTGCATACAGGCCATAACCTCGCGGAACTGGTAAGCCTCGGTGTCAACCTCGGGCGGTTGATCTTCTGTGCTCATGTGCTGTACCTCTTGCGAAGCATCTGCATCCACTCGTGGACCGTCACCTTCAGGTCGTCGAGGCTGCCGTGGTTCTTCACCTTGCCGACGATCAGTGCCTGCGAGATACCGTTCTCGCTGACATGCGTGGCCACGGGGCCGACCTCCGAGTGTTCGACGCGCCACACCGTGCCGCCCATGTCGAGGATGGCCTGCGCCTCGTTGTCGAATCGTACATCGGTGATGACCATGCGGGGGTTGGCCGACATGCGAACTTCGTCCCACTTCCGCAAGCCAAGACGCAGCCACAGGTCGGGGTGAACGTGGTGCCTGCCCCATTCCGTGCCGAGCGTCTGTGCCAGCACCCGGGGCGACTTGCCGAGCCAGTCGATGGTCCCTTCCTTCCACTCCCGGTTATCCCACTGCGCCATTTCCCAGTGGAACATGGAATTGAGCGCCCGCTTGATTGGCAGGGCGAGCGCGTACCGGGAGAAGTTGAAGTCCTTCTCCAAGATGTCCGCGACCGAATCCTTGCCACTGCCAGCGGGACCGTAGAGGCCGACCAGTATCTGTGCAGTCATGGGGTTGAGTCCTTTCGCAGCACGAACCTGTTGTGGAGAAGCATCGCGGCGAGACAGCCTGTGCCGCCGCCGAGGCCAAGGGCGAAAACGAGCCATGTGATAGTAGTCAGGCCGCCTTGCC